>Ga0070741_10020023_pt1 | contig 10615 bp, 4 predicted proteins | sample Coa_R1_4_FD_66440 | JGI IMG/M metagenome (GOLD analysis project Ga0070741, IMG submission 66440) | Surface soil microbial communities from Centralia Pennsylvania, which are recovering from an underground coalmine fire - Coalmine... | ecosystem: Environmental > Terrestrial > Soil > Unclassified ... | reverse complement strand
TCTCGAGGTCGGTCTTGAAATCGACGACCGTCCAGCCGCCGTCCTCCAGGAACGCCGCGTCCGCGACGCCCTCGACGAGCACCCCGTCGTCGAGCCGCACGACGACGGGCGTCTCGCGGCGATACGCCGCGGCCGACGCCGCCCGTCGCAGCACCGGATGCGCGAGCGCCCGCACGACGGTTTCGACGGCCGCCGCGACCTCGTCCTCGCTCGTCCCGGGGAGCAACCGCGCCTGTAGCGCCGCGGCGTCCGCGACGGCACCCCGGTCCGCGTCGAGCTGTACGGCCGCGAGCACCGCGTGCACGAGCGTCCCGAATCGCCGCCCGTGCGGCCGCGCCGCCGGCAGCTCGGCGACCGACTCGACGACGACGTCGCCATCCTCGATACCACGCTCGGTCGCCGTCACCACGCGCAGGCTCGGCGTCCCACCGTCCGCGCGCACCCTTCCCCGCTCCGCCTGCCACGCCACGTGCGCGCGCACGCCCTCCTCCGCCCGGACGCCGCGCTCGTCGACGGCGAGGAGCCGCTCCTGCACGAGCCCGACCGACTCCTGCGCGCCGAGGACGAGCGTCGACGGATCCCACCACACGACGCGATGGCGCCCCACCTCCGGCGCGTGCAGCCCCGGCACGACCGCATCCGGCGGCCGCGGGACGTTGTCCGGCCGGCCGGGTGTCGCCTCCGTCCCGAACGCGGGACATCCGGTCGCCTCGCGCGTCTCCGGCGCATGCACGCGCGCGGGCGACGGGTAGATCACCGGGTCGAGCGCCGACAGCCAACCGCCCGCGTAGCGCCCGTCCGCGAGCGCCGGCACGACGAGGAGATCGCGCGCGCGGGTCGCGGCGACGTAGAGGACGCGCGTCGCCTCCTCCGCCTCGCGCGCCATCTCCTCGGCCGCGTGCTCCTGGAGCTCCGGCGGCGTACAGCCGGCGAGCTGAAGGACACAGAGCCCGCGATCCGCGTCGACCCAGCGCCGCGGGTCCCGCGGCGTCTCGTTGCACGTCAGGTCGGCGAGGACGACGACCGGGAACTCGAGCCCCTTGGCGCCGTGCACCGTCATCATGCGGACGCCTTCGGTGCCCTCCTCGATGATCGGCGCGTCGCCCGCCTCGCCGTGCTCCGCCTGCTCCGCGAGCCATTCGACGAAGGCGCGGAACGACGTGATGCCCGTGCGTTCCGAGCGGCGGGCGAGGTCCATGAGACGCGTCACGTTCGCGAGCGCCTGCTCGCCCGTCGGCCAGACGGCGAGGCCGGCGTGCGCGCGCGTCGCCTCGAGCAGCCGGCCGATCGTGTCGGCGATCGGGCGTCGATTGCGTCCGCGGTGGAGCTCGCGGAGCACGTCGAGCGCGACACCGATCTCGCGGAGATCGTCGTCGGCAACGGAGCGGAACGGATGCAGCGGCCCGTGGCGCTCGCGGAACGTGAGGAGCGCGCCGTCGCCGAGCGCGAAGAACGGACCGCGGAGCGTCGCGAACACCGAGAGCTCGTCCTCCGGCCGCTCGATCGCGGCGAGCGCGTTCCGGATCGCCTCGACCTCCTCGCGCACGTGGAACGACGTGCCGCCGACGAGGAGATGCGGCAGATGGCGCGCCTCGAGCGCGCGCACGTACGGCCGCGTGGCGTCGGCGAGATAGGCGCGGAATCGGCGGAAGAGCAGGCAGACGTGTCGCGACCGGACCGGCACGCGCTCGTTCGGGTGCTCTCGGTCGGTCACCGTCCAGCCGCTCTTCTCGACGAGCCACTGGACGAACGCGGCGATGACGTCGGGCAGCGACCCCTCGATCCGCCAGTCGACGATCGTCCCGAAGTCGCCGTAGGGCGCCGGCACCGGCAAGGCGACGACGGCCGGCTGCGTCGCGACGCCGGCGCGGTGCGGCGAGAGGGGCACGTAGCGCGGCTCGCCGATCATCCGCGGCGCGAACGCGGCGTTCACCGTCTCCTGGATCTCGGGCACGGCGCGGAAACTGACGCTCAGATCGACGAGCGCCGCGCCGGCCGCGACGAGCTGCTTCTTCACGCGCTCGTAGAGCGCGACGTCGGCCCGACGGAAGCGGTAGATCGACTGCTTCGGATCGCCGACGAGGAAGAGCTTCCCGGCGCGCGGCCGGATTTTCCGCCAGTCCCGTTCGGCGGGATCGTCGGCGGCGAGCAGCAGCAGGATCTCGGCCTGGAGCGGGTCCGTGTCCTGGAACTCGTCGACGAAGAGGTGCGTGAACCGGTGCTGCAGCTCCGTCCGGACCGTTTTGTCTTCGCGTACGAGGTCGCGCGCGCGCAGCAGCAGATCGAGGAAGTCGAGGCAGCCGGCGCGCGTCTTCAGCTGCTCGTAGCCAACGACGACGGGCCAGAGCTCGTCCCGCAGGCGCGGCGCGAGGTCGGCGCCCGCCCGCTGCAGGAAGTCGTCGAGCGCCTCCCGCAGGCGACCGCGGCGCTCGATCAGCTCGGACTTCGGGAAATCGCCGGTGACGCGGCGGAAGCCGGTCCATCGCCAGTGCTTGTCGCGCGCGACCCGGTGGAGCTCGGCCTCGAGCCGGTCGTGATCGCGCCCGCGGATCGCCTCGCGACGCCGGGTCTCGTCGACGAAGCGGGCGATCTCCGTGAGCGACTTGACGAAGTGATCGTCGGGGTTGCCGCGCGCGGCGAAGGCGCCGAGCGCGGCCATCTCGTCCATGATCGCGTCGATCGTCGCGCCGCGGTCGAAGGCGGTCTCGTGGCGCCACGGCGCCGGGAAATCCCGCCGCTCGACGAGCTCGCGCGCGGCGTTCCGGAGCATCGCGCGCGGGCCGCCGTCCCCCACCCGGCGACGGAGGATGCGTCGCATCGCCTCGCCGGGATCCTTGAGCTTCTCCTCGAACCAGGCGTCGAAGGCGCGATCGAGGAGCCCGTCGGCGACGGTCTTCGGCGCGACCTCGAAGAGCGGGTCGACACCCGCCTCGACCGGCCGCTCGCGGAGGAGGTCGCCGCAGAAGGAGTGGATCGTCCCGATGCGCGCCTCCTCGAGCTGGCGAAGCGCGTCGTCGAGCGCCCGCGACGGCGACGTCCGGCGCGCGTCCTCGATCGCCTTCCGGAGCCGGAGCTTCAGCTCGCCGGCGGCCGCGTCCGTGAACGTGACCGCGACCATCTCCGCGAGCTGCGCGCGACCGGCGGTCAGGAGTGCGACCATGCGCTTCACGAGCTCGGTCGTCTTCCCGGTGCCCGACGCCGCCTCGACGACGAGCGTCGTCCCGAGGTCGTCGCGGATGCGGTCCCGTGCGGCCTGGTCGGCGAGACGGGTCACGGGAAGCTCCGCAGCCGCTCGAGGTCCTTGATCCGCTCGCGCGGCTTCCGCGCCGTCCGCGTCTCCTCGTGCGGGCCGCAGACCGGGCGATAATCGCACCAGACGCACGCGTCCTTTGCCGGCATCGCGGGCAGGAAGCCGTCGGCGAGGGCCCGCCCGACGATCGCCACGACCTCGGTCGCCGTCCGGCGGCTTCCGTCGTCGAGCGGCACGACCCGCTCCTCGTACCCGCCGTCGGCGGTACAGTAATAGAGGCGGCCGGAGTGCACCGGCTCCTCGAGGAGCCGCTCGCACGCGAGCGCGTACAGGATCGGCTGTAGCACCTGCCCACCCCCGACGACGACGCTCGTCTTCGCGCGCGCCTTGCCGGTCTTGTGATCGGTCGCGCGCAGCACGCCGCGCGGATGCCGCTCGACGAGATCGATCGAGCCGCGCAGCTCGAGCTCGCCGATCGCGAGGACAGGATCGTCGACGCTCGCGGGATCCGCCTGCGGTCGGTCGCGGTCCGCCAGACCGAACGACAGCTCGAAATGCGCCGGCACCCACTCGTCCTCCGCGGCACGGCGGAGCCATTCCCGCAGGTCGGCGCGGATGCCGTCGATGCCGTCGTTCCAGACGCGCTCGATCGCGGGCCAGAGCTTCTCGGCCCAGGCCTTCGCCACGTTCGCCAGCGCGGCGTCGACCGCGTCGCGCGCCGCATCCAGACGTTCCGGGCGGACCGGTAGCAGGTTGGCGTCGCGAAGCTCCGTCAGCACTGCGAACTGCACCTCGTGGAAGAGCGCGCCGCGCGTCAGCGGATCGAGCGCCTCGATCGCGACCGGCTCCTCTCGCGGCTGGAGGCGCATCAACGCCTGGAGGAAGAATCGATAGGGGCACGCCGCGAAGTGCTGGAGGGCGGTCGGCGAGAAGGAGCGCGCCGCGAGCCGATGCTTCTGAAGCGCCTCACGCGCGAGCTGGTCCGGGTCGACGAGCCCGTCGGCCGGCGTCCAGCGACGGAGCCAGCGTCGTCCGCGGGCCCGGAGGGCGCGCCCGAGGTGGACGTTCGCGTCGAGGAGGTAGCGCGCGCTGCCTTCCGTCGTCTTCGGGTCCGCGTCGCGGAGGGGTGCCAGGAGCGCAAGGTCGTATTCGGCCTCGTCGATCGCGTCGTCGGGACGCGCGGGTGCAGGCCAGCCGAGCCGTCCACCGGCCTTCTCGCCCGCTTCGAGCTCGCCGAAGCTCGGCAGCCGCCCCGACGCCGCCCGGAGCGCTTCGAGCCCGTAGAACGACGGCACGCGGGGACGTGCCTGCTCGACGTCGACGCGCGGCCACGACAGGAGGACGCGCTCGCGCGCCGCGCCGACGGCGAGACGCAGCGCCAGGCGCTCCGCGGCGACGCGCGCGGGCTGCGTCACGAGCCCCGGCGCATCGAGCGCGCGGCGGTGCGCGTCGAGCAGGACCGGATCCTCGACGATCTTCCGCGGGAAGAGCTTCTCCGCGAGGCCCGGCACGAACACCACGTCGAACGCGAGGCCGCGGGCCGATTCCGCCGGCGCGACGAAGACGGCGCCGTAGCGCCGTCGCGGCGGCGGCACGGTGAGCTCGCGGAGACGCGGGCCGAGGACGAGCCGGACCTCTTCCAGGTCGATCGGGCCGACGGGTCCCATCGGCTCCAGCTCGGCGAGCGTCGCGAGCACCGCGTCGGGCTCGCGTAGCGCCGCGCGTGCGAGCTCCCGGAGATCGGTCAGCCACTCGCGCCAGGAAGCCGTGGCGGGGAGCGCGTCGAGGCGATCGACGAGCGGCAGCGCGAAGCCGCGAAGGTAGGCCAGGTCTTCGAGCTGCCGGTCGAGAAGCCGTGCCCGCGTCTCCTCCTCGACGTCCTTCCGGCGGAGGCGCAGCTCCTGCTCGAGGCCGTCGAGCCGCCGCTGCCAGCGCTCCTTCCCGCCGATCACCGACGCGTCGACGAGGAGCCGCTCCCAGCGCCATGGCGCGCGGGTCGACGCGTCGCCGCGATCGTCGTCGGTCGGCGACTCCTCCGTCGGCGGCAGGGGGAGGAGGTCGTTCTCGGGCGGCACCCAGCGGTCCTCGACGGGTCCCGGGTCGGGCACCTGCGCGAGCGACACGTACTCGGCGAAGCGGCGCGCCGAGAGCTTCCCCGCCTTGCACGCGAGGAGCGCGAGGAGCGCGCGGCCGGCGGGATCGGGGCGCGTCGTGCCGCGTGCGAAGAAGACCGGGATCGCGGCGCGGCGGAACGCTTCCTGGATGTGCGGTCGATACTCGCCGGGCGAGCGGAGGAACACGGCCATCCGGTCGAACGGCACGCCACGCGCCGCCTCCGCTTGGACGCCGCGGGCGATCTCGACGCACTCGCGCGCCTCCCCGGGCCACGACGAGAGCGTCACGCTCGGATCGAGCTCCGTCGGCGGGGGCTCCGTCAGCTCGAAGAGATGCACCTTCAGTGCATCGAGGGACGCGTGCCGGGGAGGCGCTTCGACGCACGTCGCGACGCAATCGAGCGCCGCTTCGAGCAGCTCGGCCGAGCGCACGTCGCCGGTGGGCGCGGTCGCGAGCACGTCGGGTGCGTGGCGCGCGAGCATCGCGACCAGCGCCGCCTCGCACGCCGACGCGATCGGCAGATCGAGCAGCAGAAGCGGCAGGCCGACGGGATGCGAGGGCGGCGTCGACACCGCCGTCTCGAACACGAGCGCCCGATCGGCGAGCGCCGCGTCCTCGAGCTCCCGCGCGACGCGCGCGGCGAGGACGTGGAGGTCGCGACCGAGGAGGCCGAGCGCCGCCAGCGCGTCGGGCGCCACGCGATTCATGCGGAGCTCCGCGAGCGTGCGCGCGACGGCGAGCGGGAAGCCGGGCCGGTCCGCGACCGGCGTGAAGTACGCGAGCCCGCCCTCGGCGCGGATCAGGTGAACGGCACGGGCCGCGACCGCGTTCAGCGACAGACCCGTCGCCGGGGTCCGGTGCGCACACGCGAGCGCCGGGGTCGCGAGCCGGACGGCGAGCCGATCGAGCGTCAGCCGCACGACGCCGAAGCGCGCGACACCCGATGCCCCGCGCACGAGGTCGTCGCAGGCCTCCCACGTCGGGCCGACGACGAGGACCTCGGCGTCGCGCGGATGTGCGTCGAGCCATGCGGTGGCGGCGGCGACGCGGGCCGACGCGTCGGGGCCGACGACGAGGCGAATCGTACGCGCCAGTGGAACGCTCCCGGGAGTCGGCGACCGTTAGCACGGTCGGGCGCGCGCCACCAAGGAAATCTGCGCGTGTCCGGATTCCCGGACGCGATGTCCTGGAACGAGGGCGCGCGAACGGTTCTGCCGACCGCCCTTGTCCGTCAGTCTTAGCCAGCGTTTCTCCACGCAGCGCCTGCCGGGGACGACGCGCCTTCCGGCGACGCGCCGTCGCCGCCCGCCGCCACGGCGATGACGGCGCGTCATCAGCACGCGACGCGCTCCCCGCGGACGACGCCCGCGCGGGTGCCGCACGAGCATGGATCCACGCGGCGTTTCGGGCCGCATCTGCGGGGCACGTCGATTGCACAATCGCGCACACCCAACTTCGCCCATGGAGGAACACATGCGTCTCAACCTTCTGCTCGTCGGCCCGCTCCTCGGCCTCGCGCTCGCCGCCATCCCGGCCGGCGCGACCGAGGGCCCGCCCCCGAACTCCTGCGGTAGCCAGTGCGGGCAGGCTGCCTATCAGCTCTATAACCAGTGCCGCGCCGACGGCGGCGACGAGACCACGTGCCGAGCGAACGCGATCGCCGCGTACCAGACGTGCAGTCAAGCATGTCAGCCTCCGACGGGTGGCCCCGGCGACGGGAACGGCGGAACCGGTGACGGCGGCAACGGCGGGACCGGCGATGGCGGCACCGGTGCCGGCGGGCCGAGGGACGGCGGGACCGGCGACGGCGGTACCGCCGGCGGCTCCTGCAACGAGCAGTGCGGCGCGAAGGCGCATCAGGCGTTCGACCAGTGTCGGCAGCAGGGCGGCGACGAGCAGAGCTGTCTCGCGAGCGCCAAGGCGGGCTATCTCGATTGCGTGAACACGCAGTGCGGCGGCGGCGCGCCGCCCTCGTGCGCGGACCGCTGCTCGGAGCTCGCCGACAAGGTGAAGGCCGGCTGCGTCCAGAACGGCGGCAGCAGCGAGCAGTGTGACGCGGCCCGCAGCGCGGCGCTCGACCGCTGCAACCAGGAGCTCTGTAGCAGCGGCGGCGACGGCGGAAACGGCGAGAGCTGCGGGGACCGTTGCGAGGGCATGGCCCATGGCGTGTTCGCGCAGTGCATGCAGGCGGGCGGCACGCAGGACGACTGCGAGTCGCAGGCCCATCAGGCGAACGACCGGTGCGTCGCCGAGCACTGCAACACGACGCCGCAGCAGACGTGCGAGGACCGCTGCAACGCGCTCGCGAGCGCCGCGGCCGCCCGCTGCGCGAGCGAAGGCATTGCGCAGGATCGCTGCACGACGCTCGTCGGGAATCTCACGCAGCGCTGCCTCTCCGAAAATTGCACGGATCCCGCCCCGACCTGCGCGGATCGCTGCAGGACTGCCGCGGAGGGCCAGTTCACCGACTGCGTCGCGGGCGGTGGCGACGAGCAGACGTGCGAGACGCAGGCCCGGGCCGCCGCCGAGCAGTGCGTCGCACAGCAGTGCGGCACGCCGGACGCCGACTGTCCGACGCGGTGCGGGTCGGCCGCGGACGAGCTGGCGCAGCACTGCGTCGCCGAGGGCGGTGACGCCGACCAGTGCCGGGCGAAGGCCGACGAGGCGAAACGCCACTGCCTGGCGGATCGCTGCGACCAGGACGGGGGCGAGCCGTCGTGCGAGGGCCAGTGCGAGGCGCACGCCGCCGCCGATCTCGCCCGCTGCGTCGCCAACGGCGGCACGGAGGACGACTGCAAGACCGCCGCGAAGTCGCAGTTCGAGGGGTGCGTCCGGCTCCACTGCAGCGCGCCCGCGTCCTGCACCGACCGGTGCGACGCGGCCGCCAGCCGCGTGAAGCGTCGCTGCCTGCGGCGCGGCGGCGACGATGCCTCGTGCCAGGCCCGCGCCGACGCGATCCACGAGGCATGCCTCACGAAGTGCGCGCCGCAGCCGCCCGACACCTGCACCGCCGACTGCGAGCAGCAGGCACAGGCCGCCGGCGATCAGTGCACGGCGGACGGCACCACCGACCCATCGCAGTGCGACGCCCTGGAGCAGGGCACGCTCGATCAGTGCGAGCAGGATTGCGGCGCGGCGCCGGACGCCACCTGCAGCGAGGACTGCGAGACGTCGGCACAGGACAAGCACGACACCGTGAGCGACCGGACGCACCGCGAACGGCTCGCGACACGGAAGGGCCAGACCGTCTACCGGCACTGCATGAAGCGCTGCTCCCAGTAGCGCGAACGGTCTCGTCCGCACTCGGGGCGGCGGCGCCGGGGGGCGTCGCCGTCCTTTTTCTTTTGAATTGCTTCAAGGTGCCCATCCGACAGAATCGGGCGCACCATGGAACGGCGAATCGTCGACGCCTGGATGCAGCACCCGTCGCGTGGATTCCTCGCGCACCCGATGTTCGCATCGCTGCGCCGCTGGGCACACGGCACCCTCCCGCACGGCGACGTCCCCCTCGACGCGACGATCGAGGCCATGGACGCGGGCGGCGTCCGCGTCGGCCTGCTGTGCGCCTGGTGGGGACCGCAGGGGCCGCTCATCTCGAACGACGAGGTGGCCGCGTGCATCCGTCGCCATCCCGACCGCTTCGTCGGCGTCGCGTCGGTCGACCTCCACCGGCCGCTGGAAGCGATCCGCGAGCTGCGTCGGTGCGTGCGCGAGCTCGGGTTCCGCGCGCTGCGCATCGTCCCGTGGCTCTGGAACCTGCCGCCGGACGATCGCCGCTACTATCCGCTGTACGCCGAATGCATCGAGCTCGGCATTCCGTTCTGCCTCCAGGTGGGTCACACGGGACCGCTCTGCGAGTCGGAGCCCGGGCGGCCGATCCCGTACCTCGACCGTGTCGCGCTCGAGTTCCCGGAGCTCCGGATCGTCGGCGGCCACATCGGCCATCCGTGGTCCGCGGAGATGATCTCGCTCGCGACCAAGTACCCGAACGTCTACATCGACACGTCGGCGTACAGGGTGAGCCGCTACCCTCCCGAGCTCGTCGCGTACCTCCGCGGCCACGGACGGCGGAAGGTGCTCTTCGGCTCGAACCATCCCGCCTGGCCGGCGCACGTCTGCCTAGAGGACCTCGCGTCGCTCGCACTCGACGCCGAGACCGAAGCGCTCTTCCTCCACGGCAACGCCGAGCGCGTGTTCGGGCTCTGACGGCTCGGCGACCCACGCCAGACGTCCCCCAATGGGGAGAGCGTGACGGAACGCGCCCGGCTCTCGATCACCGCGGCGCGCGCACGGAGATACGCCGACGGCGCCGCCGGGTTCGAGCGTCGGGGGCTCGGGAGCGCGGCCGCGAGCAAGGCCGCCTCGTGGTCGTTCAGCTGAATCGCGGGAACACCGAAATATCGCTCGGCCGCCGCCTCGGCGCCGTAGAGCCCGTCGCCCCACTCGACGACGTTCAGATAGATCTCGACGATCCGCCGCTTCCCCCAGCCGACCTCGAGGAGAACGGCGAGCACCGCCTCGAGCCCTTTCCGCGTCCACGTCCGTCCGGGCCACAGGAAGACGTTCCGGGCGCACTGCATCGTGATCGTGCTCGCGCCGCGGACGCGATGGCCGCCGTGCGTCGCGTTGAAGCGCTGCGCCTCGCGGGCAGCCGCGACGTCGATGCCGTGATGGAGGAAGAAGCGCGCGTCCTCGGCGGCGATCACGGCGCGGACGAGGGCCGGGCTCACCCGCTCGAGCCCGACCCAGCGCCGGACGACGCCGACGCCGCGTCCGCCGGCGCCCGCCTCGACCATGCGGATCACCATCAGCGGCGTCAGCGGCGGCGGGACGAAGCGGTACGCGACGACGAGGCCGACCATGATCGCCCCGAGGAGGAAGACGAGTCGCGTCACCAGCCTGAGAAGCCGCCTCATCAAGCAGGTTCACGATCGACGCGGTTTGGCGCGCGTCCGGCGGGGCGCTGCTCTGTAGATGCCCTCGAGGAACAGCGCAGTCGTCGCCCGCTCCATCCGTCGCAAACCCTTCTCGCTCAGCAAGGATTCTCCGAGGTGGCGACGAAGCGTCTCCTCGAGGAGGAACGCGCCGACGTTGATCAGGATGACGTGGAGCGCCGCCCAGTCCCGATCGAGGTCGCTGCGGAGCAGCTTGGCCGCGGCGAGATGGTCTACCTGCGCGCGGCCGAGGACGAGCAGCTGTTCCAGCAAGTGGCTGCCGGGCGCGTCACCTTCGAGGAGCGATCGCCCGATG
>Ga0070741_10020022_pt1 | contig 10615 bp, 11 predicted proteins | sample Coa_R1_4_FD_66440 | JGI IMG/M metagenome (GOLD analysis project Ga0070741, IMG submission 66440) | Surface soil microbial communities from Centralia Pennsylvania, which are recovering from an underground coalmine fire - Coalmine... | ecosystem: Environmental > Terrestrial > Soil > Unclassified ... | reverse complement strand
CGCACGCTCACGCGCAAGATCAACGAGGCCTTCCTCGCGGTCTGGCTGGAGTCGCGGCTGTCGAAGAACGAGATCCTCAAGCTCTATCTCGACCGCGCCTATATGGGCGGCGGCACCTTCGGCGCCGAGGCCGCGGCGCAGTATTATTTCAACAAGTCGGTGCGCGACGTGAACCTCGCCGAGGCGGCGATGCTCGCCGGGCTGTTCAAGGCGCCGACCAAATATTCGCCCAACGTCAACCTGCCCGCCGCGCGCGCCCGCGCCAATACCGTGCTCGACAACCTGGTCGAGGCCGGCTTCATGACCGAGGGCCAGGTGTTCGGCGCCCGCCGCAATCCCGCCACCCCCGTCGACCGCCGCGACGAGCGCACGCCCGACTATTATCTCGACTACGTCTACGACGAGATGAAGAAGATCGTCGACACCTTCCCGAAGTCAATGACCGAGCGCGCCTTCGTCGTGCGCACCGCGCTCGACACCAGCCTGCAACGAGTCACCGAGGAAGCGGTGGAGAATTCGCTGCGCCAATACGGCAAGGAATACGGCGCCTCGCAGGCCGCCGCGGTGCTGCTCGACGTCGACGGCTCGCTGCGCGCCATGGTCGGCGGCCGCGACTACGGCGAAAGCCAGTTCAACCGCGCCACCGACGCCATGCGCCAGCCTGGCTCGTCGTTCAAGCCCTACGTCTATGCCACCGCGCTGCTGAACGGCTTCAAGCCGACCACGCGCGTGGTCGACGCCCCGGTCTGCATCGGCAACTGGTGTCCGCACAACTACGAGGGCGGCTATTCCGGCGCCATGAGCCTGACCGACGCGCTGAAGCATTCGATCAACAGCGTGGCGGTGCGGTTGTCGCTGCAGCTCGGCAACGGCAATGCCAAGATCGGCCGCGCCAAGATCATCGCCACCGCGCGCGCCATGGGCATCAAGGGGCCGCTGCCGGATACGCCGTCGCTGCCGATCGGCGCCGACGCGGTGATCCTTTTGCAGCACGCCGGCGCTTATGCCACCTTCCCCAATCTCGGTATGGCGGTGACGCCGCATGCGGTGCTCGAAGTGCGCACCGGCGACGGCCAAGTGGTCTGGCGCTTCGACCGCGACGGGCCCAAACCGCATCGGGCGCTGCCGGAATCGGTGGCCAAGGACATGAACTTCATGATGAACAAGGTGGTCGAAGAAGGCACCGGCCGCCGCGCCATTCTCGACGGGATCAAGGCGGCGGGAAAGACCGGCACCACCAATGCCTATCGCGATGCCTGGTTCATGGGCTTCACCGGCAATTACGTCTGCGGCATCTGGATGGGCAACGACAATTACGAGCCGACGAAGAAAATGACCGGCGGCTCGCTGCCGGCGCAGACCTGGCACGAGATCATGGCCTATGCGCACCAGGGCATCGAATTGAAGCCCTTGGTCGGCCCGGCGCAGACCGCAACGCCGCCGCGTCCCCAGGTCGCCGGGGCCGACAAGATACCGCCGGTTCCGCCGCGGCCGACGCTGCTGACCAAAGCCGGAGCAGAAATCCTCGTTCGCACCGAGCAGATGATGGATAAGGCGCGGCAGCAGATGCCGCCGCTGCCGGTTTCCTCGCTCGAGCAGAAGGCGGCAACCGCGGCAAAATCCGCGGGCTATACGTCCGCCTCCGCCGGCAGCGGTGACCATTCGGTTCAGGGTAATTGATTGCTACCGGCCGCTTCGCGTAAGCCTGTGCTTCCAATCATCGCCTGTCCTTAACCGGGTCGAACGGTGCGGCTTATTCTCGGCTTAGTGGTAGCCTTTGCAGTCGCGGCGGTGGTCGGCCTCGGCGCGACATGGTGGACTCTTGCCGAAGGCACCGCTTTCGGCGCGCTTCGCGTCGGCGCCTGGACGGCCTGGCCGCGAACCGGCACCATCGGCATCGACCCATATGCGCGGGCGGGCATCGCGCGGACCGGACAGCTTCCCGTGGGCATTGGCGACGGGGTCGCCTTTCTCGCGCGCACCGACGAGAAGCGTCGCCTTTTCGATGGCCGCTGCGACGTCGACATTCGGGGCATTACGCCGGCCGCGCGTTTCTGGACCCTGACGCTTTACGACCCGGAGGGCAGGCTCGTTCCCAATTCGGTGAACCGGCACGGTTTCACCAGCGAAGAAATCCTGCGCAATACCGATGGCAGTTTCGAGATCCGTGTCGGCCCGCGGGCGCGCGCCGGAAATTGGCTGCCCACCGGCGGCATCGAGCATTACGTCTTGATGCTGCGCCTCTATGATACGCCGGTCGGCGTGACGACGCGCAGCGGCCGCGAAACGCCGATGCCGTCCGTGACCACGGAACATTGCCCATGATGCGATGGCTGTTATGGCCGCTCGGCGGTCTTTTGCTCGGCGGCATCGTTCACTTTTCCACGGTGCTGTGGCTGCCACGCACCGCGACGCAGGACGCCTATTCCCGGCTGGAAAAGATCGCGCCGCTCAACAGCGTCGTGCCGCTGCCCGCGCCAAGCCCCGAGAACAGCCTGCTGCCCTTCATGGATCCGGCGTTCGCCGTCGCGGTCTGCCGCTACGATCTGGCCGATGGCCCGTTGAAGTTCTCGATGAATGTCAGCCAGTCCTACACCTCCGTGTCATTCTATACCCGGCGTGATCTGGCCTATTATGCCATCAACGATCGCGCCGCCGGCCGCCGCGTCATCCAGCTCGATCTGATGACGCAGCAACAGCACCTCGCCATGCCGCAAGAGGAAGACGTCACTGCCGCCGACCGGCTGATCGTGGAATCGCCAAGCGTCACCGGCCTCATTGTTCTCAAGGCTCTGGCCGCGGAGCCGGGATTGATGCCGAAAGCGCAGGAGGCGCTGAAAACCGCGCGCTGCCAGACACAAGCGCCGCCGGCGGCGGGCAGGAAAAGCTAGCCGCGCGCGGCGATTTTCTCGGCGCGCGGCGCGGCGCGGCCGATTCGCATCTTCAATAGATTCCACACCCGCTCGGCGTCGGCCGCCAATGGCGACGGGTCCGCCGCCACGAGCCGCTCGAGCGCAAAGTGATAGCCCTCGGCGCGGTCGTTCAACGAGTGAAATACCCAGCGCACGATGAGCCGGTTTTCGGCGATCCGTCGCTCGGCATTCGCGCGTTCGTCCGCGTCAAGATCATGAATATAGCCGAGGCTGCGTTGCCGCTTGTCATCCATATCGGCGACGCGGGCGGCGATGCGCGCAAAGGGTTCGATTCGTACGACATCGTTACGGACGTCTTCAATCAGCCGCTGATAGCGCGCGGTCGCGGAACGAAAAGGCCGCGCCATCAGCTCGGCGCCATAGAGGCTCGGATCCGAATGGTTCCAGGGCGATGTCAGAATGCGATTCAAGCCATATTCGCCGATGATGTTGTCCCAGCGCTGCCGGCTGAACGGCGGCTCGATCAGAGGATAGGCAAGGTCGCGCAATTCGCGCTCGTCGTCGGTCAAGGGATAGCGGGATGCGGGTATCCCCACCGACCCGACGGCCTCGGCGCCGATCCAGGCATGCATATCGTCGCTGACCAGCGAAGGGCGCATGCGCCCGAAATCGCCGTTGGTGCAGCCGGCGAGCAGCGCCGCGCCGAAGGCCAGGGCGGCACATCTTGTTTGCCTGCGGAATCGTCGCGGCGATTTCCGAGGCGGAGCCATCGGGCTATCGGTGCTAGGAGCGCGAGGCCGGTCGGCGGCGGCGATTAGGCGTCGTCGGCTTTGGCGCGTTGTCGACGGGAGATGCTTCGGCGCCACGGTCGATGCGTACGACCGGCAGAATAATGACGCTCGCCGATTCAACCGAAGTACGGTCGGCCCCGCGCTTTCGCGTTTCGCGCCAAACGTCGGGGAATGCGATAATCATTCCCATTGGCTTGCCCCACTTCCGCCGTTGAGGGCGGAGCCCGATGAGCCGAAGCGGCCCGTATCAATAAGAGGCCGACCTTGGTTAACGCTCTCCTAACAACGTGGCGCAAATCTTAAACAAGCATCTGGTCGAGAAAATGCCGGCCGCCGCGGTCCTCGACTTCGATGATCCAGACATCGGGATCGAAACGGATTTCGCGGGCGAGATAACTTTCTGCCTCGGCCTCCGGAACCGGATTAGGCGACAGGCAGCGACTGAAGGTGCGGTCGAACGGGCGATCCTCGACGACGGATTGCGGCGCCGGACCGAACAGCTCCGCGGTCCCATCGAGCCGGTTCAGCTTCACGAAGATCGCACCCGCCTCCTCGGCGCCGCGCCGCCGAACCGCCGCGAAAGCGCCTTCGATCTGACAGCGCCGGATGTAAGCCGCGACCCAAATGCCGGATTTCAACCGCATGGCCACGGTATGGCGCGGCCGCGCGGCCGTTGCAAATCGTCGGTTAGATGGGCCGGCCGGTGAGTGTTGCCAGCTTCTCGGCAAGCTGGTCGGAGATCTTGCCCGTTACCGGCAGATGGTGATCTCGCTCGAAGCGCTCGATCGCCGCCTTCGTCTCTTGGCCGACCTTGCCGTCGGGCCTGATCTGACCATAGCCGAATTCGGTCAGGGCGCGCTGCACCGATATGACGCGGTCGGGCGCTTCAATGATTTCCGCAATTGGATCGCGCGGGGCGGGAGCGGGCCGCGGCAGTTGGACGAGCTTTTGCACCGTTCGGGCATTGCTTTGCATGTGGAACATCGGCGCCGGATGCGGGCCCGATTGGAGGAACAGAGCGTTGACGATGATGGCGCCTGCCGCGCAGACGGCGAGACCGAGAGCGATAGCGTCCTTGGGGCGCTTCAGCAGCCAGCACAACGCCGAATAAAGCCGGCCCGCAGAGCCTGCGGAAAAATCGTCCCCGCGGCTGCGCTGCGAGGATCTCGATCCATAGGACGCGCTACGCAATTTTCTTCACCTGTGCTTTCGGAATGGGATTGTCACGGGAAAAGGCATGGACCGGATCGCTGGCGTCGTCGTGAAGCGCCGGCGCATTGCCGATCGGCAGCTTCACCGTCACCCGCGTCCCTTCGCCGGGATGGCTGCGGATCTCGAATTGGCCGCCGTGCAGCTTGACCAAGCCTTTGACGATGGAAAGGCCGAGTCCGGTCCCCTCGTGGGCGCGGTCATTGTTGGCGCGCGCCTGAAAAAACGGCTCGCCGATGCGCTTCAATTCGGCCGGCGCCATGCCGATTCCGGTGTCTTCGACCGTCAGCAGGATCCATCCGCCACCGCGGCCAACTTCGGCTGCGACGCGCCCGCCGCGGTCGGTAAATTTGATGGCGTTGGAGAGCAAATTGAGCAGTATCTGATTGATTGCGCGCCGGTCGGCGAGAATCTCGGGAAGGCCGGCGGGAGCGCGCATCACGATCTCGACGCCCTTCTCCTCGGCTTTCATGCGGAGCAGATCGCAGCAATGCCTGACCGCTTGCTCAACCGCAAAAGACTCGCGCGTGATTTCGAAACGGCCGACCTCGATCTTTGACATATCGAGGATTCCGTTGACCACGGCGAGCAAGTGCCGCCCCGATTCATTGATAAGCCGCGCATATTCCTGCCGCCGCGCCTCATCAAGCTCCACCGTGCTTTGCCTGATGAGCATGTCGGAGAACCCGATGATCACGTTGAGCGGCGTGCGCAACTCGTGGCTCATGGTGGCGAGAAACCGTGTTTTCGCCGTGCTGGCACGTTCCGATTCGACGCGGGCATTTTCCAGCGCAAGTTCCTGTGCTTTGCGATCGTCGATATCGCGCAACACGGCGATTACCTCGCGCGGCTGTTTGCCCATGCCGTCGCCGGCTTCCAAGGGGCGGCAGCGCATTTCTACCCAATGAAAGCAACCCGCTTGGTGGCCGGTGCTTGAGCGCTCGCCGCGAATGCGAATTTCGGCGGCGCGCGGCTCACCCGACGCGGCGTCCGACAGGGCCGTCAGATAGGCCGGACGATCGGCCACGTGGACGCGGTCCAGCAGACCATGGCCCAGCAGATCCGATGCTGCGACTCCAAAAAGCGGCTCGGCCGCGGGCGAGGCAAATAGCACGGCGCCGGTCGGTCCGTGCCGTGTAACCAAATCGCGGCTCACCCGGGCAAGCAGCTGATAGCGGTCTTCTTCCTTGCCAAGCAATCGGGAGCCGCTTTGCGCGAGCGATTGGGCGCCGAACGCTAGCGCGGTTGCATAAAGCCCGGCCGATAGCAGTCCGAGCGCCGAAAGCAGATGTGGAGACGCCGTCCCGTCAATCCCGTGCGGCAACAGGCCGAAAACATCCAATCCCGCCAGCAAGCTGACTACCGCCAGCGCCAAGACCGCGCCAGTGACGACCAAATGCCGCGAGCCGGAAAGGGCGGCTTCGAGCGGGACCAATACCAGCCAGACCGCACAGAACGAGGCAATTCCGCCGGTACAAAAAGCGGTGGCGAGCACCAGCCCGGTCAGCATCAGAAACGACAAAATATGTGCCGCCTCGTAACGTCCGGTGCGCGAGAGAAAATAGGCGATCGCGATCGGCGTCGCGGCCCAGACGAAGACCAGAATTTCCGCCGCCCCTGGCGCGCCACGCAGGCCGAGATAGATCGGAAAAGCGGCTAACGCGACCAGGCCGGCGATCAGACGCGGGGCGATGAAGGCGCGATGCCGCGCCGCCACGAGCGCGTCGCTGCGCGAGGCGGGATGCACCAATGCATCGATGTAATCGCGAACAGGCGCGAGGAATGTCACGGTCCCAGGCACGCCGGTTGACCAGACGCGCTCCCCTTATTGGCCGCGTCGATCGTGGCAAAGCGCGCTTAAGCGAACACTAAAGCCGAGCGCTCCGTGGCTGCATGCACCGTTTTTTGCGGGCAAAAAGCCGCATGCGTGGAGCGATTCCGCGGTCATGGTGAACGAGCGGTTGCCGCCGCCGGTGGCGGCGCCCCCTCCGCAGAACAACGATGGCTGTTCGCTTTCCGGCCGTTCGTTTCGAATTTTATGCAAATCTGCTGAAGATTCGGATCGAATATGGGCAAAAAGCGCGCGCGGCGGCGAACTGCGCCTTCAAGGCTCTTGGCTAGGTTCCGGTCAAATGCGCGGAAAAATAAGACCAAGAGCGAGGCAAAGGCAAAGCTATGGTGACGTTTCTCTTGCGCGCGGCATTCTGGCTGAGCGTCATCATCCTTGTGCTGCCGACTGGATCGCAGCCCAAGGGCGAGCCGCATATCGGCACCGTCGAAGCCATTTCCGCCGCGAACGCCACGGTCAGCGATCTTCGGCAGTTCTGCTCCCGGCAGCCCGAGGCTTGCACCGTCGGGTCTCAGGCCATGATCGCCTTCGGCTACAAGGCGCAGGCCGGTGCGAAGATGCTGTACGAATTCCTCACCGACAAATTGGCGCCTGCCGACGGCGGCCCTGACAGCACGGCTACGGTTGCGACCGGACCGGCCCATGAGATATCGCAGGACACCTTGCGTCCCGCCGACCGGGCGGTGCCCACGCGCGTGCCCCTGCCCCGGCCCGACCCGCGCCGCCACCGGCCGGCATAACCGCGCGATTTCAGCGCATCGGCAAGTCGTTGCGGCGATCCCAATTTCCCGCCTTATATAAGGTCGGGATCGCAGGAACTGCCGCGCCGCCATGACCATTGACGAAATCATCGAGAACTTTTCCGTGCTCGACGATTGGGACGACCGCTACCGGTACGTCATCGAGCTCGGACGTTCGTTGCCGCCGTTGCCGGATGAGGCCCGCATCGATGCCAACAAGGTGCAAGGCTGCGCCAGTCAGGTCTGGCTCACTACGCGCGCGCGGCCCAATGGACCGGACGGGCCGGTGCTGACTTTTCAAGGCGACAGCGACGCGCATATCGTGCGCGGGCTGATCGCCATTCTTTTTGCGCTCTATTCCGGGAAGCCGGCGCGGAAAATTCTGTCCATCGACGCGTTGTCGATATTCGACAAGCTCGGGCTGCGCGAAAACCTCACGCCGCAGCGGTCGAACGGCCTGCGCGCCATGATCGAGCGGATTCGCGCGGAAGCACAGGCCGCGGTTCACTGATCACTCGCCTTCGGCGAAGACCGAATCCGGGGCGGACCACGTCCGGATCGCCGCGCGGGCGGGACCGCGCATCTCGGCGCGAAAGCCATAGTGTCGCGCCAGGCAATCGAGCGCGAGCTGCAACACCACCTTGCCGGAGCGCGGCGGCCAGGCGCGTTCGCGTTCGACGTCCTCGAGACCTTTGAGAAAGCAGCAGACATCGAGCAGAAGGCCGGCAAAGTCCGGCCCCGCGGCCTGCAGCGCGTGACGCACGCGCTGCCGCGCCGCGAGCACGGTATCGGAAAACAGCGGGGATCCGGGCGCCCGCCGCCCATCGGCGACTGCCGCAGTCCAAATCGAGGTGACGCGCGGCGTCAACTGTCCGTAGGTGAAATCGCGACGCAACCGTTCGCCGGCCTGCAATTGCACAGGCTCGATCAGGGGCCGGCCATCGCGCCCCTTGCGGCGCGCGAGCCAGGCGAGCGGGCTTTCGGCTTCATTGATGACAACGTGCTGGCGCCCGGTTTCCATCTCCACCGCGTCTTCGGCGATGGCAAGATGCTGGCCAAGATAGCGGTCGATCTGCGCGCGCTGTCGCAGAGGCGCCGGTGTGCGCGCGGGATGCGCCTTGCGTTTCATATGCCGGTCTCCCGCTCGTGATCGTCGTCATGCAACGAGCGGCAAGCCGCCTCCAGCGCCGCGAGCAAAGCATCGACGGTCGGATCGTCGCGGCGCTCCTCCATAAGCCGCGCCGCATGCGCCGCGGTTGTGCGGTCGCGCCCGAACTGGCGGCCGACGTCGGTGAAGCTGAGCCCGAAAACGACATGCGCCAGATACATCGCGCTTTGCCGGGCAAAGGCGACCAGATACACGCCGCGGTTCTTGCCGCGCAGCTGCGCGAGGGGGATGGCGAAAGCCGTGGCGACCGCAGCCAGCAGCGCGTCGCAAGACGATTGCGGGTTGCGCCGCGGACCGGGGCGGAGCGGCTTGGCGGATGGGATGGCGGAAAGTTGCATGGCCGGGCCTCGTTCTAGGAAACTAAACCTAGATCATGGCCGATTTTATGGCCGCCGGGGATAAATGCCGCGTTTAAGGCTTATGTAACTGTTTTACTGGATAAATTTGGCTACAAGGCTGCCTATCGGGCGGCCTTGGATGGTCAAAATTTAGGATTCTTATCCGCGTTATCCACTGCCCGGATTTCGCCGGCTGGGTTCGGCTAGCGCGAGCCGCGCCGCCGCTGCTGCCCCAGCCCCATCTGCTTGGCCAGGTTGGAGCGGGCCGCCGCGTAGTTGGGCGCCACCATCGGATAATCGGCCGGCAGACTCCAGCGCTCCCGATACTGCTCGGGCGTCATATTGTACTGCGAACGCAAATGCCGCTTCAGCGACTTGAATTTCTTTCCGTCCTCGAGACAGACGATGTAATCCGGCTTCACCGATTTTTTGACCGACACCGCCGGCTTCAAGGGATCGCCGGAATTGCCGACGGTGCCAGAGGCGACCCGTTGCAATGCCGAATGCACCTGGTTGATCAGCGCCGGAATCTCGCTGGCCGCGACGGAATTGTTGGCGAGATAGGCGGACACGATCTCCGCGGTCAGCGCGATGAAATGGCTGTTTCCCGCATTATCGGCCATCGGCGAAGGTCCCGCGTGACTCGCAAGTCTAGTCCGAAGATAAAGCTAGGATTGCTCTTGGCGAGGCGCAAGAAAAACTTAGGCGGGCAGCGCCGAATATTGATAATCGCCCGGATTTACTGCACTGCAAACTTAAGTTCGCGGCTAGGCGACCATGGCGTCAGGACGGTTGCTCCAGATAGGCGCGCAGTTCGGTGATCGAGGCAAAGCGCACGGTGCCTTCCGGCATTTCCGCCTCGATTGAGCCGTCCGAGTAGAGCGTATAGGCCATCCCGTCGACGACACCAGATTTCAGGATAGACACAGCGTGCGGCCCGGCCTCTTCGGGGTCTGGCCGTTCGACGGGCTGTTGCTCCGGGCTCAGATCGAGTGCGGCCTCATCCGTAGGCTCGGCCCGGTTCGGCGCCGGCCAGAACGATTCGAAAGCCTCGTTTTGCCGCGGCGTATCGCGCTCGGGTCTGAACCCGGCGAGCGACGGCGCATCGGGAACGCCGCCCGAACGCAGCGCCTCCGTCCGGCGGCGCTCAGCGTCGCCATGGGCGAATTGCGGCTCGCGTCGTCCTTGGGACGGCTCACGCGGAGACAATGGCGCCGCATCGCGCTCGGGCACGATCTGCGGCTCGGGCGCCGAGCGCTGGAAGCTTTCGTCACCGCGGCCGGGCGCCGGAGCGACGCCGAGACGCTGTTCAATCGGCGCGGCTTCGCGCGGCTCCCGCGCCGGTTTGCGGGGGAATGGAATATGAGCGGTAGCCAGGTCCGGGCGGGAGCTCGTGGCAGACTCAAAGGAATCGTGCGACGGGCGGCCCGGACGCAGCGCCGATCCTTCGCTGAGCTGGCGCAGGTGCCGGACGACATCGCCAAGCCCGATAAGGATCAGGCCGCCGACGAAAGCGATGGCTCCCGTGATAATCAGGGTATTGCCGAGGCTGAACTCATTGATGGGGATACCAAATCCCACTGTGACGACGCCGGCAACAGCGAGCATGACGCCCACGACGAAGAAACTCATATACATACGCCTACC
>Ga0070741_10020021_pt1 | contig 10616 bp, 10 predicted proteins | sample Coa_R1_4_FD_66440 | JGI IMG/M metagenome (GOLD analysis project Ga0070741, IMG submission 66440) | Surface soil microbial communities from Centralia Pennsylvania, which are recovering from an underground coalmine fire - Coalmine... | ecosystem: Environmental > Terrestrial > Soil > Unclassified ... | reverse complement strand
CTAAAACCCACGCCCATTTGGACGTATGAAGTGCGCGTATTGACATAAGCCTCCTAAGCCCGAGCCCGAGACGACACTGCTTCGCTGCTAAAGGCAGACTTCCATCGTTCTTCATGCTGATGACGTTCCAGCCTTTGGCTAGTGCCTCGTCACACAAGGCTTGCGAGAACGTCCCGACCCTTGTGTCGGGAAGACCTTGCGCCGGACCATAGGCAAACTCGCGCCTGGAGTCGTTGTAAGACAAGCTGCATCAGACGAGCGCCGTCTCCCGCTGCGTATATTCCAGCATCTGCCGGTCGCCGGTCGAATTGCCGAACGCTCACGTGGGTGCTTGCCGAGGAAGACATAGATATCCTCGGCTTTGCCCGAGAAATTGTTGTTGAGCAGGAGCTTTCCCGTAACAGGACGCCGTGGTCCCGATCGTTGTAAGTGTATCGAGTCTGCAGCGCCGATCCGATGATCCTCTGGCCGGGAATCCCATATTCCGTTTGCGGATACGCCCGTACGAAATCCTGGCTGCCGCCAGTTTACGATATATGCCCGGTAGCCGTTGTCGCCCAGATAGCGTATGACTTCCAGCATCGGCTTAGACCATCTCCGGATAAGGCCTATGGCATCGGGGATGTTTGGCGGTTGCATCCATTCGTTGACGATCTTCTGAAAGTCATCGGTCGTCATTCCCGTGTGATTGGCCATGACGATGGTTTCGATGTCTTTCAACCTGAACTTCTCCATCGCCGGCTCGTCCTTTGCGAGTACGGCTTGGAACGGCGGTGTCGTTTTCCATTCCGGATGTCGCGATGCGAGCGCCGCGACGTGATCATAGGCAAACAGAACTTCTGAGTAGATGGGATGCTCTATCCACAAGGTCCCGTCCTGATCGAAAACGGCGATCCGAGCCTCCGGCTCCACGAATTTGGAGCTGGTCTTGTCTATCGTCTGACTTACGAAATCGAGGATCGCCTGCTTGGTAAGGCCGGGGTTCCAGGAGGGTAGCGGGTCGTCGGTTTGTGCTGAGGCCGCGCTGAGCCACGCCAATGCGCCTGCTGATGTCTTAATCAATTCTCGCCGGGTAGTGTTCATAGTGTCGATTGCCGGTCAATCTGGTGAGTCACGAGGCGCCATCGATCGGAGCCTCGTGGCAAGGCCAATGCTACTCACCCGCGGCGCTAGCCGTTTGTGCTTTCTTCACCTGTTCGATCACCTGACTCAGGTTGTAGGAGGCTGCCGCCTGCAAGGGCGGGTACTTAATATACGACTCCAGGTGCTTGAGCCATAACTGCTGACCGATCGGTAACATGTTCCAGTCGTATTGAAACGCGGTGATCGGGCCACCCAGTGCGCCTCCGAGACCCATCGCCGTCTTCTGATCGATGCCCACCGCCTGTTCGAATGGATCACGCTTGAGGTTCTGGACCAGCGTGAAGTGGAACGGGATCAACGGCATGATCCAGCCCGCGGGGCCTGGCTGCGACATCGTGTAATACATCTTCCAGTTCTTGTAGCGAACGGCCGACGGCGTTGCACCCGAGAAGTAGAAGAAGTAGTCTCGCGCCGATTTGTCGCTCTTGCCCTCGAGCAAGTCCCGCTGATCAAAGCCATCGAGCGTCGTCCTCACGATACCCGAGTACCTGCCGGCCTCGATCTGGACCTTCAGTCCGTCTCCCTTCGGCCCGCCGGCGATATCTACCAGCGTCGGTACCCAGTCCAGGGCTGCGAATAACTGGTTGAAAACCGTTCCCGGTTGAATGTGGCCTGGCCACCGGACGACACATGGCGCCCGATAGCCGCCTTCCCAAGCTTCGCCTTTCTGACCCTTGAACGGTGTGACGCCGCCATCCGGAAAGCTGATCGCCTCGGCGCCGTTGTCGGTGGTGAAGACGACGATGGTGTTGTCCAGTTGGCCCATGGCTTCGAGCTTCTTTAGTACTACGCCGATGTTGTCGTCGAGCTGCTTCATGCCGGCTTCGTTCACACCCCAATCCTTGCCGCCTTTGGTTCCCAACATGGCTTCATACTTCGGCGACAAAACAGTGGTGACGTGCATGCGCGCCGGGTTGTACCACACGAAGAAAGGCTTGTTGGTTTTCTTGGGATCGTTGCGGTCGAGGAAGTCCACCACCTTTGCCGAGATCTCCTCATCCACTGTCTTGGAGCGCTCCAGGGTGAGCGGCCCTTCATCTTTGCAGCTTTGATTCTTTTCGGTACCGTCCGAGGAGTGGCACCAGAGCATGGGCCTGGGAGGCGTCAGGCAAGTCATGGTCGCGGGATCAACCGCGCCAGGCACTTCGGGAATGCCAGGGATGAGCGTGTTCTTGCACGGCGGAGCGATCGCCTGGGCAGTCGGCGAGCTGTTGATGTCCGGGAAACTCACACCTTGCATGGCGTCCAAGTGATACAGGTAGCCCCAGTATTCCTGGAAACCGTGCGCCGTCGGCAGCGATTCGGTGTGATCGCCCAGGTGGTTCTTGCCGAATTCGCCCGTGGTGTAACCGAGGTTGTGAAGGAAGACCGCGAGTGCCGGAGTCCCGGGCCTCAGGTAGGACGGACTTCCCGGCAATTGCGGCGGAATCATTCCGGTGCGCAGCGGGTACATGCCCGTAAAGAACGCATTGCGTCCTGACGTACAACTCTGCATGGCGACGTAGTCCACGAACAACCCACCTTCACGGCCGATACGATCGATATTCGGCGTCTCTCCCAACATCAGACCGCGATGATAGATGCCCGGCTGCATCCAGCCAATGTCGTCGCCCATGATGAAGAGGATGTTCGGTTTGCTCGAGCTGCCTGCGCTGTCTTGAGCAGCAAAGGCGTGTTGAGCGGAGAGAGAGCGTAGAAGACCGGGCCTGTGGGCTCGTGCCTGCTGTCCCGAACCCGTATCTATGCCTGTGAGCGCAGTAGCGGCAGCGACCAATCCTACCGAACCGATCAGCATCCCGCCGACTAGCCATCGAAGATTTGTTTTGCGATCCATTTTCGGACGTGAAAACCTCTTGCAGTTTGGTGCCGCCCGAGATGGACCTGACTCAATTTCTTTCGGTCATATAGTCGCGGAGAGCGCGCAATTGAACGCTGTACAAGAACGCATTTGGGTGGGCTTACGCCCTCGCCCGCGCTCCGCTGCAAAGGGCCGGACGAAGGGCGGCCGGCGCGGGGGGCGCCCCACAAATGTGCTGACGGGGCGGTTTACTTAACTCAAGCGGATACACACCCGCAGTTATTCTCACGCCACAATCCTAGGGTAATGGAGGATACCTGGCAAGAATCTCGTGGAAAGCTCTGGTCAGTTTCTTGGCGTTCCTTTCCGGCGTGGAACTGGTGGTCTGACTTAGTACACCTTCGAATACGACATGATTCCGCTTGGCGTCGACTATGTTGACGACCAGCGTCCATTCGTAAATCGTGCGCAGTTTCGCCATGTAGACCGCACTTCCCCAACCGAGCCCGGTCGGGCCCACGCCGTCGGACAGATTGATCTTCTGTCGTTGCTCTGTGATGTGAACGCTGTAACTAAGCGTCAAATCGCCGCCCTTAGCCACTGGCTTGATTCCGCTGTCCGCGAGCCGTTCTTCGATCACGCCGGGAATTCGATTCCAAAAACCAACGGGAAATGACGGCGACGAGGGGAAAGCAGCGGTCTGAACCAATCGATACGTTTTGTAGCAGGAGAAATCGGCGGCACGATCGAAGATCACCTGCACCTGAGATGCGAAGGCGGATCCGAATGCAATCGAAAACATTGCCAGAGCCACGATACGGTTCATACTCAGCACTCTGCACCATAGTGACGGCAGAAAGCATCCGAGCGATCCACTTCCGTGGGCGAATCGGGCGCCGCAGGTTGAGAATCTGAGTCGCGGCACGTCCGCGCTGCATCTTCGATCAACATGCGGCGGCCAGGGCCCGTGAGATGGGCCACTCATTTCATAACGGCGCTTGCGGGCGCGGGCACGCTGTTCGCGCAAGGTGCGCCGGATAACGCACACTTACTGACCACATTTCAGAACCCGGTGGGGGATCTGACTAGCGTTCCGTTTCAGAACAATGTAAATTTCTCGATCGGGCATTACAGCCGTATTCAGGACGTGTTGAACATCCAGCCGGTAGTTCCGATTCATATCAGCAAGGACTGGCTGATTATTTCACGCTGGATCACGCCGGGAATCTATCAGCCGGACCTTGGCTCGACATGCCGGGCGAGCAGCCCGGGGGCTACCGAGCTTTGCGATCTACGCGTGCGCGACTCCGCGAAGGAGGGAGGCGCCAACGGGCTCGGGGACTTGAACCCGTCTTTCTTCCTTTCGCCGGTCCACCCCGGGAAACTCATTTGGGGCGCGGGGCCGACCTTCCTGCTCCCAACGCCCACCGCGCCTTCGCTCGGTCAGGGAAAGTGGGGCGCCGCTCCATCGCTCGTTCTGCTGGTGCAACCAAAGCATTGGACTCTCGGTGTTCTGTCCAACAATATCTGGTCGTTCGCAGGTAACGAAGGACGCACCCTTGTAAACCAGTTCCTTACGCAGTATTTCATCACCCGCAATTTTGAGCACGGCTGGTTCCTGACCTCGTCACCGATTCTCACGGCGAACTGGCGCGCACCGGACGACAATAAGTGGCTCGTACCGTTCGGCGGCGGCTTCGGAAAAATGACGCGCTTCTTTGACCAGGCAATGGTGTGGCAGATGCACCTGTATTACAACGCCATCCACCCGCAACATTTGCCGTATCCAAAGTGGCAGGTACGCCTCCAGGTTGCGCTCTTGTTTCCATCTGCGAATAAGGGTGTCTAAGAGGCGTTAGCCACGTTACCACTAAAGGAGATCTGAATGATAGTGCAAAATTGGATTGTGCTGAGCGCGACGGTTGCGCTGAGTCTTACAATCGGCTCCGCTCAAGAAGTACCCCCGGCAATGGCTCCTGTCCTGCACGCGATCACGCCGCCCCAGTCGCTGGGATTCCACATTCCCCTCACGCTCTCTGGCAACGGGGTCACGGCGAGCGCCGTCGCCACCGGGGTGAGTGCTGCCGCCGATTTTACTGTGGGGCAGCCGGTTGGACCAGGCCAGCGTCGGGTCACCCTCGAGCAGGTCAAACAGCAGTCGGCGAACCGGGCGATGAGCCCGCTAGTCTCCATGGGCCAGTACTCTGTCGAAGCGGCCAAACAACATCGGCTCGGGGTACAGGCCGATTATTTTCCAAAATTCGGCGCGACGTTCCTAAATGTGCATACGACGGACTTCCTGGGGCAGATCGTCCAGGTTCGCCATCCGATCGCGGGGGTTGTGACGCAGATCCCTGTGCAGATTATCAACCAGAATCAGACGCTGGCTGCTCTGACGTTCGTCCAGCCCATCACTCCAATCCTGGCGGTCCGGCAGTTGGTGCGGATTGCCCGCGCGGACGAGCGTATTGCGATGGCGAAGGCGGCGGCCTCGGTCTCCAGGAACGTGCGTGATACCGAGATCGAAGCGGCCTATTTCAACCTGCTCATCGCTCAGCGTCGATTGACATCGGCAGAGTGGAAGATGAGGAGTAGTGCGACCCGGCAGCTTTATGCGTCGATCTCGACCGACGTCGTGCGTACATCCCAACAGGAGACCGGCACTATGCAGGCCAGGATGGCAGTGGAAACCGCGGCAGCCAAAGTGAAAGAACTGACTGCTGCGCTGAACCGGTATCTAGGTTGGCCGGAAGATACACAATTGGACTTGGCGGTGCCGGATCCACTGGTGGAAAATATCTCACTGCAAGACGTCTCGAACAAATCGCCGGCCGCTAATCCTGCCCTGGTCGAGGCTGAGCAGACGGTAGTCAAGGCGCGCGCCGCATCCAGCATCTCGAAAATGGCATATTTCCCCACGGTGGCGGCTGTAGGGGGATATATGTTTCAAAATGTCTTGCCGGCGGTGAACAGTAACTTCGGCTACGGTGGTGTGATGGCGTCCTTTACCCTTTTTGATTTTGGAAAGCGGGAACATGCGGTGAAGGAGGCGCGCGCACAACTCGGAATGGCGGAGAGCGCGCTCCAGTTGACCAAGGCCAAACTAGCAACCGACGTGCAGAAATCGTATTTTGAGCTGGAGCGATCGCGCCAGCTTAGTCAGGTAGCACAGAAGATGGGTTCCTCGGCCACATTGTTGGTGAAGGTCAGCGCCGATTCGGAGAGTCCTGAGGCCAAGGCAGCGCGAGCAGACGTCGAGTTAGAGATGCTCGAGGCGGACTTCGCACATCGCCAGGCATTTCAGCGCCTGAAGGCGCTGATCGGTCAGGATCGATAAGGCGGTCTCTTTGCGTCTGACCTTACGTGGAGCACTGCTTTTGATCGGCGCACGTTTATTAGCGGCACAGACACTGACCCCGACGCCAGGGTCGATTCAGGACGCCTCCAGTCCCATTGCGATGCCTCACCAATTCAGTTTCGAACCGGAGATTCAGTCAGGGACGCAAGGCACTTCTAACGACGGAAATCCTTTTGCCTTTCAACGCGGGCTGCAGATACGGTCCTGGCTGCATTACGACGGTGTTCGGGATCTGACCGTCACCGGCGCCGCCAGCTATGTCTACTACTTCACCGTGCCGGGAACCAGCAATTATAAACATTCCGAATGGCGATTTACCGGTCTATGCAATTTGAGGCAACGCCTGGCCGGGGGCTCTCTTTATGAACAGCTTCGCTTCGAGCTACTGAATTTTCGCGCCGCCAATGGCGCCGTTCAGCATTTGCCCAGAGTGCGCTTGCGCCTTGGTCAGAACCTATCTATTTCTGAGAGCCGTACCAAGCCCTATTTAGGTCTCTACGAAGAGGCCATTACACAGTATCCACAACGTTGTTACTCCGGGGTCCATTTCCAGGGCGCTCGATTCTTTGCCGGTTATGGTTTCGATTACAAACGCAGGACCAGCGTCCTGTTCGGATTCAAAGCAGGGGCCGAAGTTTCGAGCAGCGGGTCGACAGTAACTCTATTTTACGGACCGGTCTTCAGCGTTACCTATAACTTCTTTCAGGGCGAAGTCAACGAAAGGCACCGTCGCACGACTGCATTCAAGGTTTTCTAACAGCCCGATATTCGCGGGAGCACCCATGACACAAGAGCAATCGAGAAAACCGTTTCAGTGATCGTCAGCTTGATTCTAGTCGTCGGACCATCACTTGGATTTGGCGCCGACGAGTCCGGATCCGGCGCCGCCGCGGATCCGGCGCCGACGGGTGCGCAGGAACTGGACTCCCTGGTCGCACTCATAGCGCTCTATCCGGATCCGCTCGTCGCTCAGGTGCTCTCCGCATCTACGTTTCCCGATCAGGTGGCGATCGCGGATTACTGGCTTCAGAAGAATAAATCACTGAGCGGACAAGCGCTGATGCAGGCTGTCGACATAGACATCACAGCGCGATTGGAACTTCAGCGTCGATTGCGGCCACAGAGGTCTCCCAGCCCAGGTCGGGCGAAAGAGTGACCTTACCAACCGAGAACACGTTCAGGCACGGAGGCTTACCGAAAGGACACACGTACCGTTTCGGCAGACGCGCAGACCTGGGATCGAAAAACGGGCGCGTACTTCCCCATCGGCATACAGTAGCAGAATCTGGTGCCTCGGCCGCAGACTCTAGACGAGCGGCATGCGTAAACCGGGATTATTGGAGGCGTGCGCGATTATCGCTTTTGCGGAATCAACGAATTCCGCCGTAATCGTCCATGAACCAGACGCCGGCGTTGCAAAATACACGAAGGCGCATTCGGGAAGCTCCGCCTCGCCCGAGCTGCGAGGAGTCGCATGGAGATTAAGATCACCCCCCATCAATTCGGTGACCGCGCCAGCAGTCGGGCGCGATCCCACAAGAGACGGCGATGCCAGACGCGGCTGCATTTGCCGACCAGAGAGCACCCCGAGTGTCCATCCTTCTTCCCGCTCAACGTGCGGGGACTGACGGAACATTTCGCGCCGCATTTGCGCGGAAATGTTCCGTCTGTCCCGTATTGCCCCGAAAGACCAATCCGGACGGCATCGCTTGTAGCCACCACAGTGGACTCTGCAGAATTCCGGCAGACGGGTCGCGGTCTCCGTTTCTTCCTGTCCCCTGTCCTTCCCCCAGACTCATATGTTCACTCCATAAGTCCCTGTAAGCAACGCGCGCACGCCGTTCGCTTCCCTGGCAGCAGTTCGTTCGTAGGCCGCGGACCTCACTGCTTGGTCGAGGGCCCGCAAAATACCCGGATGTCTTGCGTATCTCTCCTGCAACAGATCTTCCGCCGCCACGAAGTCGAGGCGAACCGGACCGTCGAAGGTTCGCGCCAGGCGGCCGAATTCCGCCGCACGCGGAATGTGCACCCGGACCGTGATCATGGCGACTGCCGTGATCGAGCGTTCCCCAGCCAGCGCAGCGATACGGTCGATGTCATCACGGGTATTGCGATTCTCCGCCAGAATCATGATTTCTGTTTCCTCCGCGGGCACGCGAACTCTACGTGTAAACGCCTCCCGGAGTATCTTACCCTCCGTGAGCGTTGTGTCCGGGTCGGCATCCAGATAACCCGGACGTCCCGCGGCAAAAGCTACCAGCCTGGGCGTAGCTCCGTTCTGCCGCATACGGTCATAGAGCGTACACGCGGCAAGCACGTTGGCATGGCTGCCCGCGATCAAAGCCGAAGCGTCGTCCATCGCGGCCGGATACCGGTAGCCGGAGTGTCCTCCGGACGGCGACGGCCGCTCAATGTAACGCGTGGGGCGCCATACCGGACCCGATCGGGTACTAACGCGTTCAATCCCGCGGCCGAGGATGCAGATTGCCTCGATGGTCACGATTTCATCCGCCCGCCCCGACGCATCGCTACCGCCCATGCCGCCGCAGGCACCAGCGCGACCGCGCCGTTTGCGAATGCAAGCACGCGGACCGGCACTCCCCAATCGTTGCAGACGCCCGCTGTGTAGCCGCTGATCGCAATGGTCAGCGTCAGCAGGCCGATCTCCGCCGCGAATACCCTGCCGCGGAAACGATCCTCGGTCGAGACCTGCAGCAAAGTCGTCGAAAACACCCAGTTGCTCGACATCCCGAAATTGCCCAACAGCACGCATGCTATAGCCACACCGATATTCGGCGCCCAACTCAAGCTCGTGTAGCCGGCCGCCGCCACCAGAAATCCAATCAGAATGCCGCCGCGCAAGCGCTCGGTGCGCTCGCCCGCCCAGGCGCCGCCGGCAATCGGGCCGAACAGCGCGCCCACGCCGCGCGCCGCTATCAGGAAACTCATGCCCAACAGAGCGCCACGGTCCGGCGCCAGTCCGTTCCAGTGCACGGGGAAGATGCGCGTCCCCATGATCGGCAATATCACGTTGTTCGCGCCCGACAGCCCGATGCCGCACTTGACGAAGACCGTCGGCAGCACGCGCTTATCGCCGCGGATATAACGCAAGCCTTCCATGATCGGCGAGAAATCGACCAGCTCGCGCGGATGAAAGGCCGGCGCGCCTTCCAGGTGCGGCTCGTCGAACCGCATACTGCGAATCAGCACGGCCGACGCGAGAAACGATGCCGCGTTGAGCAGGAATACGGCATTCCGGCCGAGCACCGCGCCCGCCACGCCGCCGAACAGCGCGCCCATCGCCAGGTTCACGCACCACGTCGCCGACGCCAGGGTGTTGGCGCGCAGCAGATCGCTTTCGCCGACGATGTTCGGGATTACCGAATTGCGCGCCGGCTCGAAGAACGCTGCCATCACGGCTTCCAGGAACAGCAGCGGGAACACCAGCCACACCTCCGACTTCGTGCGGACCAGCAGCATTCCGAGCACGATGGCCACGCGCGCCAGGTCCGCCGCGATCATCACCTGCTTCCGCCGCAGCCGGTCGTTCAGCACCCCGGCGGTCGGCGCTACCAGTGTCTGCGGCAGGACCTGCAGCACCAGCGCGACCCCCACCAGGGTGGCGCGGCCCGTCAGATCCAGCAGCAGGCTATAGATGGACAGCGTGTAGAACCAATCGCCGAGCTCGCTGACCACCTGCGCCAGCCACAGCCTGCGGAAGTTCCGATTGTCGCGGACGAGGCGCCAGTAGGGAGCGAGCATACCTGGGACTGCTTACGTGTAGACTCCCATCCTCTGCTTCACCAGGGCGACCGTGGAATTGGCGGTCGGTGTCACGCGCTCCGCGCCCTCGCGCAGGATACCCGCCAGATAGCCCGGCTCCGAGGTGATCTCCTGGTACCGCTTCTGGATGGGCTCCAGCTTCTCGATCACCATCTCCGCCACCTGCTTCTTCAGATCGCCGTAGCGCATCCCGGAGAAGTGCGCCCGCATCTGCTCGTCGGTCCAGTCGGAGAAGGCCTGATGAATAGCCAGCAGGTTGGCGACACCCGCCCCGAGCGCGCTGAAATCCACGGCCGGACTCGAGTCCGTGGTGGCGCGCATGATCGTCTTCCGGATTTTCGACGGCGGATCGAGCAGCGCCACGGCATGGCCCGCGCCCGTGGCCGATTTGCTCATCTTGGCCGTCGGATCGTCGAGTCCCATGATGCGCGCGCCGACACTCGGCAGGCTTGTGGCGGGCATCGTGAACGTGTCGCCGAAAAGCGAGTTGAACCGCTGCGCGATGTCGCGCGTCAGCTCCAGATGCTGCGACTG
>Ga0070741_10020020_pt1 | contig 10617 bp, 8 predicted proteins | sample Coa_R1_4_FD_66440 | JGI IMG/M metagenome (GOLD analysis project Ga0070741, IMG submission 66440) | Surface soil microbial communities from Centralia Pennsylvania, which are recovering from an underground coalmine fire - Coalmine... | ecosystem: Environmental > Terrestrial > Soil > Unclassified ... | reverse complement strand
GCCGCCCTTCGAAAATGTCAACGCGCCTTGAGGCCGGCGAGGAAGACCTGTTCGAGCGTGCGCTTGGCCGTCTCGAAATGGTCCGGCCGGTCGAACCGGTCGCCGAGCATGGCGCGGATCTGCACCTCGAAATCGGCATAGTGCTGGGTGGTCGCCCAGATCATGAAGATGAGGTGATAGGGGTCGACCGGCGCGAGCTTGCCCGCCGCGATCCATCGGCGGATGACCGCCGCCTTCGCGTCGACGAGCTGCTTCAGCCGCCCGGTGAGCACGCCGGCAAGAACCGGGGCGCCCTGCATGATCTCGATGGCGAAGAGCCGCGACGCCTTGGGGTTGTCGCGGCTCATTTCGAGCTTGCGGTCGATATAGGCGGCGATCTCGGCGGCCGGGTCGCCGTCGGCCCGCATCGCCTCCAGCGGCTGCAGCCAGGTGTCGAGGATCCGCTGCAGGACCGCGAGGTAGATGTCATCCTTGCGCCGGAAATAGTAGAGGAGGTTCGGCTTGGTCATCCCGGCAATGGCGGCGATCTGGTCGACCGTGGCGCCGCGGAGCCCAAAGGTCGAAAAGACCTCCAGCCCGGCATCGAGGATTTTCGCCTCGTTGGCGTTCTGGATGCGCGTCCGCTTGCGGGTTTTCTGGGCGCGGGCGGTGTTGGCAGGGGTCATTTCGCCGCCACGTAGGCTGTCGATGCCCCTTGAGCGGGCACGCTAAACTGTCTAGGCTTTCTCTTGACCAATTGGTCAGGAAATCTCGCCGCTTCTCGTAGAGGAAAAGGTCCGCCCGCGCAATTGGCCGATGGCGGACTTCCCGGTTTGGAGGCGGCGGTTCCGCGCCGAGGAAACGTCAAGGAGCGCCGCGAGGCGAGAGAGCGACATGGCCCAGATGGAAGCCCGGACGGCCGCAGGCGGCGGCACGCGAACCAAGGTCCCGACCAACAACCTCGAGGCCTACTGGATGCCGTTCACCGCCAACCGGCAGTTCAAGAAGGCGCCGCGCCTGATGGTCGCCGCCGAGGGCATGTATTACCGCACCGCCGACGGGCGGAAGGTGCTCGACGGCACCGCCGGCCTCTGGTGCTGCAATGCCGGCCATGCCCGGCCGCGGATCGTCGAGGCGATCCAGAAGCAGGTGGCCGAGCTTGACTACGCCCCGACCTTCCAGATGGCGCACCCGAAGGTGTTCGAGCTGGCCTCGCGCCTGGTCACCCATATGCCGACCGGCATCGACCATGTCTTCTTCACCAATTCCGGTTCGGAATCGGTCGACACCGCGCTGAAGATCGCGCTCGCCTACCAGCGCGCGATCGGGCAGGGGACACGCTACCGGCTGATCGGCCGCGAGCGCGGCTACCACGGCGTCAATTTCGGCGGCCTGTCGGTCGGCGGCATCGGCGCCAACCGCAAGCAGTTCGGGGTGACCCTGGCCGGCGTCGACCATATCCGCCACACCCACGACCTCGCCCGGAACGCGTTTTCGCGCGGCCAGCCGGCGCACGGTCTGGAACTGGCCGAGGACCTTGAGCGCATCGTCACGCTGCACGACCCGTCGACCATCGCGGCGCTGATCGTCGAGCCGGTCGCGGGCTCGGCCGGCGTGCTCATCCCGCCCAAGGGCTACCTCGAGCGCCTGCGCGCCATCTGCGACAAGTACGGCATCCTTCTCATCTTCGACGAGGTGATCACCGGCTTCGGCCGCCTCGGCACGGCGTTCGCGGTCGATTATTTCGGCGTCACCCCCGACATCGTCGTCACCGCCAAGGGCATCACCAACGGCATCATCCCGATGGGCGGCGTCTTCGTGAAGAACAAGATCTACGACGCCTTCATGGATGCGCCGGAGAACACCATCGAGCTGTTCCACGGCTACACCTATTCCGGCAACGCCATGGCGACCGCGGCCGCGCTCGGCACCCTCGACACCTACGAGGAGGAGGGCCTTTTCACCCGCGGCGCCGAGCTCGCCGATTACTGGGCGGACGGCCTTCATTCGCTGAAGGGCCTGCCGCATGTCATCGACGTGCGCAACCTCGGCATGATCGGCGCGATCGAGCTCGATCCGTTGCCGGGCAAGCCGACGGCCCGCGCCTTCGACGCGTATCTCCGCGCCTTCGAGACCGGGCTCCTCATCCGCACGACCGCGGACATCATCGCGCTGTCGCCGCCCCTCATCATAGAGAAGTCGGAGATCGACACGCTGATCGAGACGCTCCGCGACATCCTCAAGAAGGCTGCCTGACGGCGGCATCGCGGCAAGCTGGAGAACGGAGTCGGCGGCAGGGAGACTTTGATGCAGACGATCATGAACGCCATCGGCGGCGAACTGGCGCGTTCGGCCAGCCCGCGGAGCGCACCCATCTTCAATCCGGCGACGGGCGAGCAGTCGGCGGTCCTGCCGCTCTCGACCCGCGCCGAGCTCGACGCGGCGGTTGCCGCCGCCAAGCTCGCATTTCCCGCCTGGGCCGACATGCCGCCGCTCCGCCGCGCGCGCTTCATGTTCCGCTTCAAGGATCTGCTCGACCAGAACACGGACCGGATCGCCGCGGCCATCTCGGCCGAGCACGGCAAGACCCACGCCGACGCCGTCGGCGAGGTTCAGCGCGGCATCGAGGTGGTCGAGTTCGCCTGCGGCATTCCGCATCTGCTGAAGGGCGAGTTCTCCCGCCATGTCGGGCCGGGCATCGACACGCATTCCGACCGCCAGCCGCTCGGCGTCTGCGCCGGCATCACGCCGTTCAATTTCCCGGCGATGGTGCCGCTCTGGATGTATCCGATCGCGATCGCCTGCGGGAACACCTTCATCCTGAAGCCCTCCGAGAAGGACCCGAGCGCGGCGATGACCGTTTACGAGCTCTTCCGCGAGGCCGGCTTCCCGAAGGGCGTCCTCAACGTCGTCCACGGCGACAAGGAAGTGGTCGACGCGATCCTCACCCATCCCGACGTCAAGGCGGTGTCATTCGTCGGCTCGACGCCGATCGCCGAATATGTCTACCGAACCGGCACCCATCACGGTAAGCGCGTCCAGGCGCTGGGCGGCGCCAAGAACCACATGATCGTCATGCCCGACGCCGATATCGACAAGGCGGCGGATGCCTTGATGGGCGCCGGCTACGGCTCGGCCGGCGAGCGCTGCATGGCGATCTCGGTCGCGGTGCCGGTCGGCGAGGAGACGGCCAATCGCCTCGTCGAGACGCTCGCCCCGCGCGTCCGCCAGCTGAAGATCGCGCCGGCGACGGACCCCGAGGCCGAGATGGGGCCGCTCGTCACGAAGGAGCACATGAAGAAGGTGCTCGGCTACATCGACGCCGGCGTCAAGGAAGGCGCCGATCTCGTCGTCGACGGACGCGGCTTCCGCCTGCAGGGCTACGAGAACGGCTACTTCGTCGGTGGCACGCTTTTTGATCGCGTCACGCCCGAGATGAGCATCTACCGCGAGGAAATCTTCGGCCCGGTGCTCTCGGTCCTCCGCTCGCCGAGCTACGAGCATGCCGTGAAGCTGATCAATGCCCACGAATACGGCAACGGCACCGCGATCTTCACCCGCGACGGCGACGCCGCCCGCTCCTTCGCCGACAAGATCGAGGTCGGCATGGTCGGCATCAACGTGCCGATCCCGGTGCCGGTCGCCTACCATTCCTTCGGCGGCTGGAAGCGCTCGCTCTTCGGCGACCACGCGATCTACGGGCCGGAGGGCGTCCACTTCTACACGCGCCTGAAGACGGTCACCGCGCGCTGGCCGGAAGGGATCAAGTCCGGCGCGGTCTACACCTTCCCGACGATGAACTGAGGCAATGCGCACTTTGCAGGATAAGGCGCTGCATCCTCCCCCACGGAGCGGGGGAGGGGGACCGCGCGCAGCGCGGTGGAGGGGGCGTGGCGAAGGACGCGCCCTTCACGCGCCCCCTCCACCATGCTTCGCATGGTCCGCCTCCCCCGTTTCACGGGGGAGGATCAGGTCGGCGGGGTAGTCATGGCTGCGCCTGCCTCCAACCTCCGCATCAACGGCGACCGTCTGTGGAACTCGATCCATGAGATGGCGAAAATCGGTCCGGGCGTCGCCGGCGGCAACAACCGCCAGACGCTGACCGATGCCGACAAGGCGGGGCGCGAATTGTTCAAGCGCTGGTGCGACGATGCAGGGCTGAAAATGGGCGTCGACCAGATGGGCACCATGTTCATGCGCCGCGAGGGAACCGACCCGTCGGCGCTCCCCGTCTATGTCGGCAGCCACCTCGACACGCAGCCGACCGGCGGCCGCTACGACGGCGTGCTCGGCGTGCTCTCCGGGCTCGAGCTGGTCCGCACCCTCAACGATCTCGGCATCCGGACGAAGCACCCGATCGTCGTCACCAACTGGACGAACGAGGAGGGCGCCCGGTTCGCGCCGGCGATGCTTGCCTCCGGCGTCTTTGCCGGCGTCCACAGCCTCGAATACGCCTATGGCCGCAAAGACCCCGAGGGGAAGACCTTCGGCGACGAGCTGAAGCGGATCGGCTGGGTCGGCGAGGAGAAGGTCGGCGCGCGGAAGATGCACGCCTATTTCGAGTATCACATCGAGCAGGGGCCGATCCTCGAAGCCGAGAAGAAGCAGATCGGCGTCGTCACCCATTGCCAGGGCCTGTGGTGGCTGGAATTCACGCTGACCGGCCGCGAGGCGCATACCGGCTCGACGCCGATGAACATGCGCGTCAATGCCGGCCTCGCCATGGCCCGCATCCTCGAAATGGTGCAGGGGGTCGCGATGGAGAACCAGCCGGGCGCCGTCGGCGGCGTCGGCCAGGTTTTCTTCTCGCCCAATTCGCGGAACGTCCTCCCGGGCAAGGTCGTCTTCACCGTCGACATCCGCTCGCCCGAGCAGAAGAAGCTCGACGCGATGCGCGCCCGCATCGAGGCCGAGGCGCCGAGGATTTGCGCTGCGCTCGGCGTCGGCTGCTCGGTCGAGCCGGTCGGCCACTTCGATCCGGTCACTTTCGATCAAACGCTCGTTTCCCGCGTCCGCAAGGCGGCCGAGGATTTGGGCTACAGCCACATGAACATCATTTCCGGCGCCGGCCACGATGCCTGCTGGGCGGCCAAGGTCGCCCCGGCGACGATGATCATGTGCCCCTGCGTCGGCGGCCTCAGTCACAACGAGGCGGAGAACATTTCACAGGAATGGGCGACCGCCGGCGCCGACGTGCTGCTCCGCGCCGTGCTGGAGACCGCGGAGATTGTCCCTTGACCTCGCCGGGCACCGCGGCTGCCGCATCCTCCCCCGTGAAACGGGGGAGGGGGACCGCCGATAGGCGGTGGAGGGGGCTGAGCCGCCCCGACATGTCAGCGCGCACCACCGGCGCCCCACCCGTCAGCGCGCTTCGCGCGCTGCCACCCTCCCCTGGCGGGGAGGGATCACCTGCATTTGCGCTGACGGGACTCGCTCCAATCCCTGCGCTTAGCCCGCCGAAGATCGCACGCAACGGCGCCGCTTCATCCCTCACCCGAAGGGGGAGGGTCCGGCCGCAGGCCGGGGGTGGGGGCCTCGCCGAGGTCGAGCGCGTCGTAGATGGCATCGAGCACCAGCGGCAGGCTGGCGTCGATCTCATGATTGGTGAAGCGCAGCACCTTGAAGCCCGCAGCTTGGAGGCGGGAGTCGCGCGTCTGGTCGCGCTGTCGCTGCCGAAACCGGTTGTGTCCGCTACCGTCGAGTTCGACCACGACCCGTCGCTTGAGACAGACGAAGTCGACGAGGTATCCGAAGCGAGGTGCCTGCCGGCGGAAGCGTATTCCGTTGGCGCGCCAGGCCTTGAGATGGACCCAGAGCTTCACCTCCTGCGGCGTCATGTGCTGGCGAAGATAGCGGGCCTGCCGGTTCGGCATTGCGGAAGCTTGATCGTTTCTTCGGCTGAATTTCCGGAATGGAGAGTCTGATGTCCACGCTGATCAAGGGCGGCACCGTCGTCACCGCCGATCTGTCCTATCCGGCCGATGTCCTCGTCGAAGGCGAGAAGATCGTCGCCATCGGCAGGGACCTGAAGGGCGACAAGGTGATCGACGCGGCGGGCTGCTACGTCATGCCCGGCGGGATCGACCCGCACACCCACCTCGAAATGCCGTTCATGGGAACCACCTCGCACGACGATTTCTCGTCGGGCACCAAGGCGGCGATCTCCGGCGGCACCACCATGGTGGTGGACTTCGTGCTTCCCAACAACAAGCAGTCGCTGGTCGATGCGCTGCAGGACTGGCACCAGAAAGCCGGCAAGGCGGCCGGCGACTATTCCTTCCACATGGCCATCACCTGGTGGGGCGAACAGGTCTGGAAGGACATGGCCGAGGTCGTCAGGCGCGGAGTCAACACCTTCAAGCACTTCATGGCCTACAAGGGCGCGCTGATGGTGAACGACGACGAGATGTACCAGTCGTTCCTGCGCTGCGCCGAGCTCGGCGCGCTGCCGCTGGTCCATGCCGAGAACGGCGACGTCGTCGCCCGCCTGCAGCAGAAATACATGGAAGCCGGGACCACCGGACCCGAGGGCCATGCCTATTCGCGTCCGCCGGAAGTGGAAGGCGAGGCGACCAACCGCGCCATCATGATCGCCGACGCGGCCGGCGTCCCCCTCTACGTCGTCCACGTGTCGAGCGAGCTCGCCCACGAAGCGATCCGCCGCGCGCGGGCGCTCGGCCACCGCGTCTATGGCGAGCCGCTCATCCAGCACCTGACGCTCGACGAGAGCGAGTACTTCAACAAGGACTGGGACTATGCCGCGCGCCGCGTGATGTCGCCGCCATTCCGCAACAAGGTCAACCAGGATTCGCTCTGGGCCGGCCTCGCCGCCGGCTCGCTGCAGGTCGTCGCCACCGACCATTGCGCCTTCACCACCGAGCAGAAGCGGATGGGCGTCGGCAACTTCACGAGGATCCCGAACGGGACCGGCGGGCTCGAGGACCGCATGCCGGTGCTGTGGACGAAGGGCGTCGTCACCGGCCGCCTGACGATGAACGAATTCGTCGCGGTGACCTCGACCAACATCGCCAAGATCCTCAACATCTATCCGCGCAAGGGCGCGATCCTTGCCGGCGCCGATGCCGATATCGTGGTATGGGACCCGAAGAGGAAGAAGACGATTGCCGCCAGGACCCAGGCCTCGGCGATCGACTACAACGTCTTCGAGGGCTTCGAGGTGACGGGTCTTCCGCGCTACACGTTCTCCCGGGGCGACATCGTCTTTGAGGACGGCAAGATCACGGCCGAGGACGGCCGCGGCAAGTTCATCGAGCGCGCGCCGAACCCGCCGGTCAACCAGGCGCTGTCCTCGTGGAAGGCGCTGACCACCCCGCAGCCGGTCGAGCGCTCGGCCGCCAACATGCCGATCGGAGTGTGAGCGTGACGGTAAGCGGCGATCAGAAGGATATCGAGAAACCGGCAGCGGCCGAGGGGCCGGCCGGACCGGCCGCCCCGCTGCCTCCGGTGGCAGAGGCTCAGGCCGAACCGCAAATCTCCGCCTCTCCGCCGTCCGATTCCGGGCCCGAAGCGAAGCCCGCAGCGCCTGCCGGTCCGCCTCCGCCGGCAACCGACTCGAAGGCGAAGCCCGCCGCCGCCAAGCCTGCGGCGCCGCCGAAACTCCGCGCGGTGGCGGATGCCGGCGCCGCGCCGGCGCGTCCGCGGACGCCGGCCCAGGCTGCCGCGGCGGCCGAGCTGATCGCCCGGGTGCGCGCGACGGCGAAGCCGGTCGAGGGCATGGCGGGGCAGGGCATGGCTGCCCCCGTCTCCTCCGCTCCGGTTATCCCCGCATCGCCGGTCGCGGCTGCGGTTGCCCTGCCGCCCGCGTCTCCGGCATCACAGCCGTCCGGGAAACCTCCGACAGTGATCGGAATTCGCGATCTATCCCTGACGTTCCAGACCAATGACGGACCCGTTCAGGCGCTATCCGGCATCGATCTGTCGGTCGCCCGGGGCGAATTCGTCTCGCTGATCGGGCCCTCGGGCTGCGGGAAAACCACGCTTCTCCGCGTCATCGCCGACCTCGAAAAGGCAAGCGGCGGCTCGATTTCCGTCAATGGCATGACGCCTGAAGAAGCCCGGCTAAACCGCGCCTACGGCTATGTTTTTCAGGCGCCGGCGCTCTATCCCTGGCGCACCATTGCCCGCAACGTCGCCCTGCCGCTCGAGATCATGGGCCTCGGCCGCGCCGAGCGCGAGCGCCGCGTCGCCGAGAACCTCGCCCTCGTCAACCTGACCGGCTTCGAGCGAAAGTTCCCGTGGCAATTGTCGGGCGGCATGCAGCAGCGCGTCTCGATCGCCCGCGCCCTCTCGGTCCAACCGGACCTGTTGCTCATGGACGAGCCGTTCGGTGCGCTCGACGAGATCGTCCGCGATCATCTCAACGAGCAGCTCCTGCAGCTCTGGTCGAAGACCAACAAGACGGTGATTTTCGTCACCCATTCGATCCCGGAGGCGGTCTTCCTGTCGACGCGGATCGTGGTCATGACGCCGCGCCCCGGCAAGATTTACGACGTCATCGAATCGGGACTGCCCCGCGGCCGCACGCTCGATATCCGCGAGACACCGGAGTTCCTGAAGGTCGCGCACCGTGTCCGCGAGGGCCTCCGCGCGGGCCACTCTTACGACGACTAGGCGAGGAGCCTTCCGGCCCGATGACCGCCGCCGTCCTTGCTGCTCCGCCTCGCCAGGGTGTTGCCCGGCGCCTTGTCTCGGGCCGCTTCGTCGCGGTCACGACGATTATCCTTGCGATCCTCGTTATCTGGTATGTCGGCGCCTATCTCCTCAACGCGCCGTTCCAGGAGAGTCTCGACAAGCGCCGGAACGTGACGCGCTCGCCGCTCGAGTTCATCGAGGCGACGTGGAGTCAGCCGAAGCCGACGCTGCCTGCGCCGCATCAGGTGGCGGTCGACACCTACAACAGCGTCTTCGTCGCCGATCCCCTGAAACCGTCGAGCCTCGTCTATCATGCCGGCGTCACGCTCTTCTCGACCCTCGCCGGCTTCGCCGCCGGGACGCTGCTCGGCATCCTGCTCGCGATCGGCATCGTCTACGCGCGGAGCCTCGACCGCAGCCTGATGCCGTGGATCATCTCCTCGCAGACGATCCCGATCCTCGCGATCTCGCCGATGGTGGTCGTCGTTGCCTACAATCTGCTGACCGGGAAACTCGGCGCTCCGCCCGATTTCAGCCGCTTCGTCGCCAAGGCGCTGATCTCGACCTACCTGTCCTTCTTCCCCGTCACGGTCGGAATGGTGAAGGGGCTGCGCTCGCCTGATCCTATCCACCTCGACCTGATGCGGACCTACAATGCCGGCGGCGGCGAGGTATTCTGGAAGCTCCGCCTGCCGGCGTCGTTGCCCTTCCTGTTCACCTCGATGAAGGTGGCCATCGCCGCCAGCCTCGTCGGCGCCATCGTCGCCGAGCTGCCGACCGGCGCCGTCGCCGGCATCGGCGCCAAGCTGCTCATCGGCAGCTATTACAGCCAGACGATCCAGCTCTGGTCGGCGCTCGTCGTCGGCTCGGTGATGGCCGGCCTTCTGGTCGCCGCCGTCGGCATCGCGCAACGTCTGGTCAACCGGCGCATGGGAGCCCGCGCGTGAATCGCGCCGCGTGGCAGAGCCTTGCGGCGGTCGTCACGTTTACGGCTGCGATCACGCTGCCGATCCGTCTGGCGGGCGGCGTTCCGATCTACCTGGTCGATCAGGGAAGCACGGCGGTCCTCGGCCTGCTCGTGATCGGTGCGGCCATCGTCTTTACGCTGCGGCCGGCCGGACCGTCGGGCGGCGTCGATGCGCTTTTCATCGGGGCGCATGCCGGCGCGTTCCTGGTGATCGCGATGCTGCCGGTCGTGGCGGGCAACGCCGCCGTCGGTTTCTGGGCGTTGCTCGTCACTGCGTGGCTGCTCGCCTGGCTGCTGGTCTCGCGCCTGGCCTATCTTCGCTCGCGCCATCCCGCGCTTGCCGCGATGCTCCGTCTGGCGGTGCCGATCCTTTTCGGCGTCTGGCTTCTTTTCCTCTGGGAAGCGATCGTTCGCGGCGCCGGCGTCGAACAGGTCATCCTGCCCCCACCCAGTCTCATCTGGCAGCGGATCATCGATTCGCTCGGCATCCTTTGGCAGGACTTCCGGCAGACCTTCCTCAAGGCCGTGATAGCCGGCTATGCGATCGGCTGTGCCGCCGGGTTCCTCGTGGCCATCGTCGCCGACCGCGTTCCGTTCCTGAAGCGCGGCCTGCTGCCGGTCGGCAATCTCGTCTCGGCGCTGCCCATCATCGGCATCGCGCCGATCCTGGTCATGTGGTTCGGCTTCGACTGGCAGTCGAAAGCCGCCGTGGTCACCGTGATGACGTTCTTCCCGATGCTGGTGAATACGGTGGCCGGGCTCGCCGCCGCCGATGCGATGGAGCGCGACCTGATGCGCACCTATGCGGCCGGCTACGGCCAGTCGCTTCTCAAGCTGCGGCTCTGGTCCGCACTTCCCTTTATTTTCAATGCGTTGAAGATCAACTCGACTCTTGCAATGATCGGGGCCATCGTAGCCGAATTCTTCGGCACCCCCATCGTCGGCATGGGTTTCCGCATCTCCACGGAGGTGGGTCGCATGAACATCGACATGGTGTGGGCGGAAATCGCGGTGGCGGC
>Ga0070741_10020019_pt1 | contig 10617 bp, 7 predicted proteins | sample Coa_R1_4_FD_66440 | JGI IMG/M metagenome (GOLD analysis project Ga0070741, IMG submission 66440) | Surface soil microbial communities from Centralia Pennsylvania, which are recovering from an underground coalmine fire - Coalmine... | ecosystem: Environmental > Terrestrial > Soil > Unclassified ... | reverse complement strand
CTCGGGCTGACGTTCAAGGAGAACTGCCCCGACATCCGCAACTCCAAGGTCGTCGACGTGATCCGCGAGCTCGCGGAGTACGGCGTCGAGATCTTCGTGCACGACCCGTGGGCCGACGCGGCCGAGGCGCTGCACGAGTACGACGTGCGCCTGCGCGCCTGGGACGACCTGCCGCCCGCCGACGCTCTCGTGCTGGCGGTCGCGCACCGGCAATTCCTCGAGACCCCGACCTCCACCCTTCTGCAGAAGATCGTGCGCCGCGGATGCCTGATCGACGTCAAGTCCGTGCTCGACCCGGATCCGTTCCGACGCGAGGGACTGCAGGTATGGCGGCTGTAGCGCTCGCGCGCGGCCCGGACAGCGTCCCGAGCGACCACGACGCCGCGGCCCGGGGTGCGCCCGCGCGGCTGCGCATCGGCGTGCTCGCCGACTCGCTGCTGCAGCCGCGCTGGGCGGTCGACGGCCTGCGCAAGATCGTCGACTCGGGCGTCGGCGACATCGTCGTCATCGCCGAGGTCGGCCGCCCGCGCGACGCCGGGCCGCTGCTGTGGCGCGCCTATTGCGCGATCGACACGCGGCTGTTCGGATCGTCGCCCGATCCCCTGGAGAGGACCGACCTCGCGGCCGGGCTGCGCCAGGCGCGGCTGCTGAGGCTGCCGCCCGAGGATTGCGGCCCCGCGAGCGTGCAGGCGTGGATCTCGGAGATCCGCGCCATGGACCTCGACGTCCTGGTCGCGCTCGGCGCGGAGACCTGCGAGGCGCTCGAATCGGTCGCGCGCTACGGCGTGTGGCGCTACTGCTTCGGCCCGGACGCGTGCGAGAGCGACGCGCTCGCCGCCGTGCGCGAGGTGGCGGCCGGCGCGCCGGTGACGGCCTCCGGCCTCCGCGCGCGGCTCCCCGGCGCCGAAGACCGGCTGATCTACCAGTCGTGGTCGCGCACGTTCCCGCTTTCGCTCGCGCGCACGCGCCACGCCCTGCTGCCGAAGACCGGCGAATTCGCGTACCGCGCGCTCGACGAGCTGCGACGCTCCGGGCCCGCGTGGCTGAAGACCCGCGCACCGATCCGCGGCGAGGCGCCGGCCGAGCCGGGGTCGATCCCGGGAACGGCCGGCATGCTCTGGCGCATGTCGCTGCTCGGCTCGCGCATCGCGCGCCGCGTGCTGCAGAAGCTCGCGTGCGTGGACCAGTGGTTCCTCGCGTACCGCTTCGGAGGCGACTCGCGCTGGCGTGGCGACCTTCGGCAGTACGTCGCGCTCATGCCCCCCAAGGACCGCTTCTGGGCCGACCCCTTCGCGATCGCGCGCGACGGCCGCTACTGGATCTTCTTCGAGGAGCTCGTGTTCTCGCGCGGCAGGGCGCACATCGCCGCGATCGAGGTGTCGCCCGACGGCACGCGCTCGCGGCCCGTGCCCGTGCTGGAGCGCCCGTACCATCTCTCGTATCCGTTCCTGATCGAGCAGGACGGCGAGCTGCTCATGGTTCCCGAGACCGCCTGCAACGGCTCGGTCGAGGTCTACCGCTGCACGCGCTTTCCCGACCAGTGGACGCTCGAGCGCACGCTGCTCGAGGAGGTGCACTTCACCGACTGCACCTTCCATCGCGCCGACGACTATTGGTGGATGTTCGCGAACGGCAACGTTGCCGGCGCCGAGGGCGCCGACGAGCTGCACTTGTTCTACGCCGACCGCCTGACGGGGCCGTGGAAGCCGCACCGTCACAACCCGGTGAAGTCCGACGTGCGCGGCACGCGGCCCGCGGGACGGCTCTTCCGCCGCGGCCCGGACCTCTACCGTCCCGCGCAGATCGGCGTTCCGCTGTACGGGGCCGGCGTGTCGATCAACCGCGTGCTGCGGCTCGCGCCGGACAGCTACGCCGAGGAGGAGGTCGAGCGCGTCGTGCCGTCGCATCCGCCGCGCCTGCTCGGCATCCACACGCTGAACCGCGCCGGCGAGCTGTCGGTGATCGACGGCTTCTTCCGCCGCTCGCGCCTGCACCCCGACGTCCTCGAGTCGCTCGACACCCATGTCTTTTGAGGACCTGCTGCATCCGCTGCTCGACCGCTACATGCAGGCACCCGACTGGGTGAAGGCGTCGGCGGGGCGCGCCTACGCATGGGTGCCGGCGCGCCTGCGCTTCGGCGGCGCGTACTACCGCTTCCGCGACGAGGTCGCGGTGAGGGACGCGGGCGCGCTCGATCGCCTCGCGCGCCGCAAGCTCCGGTCGACGCTCGAATGGGCGCTGCAGACCGTGCCGGCGTACCGCGACTACGCGCCGCTGCTCGCGCGCTGCGACGACACCGAGGAGCTGCTCGCGCGCATGCCGCTCGTCGACAAGAAGGCGATCAAGGCGCGGCCGCAGAGCTATCTCTCGGGCGGGGTTCCGGAGTCCGCGCGGCTGAAGACCGTCACCGGCGGCTCCAGCCGCGACCCGCTCGAGTTCTACCTGCAGAAGCACGTCTCGCGGCCGAAGGAATACGCGTTCATGCACGAGTTCCGCGCGCGCACCGGCTCCGACGGCACCGAGCCCACGCTCGCGCTGCGCGGGCGCCCCGTGCCGGGCGCGGCGCGTCCCGGCGGCCGGATCTGGACCTACGAGCCGATCAAGCGCCAGCTGATCTTCAGCTCGGCGCACCTCGACGCGTCGCACATGCCGCGCTACGCCGAGGCGCTCTCGCTGCACCGGCCGCGGTTCATCGAGGCGTATCCGTCGGTCCTGTACCTGCTCGCGCGCTGGCTGGTCGAGCACCCGCTGCCCGCGTTCACCTCGAACGTGCGCGGCGTGATGCTGTACTCGGAGACCGTGTACGGCTTCCAGCTGAAGCTCTTCCGCGACGTGTTCCACTGCCCGGTGCTCGCGCACTACGGGCATTCGGAGCGGGTGCTCATGGCGGCGACCCTGCCCGAGGACGACCGCTACTTCTTCTGGCCGCAGTACGGCTGGTTCGAGCTCGTCGGCTTCGACGGCCGCCCGATCACGCGGGCCGGCGTGCCCGGCGAGATCGTCGGCACGAGCTTCGACAACCGCGCCATGCCGTTCGTGCGCTACCGCACCGGCGACCTGGCGATCCTCTCGGACCGCGGCCACCCGCGGCTTCCGGGGTTCGTGGCGTGCGAGCGCATCGAAGGCAGGCTGCAGGAGTTCATCGTCGACCGGCACGATCGGCTGATCTCGGTCGTGCAGATCGGCTCGGCGCACTTCCCGGAGTTCGGCGCCATCGACAGCATGCAATACGAGCAGAAGCGCCCGGGCGAGCTGGTGCTGAAGTTCGTCGCCGGCGACGACTTCACGCCGCAGATGCAGCAGCGGCTCGCCCGGGCGGTCGGCGACAAGGCGGGATGCGAGTGCCGCGTCGTGAAGGTGCGCGAGATCGCTCGCACCGCGCGCGGCAAGCAGCAGCTCATCGTCCAGCACCTCGACATCAAGCGCTACCTCGGCACCGCCGCGGTGCCCGCGTGACGCCATGACCGAGACCCGCGCCCGTCTCATCATGCTCGGCACGGCCTTCGAGACGCGGGGCGGGATCTCGGCCGTCGTGAACACCTACCGCGCGCACGGGCTGTTCGAGCGCTGGCCGGTCGAGTACATCGAGACGCACTGCGACGGATCGGGATGGCGCAAGCTCGCGACCGCCGCGCGCGCCGTGCGGCGGCTCGTCGCGTCGCTCGCGCGCGACCCGAACGCGATCGTCCACATCCACGGCGCCTCGCGCGCGAGCTTCTGGCGCAAGTCGGTGTTCATGGCGATCGCGCTCGCCGCGCGCTGCCCGGTGATCTTCCACCTGCACGGCGGCGGCTTCGCGACCTTCTACGAGGAGGAATGCGGCCCGGTGCGCCGGCGCATCGTGCGCTTCCTGCTCGAGCGCGCCGCGCGCATCATCGTGCTCTCGGCGCAGTGGCGGGCCTGGCTCGCGAGCGCCATGCACAATCCCAACGTGGTCTGCATCGCGAACCCGATGCCGATGCACCCGGAGCCGGCCGCGGCGCGGCGGCGGAACACCCTGCTGTTCCTCGGGCGCCTGGAGCGCGCGAAAGGCGTGTTCGACCTGGTCGACGCGGTGGCGGCGCTGCGCGACACGCACCCGGACGCGCGCCTGGTCCTCGCGGGCGACGACGTCGACGGGCTGGCCGCATACGCGGCCGGGCGCGGCGTCGCCGATTGCGTGCAGCTCACCGGCTGGGTCGGCCCCGAGCGCAAGCGCGCGCTGCTGGACGCGGCGGCCGCCTTCGTCCTGCCCTCGTACGCCGAGGGCCTGCCGATCAGCCTGCTCGAGGCGATGGCCGCGGGTCTGCCGTCGGTCGCGAGCGAGGTCGGCGGCATTCCGGACATCATCGCCGACGGCGTGAACGGGATGCTGGTCGCGCCCGGCGACGTCGCCATGCTCACGCGCGTGCTGCGCAAGCTGCTCGACGACCGCATGCTGCGCGCGCGCCTCGGCGCCGCGGCGCGCGAGACCGTGCGCCTGCGCTTCGACGCCGATCACGTCATCGGGGAGCTGGAAAAGATCTACGCGAGCCTGGGGCTCGCGCGCACCGGCAAGGGGAGGGTGCGGCGGACTGCGCGCGCTCTGCGCGAAGCGGCCTGAAAGGAGAACCCATGAGAACGGCACGACCGGTGGTACTGACGGTGGGACCGCAGCCCGCGGCGCGGGCGCGGCTCGCGGCGGACTTCGAGCTTTCGCCTTTCGACGAGACGGGAAGCGGCCTGTCGCGCGTGCTCTCGCCGGGAGCGCGGCTGGCGGCGACCACGCTGTGGCGGCGCGCCGCGATCGTCCACGTGCGCGCGTCGGCGGACGAGCGCGCGCGCAAGCGCGAGGCCGCGTACCTGCGCGCCGCGAAGACCTGCGGCGCCGGCACGGTGTACGAGCTCGACGCCGAAGCCGTCGCGAAGGGACGCACGGGCGGCATGGTGACGCCGCTGCCGCGGCGCGCCGCGCGCGTGGCGGACGTCGTCGTCGTGCCCTCGGAATACGACGCCGACGCCTGGCGCCGGCTCTCGCCCGGCCAGTCGATCACCGCGCTGCCGAGCGCGGTCGACGCCGCGGCGTACGCGGGCATCGCGCGCGAGCCGCGCGACGCCGGCGCGCCGCTGCGGCTGCTGTTCATGGGCTGCCTCGCGCGCGACCAGGGACTCTACGAGATCCTGCAGGGGCTGCGGCTCGCCCGCGTCCAGGAAGTGGTCGCGTCGCTGCTGGTCGCGGGCGAAGGGCCCGACGAGACGTCGCTCCAGCGCTTCGCCGCGAGCCTCGGACTCCAGGGCGCCGTCGGCTTCTGCGGCGCGGTCGAAGGCGAGGCGAAGCTCGAGCTCCTGCGCGACGCCGACGCGGTCGTCGCCGCCGCGCACGCGTACTGCGCGCCCGAGCCGGTCCTGGAAGCGATGGCCGCGGGACTGCCCGCGATCGTCACGCGCGTGGGCGCGATGCCCGAGCTGGTGAGCGACGGCGTCCACGGGCTGTTCGTCGAGCGCCGCGACCCGCACTCGATCGCGCGCGCGATCGCGACGCTCGCCGCCGACCGCGACGGCCTCGCGCGCATGGGCGAAGCCTGCCGCGCGCGCGTCGCCAGCGGGCACTCGGTCGAGCGCCAGGCCGAGGGCCTCGCGAGCCTGTATACGGACCTCCTCGCGGCGCGCAATCTGCGGCCCGCGTCCTCGCAGGGCTCGCGCGGCTGACCGCTCCGCGCATGGAAGGCGTCCGCGGAGGAGCGCTCGGGAAGATCCTGTGGCGCGTCAACCGCCTGCGGTGCATGACGCCCGCGGAGGTGGGACACCGCGTGCTGCGGCTCGCCCGGGCGCACGCCGAGCGCCTCGGATTCTCCGGCGCGGTTCCCGCCGCCGAGATTGCCGCGCTTCCGCAACCCTGGATCGGGGTGCCGCCGGGCGTCGACGCCGACGCCGTTCTCGCCGCGGCCGATCGCATCGCGGCCGGCCGGCTCGACGTCTTCGCGCTGCGCGACGCCGATCTCGGCGATCCGCCGCGCTGGAACCGCGATCCGAAGACCGGCGTCGAGGCGCCGCTCGCGTTCGGCAAGCTGCTCGACTACCGCGACGCGCGCCTCGTCGGCGACATCAAGTATCTGTGGGAGCCGAACCGGCACCTGCAGCTGGTGACGCTCGCGCAGGCTTACGCGCTCTCGGGCGAGTTCCGCTGGTTCGCGGCGCTGCGCGACCAGCTGGACAGCTGGTTCGCGGCGTGCCCCGACGGGCGCGGGCCGAACTGGGCGAGCGCGCTCGAGGCCGCGATCCGGCTGATCAACTGGGCGATCGCGTGGCAGCTCCTGGGCGGCGCGGGCTCGCCCGTGTTCCGCGAGGCCGCGGGCGCGGATTTCCGCGCGCGCTGGCTCGACGGCGTCTACCGCCACGCGCGCTTCGTCGCGGGCAACTTCTCGCTCTACTCGTCGGCGAACAATCACCTGCTCGGCGAGGCCTCGGGCCTGTTCATCGCGGCGCTCGCCTGGCCGCACTGGCCGCGCGCGCGCGGCTGGGCACGCGAGGCCAAGGCCATCCTCGAGCGCGAGGCGCTGCTGCAGAACGCGCCCGACGGCGTGAACCGCGAGCAGGCCGTGTCCTACCAGCAGTTCACGCTCGACTTCCTGCTGCTGCCGCTGCTCGCGGGGCGCGCGGCGGGTGTCGCCTTCTCGCGCGCGTACGTGGCGCGCATCGAGGCCATGCTCGAGTACCTGGCGTCGATCATGGACGCGGGCGGCAACGTGCCGATGATCGGCGACGCCGACGACGGCTACGTCGTGAAGCTCGCGCAGGTGCGCGCGTTCTGCCCGTACCGCTCGCTGCTCGCGACCGGCGCGGTGCTGTTCGGACGGCCCGAGTTCAAGGCCAAGGCGCTCGCGCTCGACGACAAGACGCGCTGGCTGCTCCGGAACGGTGCCGAGGAGCGCTTCGCGGCGATCGACGCCGGGCCGGCGGTCCTGCCCGTGAGGCGCGCCTTTCCCGAGGGCGGCTACCGGATCCTCGGCGGCGACTTCGAGACCGCGCGCGAGATCCGGCTCGTGGTCGACTGCGGCCCGCTCGGCTACACCCGCATCGCCGCGCACGGCCACGCCGATGCGCTCGCGTTCACGCTCTCGGTCGGCGGCCTCGAGTTCCTGGTCGACCCGGGCACGTACGCCTATCACACGCAAGGCCGGTGGCGGCAATACTTCCGCGGCACCTCGGCGCACAACACGCTCCGCGTCGACGGCGAATCGCAATCGCGGCCGGGCGGCAGCTTCATGTGGCTGGCGAAGGCCGAGGCGCGCTGCGACGCCTGGGACCCTTCGCCCGAGCGCGACGTCTTCGAGGGCCGGCACGACGGCTACCGGCGCCTTGCCGACCCCGTCGTGCACCGGCGGCGCATCGTGCTCGAGAAGCGCGAGCGCCGCGTCCTGGTCGACGACCGCGTCGAGGCGCGCGGCGCGCACCGCGTCGAGACCTTCTTCCACTGCCACGAGGCGTGCGCGGTCGAGGCGGTGCCGGGCGGGTTCGCGCTGCGCCGGGACGGCGCGACGGTGACGCTGCTCTTCCCCGACGCGGGGGTCTCGGACACCCGCGTGCTGCGCGCGAGCGTCGATCCGATCGGCGGCTGGGTGTCGAGGCGCTTCGACGACAAGGTGCCGGCGGCGACGATCGTGCGGCGGGCGGCGACCGCGGGGAACGCGACGCTGCGCACGCTGATCGTCTGCTGACGTCCTGTTGCTCGCCGACGACACTCTTCTAGTCCATCGGGCGCAAGCCGGGCGGACTACCGCGCGTCACGTTCCCGGACAGCAACCCTGTCAGCCCGCTCGCTCAATCTCCTTTCTTCTGCAGGAGAAGCATCCAAGATGAAAATCAGCGTCATGGGGCTGGGCTATGTGGGCGCCGTGTCGGCCGCCTGCCTGGCGAAGCAGGGTCACGAGGTCATCGGGGTCGACCCGCAGCGGGCGAAGGTCGACCTCATCAACGAGGGCAGGACCCCGGTCATCGAGCGCGACCTGGGCGAGCTCATCGCCGAGGCGGTCGGCGACGGGCGCCTGCGCGCGACCCCCGACGTCGTGGCCGCCGTGCAGCACACCGACCTCGCGTTCGTGTGCGTCGGCACCCCCAGCCTGCCGAACGGCGGCATCGATCTCGGGTACATGCGCCGGGTGTGCGAGGAGATCGGCCAGGCGCTGCGCGGCCACGCCGGCGCGCCGACCGTGGTCATCCGCAGCACCATGCTGCCCGGGACCATGCGCGACGTCGTCATCCCGACGCTCGAGGCGAGCTCGGGCAAGCGCGCGGGCGCGGAGTTCGGCGTGTGCATCAACCCCGAGTTCCTGCGCGAGAGCACCGCGGTGCACGACTACTTCAACCCGCCGAAGACCGTCATCGGCGAGCTCAACCGCGCGAGCGGCGACGTGCTGGCGAGCCTGTACGCGCACCTGCCGGCGCCGACGATCCGCACCGACGTCGAGACCGCCGAGATGGTGAAGTACGCCGACAACTGCTGGCACGCGGTCAAGGTCGGGTTCGCGAACGAGATCGGCAACATCTGCAAGGCGGTCGAGGTCGACAGCCACCGGGTCATGGACATCTTCTGCCAGGACACGAAGCTCAATCTCTCGTCCTACTACCTCAAGCCCGGGTTCGCGTTCGGCGGCTCGTGCCTGCCCAAGGACCTGCGCGCCCTGCTGCACAAGGCGAAGTCGCTCGACGTGAACGTGCCCATCCTCGCGTCGGTGCTGCCGAGCAACGAGCTGCAGATCGACCGCGCGGTGCGCGCCGTGATCGACGCGGCGGCGAAGGCGGGCAGCCGCAAGATCGGCGTCCTGGGATTCAGCTTCAAGGCGGGCACCGACGACCTGCGCGAGAGCCCCGTGGTCGAGCTGACCGAGCGGCTGATCGGCAAGGGCTACGACCTGCGCATCTACGACCGCAACGTCAGCCTCGCCAGCATCCACGGCGCCAACCGCGACTACATCCTCAACCACATCCCGCACATCTCGCGCCTCATGGTGGGCTCGATCGGCGAGGTGCTCGACCACGCCGCGACCATCGTCATCGGCAACGCCGACCCGGATTTCCGCGGCGTGCCGAAGCTGCTCGGCGACGGCCAGACCGTGATCGACCTGGTGCGCATCGCCGACTCGCGCAGCGTGAGCGGCGTGTACGAAGGCATCTGCTGGTGAGCGCGCCGTGACCGCCGTCTACACGCCGCTGCAGGGCGCAGCCGACGACGGCGTCGCGCTGCCGAAGGCGCTGCGCGCGCCGATCGCGCGCGGCGAGCTGCGCAACGAGGCGCAGCTGCGCGAGCACTACCTGATCGAGCGCGAGCTGGCCGACCGGCTGCGCCGCGCGCCGCGCGAGGAGCGCGGCCGGCTGTACGCGCTCGTCTACGACGAGCTGTACCGGCGCGTGCCGCACCACCCGATGAACCGGCCCTCCGAGCACCCGCGCGCGGCCGGCGTGGAGCGCGACCTCGCGTTCCTGCGGCGCTTCCTGCGTCCCTCGAGCGTGTTCCTGGAGATCGGCGCCGGCGATTGCGCGCTCGCCTGCCGCGTCGCCGCGGTCGTCCGCCGCGTCTTCGCCGTCGACGTCTCCGGGGAGATCATGCGGCTCGCGCCGTCCGCGATGAACCTCGAGCGCGTGCTCTCGGACGGCACCGCCATCCCGGTGCGCGCGGGCAGCGTCGACGTCGCGTTCAGCGACCAGCTCATGGAGCACCTGCACCCGGACGACGCCGAGGAGCAGCTGCGCAACATCCACCGCGCGCTCGCGCCCGGCGGCGTGTACCTGTGCATCACGCCGAACCGGCTCTACGGCCCGCGCGACATCTCGGGCTACTTCGACGACGTCGCGACCGGCCTGCACCTGCGCGAGTACACGGGCGGCGAGCTGGCGCGCCTGTTCCGCTCGGTCGGCTTCTCGCGCGTGCGGTTCTATGCCGGCGCGCGCGGCTGGTATCTGCCGGTGCCCGCGGCGCTGGTGCGCGCGGCCGAATCCGCGCTCGAGGCGCTTCCCGTGCCGATGCGCCGGCGGATCGCGGCAGCCGCGCCGATGCGCGCGCTGCTCGGGCTGCGCGTGGCCGCGATCAAATGAGGCCGGACGCGGGGTGACGAAGCGCGTCCTGATCCTCGTCGAGAACCTGCCGAGCCCGTTCGACCGGCGCGTGTGGCAGGAGGCGACGGCGCTGCGCGACGCGGGATGGACGGTGTCGATCGTCTGTCCGACGGGACGCGGCTACGAGAAGCGCTTCGAGCGCATCGACGGCATCGACATCCACCGCTACCCGCTGCCGGTCGAGGCGTCGGGCGCGCTCGGCTACGCGCTCGAGTACGGCGCCGCGCTCTTCTGGTCCTTCGTCCTGTCGTGGAAGGTCTTCTTCGGGCGCGGCTTCGACGTCGTCCACGCCTGCAACCCGCCGGACCTGTTCTTCCTCGTCGGCGCGGTGTTCAAGCTCTTCGGCCGCAAGTTCGTGTTCGATCACCACGACCTCAACCCCGAGCTGTACGAGGCGAAGTTCGGGCGCAGGGATTTCCTGTACCGCGCGATGCTCGCGCTCGAGCGCTGGACCTTCCGCACCGCGGACGTCTCGATCGCGACCAACGAGTCGTACCGCCGCATCGCGATCGAGCGCGGCGGCATGGCGCCCGAGCGCGTGTTCGT
>Ga0070741_10020018_pt1 | contig 10617 bp, 8 predicted proteins | sample Coa_R1_4_FD_66440 | JGI IMG/M metagenome (GOLD analysis project Ga0070741, IMG submission 66440) | Surface soil microbial communities from Centralia Pennsylvania, which are recovering from an underground coalmine fire - Coalmine... | ecosystem: Environmental > Terrestrial > Soil > Unclassified ... | reverse complement strand
CGAACGGCGTCCCGCGCCCCTCGGCGATGTTCATGAGGGCGCCGATGGCACGCGCCTGCTCGGCCGTGTCGGCCTGGACCTCGAGGACGGCGATCCGGTCGGGGGCCGAGGGATGCCCGGCCGCGCGGAGCTCGCGCGCCTTGTTGACCCGGTTGTGGCCGTTGAGCACCTTGAGCCGGCCATCGGCCGGATCTCGCCAGACGGCGACCACGCCGGCGAGGTTCGGATCCCACCGCTGGACCCCGGCGAGGGCACCTGTCGAGCCCGACCGCTCCCGGTTCTGGACCTTGAACTGGAACCGCTCGGGCTCGACGTCGAGGTTCGCGAGCGGCTCCTCGCGCACGCGCGCCGGCGCCGGCTCGGCGGCGGGCGCGGCCGCCGGGGGCGCGGCCGCCGGGGCCGCGGCCGTGCGGGCGAGCTCGAGGCCCCGGCGGACCACGGGGATCGACGGGTCGACGCCGAGCGCGCGGAGTTGACGCTCGCCGAGCCCGTACTCCTGGAAGAACGCGGCCGCGTCCTCGGCGGTGCCCTTGTCGCGAGCCAGGTTGTCGACCACGCCGAGCGTCCGGGCGGCCTCGGCGTTCGGGGCCTGGCGGACGCGCGCCCGGGGGCGACGCTGGGCGGCGGTCGAGGCGCTCCTGGCGGCGCTCGGCTGATGGGGACCTACCAGCGGGGTCGGTCGCGCTCCTGGTACTACCGCTTCGCGCACGGCGGGCGCGACCTCCGCAAGGGCGGATTCCGCTCCTGGCGGGCCGCTCACGACGCCGAGATCCAGCGCCGGGCCGAGCTCGGGGCGCTGCCGCCCGGCCAGGTCGGCGCCCCCGACTTCGCCGCGGCGGCCCGCCGGTATCTGGCCGTCGTCGAGCGCGACCACGTCAACCCGCGGGGGCCCCGGCGGGGGCTCGCGCTCATGGTCGCCCGCTGGGGCACGCGGCCGCTCGAGAGCCTGACCGTGGCCGACGTCGAGGCCTACCGGACGTGGCGCGCGACCGTGCCGGCCCTCCGGCGTCGGCCGCGCCGGGCCGACGGGGATCCGCCGGCGGCGCCGGTGAGCGGGGCGACGGTCAACCGCGAGCTCGCCACCCTCTCGGCCTTCTTCGGCTGGTGCCAGGAGCAGGGATGGCTCCGCGACGGCCACAACCCGGCCCGCGCCCGCTCGCGCCGGCGTCGCGGGCTCGGGGTCGCGCGCTTCGAGGAGCCCTGGCGCCCATGGCAGACGCTCCCGCCCGCGCGCCAGGCCGCCTTCCTCGCCGCCTTCCCCGAGGCCGAGCGCCAGCGGGTCGAGCTCCTGCTCGAGCTCGGCGTGCGCCTCGCCGTCGTGCTCGCCCTCGACTGGCACCAGCTGGACCTCGAGGCCGAACTCCTCGCCTACACCTCGAAGCGCCGCTCCGTCGTCGTGCCCCTGAGCCCGCGCGCCGTCGCGATCCTGCGGGCCCTCGGCCCCCGCCCCGCCGGGCCCGTGTTCCCGACCCGGAGCGACACGGCGATCCGCCGCGCCTGGCCCCAGGCGTGCGCCGCGGCCGGCCTCGGGGCCGACTTCCGCCGCCACGACCTCCGCGTCACGCGCGCCCGGCGCCTCGCCGACGAGGGCGCCCACCTCAAGACCATCGCCGCGCTCCTCGGCCACGCGACCCTCGCGATGGCCGCGCGCTACGTCCCCGTGGACCTCGACACCCAGCGCGCCGCGGTTGCTCGGTCGGCACAGGCGTCGGCACAGGCGCCCGGAACTCCGCGTCGATACAGGCGATCCAGACTGCGGCCTGACGATTCGTAATCGACAGGTCGTCGGTTCAAGTCCGACCGCCGGCTCCAGTCTGTGCTCGCCACTTGCCCGACGCGCCCCTCCGCCTCGCCCGGCAATTGTCCGAGAACTGTCCGAGTTCCCCCCCCAGGCCCGTGGGTGGCCGCCGGCGATGCCCATCCGGCACGCGCGTGGAGGCCTGCATCGTCAGGTACTCCGCCCACCGCGTCGCGGCGTGCTTGAGGTCGCCCTCGGTCACGATGTGATACCGATCGAAGACCGAGCGGCGTCTTGTGACCCGTGAGGCTCATGGCGACGCACTCGGGGACGCCGCTGCGGATCAGGTTGCGGGCGACGGTCCGGCGCAGGTCGTGGAAGAGCTTGGTCGGAACCTTGCGCGGCCGTCGCCTGTCCCGGCACGGTCGCGACCCGGTAGAACCCGGCCTGGATGCACGCCGAGGCCGAGCGCTTCCGCCAGTCCCGATGGGGCGACCGTCGACGTGAAACACGAACGGGCAGCCGGCTGCCCGGCTCGTCCCGCGTCGATCGATGAGGGCGGCGAGGGGACCGGTCAGGACGAGGACACCCCCTCGGCGTTCTTCGAGAGCTCGGGTCGAAGCCGGATGACCCCAGCGTCGCGCTCCACGTCTCGCCACTCCAGGCTGACGATCTCGCCCCGCCGCCATCCCCCGTAGCGCGGGAGGGACTGCGGTTGCGCTGTGTGCGGCGCCGCGCATCCTGCTGGATGTGACTTCGATGCGCTCCGCGACCGCGATGGTGCCTCAGACCGTGCCTCAGACCTCCATCGCCTTCAGGTGGGCACGCACCCGCTCGTGCAGAGTGACTTGGTCGAGTCCGCTGACCCCGTCTGCCTCGAATCGGCGATAGAGCTGCTCCTTGAGGAACAGCCGGACTGCGCCGGGATACTCTTGGAGCACGGCCGCCACGACGTCCTGGAGATCCTTTGGCACCCGCGCCTCATAGGCCGCGCGCTCGGGCCCGAAGACGAACTCGGCGAGTGGCCCCGTACGCTGGGCTCGGAGCGCGACTCGACGCGCCACCGTGGCTGCGGCATCCACCTTTCCGTCGTCGAGCATCACCCCGTAATCGCTGGCGGCGCGCTCGACCGTGACCAGCCCGTCCGCCACGTCTCGCTGCACCCGCTCAGGGTCGCGGTCGAGCGGGTCTCCGTAGCCACCGCCCCCGGGGGACGTGATCCGCACCGTGTCTCCGGGCTGGAGCTTGAGGACGTCGATCTTGCCCACGTTCCGTTCGCGGTCGGTCCCGGGGTTGAGCAAGGTCTCACCGAGAGTGCCAGGCTGCCCCCCCTTCCGTCCCCAGGGTCGGATGCGGAATCGGTCCATCCCCCGCGCGGTCACGATGGTGTTGGGCGCCGACACCTGGAACTCGAAGGTGACGGCTGCGCCTCCGCGGTGGCCGCCGGCCGCCGTGTTCTCGCTGAGCATGTACCGGTGGACGAAGACCGGCGCCTCCAGTTCGATCGCCTCGGTCGGAACGTTGCGCAGAGACCCGGCGGAGAAGTTGACGCCGTCGATGCCGTCCTTGGTCGGCCGCCCGCCGGAGCCGCCTTGCATCGGCTGGAGCACGTTCACCTTGTAGGCACCGGTGTGGGGATCGAGGTGGGACAGCAACACGATGGCGACCTGGCCTGCACCGGCCGCCAGGATCCGCTCGGGCACGGCCTGGCTCAACGCGCCCAGCACCGAGTCGGAGACCCGATAGCCCGTGGTGTGGCGGGCCCCGGAAGCTGCGAAGGGGAGCGGATTGAGGACGCTCCCCTCGGGCACGGTGACGCTGACGGGACGCAGGATGCCCCGGTTGAGCGGCAGCGTACTGTCCGTCGTCCGCAGGTAGTTCACGATGCCGAGGACCAGCCACTGGTTCGGCTTTCCGTAGGAGGGCATGTTGAGCGCCGCCCGGAGCTGGGGGTCGGTGCCGGTGAAGTCCAGGTGGACCTCGCTGCCCCGCACCGTGACTCGCACCCGGATGCGGACGTGGTAGCTCGAGAACAGGTCACCCTCGAGATAGTCGGAGAACTCGTACGTCCCATCCGGTACCTCCTCGAAGATGCGCCGGGCCCGCCGTTCCCCATAGTCGAGGAGGTCGTCGATGACCGCCCGCACCGTCTCCCCGCCGTACTGGTCGAGCACCTCCGTCATGCGGCGCTCACAGATCGTCAGGGCTGCGAGCAGGGCCTTCATGTCGCCCCAGTTCTGCTCGGGGATTCGCACGTTGGCCAGGATCAGGTCGCGCAGCTCGCGGTTCAGAACGCCGGCCCGCAGCAGCTTGGTCGGCGGGATCGTCAGGCCTTCCTGGAAGCGGTCGTAGGCCGTAGGCGAGATGCTCCCCGGGACGAGGCCGCCGACGTCGGAGGAGTGGATGAAGCACCAGGCGAAGCAGACGAGCCGGCCCTGATGGAAGATGGGCTTGAACATCATGATGTCGGGCAGGTGCGTGCACATCCCCCGGGTCCGGTGCGGGTCGTTGGTGACGATCACGTCGCCCGGCTCGTACTCGGAGATGCACCGGATCGCATCGCCCATGTGCATTCCCAGCATGTTGGTGACCCCTATGTTCCGCGGGTAGCAGAAGATTTCCCCGTCCGGGGTCACCAGCGCCGAATCGAAATCCCAGGTCTCCTTTACAAACACCGTGAAGGAGGCCCGATGGATGATGTATCCCATCTCCTCCACGATGCCCGTGAAGCGGTTGTTCAGGATCTCGAGGAGGACCTTATCGGTCGCCATGGCGGGCCTCTCCAATCAGGTTGCCGAGGGTGTCGACGGTCACGCGGTACCCCGGGGGGACGAAGGTCGTCGTGTCATACTGCTCCACCACAGCCGGCCCCTCGAAGCGTGTTCCTGGTCGAAGCTGCCGGCGGTCCAGAACCAGGGTTTCGTGGACCGCTCCATCGTGGAACACCCCACGCCGCCCCCGTCCAGCGGCCGCATCGCCTTCCCAGGTACGGACGGGCGCGACCGGCGGCTTGCGCGTCACGCCCACCGCGCTAGTCCGGATGTCCAGCACCTCGAGGTCGGCGTGCTCATCGGTGTAGCCGTACACTCGCCCGTAGTGCGCCTGGAACGCGTGCCGCAGCGTCTCCCCCGTCTTGTCGGCGAGCACGGCCTCGGTCACTGGGATGGTCAGCTCGAAGGACTGTCCAAGATAGCGGAGGTCGACGGTCCACACGATGGCGGTGCTGCTGAATGCGAGGCGCTGGGCCGCGAGCCACGCGGTTCCGGCCTCGGACAAGGCCTGGAACCCTTCCTGCATCTGGGCCAAGAGGGCCGGCGCCTTGGCCCGGGTGAGGGCGAAGTGCATGGTCCGCACGAAGTCCCGGCGCACATCCGCCACGAGCGACCCGGTGGCGCAGAGCACGCCCGGATGGAGGGGGATGATCACGCGTTCGATCCCGACCTCTCGTGCGAGCAGGAAGCCGTGGGTGGGACCGGCTCCGCCGAAGGCGAGCAGCGCGAACTCGTCGAGGTTGATGCCCTTCCGCGCCAGCAGCGGCACCAGCGTCGCGTACATCTGCGAGGTGGCGACGCGGACGATCGCCTCCGCGGCGCGGCTGGCGTCGAGGCCCAGCGAGATGCCGAGCCGCTCGACCGCCGCTCGCGCTAGCGCGGGATCGAGCGGGATGGTGCCGCCGAGGAAGCGCGCCGGATCGATGAGCCCGAGCGTGACGTAGGCATCGGTCACGGTCGGCTGGGTACCCCCGAGGCCGTAGCAGGCCGGTCCGGGATTCGCTCCCGCGCTTCGCGGACCGACCTTCAGCACGCCGTCGGCATCCGCCCAGGCGATCGACCCGCCTCCGGCGCCGATCGAGGTCACGTCGATCGCGGGCATGATCACCGGGAAGTCGCCGACGTGGTTCTCCGTCGAGTAGCGGGGCTCCCCGTCGACGATCGCGACGTCGGCGCTGGTCCCCCCCATGTCGAGCGTGATCACGCGCGGGAAGCCCGCGGAGCGGGCCACGAACGAAGCGCCGATCACGCCGGCGGCCGGCCCCGAGAGGAGCGTCTCCACCGGCCGCTGCCCCGCCTCGCCAGCATTCATCACGCCGCCGTTCGACTTGGTGGTCAGGACCGGGGCGCGCAAGCCCAGGTCCCGGAGCCCCGCCTCGAGATCGGCGAAATACGTGGCCATCTTTCGTCCCACATACGCGTTCATGACCGCGACGAGCGTGCGCTCGTACTCCCGCATCTGGGGCCACAGCTCGGAGGAGAGCGACACGTACGCGCGGGGCGCCACGGCCTCGATCACCTGGCGCGCGCGGGCTTCGTTGCTGCCGTTCTTGTAGGCGTGCAGGAAGCTCACCGCGAAGGCTTCGACGCCGTCCGCGACCAGCGCCCGCACCGCGGTAGCGATGGCCCCCTCGTCGGGGACCTGGAGGATCCGGCCATCGGCGTGACAGCGCTCCGCCACCTCGATCACTCGCCCCCGTGGCACCAGAGGTGTCGGCAGTTCGGTGAAGAAGTTGAAGACGTCGGGGATCCGGTGGCGGCCGATGCTCAGGATGTCGCGGAAGCCCCGCGTCACGAGGACCGCAGTCTGCGCGCCGGTGCGCTCGATGATCGTGTTGACCGCGAGGGTGGTCCCGTGGATGAAGTAGGCGACGTCCGCGGCCTGGACGTGGCGGTCGGCGGCGAGCCGGGCCAGGCCATCGAAGACCGCGAGTGCCGGCTTGTGCGGGACCGAGGCGGTCTTGAGCACGTGGAGCGCTCCGGTGGTCTCGTCCAGCAGCGAGAAGTCGGTGAAGGTGCCTCCGATGTCGATCCCCAGGCGATAGGTCGGCATGACGTCTCCCTGCAGCCGCTCAGCGGGCGGGCGCGATCGGGTGGAGATGGACGCGGCCGGCCGGCGCACGGCCTCACAGCGCCACCCGAAGCCGGAACACCCGCTGCCCGACGCCGAGCAGCACGGCCACGAGGGCGATCTGGAGCGTGGAGGCGGCGGCGATGGTCGGGTCACCCTGCCACGCGATCTGGGAGAAGATGTGCACCGGCAGGGTGACGGTCTGTGGCCCCGTCAGGAACAGGGCGAGGTTGATGTCGCTGAACGAGATGATGAAGGCGAAGATCGCCCCGGACAGCACGCTCGACCGGATCAGGGGCAGGGTCACCCGACAGAAGGCCTGGAGCCGGCTGGCCCCGAGGCTCATTGCGGCCTCCTCGAGGGACCGGTTGATTCCGCTGAGCCCGGCGGTCACGGTGCGGACCACGTAGGGCATCGCGATGAGGAGATGGCTCAAGACCAGGGCCGCCAGCGTGGTCTGGAGTCGGAGCCGCGCGTAGAAGAGGAAAAGCGCCGCCCCGAGCAGGATCTCCGGCACGACGATCGGTCCGAGGAACGCGACCTCCGCGGCCGTCCGGCCCCGGAAGCGGAAGCGCACCAGGCCGACGGCCGCGAGCCCGCCAACCAGGGTCGCCAGGAGGCTCACGGTCAGGGCAACCACCAGGCTCACGCGGAAGAACGCGTGGACGAACGGCTCGCTCGAGAAGAACGCCGCGTACCACCGCAGCGAGAGCCCGGGCGGCGGGAAGCGGAAGGCGTCCGTCGGATCGAAGGACACGGCCACGACGACGACCAACGGTGCGAGCAGGAACATGTAGATCGCGACCAGGATGAGGCCGAACGGCAGGCGCCGCGCCAGCCGGCTCATTCGGCCACCACGCGCGATCGCGACACCGCCCGCATCGTGCGGAGGTAGAAGAGCATCACGCCGCCGGTCACGGCCAGCAACACCACCGCCATGGCAGACGCGAACGGCCAGTTGAGGGACGTCAGGACCTCGTCGTAGACGAGGTTGCCGAGCATCCGAACCCGCCGCCCGCCCATCAGCGCGGGCGTCACCAGGGCGCTGATCGAGACCGTGTACACGAGGAGACAGCCCGACACGAGGCCGGGCAGGCTGAGCGGCACGATCACCCGGCGGAAGACGTGAAGGGCGCCCGCCCCGAGGTTGCGCGCGGCCTCCTCGATGGACGGGTGGACGTTCTCGATCGCGGCCATGAGGGGCAGCACCATGAACGGCAGGAGCAGTTCGGTGAGGCCAGTCACGACGGCCGGTGTGTTGTACAGGAGGTCGAGGCCGTCCCCGAGCCCGAGTTTCTGCACCCAGCTGTTGACGAGACCTCGCCGCCCCAGGATGACGAGCCAGCCGAAGATCCGGATGACGCTGCTCACCATCAGCGGGGTCACGAGCAGGAAGAGGTAGAGGCCGACCAGGCGCGAGCGCGTCCGCGCCAGGAAGTAGGCGAGGGGGTAGCCGAGGACGATGCACGCGAGCGTGGTGAGGAGCCCGATCTTGACCGTCGTCCAGCTGACCGCCAGGTAGTAGGGGTCGGCCAGCCGGCGGTAGTTGGCCAACGTCGGCTCCGGGATCCAGATCCGGGTCGGCGAGTAGGTGAACAGGCTCACCGTCAGGATCTGGAGGAGCGGGCCCAGCAGCAGCGCGGCCAGCACGAGGAGCCCCGGCCCTACCAGCAGCCACGCTCGGGCGGTGCGCGGCGCCGGCGCGCCGCTCATGCGAGGGGCTCCGGCTCGATCGCCGGGAGGAGGCGCACGTCCCGCGGCGCGACGCAGGCGAGAACGGCGGCCCCGCGGCCGAGGTCCACGTCGACGGCGCCCGCCTTGAGGCTTGCCAGCAGCCGGCCCCCCCCGGGGATCTCGAGGGCGAGTTCGAGGTTCTCGCCGAGGTAGGTGATTTCGGTGATCGTGGCGGGAAACGCGTTCGTATCCGCCGGGGGCGAGGCCGTCGGGGGCAGAAGGCGCACCCGCTCGGGACGCAGGAGGACCACGACGGCGCCGCGGTCGGGACCTGCGCCGGCTGCGGGGGCGTGGGCCGAGGCGAGCACGAGGCCGTGGGCGCGGACCCGGGTGGCCCCGTTCTGGGCGTTGCCCTCGAGCTGCGCCGCGAGGAGGTTCGAGGAGCCGATGAAGTCGGCGACGAAGGCACTGCGGGGCGCCTCGTAGATCTCGGCCGGCGTCCCGATCTGGACTATCCGGCCTCGCGACAGGACCACGATGCGGTCGGACAGCGCCAGGGCCTCCCCCTGGTCGTGGGTGACATAGATCGTCGTCTTGCGGAGCTGTCGCTGCAGGCGCCGCAGCTCGCCGCGCATCTGGACCCGGAGCTTGAAGTCGAGGTTCGAGAGCGGCTCGTCGAGCAGCAGCAGCCGCGGCTGGAGCGCGAGGGAGCGTGCCACCGCCACGCGCTGCTGCTGACCGCCGGAGAGCTGGGAGGGCAGGCGTGATTCGAGCCCGGCGAGCTCGACCAGCCCGAGGGTCTCGCGGACGCGATCGCCGATGGCCCCGGCCGCCCACCGCCGCAGCCGGAGCCCGAACGCCACGTTCTCGAACACGGTGAGGTGGGGGAAGAGGGCGTAGTTCTGAAACACGAGGCCGATGTCGCGCCGGTTGGGCGGCCGGTCCACGATGGACCGGCCATCCATCAGGATGTCGCCGGCCGTCGGGGTTTCGAACCCGGCGATGCAGCGGAGCGTGGTCGTCTTGCCGCAGCCGCTCGGGCCGAGGAGCGAGACGAACTCCCCCTCCTCCACCGCGAACGAGATCGGTCCGGCGGCGAGGTGGTCCCCGTAGCGCTTGGTGAGCCCGCGCAGCTCGAGGGCGATCACGCGCGGCTCACGCCTTGGCGAGGACCTCCTTGTTCCAGCGCTCGAGGTACGCGCTGCGATGGTCGTTGATCTTCTTCCAGTCCAGGCGGGCGGTCTGGTTGAGCTGGGCTTCCGACACGTGCACGCGGATGAGGTCGGGCGGCAGCGTGATCCGCCGGTTTGCCGGCGGATACTTGAAGAGCTTCGTCATGCCGAGCTCGAAGCGCTCGTCGAGCGTGTCGTTCACGAAGCGCTGGGCCAGCTCCGGGAAGGCCGTGCCCTTGGTCACCACGTAGCCCGCCCCCAGGGCGATCGCGCCGTCCACGTACTCGATCGCGACCGGGATCCCGCTGTCCTGCAGGGCGAACGTCCGCCCGTTCCAGAACGGGGCGATGACGATCTCCTCGCGCTGGAAGAGCTTCAGACCGTGATCCACGTTCTCCATGATGATGGCGTCGTTCTTCTTGACGAGCTCCGCCACCGCATCGATGCCCGGGCCGATGTTGTCCTCGTTCCCGCCGAAGAGCTTGTTCACGGCGTGGAGCCAGTACATCCCGTACCAGCCGTACGCCGGGATCGCGACCTTGCCCTTGTACTGGGCGGACCACATGTCCTTGTACGACGTCGGCTTCTTGGCCAGCTTCGTGTTCCAGGCCAGTGCCCACATCAGGAACACGAAGGAGCCGTAGTAGGGGCCCATGCCCGGCTTCTCCAGGGTCAACACCGGCGGGATGTGCTTGTAGTTCGGCACCAGGTCGGGGTTGTAGCCGACGATGCAGCCCGCGTCGGCCAAGAGCACGGCCTCGGCCTGGCCGTGCTGGGACACCGAGAAGGGCGGGTTGCCGCAGCTCGCCAGGATCTTCGACATCGCGACCGACTCGAGCTGGTGCGAGTACACGACGGTGGTCTTGAAGCGCTTCTCGAACTCGCTGCCGACGACGAAGGTCGACTTGATGCCGTCGCCCCACGACCCGCCGGTGCAGGCGAGGGTGAACTTCTCCTCCCCGCGGGCCAGCCTCGGCTGTCCCGTTTCGACGGCGGCAATGGCCGCCGCGCCGAGCCCCGTCGTGAGCACGAACTGCCGCCGGGTCATCCCCTCGCTCATCACCGTGTCCTCCCCGTGGATTGGGCTTCGGGCGCTGCAAGCTCGTCGCGATCGAGCCCCGGGACGCCATAGGCGAACGTCCGCTTCGCCAGGCGCAGGATGCTCGAGGTCGCCGTGTGCCGGATGCCGGG
>Ga0070741_10020017_pt1 | contig 10618 bp, 7 predicted proteins | sample Coa_R1_4_FD_66440 | JGI IMG/M metagenome (GOLD analysis project Ga0070741, IMG submission 66440) | Surface soil microbial communities from Centralia Pennsylvania, which are recovering from an underground coalmine fire - Coalmine... | ecosystem: Environmental > Terrestrial > Soil > Unclassified ... | reverse complement strand
CGAGATCGCCGAGCACCTGGCGCAGGTTCTTCTCGAGCTCGTCGTACGCGGCCGGCGTCGTGAGCGGATCGAACTCGAAGTTCATCAGCGATTCGGGATAGGAATCCTTCGTCGTGGCCGCGGCGGCGCCGAGGCCGGCCACGTCGACCAGCACGCCTTTGGCGTCGCGCTTCAACGCGAGCACCGGATGCACGCTCCAATCGATCGACGTTCCCGCCGCGCGCAACGCCATGGTCAGCGTGTCGACCAGGAACGGCATGTCGGGCGCGACCGTCTGCACGCACGCGAGCCCGAGCGCGCCTTCCGCCGGCTTGCGGACTTTCAGGAGGATTTCGTCGCCGGGCCGTTTCGACGCGAGATCGAAGTGCGCTTTCGCCGTGGCGGCGAGCTCCGCCGGCTGGCGCAGGCGCAGCGTGTCGGGCGACGCCATCTCGTAGTAGAGACGCTGGAACTTGTCGAAGACCTCGGACATCGGCTCTCCTCAGGCTCTCGTTCTTCTAGACCGCTCCGTGCCAATTATAGAGCCGCCCCACCCTATAATCGCCGCACTCATGACGCCCTCGCCGCCCCACACGCCGCTGATGCAGCAGTACCTGGCGATCAAGGCGGCGCATCCGGACACGCTGCTCCTGTTCCGCATGGGCGATTTCTACGAGCTGTTCTACGACGACGCGCGCAAGGCGGCGCAGCTGCTCAATCTGACGCTGACGGCGCGCGGAGAATCCGCGGGCGCTCCGGTGACGATGGCTGGCGTGCCGCATCACGCGTTAGACCAATATCTCGCGCGATTGCTCAAGGCCGGCGAATCGGCGGCAATCTGCGAGCAGGTCGGCGAAGTTGGCGCCGGCAAAGGACCGGTGCGGCGCGAAGTCGTCCGCGTCGTCACTCCGGGCACGACGACCGAGGACGCGCTGCTCGATCCGCGTCGACAGAATCTGCTCGCAGCGGTGTGCCGGATCGGCGAGCGCTTCGGCATCGCCAATCTCGAGCTGTCTTCGGGCCGTTTCTGCGTGCAGGAATGCGGATCGACGATCGAGCTCGCGGCAGAGCTGCATCGACTGCGCCCGACCGAGCTGCTCGCAGCGGAAGGTCTCGTGATCGACGGCTTCAATGCGCGATCGCGGCCCGCGTGGCATTTCGAATCTGCGAGCGCCGAGCGATTGCTCACGCGACAGTTCGGCACGAAGGACTTGCGCGGCTTCGGCTGTCAGGATCTTCCCGCGGCAATCGCAGCCGCCGGTGCGCTCCTGCAGTACGTGCAGGAAACGCAGAAGAGCCTGCCGCCGCACGTGTCCGGCATCACCACCGAATCGACGGGCGACGCGCTGATCCTCGACGGCGTCACGCGCCGGAATCTGGAAATCGATCGCTCGATCTCGGGCAGTCACGAGCACACGCTCGTCGCGGTCCTCGACACCTGCGTCACGGCGATGGGCGGGCGCGCGCTACGACGCTGGCTGCTGCGTCCGTTGCGGGATCAAGCGCAGCTCAACGCGCGCTACAGCGCCGTCCAGGAGCTCGCCGACAAGCATGACCCGATCCGCGCGGCGCTGAAGGACATCGCCGATCTCGAGCGCATCCTCGCGCGCGTCGCGCTGCGCAGCGCAAGGCCGCGCGATCTGCTCGGTCTCGCGCAAAGCCTCGCGGCGCTGCCGCAGTTGCGCGCGTCGATCGAAATGCTGGAAGCGCCGCTCATGCGATCGCTGCGCGAGGTTGTGAGCGCGCACGACGCTCTGGCAGAGGAATTGAAGTCCGCGATCGCGGACGACCCACCGCTGCTCGTCAAGGACGGCGGCGTGTTCCGCGCCGGCTTCGACGCGACGCTCGACGAGCTGCGCGCGCTGTCGGACAACCTGGACGGTTTCCTTCTCGATCTCGAGAAGCGCGAGCGCGAGCGGACCGGCATCGAGACGCTCAAGGTCGGCTACAACCGCGTGCACGGCTTCTACATCGAAGCCGGACGCACGCACGCCGCGAAGATCCCGCTCGACTACACGCGCCGGCAGACGCTGAAAGGTCAGGAGCGCTACATCACCGAGGAGCTGAAGCGCTTCGAGGAGAAGGTCTTGTCGGCGCGCGATCGCGCGCTCGCCCGCGAGAAAGAGCTGTTCGATGCGCTGCTCGATCGGCTGATCGCGCAGCTTGCTCCTCTGCAGGCGACCGCACGTGCCATCGCCGAGATCGACGTGCTTGCATGCTACGCCGAGCGCGCGCAAGCCTTGAACCTGTCGCGACCCGAGCTCGTCAACGAATCGTGCATCGCGCTCCGCGGCGGCCGGCATCTCGTCGTCGAGCAGCAATCGCGGGAGCCGTTCGTGGCGAACGACCTGTCGCTCGATGTGAACACGCGCCTGCTGATCATCACCGGCCCGAACATGGGCGGCAAATCGACTTACATGCGGCAGGCCGCGCTGATTGTGCTGCTCGCGCACGCGGGTTGTTTCGTGCCGGCGGAGAGCGCGCGCATCGGGCCGATCGATCGCATCTTCACGCGCATCGGCGCGTCTGACGATGTCGCGGCGGGCGCGTCGACGTTCATGGTCGAGATGACCGAGACCGCGAACATCCTGCACAACGCGACCGAGCAGAGTCTCGTGCTGATGGACGAGATCGGGCGCGGCACGTCGACCTACGACGGACTCTCCCTCGCACGCGCATGCGCCGAATGGCTCGCCGCGCGAACGCGCTGCTTCACGCTGTTCGCGACGCACTACTTCGAATTGACCGAGCTCGCGCAGAGCCTGCTCGGCGTCGCCAACGTGCACCTCGACGCGTCTGAGTACGGTGACAAGCTCGTGCTGCTGCATCGCGTGCAGCCCGGCCCGGCGAATCGCAGCTTCGGCCTGCAGGTCGCCGCGCTCGCCGGCATTCCCAAGCCGGTGCTCGATCACGCGCGCCTGTACCTGCGCGCGCTCGAAAGCCAGCAATCATTGCCGCTGAAAGCCGCCGCGCCCGCGCCGCAGTTGCCGCTCTTCAATCCGCCGACCGCCATGGATGGTGGAAGTGCGGCGGGCGGCAGGACGCCGGAGCCGCCATCGCCAGAGCTCCTCAAGCTGCTCGACGGCATCGATCCGGATCGCATGAGTCCGCGCGACGCGCTCGAAGCGCTGTACCGCCTGAAGGAAGCCGCGAAAAAGTGATCGGCGTCACGCGCGATCCGCGCGAGCGTCGGCTAGACTGGAATCACCATCTCATGGGGGAAATCACGTGAAGTACACCACCGTCATCCTTGCGTGTTCGTTGACCGCCCTGCCCCTTGCCGCGAATGCCGACGCGAAGACGCGCAAGCCGGGTCTTTGGGAAGTGACCACGCAGATGAAGTTCGACGAAGGCGGCCCGCAGATCCCGCCCGACGCGCTCGAGAAGATGAAGGCGCTCGGCATGAAGATCCCGGGCATGGGCGGCGAGCCCATCGTCATCAAGCAGTGCCTGACCAAGGAGCAAGCCGAGAAGGAGCAGGCGCCGCAGACGACCGACAAGAAGAACGGTTGCAAGACCACCGACTTCAAGCGCAGCGGCGGCAAGTTCTCCGCGAAGATGGTCTGCGACGGCAGCATGAAGGGCGAAGGCCAGGTCGAGGGCAACTACGCCAGCAACGGCGAGGCCTACGACGGCACGTGGAAGTTCGCCGGCACCGAGACCGGCCACGGCAAGCCGCACGACGTGAAGATGTCGAGCACGTTCTCCGGCAAGTTCATCGGCTCGGATTGCGGCGACACCAAGCCCTTCGACTACTAATCCGAGGCTTCGATCGGCGAATTCGAGCGACGACGTTGCGTCGCTCAATTCGCCATCCGCTGTTTTACGAAAAGCCGCCGAAGAAGGCGGCTTTTCGATTTATTGGCCGACGTGTTTCAGGACGAGCTTCACCACGATCAGCACGGTGATCACGACCGCGGCGACCATCGCAAATCCGACCGCGATGAACACGCCGGCGCGGCCGTGCTTGAAGTCGCGCTCGCGCGCCTTGCTGTTCTGCACGCCGAAGAACGACGAGAGCACGCTGCCCACGACTTGCAGCAGCGTCGGTGGTTTCTCGTCCGGATCCTCGGCCATCCCGCTTCTCAATAGTCCGCGAGAATCTTCCGCGTCGCGGCGATGTCGCCCTTTGCGCGCGATTTGATGTCATCGGCGACGACCGACTCCAGCTTGCCGCCGATCAGGGGAATGCCGCACGAGACATTCCACTTGAGGGTGTTCGCCGAGCCGGAGCCTTCATTCTTCAGCGTCATGTCGGCGGACACCTTCACCGGCGCGCCCTTGATCTCGATGTCGAGCTTGCCGGTCATCGACGCGGTGTCCCAGGTGTCTTGTTGCGTCACGGTGCTCTTGTCGCCCATGAACTTCTTGGCGAAATCCGGGATCGCGTTGTTGGCGATCCGGTAGCGGCACTTGATGCGGAACTTGCTGCCGGTCTTGTCGCACTCGAGCACCTCGAGATCCTCGACCTTGAGGTCCTTGTACTTGCGCTCGAAGTAGGCGCGGTCGGAGAACATCTTGATGACCGTGGCGGCGGGCTTGTCGAAGGTGTGCTTGTCGTCGAACTTCATTTCGATCCTCCCAAAGGAAAACCGCCGAGCAGACTTCGCTCGGCGGTGATTTGATTCCCGGTAACGCCCTTACTTGAGCGTCTTTTTCTGCACCGCGTCGGCGGTGAAGTAGTCCGGCGAGAACTTCACCGTCAGGTCGTTCGCCTGGTCCTCATTGGCCAGCGCCGTGATGAAGTACCGGCCCGAGAAGAAGTCGTAGATGATCTCGGGCACGCCGGTCGCCGTCTGGATGTTCGGCGCGTAGATCAGGTGACCTTCCTGGAACTTGTAGAGCTGGTCCTTGTTGTCGTAGCAATCGACGGCCTCGATGTCCCAGCTGTCCTCGTCGACGTAGAACGTGCGGCGCTTGAACGTGTGGTTGGTGCCGGGACGCACGTTCGCCTCGATGATCCAGTAGCGGTGCAGCTCGTAGCGCGCGAAATCCTGGTTCAGGTGCTTGGGCGTCGCGAGCTGCTTGAACTTCACTTTCGGCGAGCCGATGACGTAGGAGTCGTACGGCAGGTACATCTCCTTCTTGCCGACGATCTTCCAGTTGTAGCGATCGAGCGCGCCGTTGAACAGGTCGACCTGGTCATAGAATTGGTTGCCGTCGGTGCCTTCGTACGGATTGTCGTACTGCACCGTCGGCGCGCGGCGGATGCGGCGCAGGCCCGGCGAATACAGCCACGCAGCGCGACCTTCGGCTCCGGTGCCCATCTTCTCGTGCACGAGAATGAAGGTGCCGGCCAGCCGCGGCGGCGCGATGGTCTGCGACAGGTAGCGCAGGAATTCGCCCGACCCCTTGGTCAGCGGCGTCGGATGCTCGCTGTTCGCGTAGCTGAACGAGACGTCCTCGACCAGCTTGGTCAGCTGATAGGCGCCGCTGGGCTGCACGATGAGCTGGTTGTTGTAGCGGCGGACGTTGTTGCCGCGCCACTTCAGGCGGTGGTTCCAGATCACCTCGGCGCCGCTCTTCGGGATCGGGAACGGGAAGCCGAGCTTGCAGTTCTCGAGGATGTCGGTGCCTTCGATCGCGCAGTTGGTCGCGTTCGTCTTGGTCGCGTCGTAGATGAACTGCGGGAACGCCACGTTCCGATGCGTCTTGTAGACGTTCATCTTGTAGGTCGGGAAGCGCTTGAGCAGCTCCTTGTGGCCGACCGTCAGCTTGTCCGCGTACTGCGCGACGTTCTGCTGGGTAATGGTGAACAGCGGCTTCTCGGCGTCGGTTTCCGGATTGTCCGGATACTCGCCCTTGAGCGCGCCCTTCTGCGGCAGACCACCCGTCCACTCGGGAATGGTGCCGTCCTTGCTGGCGGCTTTCTCGGCGCCGATCGGCGTCAATTCCTTGCCGAGCTTGGCGGCTTCCGCCGCATCGACCTTGGCGTAGCTCTGCTGCGCCGCGAGTCCCAGTGCCACGATGCCCAGCCAAGATGCTAAACGCCTGATCATTTTTGGATCTCCTCGTTTATGCGCCGGTGCCGGCTCATCGATGGAACCGGGGCTTGCATCCTACATAAAACGCCCAAGGCTGGCCACCACTTGGCCTTTACTCCTCGATCGGCATCGCAGATTCCGCGAAGGCCTGCTCGAGGTCGCGCACCGCGGGCATCGGCACGTCGTCCCAGCGCGAGGACTTGGCGGCGGCCTCGATCTGCTGCGCCAGCGCGAGGGCGGATTCGCGCGCCGAGGTCGGCGCCGAGTACCAGTAATGCGCGAGCGCGCTCTGCGCCGGCAGGCAGTGCTCCGATCCGTCGGCGCAATCGCCGGTGCGGAACCACGTCGCGTCGGCGCTGCAGTCGTAGCCGTTGCGACAGGCCTCGATCAACCATGCGAGGCTTGCAGGCGCTTGCGCGGCATCGGCAGACCACGAATGCCGGAACAGCTGCCAATAGACGTCTGCGTTTCCCGAGCGCAGCGCGCGGCGCAACATGGTTTCGCGCTGCGCAGGATCGTAGCCGGGCTCGCGCAGCGCGCGCTCCGCCACGGCCGGCGGGAATCCGGCATCGGCCGCACGCTCGAACAGCACCGATCCGTATTCGTTCTCGGCGCCCGGACGTTGGTCGCCGAGCGTTGCGACGATCTGCGACAAATCGCCACCGGCAAACCGCGCGCAACGCGTCGCGTCGCGATTCCAGCTCTGCTCTTCCTCCACCGCGGCGCTCGACAGGTCGGGCTGCATGCGCTGCGCGAGTGCGCGGGCCTCCTCGGCATTCATGCGCAGATAGGGTCTGCACTCGTCGAGCGCGAGATAGATGTAGTAGCTCGCGGCTCCGTCACCCGCGGTCGCGCGCGCGAGATGACTCTCGACGAATCCGTAGAGATCGCCGCTGTTGGCGAACGTGCGGCGCAAGGGATCGGCGTCGAGCGTCGCCCACTTCGCGAGCCGCTCCATCGCCGCGTCGGCATTGCCGCGCACCGGCGGCGCCAGCGACGCTCGGCGCAATGACGCGCGCTCGGGATCCGTCGGCGGCGGCGGGAATTGCGCGACGCTTGGGCGAGGAGAGATGGTCGAGTCAGGGGTCGGGGCGGCAGGCGTGGAGTGCAATTGGCTCGCCGCGATGCACAGCACACAGAACAGCAAGGCGACGTCGAGGGACCGACCCATCTCGACGCCTAATCTACGCGCTTTTCCTCGAGGTGCGGCAGCAGCAATCCGCGCGCGGAGAACTTCGCCCGCAGCGTTGCGAGCATGATGAAGACGCCGGCCAGGCGACGGTGGAGGAACACGATCTCGCGCGGCGGGATCCGGAAATGACGGCTCAACGCGCCCTTGGAAGCGACGCTGGCTGCGCGCATCGGCAGATCGCTCTCGCCCCAGTCGTAGTCGCCGGCGTCCTCGCTGAACGGCTCGACGATCATCCGGCACAGCTGCGCGAAATTCTCGACGGTCGAGCGCGGGAAATCCGGCGTCATCAGCCCGATCGCCAGCGCGCCGCGGAAAACCGTGTCGGCGTCGCCGGCGAGCGCGCCGCCGACGAGCTCGCGATAACCGTCGACGAAGCCCTGGCCGAAGATGCGGGTCGCGCCGAAGTCGAGCAGCACGATGCGATCCGCCTCGCCGCGCGGGTCGACGCGGATGCGGTAGTTGCCGAAGTGCGGGTCGGTCTGCACCATGCCCCAGTCGAAGAATTCCCGGAAGAACAGCTCGAGGAACGCGGCGGCCAGGCGATTGCGACGCTCTTGCGACAGCGCCTGCACCTCCGCGTGCTGCACGTGGAATCCACTCTCGAACGTCGTCGCCAGCACCTGATCGCTGCAGTATTCGCCGATCACGCGCGGCACGACGAAGCGCTGATCGTTGGCGAGCCGGCGGCCGAACGCCTCGGTGTGCGCCCGCTCGGCGTCGTAATCGACTTCGCGATGCAGCATCTCGCGCACTTCCGACAGGATCGGCTGCAGCGAAAGCCCCTTGGGCACCAGGCGCGTCACCATCAGCAAGCGCGTGAGCGTCGTCACGTCCGACTCGATCGCGTCCGCCACGCCCGGATACTGGATCTTCAGCACGAGCTCGAGCTTGTCGCGCTTGCGCCGCGCGCGGTGCGCCTGCCCGAGCGAGGCCGCGGCCAGCGGCTTCTCGTCGATGTCGAGCTCCGCCAGGCGCGAGCGGCCGAGCGCACGCTCGAGCACCGGGCGGATCACGTCCCAATGCACCGGCGCCGTGTCGTCCTGTAGCGTCGACAGCACCTCCACCGCTTCGGCCGGCAGGAAATACTGTGCGTAGAGCGAGAGCATCTGCCCCGCTTTCATCACGCTGCCCTTGAGGCGTCCGAGCTCGTCGGCGAGCACGCGCGCCTGCTTGCGGTAGAAGTCGCGATCGGCTTCGCTGCGACGGATCTCGCCGCGGAAGATGTTGGCGATCGAATGCGCGACGATCGAGCTGCCCGCGCCGAAGCCGAGCTTGGTCAGCGCCAGGTTGCGCTCGAGCGGCCGCGTCGCGAGCCGCGTGATCACGCGCTTGGGCTTGTTGTCTTCGTCGCGCACGGGGCGGCGATTTTAGCGGCTTCCTCGCTGGGAAAATTGCTCTAACCGGTCGTCCCGGGTTCGCCTTGTGGCAAAATCACGATGCCGCCGGGGGTCCTGCGGCTCAAATCCAGCAATCCAAATGCGGCCGGCACGGATGCCGGCGGAGTGAGGCTTCCGATGTTTCGTCATCCTTTCCTGACGCGGGCGTCGATCGCCTGTGCGATCAGCTTTGCTTTCCTATCCGCCGTTGCGCTGCTGCGCGTCGAGCCGTCCATGCTCGATTGCAAGGCCGGCTATGAGCGCGTCGCCGGTCACGGCTGCGTCAACAGCAATCTCGTCGACGCGCGCGCCGAAGCGCACGAGCGCGTGGACGATCCGGGCCGCGAAGGCATCCCGCAGGGGACGCTGCGCCGCGCGGTCGAGCGGAAGGCCGCGATGCAATCGGCGAAAGCCGCGATCGCCAATGCCGACGCGCACTGGACGCCGTACGGCTCCGGTCCGCAAGTCGGCGATCCGCTCTATCAGGACGGCTATCGTGACGGCATCCGCACGGTCTCGGGGCGCGCCGACAGCTTCGCTTACGACTCCGTCGGCAAGCGCCTGTTCGTCGCGATCGGCGAAGGCGGCATCTGGATGTCGGAAGCGCAAGACGGCGACGTCGGCACGCTCGCCGATCACTGGGTCAGCATCAGCGACACCCTGCCCTCGCTGATCACGAGCGCCGTTGGCTGGACGTCCGCGCGCGGTGGTCGCGTCATCGCGCTCGCGGGCGATCATGTGCAAGGCGGCAATACTTATGTCGGCCTTGGCGCGTACTGGACCGACGATCTCGGCGCGCATTGGCATCACGCGCAAGGCGTACCCGACATGGTGGGCGCGACGAAGATCGCGGTCGATCTGTCGAATCCGAACATCATCTACGCAGCCACGCACAAAGGCCTGTTCCGCTCCGACGACGCAGGCGAGACGTTCGCCAACGTCGCGCTGCCGGTCAGCGACGATTGCGCCGGCGTCGTCGACTTCACCACCGCGTGCCAGCTCGCGAACGTCGTCACCGACGTCGTGATCCGTCAGCCGGGCGGCATCGATGCGAGCGGGCTGGACGTCACGCAATGCGCGACCGACGGCTGCGCCGTGCTGGCCGCGGTTGGCTATCGCAGCGGCACTGCGCCCTACGCCGACGGCAAGCCGCAGTCGCCGGGCAACGGGCTCTATCGCTCGGAGACCGGCAAGCCAGGGACGTTCGTGAAGCTCGACGGCGGCAGCATCGGCGGCATCGGCGCCGTTCCCGTCGGCTTCGCGCCGCAGATCCGCGTCGGCCGCGTCGAGATGGGCGCCGCCGAAGGTCCGCTGCAGAACCACAACTTCGTCTACGCGATCGTCCAGGACGCGGTGCTGCTCAACGGCGGCATCCCGATCATTGATCTCCCTGGCGACGAGAAGATGCCGTCGGTGCCGATCGACTGCTCGCAGTTCGAGGAAGTGCCGGTCGATCCGGGTGACGTCGTGTTCGTCTGCCAGCAAGTCGCGAAGGGCTACAACCCGACGTCGATCAACGGCGTCTACGTGTCGCAGAACTTCGGCTTGAACTGGACGCGTCTCGCGGACGACGTCGAGCTCACCTACAACCTGTCGACGGGCTCTGCGCTGGTCGGCGCGGTTGCGCTCGGCATCGGCCCCGGCGTGCAGTCTTGGTACGACCTGTGGGTGAAGCCGGATCCGACGCAGGCGCTCGGCAGCATCCCGACGCGCCTCGCGTTCGGCATGGAAGAGATCTGGAAGAACCGCCTGAACATCCCGCAGGACGGCATCCAGCAGACGCCGAACGACTACAAGGTGTTCGGCACCTACTTCGCCGGCACGACGTGCCTGTTCCTCATCGGTCAGATCGGCCCGCCGACGCCGGTGTGCCCCGTGTACGACGGCGTGGTCGCCGGCACGACCACGCATCCCGACCAGCACGACGGCATCTATATCCCGGACGATCAGCGCGGCGGCGTGTGGCTGATCGTCGGCAACGACGGCGGCGTGTTCAAGCAGTACTCCGGCGATCCGATCACCGACGACTTCGCGAACAACAAGTGGGGCAACGGCGCGAACGAAGGCTTCCACACGCTGTTCCACTA
>Ga0070741_10020016_pt1 | contig 10618 bp, 10 predicted proteins | sample Coa_R1_4_FD_66440 | JGI IMG/M metagenome (GOLD analysis project Ga0070741, IMG submission 66440) | Surface soil microbial communities from Centralia Pennsylvania, which are recovering from an underground coalmine fire - Coalmine... | ecosystem: Environmental > Terrestrial > Soil > Unclassified ... | reverse complement strand
GCTGCGCCCGCCGCGCCTCGCCCCGCCGCCCAGCCTGGCGCGGCTCTGCTCGAGCGCGACCTATGACCGCGCCGCGCATGCCTACGGCAAATCCTACCCCGATTACGTGCATGGCCTGGCCGGCGACTATTCCCAGGCGCCCGATATCGTCGCCTATCCCGGCGACGCGGCGGAGGTCGCAGCGGTGCTCGACTGGGCCGGCGGCGCGCAAGCCGCGGTCATCCCCTTCGGCGGCGGCTCGAGCGTGGTGGGCGGCGTCGAGCCGCGGCTTGATCCGGCGCGCCACAAAGCGGCGATCACCATCGATCTCCGCCGCATGGGCCGCGTCCTCGAGATCGACCGCACCTCGCGCGCCGCCCGCATCGAAGGCGGCGTCTTCGGCCCCGCGCTCGAGGCGCAGCTGAAGCCGCACGGGCTCACCCTCCGCCATTTCCCGCAGAGCTTCGAGTACTCGGCCTTGGGCGGCTGGATCGCGACGCGCTCGGGCGGCCACTTCGCGAGCCTCTACACGCATATCGACGATTTCGTCGAGAGCCTGCGCATGGTGACGCCCAAGGGCGTGATGGAGACGCGGCGTTTGCCGGGCTCGGGCGCGGGTCCCAGCCCCGATCGCCTGCTGCTCGGCTCCGAGGGCATTCTCGGCATCATCACCGAGGCCTGGATGCGGCTTCAGGACCGGCCACGCTTTCGCGCCGGCGGTTCGATCCGGTTCAAGGATTTCTTCACCGCCGCGCGGGCGCTCCGCGTCCTCTCGCAAGCCGGCCTCTATCCCGCGAACTGCCGCATCCTCGATCCCGCCGAAGCGGCGAACACCGGCGCCGGCGATGGCAGCGCCGCCATCATGGTGCTGGCCTTCGAATCAGGCGACCATCCCCTCGAGCCCTGGATGACGCGCGCGCTCGAATGCTGCGCCGATTTGGGCGGCACGCCGGAGATCGCCGGCAACCCAGACGCACACCGCGAGGGCGCTGCCGGCATCTGGCGCAACGCCTTCATCCGCATGCCCTATGCGCGCGAGCGCACGGTGCCGCGCGCCCTCATCAACGACACCTTCGAGACCGCCATCACCTGGGAGCGTTTCGAGGCCTTCCACGACAACGTAAAGGCGGCGACGGAGCGCGCCATCCGCGATGCTACGGGCAAGCCGGGCCAAGTCACCTGCCGCTTCACCCACGTCTATCCCGACGGGCCCGCGCCCTATTTCACGTTCCACGCTCTCGGCCGCCACGGCGCGCTTTTGGAGCAATGGCAGGCGATCAAGACCGCCGCCTCCGACGCGCTCATCGCGGCGGGCGGCACAATCACGCACCACCACGCCGTCGGCCGCGATCACCGTCCCTGGTACGACCGCCAGCGACCGCCGCTTTTTGCCGCGGCGCTCAAGGCGGCGAAAGCGGCGCTCGATCCGCAGGGCCTGCTCAATCCCGGCGTGCTGATCGATCCCTGATCGCGCGCATCGCCTTCGCCTTGAAGGCACGAAGGTCATCGTGGAGCGAGCGCGGGAACACCTCCTCGGCGGAGAGCGCGCCCTCCCACCAGAGGCAGAGTCCGCTTTCTTCTTGCGTGAGCTTGCGGCCCAGCTCGCCGCGCGTGATGTAGTAGCGGGTGTCGCGCGCGAGCTCCGCCGTCTTCGCGGTGAAGAGGAGATGCGTGCCCGAAAGCTCGACGAACCAGCGGTGATGATAGAAGCCGATCTCGGCGCCGCGGCCGAGCCAGCGCCGCAGCGTCGAAAAGCGCGCCTTGGCAAAAATCTCGCGCAGCCGCGAGGGTGTCTCGATGTAGCCGGCGCGCGAGACGCGCGCGAGCTCCTTCACCACCGCGATGGGATCGCGCACATCCTCGAGGATGTGCGAGCAGAAGCTCCACTCGAAATAACCATCGGGAAAAGGCCACGGCGCGACGCAGGCATCGGCCACCGTCCAGCTCGCCTCGCTGAAGCGCGGCGGCGTCGCCGGATCGAGCGGCGCGCCGCGCGCGGCATAAGGCACGATGTCGAGCATGTGCGTCGCCGCGTTGAGCGGATGCGACGATCCCCCGACATCGAGCACGCGTGCATGCCTCAAGGCGCGCGCCACGATCTTGGGGATGTTGTCGTAGAGGATCACCGCGCGGCCGTGACGGTACCGTCTACCGACCTTCCTAGCTAATGCTTGCTCAGCTCGACGCGATACACACACATCCCTCCGCCGGGATCGAGCGCTTTGATGACACCGCCATCGAGCTTGGCGTGAAAGAAGGTGGTGCGCGTCTGCTCGCCTTTGCCGGCGAGGGCGAAAAAGATGTTGCCGTCCGGCCAGACTTCGCCGGTGACGTCGCTGTCGTGATTCCAGGTGCGGCGATCGCGGCCGGCGCCGGTGAGCTGGATGAAATGCACCGAACCCGAGATCACCCCGTCTTTGATGGCGACTTCGTAGACGCCAGGCCAGCATTTGTCCGACTTGGCCGTGGTTGCTTCCCCTTTCCACGCGCCATCGAGCGTCGATGCGCGATGCGGTCGCGCGAGCGCAATCGGCTTTGACTGTCCACCTTTGAACGCCCAGGTGCCGGTCAGGCGATCGCCGTTCCGCTTGAGCTCGAGATGGGAACCGCTGTTCACATCGAGGCTCACGCTCTCGCCCATCAGCTTGCCGGTCACTTGCCCCCAGGGCGTGCCGACAATCGCCATCCCACCGCTGACAGAACCGTCTGCTGCCGGCGGATTGAAAAGCAGCACTCTTGCGCCGATGTCGCGCGCCTCCTCGCCTTGGCCGAGACCCTCGATGTAGCCGCTCCAATTGCCCGCCAACCATTCGCCGGCCGCGATGCTTGGCTCAGCGCAAACGACGGTGAGAATAGATGAAACGATGAACAGTCCGATGGTGCGCGTTGTCATTTCATCCCCTCATCAAATGCCCGTGTTGTTCATCACCCCGGTTTCTGCCGCCGCAGCGGCCGCAGCGTTTCGTCGTTCTCGTTCTTCTCGCCCCAGCGCTTGACGCCCGGTGCTTCGAGGCCGAAGAGGTCGAGGAGGCGGCCCAAGGTGTGGTCCACCATCTCCTCGAGCGTCGCCGGCTGCGCGTAGAAGGCCGGCACCGGCGGGGCAATGATCGCGCCCATTTCCGCCAGCGCCGCCATGGTGCGGAGGTGACCCAGATGGAGCGGCGTCTCCCGCACCATGAGCACGAGGCGGCGGTGCTCCTTCAGGGTGACATCGGCCGCGCGGGTCAGCAGCGTGCTGGTCGTGCCATGAGCAATTTCGGACATGGTGCGGATCGAGCAAGGGGCTACGATCATGCCCATGGTACGGAACGAGCCCGAGGCGAGCGGCGCCGCGATGTCGGTGATGGCGTGGTGATGGTCGGCGAGCGCGCGGATCTCGGCGAGCTTGAAGCGCGTCTCGTGCGCCAGCGACACCTCGGCCGCCTTGGTGACGACGAGGTGGGTCTCGACATCGAGGGGCCGCAGCAGCTCGAGAAGGCGCACCCCATAAAGGACGCCCGAGGCGCCACTGATGCCGACGACGAGGCGGGAACCGGCCATAAATTTAACCTTTCGGCGGTGCTGGACGAGTGCGGCCGGGGGCAGCATATCTTCCTTGGTGCTGCGCTCCAATCGGCGTTACCATAGCGGGGTCAGCAGCCCTCACGCGTCCTGTCATAGGAGGAGCCATGTCGCTGCAGGATCGTATCGAGTCCCTCCGGTCCCGTCACCGCAGCCTGGAGGAGGCCATCGATCAAGAGATCAGCCGACCGATGCCCAATGTCGAAACCCTCGCTGACCTGAAGCGCCAGAAGCTCCGAATAAAAGACGAAATCTTCCACCTCGAACACACCGCCCCCGTCGCTCACTAGCTCCTTCCGTCCCGGAACGGTTGCAACCGGCCCTCCTCCGCCCTTTAGGGCGGAGGAGCTGGAGGAGGTGGGTCGTGTCGCCGACGAGGAATTCGCCGGCAAACATCGGGCGTCCCCCACCTCACCCCACCTCTCCGCCCCCAAGGGCGGAGAGGAGCGTCAAGCTCATTCTCAGCCCAACGCCTTCGCCTGGGCGCGGAGGACCGTTTTCTGGATCTTGCCGGTCGAGGTCTTGGGGAGCGGCCCGAAGACCACGGATTTCGGCACCTTGAACCCGGCGAGCTGCCCCCGGCAGAAGGCGATGAGCTCCTCCGCCGTGGCGCGGGCCTCGGGCTTCAGCGTCACGAAGGCGCAGGGGGTCTCGCCCCAGCGCTCGTCGGGCCGCGCCACCACGGCGGCCTCCAGCACCGCGGGGTGGCGGTAAAGCACGCCTTCCACCTCGATGGTAGAGATGTTCTCGCCGCCGGAGATGATGATGTCCTTGGAGCGGTCCTTGAGCTCGATATAGCCGTCCTCGTGCATGACGCCCAAATCGCCGGTATGGAACCAGCCGCCGGCGACGGCCTCGCGCGTGGCCGCCTCGTTCTTGAGATAGCCCTTCATCACCACATTCCCGCGCATGAAGATCTCGCCCATGGTGGCGCCGTCGGCCGGCACCGGTGCCAGCGTCTTCGCATCCGCCACCATCAGCCCCTCGAGCACCGGATAACGCACGCCCTGGCGCGCCTTGATGGCGGCGCGCTCGGCGGTCGGAAGCGCGTCCCATTCCTCATGCCAGGCAAAGACGGTGACGGGTCCATAGACCTCGGTGAGGCCATAGACATGGGTGATGCGGAAGCCCAGCGTCTCCATGCCTTCGATCACCGCCGCCGGCGGCGCCGCGCCCGCCGTCATCATCGCGATCGAGCGGCCGCCGAGATCGCGCCGCGCCTCCGCGGGTGCGTTCAGGATCATGTTCATCACCACCGGCGCACCGCAGAGATGAGTCACGCCCTCATCCGCGAACGCGGCATAGACGGCAGCCGCCTCGACACGGCGAAGGCACACATGCGTGCCGGCAAGCGCCGTCACCGTCCAGGGAAAGCACCAGCCGTTGCAATGGAACATCGGCAGGGTCCAGAGATAGATCGGGTGCTGCGGCATGCTCCAGACGAGCGCGTTCCCGAGCGCGTTCAGGTAAGCGCCGCGATGATGATAGACGACGCCCTTGGGATTGCCGGTGGTGCCGGAGGTGTAGTTGAGCGCAATCGCATCCCATTCGTCCGCCGGCGCCTCCCAGGCGAAATTCGGATCGCCGCCGGCGATGAAGCGCTCGTAATCCATCGCGCCCACGCGTTTCCCCGGCGGCGCCAAGACATCATCGATGTCGATGACGAGCGGCTTCTTCTCGAGCGTTGCCAGCGCGTCTGCGATGACGCCGGAAAATTCGCGATCGGTGATGAGCACCTTCGCCTCGCCATGCCCCAGCATGAAGGCGATGCTCGCCGCATCGAGGCGGATGTTGAGTGCGTTCAACACCGCGCCCGCCATGGCGACACCGAAATGCGCCTCGAAGGCTTCCGGCACATTGGGCGCCATCACCGCAACGGTATCGTTCTTGCCGATGCCATGTTGACGGAGCGCGCTCGCGAGCCGGCGGCACCGTTCGTAGACCTCGCGCCAGGTGTAGCGCCGCGCGCCATGCACGACGGCGAGCCGATCGGGAAACACCGCGGCGCTGCGGGCCAAGAAATCGAGCGGCGTCAGCGGCGCGAAATTGGCGGCGTTCCGCTCGAGGCCGATGCTGTAGGGGTTGCGCATCTCCGTCATGGCGTCTCTCCCAGACGAATGTCTCGCCCAGTTTGGAGCCCGCGATGGGGCAAAGGCAAAGGGAGATGGAGGGGACGAATGAGGGTGACGGGGAGCCCACCGTGGGCCGGCGCTCGCTCCACTCGTGCAGCAGCACCGGCCTCGGCCTCGTCGGCCGGCGCAGCGCGTCGCGGCAAGACGCTCGTTGGTGAAATCTAACGCTTGGTAGCCGTCGGCCATAGCTGCTCGCGGCCGAGAGGAGAAGTTGTTCGTACCGCCGCTTCGTGCCAGTAGGTGACATCGTGCATAACACCGGGGCAACGCACGCTACGCAAAAACATTCGCTTTTCGCAATTTTTTCGACAAGGCGCTCGAAGTTTGTGCGTCCAATTTCAAGCGCATTTTAGGCAAATACAGCTCAAACCTTCCGCTTAATTACCAGGTCCTTAAAACCGGTCGCGTAGCTTCCCTCTCGATTGCACGAAAGGGGCAGAAGATGCGGCTGGTAGATGGCGACGATCTTGCACGGCTCGCGGCACCAGCGCAGCGGCGTGACCTTGTTGCATCGTTCCTGCGCCGCATGCTCCTCAGCCGCTGGACCATCGCCGCTGCAAGTTGCATCGTCCAGCTCGCGCTCGGCTCGGTCTACGTGTCGAGCCTGTTCGTGGCGCCGATCATGGAGCAATATGGTACGTCGAAGGCTGGGGCAGCCGCCACCTTCAGCATCACGATCACCACGCTCGGCGTCACCGCGGGCTTCGGCGGCGCCCTGCAGGGCCGCTATGGTCCACGCGTCATCGCCACGCTGGGTGGTCTGCTCTACGGTGGCGGTCTCTGCCTCGCCGCCTTCGCGTCGAACCTGGTGCTGCTCTACCTCGCCTTCGGCCTCATTGGCGGCATCGGGCTCGGCCTCGCCTATATCGTCCCCGTCGCCATGCTGATCCGCTGGTTTCCGGACAAGCGGGGAATGATCAGCGGTCTCGCCGTGGCTGGTTTCGGCGGCGGGGCCTTCGCGATCAGTCCAATCGCTGCCGCACTCCTCACCTCGATCGGGTTGCGCGGGGCGCTCATCGCCTTTGGCCTCAGCTACACCCTCCTTATCGTGTCGGCCGCGCAATTCTTCCGTACCGCGCCCGAGGGTTATGCGCCTGACGGCTGGACGCCCCCAGTCCAGAGCCAGCAATCGTTCGGTGGACGGGAGTTCACGCTTGCCGAAGCCCTGCGCGCGCCGCGCTGGTACGTGCTCTGGCTCATTCTGGCGCTCAACGTCACCGCGGGCGCGGCACTGCTTTCCGTTGCAGCGCCTCTGGCCCAGGACTTCTGCGCCGTCGGGCCGACGACCGCGGCCCTGATGGTGATGGCGATCTCACTCACCAACGGCGCCGGCCGGCCCTTCTGGGGCTGGGCCTCCGACAGGATCGGGCGGCCGGCGACCTTCCTCGTGTTGTTCATCATTCAAGCGCTCGCGTTCCGCGCCCTGGGACACGTCGCCGATTTTGCTCTTCTGCTGGCGCTCGCCGCCGTCATCGGCATGTGTTTCGGCGCAGGATTCGCCGCGATGCCGGCCTTCGCCGCTGATGCCTTCGGCAGCAAGCATGCGGGCGCAATCTATGGCGCGATGCTCACCGCTTGGAGCGCCGGCGCCGTCGTCGGTCCGCTCGTGACGGCCACCCTCGACTACCGGCTCGCGGCCTCGCTGATTGCCTGGCTGATGCTTGCCAGCGCTATCCTGCCCGTCTTTGTCGGCTGGCGCGACTTCGCCGCGGCGGGGCGCAAAGCCTTCGCTATGATCATCCAAAGCGACGACTCAGAGACGGCGTCCACAACTCTCGGCACGCACTTCGTAGCGCCGCCTGGAATTACGGCCCCTCCCATGGCCGGATCCGCACCTTCACCGATTACCTCAATCACGTGAAATTCTGAGAATTGGGAACACCCTCGTATCCGTCCAGTCTAAAGCCGCGGCTGAGCGGGCTCGAATAGATCGCCGCCGGCCGCCACGTCGATGCAATGCGCCGCGCCCTCAACGCGGCTTGCCGTTTTCCTTTGTCCGTGAGCGGCAGGTCGAGCCCTCCGCGAAAGCGCTCGGGCATGATGCCCTCGACATGGCCATGGCGCGTGAGGATGAGGGTGGTCATGGAGAACTCCTCTCGCTCCTAACGTATGACGAGGCTAATCGACGCCGCCTTGATGGCGAGGGCGGCAAGCTGAGGCGTTGCTGTGACCAATCCACATCTCCAGCATCAGAGCGAAGGGAGATGAAGGGGATCAAAGGAGGATGACGGCGAGCTCACCATCGGCCGGCGCTCGCTCCACTCGCGCCGCAGCTCCCGTCCATCCGCGACGGTCCGGGCGTCGGTGGGCCACGGTGAGGGGACTTCTGTGCTTCCAAATCCGGTCGATTTATTGAACCGCAGTATCTATGTCGTGGGCATTGCGGCGTGTTGGTTAAGCGCTTCCTCGATAGTCCGCAACACATCGTCGCGCTGGAAGGGTTTGCGAAGGAGCGGCCAGCTGGCGTTCGGGTCTTGCTCCGTTTCGTACATCGGTGCCATGCCCGAGGTGAGGACGATGGCGACAGAGGGAAAACGCTGGCGAATTTCCTTCGCTAACTGAAATCCAGACATGCCATCTGGCATGCGGATGTCGCTAAACACTAAGTCGACGGCCGTGCCGAGATCGAGCAGGCGAAGGGCGGCGGGAGCGTTTTCAGCTTCGATAGCGGAATATCCGAGATCCCGCAGCACTTCGATCATGAAGGAACGCACATCCTCGTCATCCTCGACCACCAGCACGGTCCTCCGGTGGCGCGCGCTCTCCCGACGCTTCGTCGGTCGCTGCGCCTCCTCCTCACCGGGGGCATCGACCTTGGGAATGAACAGCCGGATGCAGGTGCCCGCGCCTACGTCGCTTTCGATCGTGATATAGCCGCCAGACTGGCGGATGAAGCCATAGACCTGGCTCAGGCCAAGGCCGGTGCCCTTGCCCACCTCCTTGGTGGTGAAGAACGGGTCGAACGCGCGCTCGCGAGTCTCGACCGACATGCCATGGCCGGTATCGGCGACGGCGATGGCGACGTACCGCCCCGAGAGCGTCGATTCCGCAGTGTCGATCGGAATATCCTTGGGTTCGGCTTCGCCGGCGGTGACGGTCAGCGTTCCGCCCTGCGGCATCGCATCCTTGGCGTTGATCGCCAGGTTCAACATCGACGCCTGTAGCTCCGTTGGATCGATGAAGCAATGCCCGACGCGCTCACCCATCATCAGCGTGATCTTGACTTCGTCACCAACGGCGCGCCGCAACAACGGCTCCGTATCACGCAACAGCGTCTCGACCGCAACTGGACGAGGCCGGAGTGTTCGCTGATGCGAAAACGCCAAGAGCTGGTCGGTCAAGCGCATGCCGCGATTGATGGCGCGCTGGATCGTTTCGATCTGGACCTTGAGCCGACGATCTTCTGCACGAGCTTCGATCATCTCCAGATTGCCGGCGACGACGGTCAAGAGATTGTTGAAGTCATGGGCGATGCCGGCGGTGAGCTGGCCAACCGCTTCCATCTTTTGCGCCTGGCGCAGCAGATTCTGGGCATGCTCCTGTTCCGCCAGAGCCGCCATCAGCTTCGCATTGGATTCGGTGAGTTGCATCGTGCGCTGCTTAGGCACCGTCAGATCGGTGACGATGGCGGAGATCACCTGTTGGTTTTCATCGGCAAGGTCGACCGCCGACAGATTGACCGGAACACGTGAGCCATCGATGGCGCAAAGATCGAGCTCGCCGCGGCCCGTGCTGACGAGTAGCCTCGCCAACTCCGCTCGATCGCCTTCGGCGACAAAAGAATGAAAACGCCGGCCGACGATCTCGTCGGCACGCAGGCGCAGCATTTGGGCGAGCGCCCGATTGGCGTAAAGCACCGTGCCGTCGGGCGAAAGCGTCAATGCACCCTCGTGCATGCGCTCCACCACCGTGCGATAGGGCCGATCGGCGTTTTGCAATGTATAAACCTGCGGACCGGCCGGACCTTCGATGACGACCGCGTCCACATCGCCCTGCCGAATCGCCTGCAGCGTCTCCTCCGCTGCCGCGAGCCGCGCGCGCAGTTCGTCGAGCTCGCTCTCGGAACCCGCCCTCGCAGCGTCGGCAGGAGATGTGTCCATATCAGACCGCGTTCGCAGAGAACGCCGCGCTGAGCCCAAGGTTCGCGAGCACGCGCGGTCGATCCGAGAGATCGCCGATGACGCGGCGCAGCGGCGCCGGAAGCACCTTCACCAACGTTGGCGCCGCCACCACCTGCTCGACAGACGCCGCTTCGGGATGCTCATAGAGATCCACAACGTGCAGCTCGTGTCGCCCCTTGAGATGCGCGTCGCAAATTTGCCGCGTGTTCTCGATCGCTCGGGTCGACCGCTTCGTCGTGCCGGTGACGTAAAGCCGGAGTACATAGACTTGGCTTTTATCGGCCGCCTTCTGCGCCGGCGAGAGCGAGGCCATTAGCTTACAACTATTGTATGGAGTTCCATTCCCACCAGCACGCGTTCGGTCTTGGAAAGATCGCCGATGATGCGCTTCAACGGCTCGGGCAAGCGCCGTACCAGCGTCGGAATGGCCAGAATCTGGTCGGCGGCGGCAAGCTCGGGCTTCTCGATGAGGTCGATGACTTCAACGGCATAGCGACCAGCGAGATGGGTCTCGCAGAACCGCGTGAGATTGGCGATCGCGGCAAGCGATTTCGGCGTCTGGCCCGCAACATAAAGGCGAAGGGTATAGTGTTCGCTCATCGCTGAGTCATTGTGCGACGATCGTGCATCAAACTTTCGGTCACCGTTTTTCCGTCCTCTCGCCGTTGAGGCGAACGCCGCGACTTGCCGCGATCGCCGCACGCGCCTCTTCGCGCAGCTTGGCGCCCTGCTCTTCGAAGGCCGTGAGCCGTGCGAGCTCCGCTTCCTGATTGTCGATTTCAGCGCGCAGCTCGGCAATCTGCCGTTCCGCGATCTCGCGCTTGC
>Ga0070741_10020015_pt1 | contig 10618 bp, 11 predicted proteins | sample Coa_R1_4_FD_66440 | JGI IMG/M metagenome (GOLD analysis project Ga0070741, IMG submission 66440) | Surface soil microbial communities from Centralia Pennsylvania, which are recovering from an underground coalmine fire - Coalmine... | ecosystem: Environmental > Terrestrial > Soil > Unclassified ... | reverse complement strand
TTTCCGAAAATCCCTTCTGCCAGATTGGTGGATGAAATCCCAGCTCTCTTGCTGCACGAAACGCAAATCCGCCTTTGATCAATTGCACTGCTTTCTCAATACTGATTTGAGAGTCAAGCGTCAGCAGCACGTGAAAATGGTCGGGCATGACGACGAATTCGTGCAGGAGATAGTTCGATTTGTTGCGGTAGTGGAGCAGAACATCCACAAAGAGGTCTGCCGAACGCTCGGATTGCAGAAGCGAGCGTTTGTCGTAGATGGACGATGTCGCAAAGAAGGTTCTTGAGGTTGAGCTGATTTTCACAGGTGAAGAATGGCGCAGGGGAATAGTCATAGGCAGCGGCTAAAGCCGGTCTTAATTATGGGCTTATGCGATACGGCTGAAGCCGTATCCTGGTACGAATCTGTGGCGTGTGGTGCCGCAACGGGACTTCCTGTCACTTCCATTTCTGAAGTTTTGCATTTATGAATCTGTGCCTCCGCGATTTTCACAGCGAAGAATGACGCGAGCAGAGAGAACCATCCCTACGGTCTCGGCGAAAAATCCGTTGCCCCAAACGCGTACTCGTTGATGGGCCCGAACTTACGCTTTTCCGCGTAGATCCGCCAGCGCCGCCACACGATGCGCAGGCTCGCCATAATCGGAATCGAGAGATAAACGCCGATGACTCCCGCGAGTTCGCCGCCTGCCAGCACTCCGAAAATCGCCGCCAGCGGGTGCAGTTCCATGCGCTTGCCCATGATGCGCGGCGACACGGCGTAATCCTGAATCACCCGCCACGCCGCCAGGAACGCCGCCACCACGAGCAGGTGCGGGTAGCTATAGAGAAAAGAAATGCTGATGATCAGCAAAGCGGCGATCAACGGGCCGACCACAGGAATGAACTCAAGCATGCCGCCCAAGGTCCCGAGCACTGCGGCATAGGGCACGCGCAACAGCGCCAGAACCGAGGCATACACCACGAGGGATAACGCGGCCAGGGTCAACTGCGCACGAATAAAATGCGCCAGCATTTCGTTCAAATCGCTGAGCACGCCCTGGGCAAATTCCCGCTGCGGCCGCGTGTTGATCAGGGATAAAACATTGTCGCTGAACACGCGCCCGTCTTTCAGAAAGAAGATGGCGAGGATGGGAATCAGCAGAAGCCACCAGACGTTCTGCACGACGGAGGCGATTCGCGAACCCGCGCGGGTGGCGTAACGCGTAACGTCGTTGCGATGGGCGGCGAGGAACCGCTCGAGTTTTTGCTGGGTCTCATAGCTCCAGCCGCGCTCCGCCCCGATCTGCGCCGCAATCTGCCCGGTGCTGACTTTCTGCACCAGGCCGGGCAAAGATTCCACCAGGCGCTGGCTCTCGTGCACGATCTTCGGTCCGACAAAGAAGAAGAAGATGACGATCACGACAACCAGCAGCGCGTAGATCGCGGCGATCGCGCGACCCCGTCCCCGCAGTCGTCCTTGCACTGCGGACACCAGCGGATCTATCAGGTATGCGAAGAAGACGGCAAACAGGAACGCGACCAGCGTGTGCCGGGCGAAGTAAACGAAGCCCAGCGCCACCGCAAACACCAGCACGGTGAGCAGGACGCGGGCCGTGCGTGTGTCAATGAAGGCCAAAGCTGCATCTCCGCGGAATCAGTCGCGCAGTACTTCCGTATTCTCTGCCGGAATCAGTATCCGCACCAGTTTCAGGCTATCGTCGAGCCAGATGAACCAATCTCCGGCCTCGCTGTTCAAACTGAACTTTGTGAGTTCGCGCGCCACACCGGCGATGGTGACTTTTTCCCGCGACAGATACTGCACGCTGACCAGCATGGACGTGCGCTGGTGCGGGATGAGTACGCCCAGTTGGACCTTTTCCGTCTTGCACTGAAAATTCCCCTCTTTCGAGGTGCAGGCCGACGCAAGATATCGCCAGGCCAGGATTTCGCGATGCAGGAAAAAGTAATCGTCAAGGATCGAGGTGCTCGCGCTGACCAGGAAAGGCTGTTCGAACGGCTTTTCTCCCGGGGCGGGCGTGAGGCGCTCAGTCAAAAATTCGCCGTTCGGTACCACGACGCTTTCGCCCTTGCCGGGGCTGAGTTCATGCCATTCATAGCGCCGGAGCTGGCCATTGGCTCCGATTTCGAGTTCCGACACCTGGCTGCCCGCGCCCGCGTCAACCTTCAGTTCCGACTTGGCGACGCTACCCGTGGGCGCCTGGTGCACCGAGAAGGTTTCCGTGGCGACGCGCTTGCCGCCGACAAACACGCCGAAGCTGCCCGAGTCCACTACCTGACCGGGATCGGTCCTGGCCGCGCACAGGGAAGCCGTACAAAGGAGGATGGCACCGAGGATGGCACTCTTTGATTTCACGCTACTTCTCCTTGACCGAATGCTTCAGCCGCAGACGACGTGCGATCTCGTCGGCCACTTCTTCAATCGTTCTTCCGGCAGTTTGCACGGTCATAGCTGCCGAGCTGTAAACGCGACGTCGCGCCTCATACAATTCGCGAAACTGGTTCAGGTCACGGCGCAAGGGACGCTCCGTCTGGTGCTCCAGGCAGCGCCGCCACAACTCTTCGACCGGCGCTTCCAGAAAAACCGTGCGCTGCAGATCTACAAGCGCGGCATTCTCCGGTTGCGCCATGGCGCCGCCGCCCAGCGCAATCACCGCCGATTCCTGCGCAGCGCTCAGCAGTGCACGAACCGCTTCTGTTTCGCGGCGGCGAAATTCCGCCTCGCCCGAATTGCGAAAAATATCCGCAATGGTGCATCCCGAGCGGCGCTCGATTTCTTCGTCGAGATCGTAAAAACGCCAGCCGAGCTGAGCGGCCAGGGTGCGGCCAACGCTCGTCTTGCCTGCACCCATAAAGCCGACCAGCAAAACCACATTCATTGTGAACCGGATTCCATGATGTGGCGCAAGCTGGAAGCACAATGAGGGCGGCGATAGTTCCGGATTTGGGCCGCGAGCTTCCGTCGCAGGGAACAGGATAATGCTCCGAATGAGTTCTCCATAGAAACCAAAGTAATGTCGCGCTCTGCGGACATTCCCGCTACGTGTTCACACCTTCAGCGTGCACACTCACAAGGCGCAGCAAAACCCGATGTTTATTGTTTCTTGAGGCGAATCTTACCAGAGAAGGAACGCAGTTGGACCGACGACCCGGCGCTGTTGGAGGTACCAGCGAAGGAACGTCCCTGGGTCGGCGCAAAGGACGTGTGGCTCTTTTGCGAGAGAGGGAAGTCGTTCTGGACGGAGCCCGTCACCGAGCGTGCCGTGATGTCCACGGAAGCATTCTGCGGCAGCGTGACATCTATGTCGCCGGAGTGGTTGCTGAGCGTGTAGTCGCCATCGCCCCCGAAATCGCCCACGTAAACGATCTTCCCGCTAGCCGTGTTCACGTTCACCCGCGAGCCGGTGACGCCGTTCATATTCACGTCGCCGCCGACGGACGTGACATCAAGCTGGCCATTGCTGATGTTAGCCAGGGTGATGGGACCGTTCAGGGTTTTAATGTGGACGGAGGCGTTGCTCAGATTGCGAGCATCCACCGTACCGGCATCGGCCACCAGGACAACATCGCCTTGCAAACCTTGGGCTGACAAAGAGCCGGTCGCGGTACGCACGTTGACCATGGCGTCGGCCGGAACCTGCACGTCATAGTCAATTTGTCCTTCTTGCGGGTTCACGTTCTGCAGCAAGTGACTGCGCAGTTCCACCCGGTTGCCGTTGTGGGTCTCGTCAACCTCAACTTTATTGGAATGCAGGGTGGCGGTGGCAATCACCTGGTTGTTGCTGGAAGGCCGCACCGTGATCGGGCCGAAACGATTCACCACCACGACCGCGGCTTTTGGACCGACGGTATAACGGAATTCCTTGCGGGTCTGCGCCGAAGCTGTAAGAAACGCCATGCCGGCGAACGCCAGCACTACCAGCTTCGTAGCGTTGCGCCTAAATGTCATGCCGTCTCACCCAAGCTCATGCGCGCTCCTGTGTCAGGGAAGCGACCGTGTGGTGGCCATGTCATACAGCATAGCTTTCTGTTCATAGGCGTCGCGCAGGTGCTGCTGCGCGTCGGCATCGTCGGGATTCTGCTCAACCGACTTGCTCGCATCGGCAATGTAGGAGTTCACCCGCTGCAGGTTGGTTTGATAAGTATCGTGCAGCGAGGGAGTGTTGGTCTGCACCTGCTCGAGGACCTGCTGATCGGCGCTGTCGTTCATGCCCTGGAATGACAGCCCCGAGCGCGCCGGCTGTGCCGCCGGAGTCAGGCTCGCATCTTCCGTGCGATTCGAATGCGCGCGATGAATGAACAGACCACCAAGGATCAGCAACAAGATAGCGGCTGAACCAATCCACGCGGCGGGTCCCCAGCGGCTTGCATGCGTGGGTTCTAGAAGGCGCCCCCGAGGGGTGGCTTTACGGACCAATCCCTCCTGTTCAAGCGACTTGCTGATCTCATTCCACACGCGCGGGCTGGGTTCCACCATGGGGACCAGCAGCTTCGCGCATTCCGCGATGTACTTCAGGTCTGCCACCAGGTCCGAGCACGTGCTGCAGGTCCGCAGATGCTCCTCCTGCTCCGCAATCCCGCCCGTCTCGATGATGTACGGCAGAACTTTCTGGAACTCTGCACACGTCATAAATCCTCTCTCCCCGATACCGTTCCCGTCATTTCGCTCCTCCTCATTGCCGGCTGGCCTTTTCGGCTCTGGTCATTTTGAGAAGGTCGCGCAGCTTCATGCGTGCTTTGTGCAACTGCGACTTGCTGTTGCCGATGGAACATCCCATCATCTCGGCAATCTCGTTGTGTTCGTAGCCTTCAATGTCGTGCAACACAAAAATGATGCGGTAGCCCGGCGGCAGGCTCTCGATGGCGCGTTCCAGGTTCACGCGGTCAATCGAACCCGCCAGAACGTTATCCCGTGCCCCGATGTCCTTCTTGGGCCCGTCTTCCTGGGGCTCCATGCTCTCTTCCAGGGAGACTTCCGGCAGGCCCTTTTTGCGCAGGTGCATCAGCACTACGTTGACCGCGAGCCGGTGCAGCCACGTGGAAAAGGCGGACTCTCCCCGGAATGTCGCGATCTTGCGATATAGCTGCAAGAAAGCTTCCTGGGTGAGGTCCTCGGCTTCGGCGGTGTTGCCGGTCATCCGCAGGCAGAGGGAATAAACCCTGCGCTTGTGGAGGCCGTAAAGAGCCTCAAAGGACTCTGCGTCACCGCGCTTGGCCCGGTCAATCGCCTCAGCTTCGGAGAGCCCAGGGACGAGCGTTTTCTTTGCTTGTGTCAATTCGCCTTTTCAGGCCGCATACATGGGATGCGGCTAAGTAGCTGTTCGTTGTATTGCTTGCCGCCAAATGGGGTGGGTGGCCCGTGCTGCAAATGGAGAGAAGCTGCTTCCGGCTGCCGGGTTGCATAACTCCGGACAAACCGCTGCATCCCCACAGTTTGCAGACTAAAGAACCGCCCCTGCAGCCGTCAACTGGGAAGGTTGGGCGGAGCGCGTCACCCCAGGTGTATGGCGTCGTGCGAAAACGCGACTGTGCAGACCAGCCCAACCTCGCTCTACCGCGTATGCCGACCCCAGCAGCATCAGCGGTTCGATGGGGTGACGGTAGCTGCTGGCCCACGTCGTTTGCGTCAAATAGAACGCCACGGGATATACCAAAAACATGAATGCGATGAAGGCACGCACGGATGCCGGTGCAAGCGCGGTTCCGACAACAGAAAGAATCAGGACGCAAAGATAAAAGATAGGGTATGGCAAGAGCCAGAATGCACCCATCCGTCGAGCCGTACGAAGCAAAAACTTGAGCGGTTGTGAGCGGATGTACGCCATCGCCTCGGCGTTTTTTTCTGTCATGAAGGCCGGCTCCCCGATTTCTGCGAATCTACCATTGCCGGTCGGAACATCCGCATGCTCGTAGTCATACGTGCCGTCGCACAGATCCCACGCGCAATGACGCGGCCGCGCCTGTTCCATCCCCGGATGATTGCCTATGTAGAGCTCCAGACCGAAGTTGTCGCGCAATCCGGGATAAACGTGTCCCAGGACAACATAGTTGCGGATCATCCACGGGGTTATCGTCAGGACAAGTCCCAGCCCGACGAAAAGCGCTTGCGACTTCTTCGCCAGAAAAAGGCAACTGGCCGGGATAGCCAGCAACAGCATGGGATTCAGTAATGCGGCGACACCCGACGCTACTCCCAGCATCATCCAATCCCGTCGTGAGTCGGTCAGCCTTGGCAACACTAGCAGCCAACCGAGCACGAAGCACGTCGAGAGCGTGTAATTCGCAATGAACAGGTCGGTCGCGGCAATGCTCGGCAGCAATGCCCACACCCAGGCAGCGATCAACCCAGCAATTTCTGAGAAGTAACTTCGACCCACGTAGTAGATCAGCAGACAGATAGCGCTTCCGGCCACTGCATTGACCACCAGAATCGTCAGCAAAGACGAACGCGAATACACCCCAAAGACTTTAAAAATTATCGCCAGAAGAAAAGGGTAGATTGGCGGTTGCTGAGCCGTGGGCATGACGGGAATGCCGTCGTAGGGTGACGAGAACCCCTCGCCTTGAGCAATGTGGGCCGCAATGTGACTGGGCTCATTGCCCCGGAAGGGGTTTCCCCCGCTGCTCAAGAAGGAAGGAAGGTGGGCTGCCAGTAAGAGCCGGATACCGAGTGCCACGAGGATCAGCAGAGACTTGGATCGAAATATCTTCAACCACCCCATAGCTACGTCGCGGCGGAAGCGGTCGTGATGGTTTCAAGCCCGTGGGCGTGCGGCCCAGTTTCGCGAACGCGCAGCAGGATGGCGAATACAACTCCGGTGGATGCAAGTCCCGTCAGGATGTAAATCATCGGCATGTACCCGGCGGGATTGCTTTCACTGGCATGCGCCGTGTCGTTCGCCAGTCCCAGAAAGTAATTGAAGCTGGCCATGCCGATGTTCTGGATCATGGTCATCAAGCCCAAAGCAGTCCCCAGGGCGCGTTGCTCGACGATGTAGGCGACCGAAGGCCAGATCACCGCGGGCACCAGGGCGAACGCGACACCCATCAGCATCATGGCCAGTGCAGGGGGCAGGGGCGCGACAAAATGCGTGCTCCACGGCCAGGGCAGCGAGATCTGCATGGTCGTGCTCGAGTGCACGTACGCCATGATGAGGAACACCGGGACCAGCAGGAAAGAGCCGACGATCATCAGCAGCGCGCGCTTGCCCACGCGATCCGCCAATAGCCCGAACAACGGCGTCCCCACCATCGTTGACGCCGTCAGGATGCTCAGCAGCAGCCCCGCATCGTCGAGCGGCATGTGCTGCGTGTGCTGGAAAAACTTCACCGCGAAGGTTTCGAACGGGAAGATGGCGGAATAAAAGACCACGCAGAGAATCACAACGTACCAATACGATCTTCCAAACTTCAGAATGTCGCTGGGGACGATTTTGTCCGTTCCTGCCGCTTCACCCAGAGAGTATCTTTTCTCGGCCCGCACTTCGAGGATCCAGTAAACGGCCGGGCCGATCACGCATAGGGTCACAAACCCAACCCCAATCCACCAGGGCGTCTTCCAGGAGTTGTAGGCCGAGCGCGCCCAGCTCGGCGAGCTCTGGGCTAGCAACGTGCCGAATCGCGCGATCACCAGATTCACGCCGAACGCAAAGCTCAGTTCCTTGCCCCGAAACCATTTCGCCAGAGCCGTAGTCACCGCGACGATCAGCGATTCCGCGCCCATGCCGAAAACGAACCGCCCTGCCGCCATCACGATGAATGATCCGGTCGCGGCAGTGATCAGCGCGCCGATCATGCAGATGACGCCGAAGAGAAAGGTCGCCCGGCGCGCGCCGATGCGGTCAATGATGAATCCGCCGATCAGGACGGTTGCGATCGGGGCGATGCTGTAGAACGAATTCAGCAGGCCGATGTTCTGGTCGGTGAAATGAAGCTGCTTCTGCAGGATGTCGGCGAGGGGGCTGAGCGCGTCGTAAAAATAGTAGTTGCCGAACATTGCCAGGCTGACAAACACCAGCACCACCCAGCGGTAGAGCTTTGAGGGTTGCGGGCGTTCTACGGCGGCAGTGGCGGACATCGGCACCTTTCTCTTATTGCAGAGCTGCGCCCGGCGGGCTCAGATATTTTGGGCGAAACAAGAAGATAACAGATCGCAGGAGCCGGGCCTATGGCAACTCAGAGATCTGCCGCCCCACCCCGCATTGCCGCCGTTATGTTTAGCCGCTAGACCGCGTGGTCGGCCGCAATGGGCACACAGCGAAGCTTTCCATTCGGCTCCAGCCAGCGCACCCGCAACGTGGCGCCGTTCGACAAGTGCATGGTGGTTTCGGCGATGCTGTCGCTGAGAAAGGGAGACAGATCGGCATGGGCGGGAAAGGTTATGTGGCCGATGATTTCCCCATCCTGGAAAATCGTGTTGCGTCCATCATGGGTAAAGATATTGCATTCGCGCTTGAGGAAGCATTCTACGGTCAGGGCCTGTTCGGTCTTGCCACGCAGCTCGGCCAAACCTTCGAAGTAATGGATTTTGTGAATTGTCTTTGTGCCGGGAATCTGGGCTGGGTTCGTCTCTGGTCTCTTCAAGGGGCTCCGTTGAGGGTTGGTACAGTTCGCGGTCGCGTGCCTGCTTGCGGTTGATTAGTTTCGAAGACAGGAACAACCTCGTTACGTTGGGGAGCTAAGAGGAGAGGACTTCAGATGACCTGACTTAGTTCAGAAAATCTGAAAGTGATGCGGAAGCACGCAAGAAAATGTGCTCACTTCTCGACCGTATGCTGAATCCACCCGGGTGTCAAGGCGGGCAAACAGGGGCGTTACCGATGGCGACGCGCGACCGTTCGCCCGGAAATCAGTGCTGCCGGCGCACTCCCAAACCAGCCAATCGCACCATAACGCGATCAGTGACTGAGCGGCTTGGGCGGCTTAAGGGCGGCAATGTCGTTGTTGGTGTACGTGCGCGCGGCTCTGGCCGGGCGATTCTGTTTCAGCTCCGCCGCCACTTTCGCCAGGTCGGCGCGCCGGCCAGCGAGGTCGTAGGCCGTGCTGAACGTGGCTGCACCCAGGGACAACATCCCTGATTTGCCAGCCTCCCTGGCGTTCGCTGCCGGTGCGCTCGCGGGAATGCCAATGACGATCACTGGACGAGGCATTCCGTTATCGAGCGCCACGTTCGGGGTGGTCATGAGCATGGGGTAGGGGGGCGGGGGACTCATCACCACGCCACCCGGCTGCAGGCCCCAGCGGGTTTCCAGGTTGGGATAATTCTGGGCGTACGCGATCGCCCCGACCAATACTATGCAGACCAGCAGAAAAGATTTGCGCATAAACGCCTCCTGGGACGATGCTGGCGCACTACTTACACATATCGCTGCAAGGCAGATGCCAAAGCAGGCACACGTAAGTTTGCTTGAGGGTGGAGCAGCGCTTCAGCGCTGCGTCAAGGCGGCATGGCAGGCCTAGGCTTTAGCGCCTGTCTACAAAATCACAATCCCGGCGTATCCCACCACCCAATCGAGCTCGCCGGAAACGTCGCCGGAGGTGGCGTAGCGGATCAACTGCGCGGAGCTTGCGCCCATCCGTTTCGCCGCGGTGAGCATCGCCACGGTCGGCCCATAGCCGCACATGGACACATGCTTCTCGCGGACCACATCAAACAACCCGCGCGGATCGAGCGCGAGGATCGCCCGAATCGCCAGATCGTCTTTCATCCGTGTGACATCGTCGGGCTCGTAGTGATTCATGTCACTCGAGGCAATGATCAGCACTTTCTCTCTGCTTTGCTGAATGACACGCGCCAGGACCTCGCCCAGCGCGGCAAGCACTTCGAACTGTCCCGTTCCAATCGCGATGGGCACAAACGAGAATTGACGCAAGCGCGCTTGCAGGAAGGGAAGCTGCACCTCGAGCGCGTGCTCGGAGCGGTGCGCCTCATCATCTTCCGTGATCAGAGGAAATTGCGCCTTCAGCGACGCCGCCAGCTCCGAATCAATGCGCGCCTCGCCCAGCGGCGTCTGCCACGCGCCTTCGCTGTTGACGGCGAGCGGCTGCCCGCGTCCGGTGTGGTTGGGACAAAGAATAATGAAGCGCTGAGGCAGCGCGAGATGCCCATAGACCGCTCCCGCGACGGGTCCGGAGTACATGTATCCCGCGTGCGGGACCACGCAGCCGAGCGCCGCAAGCTTCTCGTCGCCGTGCGCGGTGAACCGCTGCACCTGTTCGAGGAGGACGTCCGGGTTGGCGGGATAGAAGCTGCCCGCCACAGCAGGATGGCGTACCATCGGACCTCCTTTCAGTTGCCAGTTGCCGGTTCCCAGTTCCCAGTGAAAAACCATTCCTCAAAATGAACAGCGCAGGAGTGGGTTGGCGGCCGGCGGCGCGTACATTCAATTGGAACTCGGAACTGCAACTGGCAACTTCCATTCGGCGTTTAACCGGGAACTGGCAACTGGGAATTGGCAACCGCCTTAAACAATTCCGCCATCTTGTCGAGCGACACCGCTTCCGCACGCACCGTCGGCTTGATCCTACTCTTCTCCAGCGCCGCTTTCAGTGAGCGCTGCTCATAGCGCGCTTTCAGGTTGTTCACCAGCGTTTTACGTTTTTGCCCAAACGCGAGTTTC
>Ga0070741_10020014_pt1 | contig 10619 bp, 8 predicted proteins | sample Coa_R1_4_FD_66440 | JGI IMG/M metagenome (GOLD analysis project Ga0070741, IMG submission 66440) | Surface soil microbial communities from Centralia Pennsylvania, which are recovering from an underground coalmine fire - Coalmine... | ecosystem: Environmental > Terrestrial > Soil > Unclassified ... | reverse complement strand
TACCGGTCAATATGATGGCGACGAGCAAGTCTATGTGATTCCGGCAACGGGCGGCGAGCCGAAACAGCTTACATATTATCCGGCGCGGGGTCCGCTTGCTCCGCGATGGGGATACGACAACCAGGTTTACGGATGGACCAATGACGGAAAGTCAGTGATCTTCCGTTCGTTGCGCGATTCCTGGACGTTGCCGATCGATCGCCTTTACACGGTGCCGGTAACAGGCGGTCCGGCTGAACCATTACCGATGCCAGAAGCTGGCTCAGGAGCTTTCTCGCCTGACGGTTCGCAGATGGTCTATTCGCCCCGCTTCCGCGATTTCCGCACAGAGAAGAGATACAGCGGCGGTATGGCGAACCAGCTCTACATCTTTAATATGAAGAGCTATGACGCCAAACGCATTTCAGAAGGCGAGCGCGCCAGTCGCGATCCGATGTGGATCGGCGGCAGCATCTATTTCAATTCCGATAAAGATGGTCATTTCAATCTCTACAGTTACGACGTCGCCAGCGGTAAGACTAATGAAGTCACCCACAACAAGACCTGGGACGTGCGTTGGCCGAGCTCTGATCGAGAGAGCAGGATTGTTTATGAGTTAGATGGCGAGCTTCAGATTCTGGACGTTAAGTCGCAAAAGGTAACGCCGCTTTCAATTACTGTCCCTGACGATGGATTATACAAACGACCAAGCCGAATCAGTGTCGCCGGCAATATTGAAGACGTATCGCTGAGCCCGAAGGGCGAGCGTGTTTTGATCGGAGCACGCGGCGACATCTTCACCGTGCCGATTGAAAAGGGACCGACTCGGAACCTGACGCATTCGTCGGGAGCTCACGACAAATGGCCGCGGTGGTCACCTGATGGATCGAAGATCGCCTTCATCTCAGACAAGAGCGGTGAAGAAGAAGTGTACGTGATTCCTCAGGACGGATCAGGTCCGGCAGAGCAGATCACCAAGGGAAGCAAGTCGTTCCACTATGCGCCAGAATGGTCGGCCGATGGAAAGATGATCGCGTTCGGGGATAATTTCGGCAAGCTGTACGTTGTTACTCTTGCAGATAAGAGCATGGTGGAGATTGCCCATGACAGCCGCGGACAGATTCGGGATTACACGTGGTCACCAAAGGGCCATTATCTGACGTTCAGTATGAATGCCGAGAATGGTTTCTCTGTCGTTTATATCTGGAGCGATAAGGACAAGCAGCTTCATAAAGTCACTGATGACTACTTCAACAACACCAGTCCCGTTTGGGATCCTCAGGGCAACTATCTATTCATTATTGGTAATCACGAATTTGCTCCGTTGATCTCACAGTCGGAGTTCAATTACGCGACCAATAAAGGCGCAGAGATCTATGCTCTGGCTTTGAGGAAGGATGTAAAGAATCCGTTCCCGCCAGAGAGCGACGAAGTCACGATTACAAAGGATGACAGCGATTCGTCGAAACCGGCGGATGCCAAGCCTGCTCCGAAACCACCGGCAGAGTTCAATGTGGACTTTGACGGTTTAGGCGCTCGTTCAACCAGAGTGCCGGTTGATCCAAACAACATTGGCGGTCTGAGCGCAAAGAACGGATTTCTGCTCTACGTTACGTTCCCGGCGTTTTATTACGGTAGGCAGGGCGATGCTCCTCCGGCGCTTCATATCTTCTCGATGAAGGATCACAAGGACACAGTTCTTGGTGAAGGGACGGGTGGATATACGCTCTCTGACGATGGTTCAAAAGTGCTGGCGTTTCAACAGGGCGGAGTCTTCCTGTTTGACGCAGTTCCAGGTGGAGACAAGGCAAAGAAACCGATCTCACTCAGTGGCCTAATGGTCGACCGAGTCCCGACAGAAGAATGGGCGCAGATCTTCGATGAAGTCTGGCGCCGCTATCGCGATTTCTTCTACGTTCAGAATATGCACGGATTCGATTGGGAATCGATGCGGGAACAGTATCGTTCGCTGCTTCCGTATGTAGCTCACAGATCGGACCTGAATTACGTGATCAGCGAGATGATCGCTGAATTGACAGTTCAGCACGCCTACATCGAAGGCGGTGATTTCCAGCTTCCGCCGCGACCGCGAGTCGCATTGCCGGGAGCAAGGTTCGAGCTGGATAAAGCTTCAGGAAAGTACAGAATCTCGAAGATCTTCGAAGGCCAGAATGAGGAGCCGATTTATCGCTCACCTCTTACAGAAGTCGGCGTAAATGCAGCAGTTGGCGATTACGTGCTGGCAATTAACGGCGAACAATTAAGAGCGGATGAAGATCCGTACAAGCTTCTCCGCAACAGAGCGGACAACCCGGTACAGTTGACCTTAAGCAAGTCACCGAACGGTGAAAACCCATGGACGACTTCGTATCGATCGGTCACCAATGAAAGTGATCTGATCTACCTCAACTGGGTAGCTGACAATCGACGTAAAGTTACCGAGTTGAGCGGCGGCAAGATCGGCTACATCCACGTTCCGGACATGGGTCCAGCAGGCATCCGCGAGTTCATCAAGTGGTACTATCCGCAACTCAAGAAAGAAGCACTGATCATCGATGACCGAGCCAACGGCGGCGGCAATGTGTCGCGAATGCTGATTGAGAGGCTCAGTCGGAAAGCGCTTGGCGTCAATTTCACCCGCAACACGAGCGAAGCCTCAACTTATCCCGACGGAGTCTTCATTGGGCCGATGGCTGCGCTGTTGAACGAGAACTCTTCATCTGACGGAGACATCTTCCCGTATATGTTCCGTCAGGCTGGACTCGGACCATTGATTGGCAAACGATCGTGGGGAGGCGTAGTCGGCATCAGGAACGAAGGCCCACTAATTGACGGCGGCACTGTTTTTGTTCCGGGCTTTGCCACCGCGAGCCTCGACGGCAAATGGGTGATTGAAGGTCACGGAGTCGATCCTGACATCGAAGTCGACAACGATCCTAAATCAGTCATTGGTGGACACGATCCGCAGCTGGAGCGAGCGGTTAGCGAATTAATGAAGAAGATCAGCGCGAATCCGCCAAAACTCCCAACCAAACCGGCTGATCCGGTAAAGAATCCGGAGAAAGTCGGCAAACAGTAAGGTCTTAATCCAAACACTTGACTGGGGTTTGCCTCAGTCAAGTGCGTTCCCCTTCGCTGCAACCCGCCAACAGAATCCATAATACTCTCCGACAAGTTTCGTTGAACATTGTACTATTGTTGTCGTACAATATAACAATGGTGAAGGCCATGTTTAAGGTCGATGACCGAGACCCAATGCCGCTTTATGCTCAACTAGAACGAGCGATCAAGTTCGCTGTAGCTACAGGGCAATTAAATATCGGGGACCAGCTGCCTACTGTGAGGCAACTTGCTGTCGATTTGCGAATCAACGCAAACACCGTAGCAAAAGTCTACGCTGAATTGGAACGCGTCGGAATTCTAGGGACGAGGCGCGGAGTCGGTACCTTTGTTCAGGCACACCCTGCGGACATTTCAAGAAACGGGCGGCAGGCTAATAATGGCAAACTTGATAAGGTAATCGACAGGGCTCTTGCAGAGGCTGCCAGCCTCGGTTTTTCAGCCAATGACGTCCTGGATAACCTGATAAACCGGCGCAAGAAGGAGAAGATGAAAAATGGCTAATATGGAAATTAGAGATCAGAGGAATCTTCAGTCAGTTAATCAGCCGCGGCCCAATGTTGTCTCGGCGCTGTTGTTTCTTGGTCCTCTGGGGCTTGGAGCTCTTGCCACTTTGATGATGGCCAATCCCCTAGGCGCAATTATTGGCGCCATCATCGGTATTCTTTTGTCGCGAGCTCCCAAGATCGCCAAACAGTGGGAGCGCGCAGTTGTTCTCCGCCTGGGGCGTTACGTCGGACTGAAAGGTCCTGGGTTATTCTGGATCATTCCTTTCGTCGATACAGTTTCTGCCTACGTTGATCAGCGAATAACAACAACCAGCTTTGCCGCCGAACAGACCCTGACTTCAGATACAGTGCCTGTTAACGTTGACGCGGTTCTGTTCTGGATGGTCTACGATCCCGAAAAAGCGGCGCTGGAGGTACAGAATTACAGTCAGGCAGTAAGCTGGGCGGCCCAGACAGCATTGCGCGATATTATTGGCCGTACGTCATTGGCCGATCTACTTCGCGGTCGCGAAAAGATCGAAGAAGAGTTGCAAAAACTGATCGACGAACGTTCAAATCCGTGGGGCGTAACCGTCCAGTCGGTTGAGATGCGCGATGTTGTGATTCCGGAATCGCTTCAGGATGCGATGTCCAGGGAAGCTCAAGCCTCTCGTGAAAAACAGGCTCGCATTATATTAGGGGAGGCAGAAGTCGAAATTGCCCATATGTTCGAAAAGGCAGCGAAATCTTACGAAGGCAATCCTACAGCACTCCATCTGCGCGCAATGAATATGCTATACGAAGGACTGAAAGAGAAGGGCGCATTGATGCTTGTGCCTAGCACAGCAGTGGAATCGATGGGTATGGGCGGGCTGCTAGGCGCGGCTGCGTTGAGGCAACAGAAACTGGCCGAAGGAACTAACGAGTCCACAGACGATAATTCATCATCGAAATAGAGATGCGTTTATCGCTATAACCCCGCTCGACTCGCGAAAAAACTTGCGTACCTGAATAGGATTAAGACTGTTAATTCTAATCTAATCCTAATCTGGAGAATCTTGATGGCTTCAAAACAACATGATGTTGACCTGATTCTTAAGCTTTATGAACTCAGGCGCGATGAGACTATGCGTAAAGCGAGGGCCTGGTACTTTACCGAGTTCAATCCGACTGGACCGAAAGATATCGTCAGGCTAATGGTTGGTGGGTTTGAATCGAGCGCTTATTACCGAATGATTACATCCTATTGGGATATGGCCGCGTCATTTGTAATTAATGACGGAATAGACGAAAAGATGTTTCTGGATGCCAACACCGAACACATCGTCGTATTCTCGAAAATTGAGCCGTTCATTGCAGATGTTCGCGAAATGTTCGGTGAGTCGAATTATCTGATTCATCTTGAGCAGTTAGTAATGAAGATTCCAAACGTAAAAGAAACACTGGAAAAGCGCAGTAAACTTTTGGCGAAATGGGGAGAGCGACACAGGGAAGCTGCGGCGGAATAGTTTCTATTCCGCCAAATCGAACAACAGAACTTCGGCCTCGTCGATTGCGATCAGGTTTAACAAATTCTGATCGGTGACTGCGGCGCCATCGCCATGATGTAATTCCTTTCCGTCAACAGTCACATTTCCGCGAGCGACCTGTATCCAGGCGCTTCGCCCGTTTTCAAGTTTGTGTGTCAATTCCTGTCCAGGCGAGAGAATAGTCGCAAATAGTTTTGCATCCTGATTAATAGTCACCGAACCGTAACTTCCGTCTGGTGACGCAACAAGGCGCAAGTTACCGCGTTTTTCGTCTGCGCTGTAATACTTCTGTTCGTAACTCGGCTTAACGCCATGCTTATTCGGCATGATCCATATTTGAAGTAGATGGACCAACTCTGTCTTTGAATGATTGAATTCGCTGTGCGTTATTCCTGAACCTGCGCTCATACGCTGGACGTCGCCGGGCCGAATAACGGATCCCGTTCCCATACTGTCTCTGTGTTCCAGTGCTCCGTCCAGCACATAAGTGATTATCTCCATATCCCGATGCGGATGAGTTGGAAATCCTCGGCCTGGACTGACGTAATCTTCGTTGATAACACGCAGATCGCTAAATCCCATATGGTTGTAATCGTAATACTCGCCAAAAGAGAACGAATGATACGTATCCAACCAACCGAAATTCAGATGTCCGCGTTCTGATGCCGGGCGCACAGCAATCATTTCAGTCTCCTTTCAAGTTTCAGATTAAGTATAGCTAAAGTTGTCAATACGCTATTTTTCTAAAATTGCTTGTATTTGCCGTTCGGTGAAAATAAACTTTTTGCCTTATCGGTTTTTGGAATCAATTGACAGATCTTCTGAGCAGGTCTGCGTGCAAGCTTAACCGTCTGATACTTCATTTAGAGGCAGAAAAGGTCCGCTATGAAAAAATGGTTCTCCTATTCCTTGATTGCTCTACTTTTAGTCTTTGCCAATGTCAGCTTTGTAGCCGGCCAGCAGCAACCTGAATATGGGCCGGCGAAAGGGACTCTTCTTATCGTCGGCGGCAATATGAGCGAGACATCCGGTATTGCGCAAAAATTCATCGAATTGGCCGGAGGTCCAAACGCCAATTTCGTTATTGTGCCGACTGCGGGCGGGAACAAAAACGCGGACGGTTCAATCAAGGTCTACAAGGAAGAAGATGTTGTTGCTCCCTGGAAAAAGCGGGGCGTCAAAAACGTCGTGATGTTGCACACCAACGATCCGAAGGTCGCAAACACAGAAGAGTTCGTAAAACCGCTGAGAACGGCGAACGCTGTCTGGTTCGACGGAGGTCGCCAATGGAACATCGTTGATTCTTATGCTGGTACTTTGACGTTGAAAGAGTTTTTTAACGTGCTGGACCGCGGCGGAGTGATTGGCGGCAGTTCTGCGGGCGCTACAATTCAAGGCCAATATCTGACCAGAGGCGCTGTTGCGGGGCCAGATATCGTTATGGCTCCTGAACCGGAACATCAGAATGGTTTTGCTTTCCTGCGGAAATCGGCCATAGATCAGCATATTAATGCTCGGAATAGATGGGACGACTTGATCCCGGTCATAAAGAAATATCCCGATCTTCTTGGTATCGGTTTGTCCGAAGACACAGCCATCATAGTTCGTGGTGATAAGTTTGAAGTGATGGGTGCATTCAAAGTCGCTATTCACGATAATACGCAAGCCTACGAACCCTGGGAAAAGCCTTACTACGTTCTTTCAGCAGGTGATGTCTACAATATGAAAACTCGAAAGATTGAGAAGTATGGTAACGGTGTTCGCCAACGCCCACGACCTGCTGATCAGCATTCAAACAAGGATCCGAAATAACCATGAAGTATTTGATTACATCAATTTTGTTGCTGTTGATGATTTCGACTGTGTGGGCCTGGCAGGATAAGAGTTCCTCGGCCGCGCTGGACAGCCTGGTTGCAGCCGAACGCGCCTTTTCGAAGACCTCGGTTGAAAAAGGGGTGCGTAATTCGTTCTTAGAATTCTTCGCGGATGACGGAATTGAATTCCAGCCAGGCCCTGTAAATGCCAAAGAGACACTGTCTAAACAATCGGATGTGAGGCCGACAACAGAGCTCAAGTGGGAGCCCGTTTACGCCGACGTTGCAGCGAGCGGCGAGCTTGGCTACACGACCGGTCCTTATACATTTACCGACCGCAGACCCGAAACGGCGGCTACCAGGTACGGTCACTATTTCTCTATTTGGAAAAAGCAGGCAGACGGTAACTGGAAGGTTGCAGTCGACTGCGGAATCAAGACTCCTGTTTCTGGTGAAGGTAAAGAAAAATTCAGGGCCGCAGTGCATGCAAAAGGAAAGCTCTCAACTCCAAATGGGAATCCGGAAGCGGAACGGGCCGGCCTCTTGACCTATGATAAAGAGTTTTTGAAGCTCAGTGAAAATCAGGGCTTGATGTACGCATACGATCGTTATCTTGGTACTGATTGCCGAATGCATCGAAACGGGTATCTGCCGTTTACTGATCGGAGCGCAGTTCTTACCTATCTGAAGGCGACAACCCGAGGAATAACCATGAAGTGGTGGCCGTTGAAATCGGATGTCTCTGTTGCCGGAGATCTGGGTTACACCTATGGAAGTTACGAGATAGACGATGCAAACACACGAAAGCCCGTTGAGAAAGGCTACTACGTAAGAGTCTGGAAACGCGATGCGAATGGAACCTGGAATCTGGTGCTGGATACTACCACTCCAGGACCTTCCTAAACGGACAGATCATAAAGTCCTAGTGACTTTTGAAAGCGATCTCGGCTTATCAGGACTCAATCCCTTTGCATCTGCCAGCAACGCAGCGAATAACTGAGCCGGAATAATATAAGGAATTGGCGCAAGCCACTCGGCTATCTCGCCGGGCATCTGAATGCAGCGAGTACTCAGCTTTGAACACTCTTCATCAGCAGTTATGACGAGAGTGTCTGCCCGCAGTTCGTTCAGACGTTGCATCAATTCGCGAACGCCTTTCAGAGTTACACCCGGAGGCGCAAACAGAAATATCGGGAAATGTCGCTCAACCATCGCGAGCGGACCGTGCAGGAAATCGGCCGACGAAAAACGCTCGGCAACAACGTAGCAGGTCTCCATCAGCTTTAGCGCCATCTCGTACGCATTGCCGTAGACGAGACCGCGGCCCACTACGACGCAGTTCTCCATAAAGACATAGCGTTCAACGAGTTCTGCAATCGAATTTTGTAGTTCGAGCGCTCGCGCTGTGTAATCCGGAATAGCCTCACATTTGACAGCTTTGGCGGTATCAGCAAGAGCTTCGGAAAGCATATAGAAGAGCAGCATCTGGCCTGTATATGTTTTAGTCGCAGCAACGGACTGCTCTTTTCCGCCGTGCATCAACAGCGTTTCATCGACGATCCTGACCATTGATGATGCTGGTTCATTAGTGATACCGATTGTATATGCACCAAACGAGCGAGTCTTTTCAAGGACCTGGTTTATGTCTTCGCCTTCGCCTGATTGCGAGACGCCAATAACCAGCGCGCGCTTTAGATCGAGTTTCCCATTGTAAAGCGTGTAAACCGACGGCGCGCAAAGCGAAACAGGAATGCCTGTAGTAGCTTCGATAAGATACCGGCCGAGAAGGGCTGCGTTGTCTGAGCTTCCACGCGCAACAAGAATGATTAAATCGATATCGCGAGACTTAAGAAACGAACCGAGCCGCGTAATCTTACTTCGTTCTTCAGTTAACGTTTTCGCGAGCGCCGCCGGTTGCTCGGCGATCTCTTTCAGCATTAATGACAATACAGTATCCCTCTATCACAGCAAACTATTCGACGGCGTATCCAGAATATCGTGGCGCGTGATAATGCCTGTAATTCGTCCGTACTCTTCAACCAGAACGGCCGGACTCTTTTGCAGTTCGCGGGTAATCTCGTTAAGACTGGCATCAATATCGATAATTGGAAAACAAGGTTCCATTACATCGCTAACCGATGCTTCCATCAATTCGCGATTGCGAAGAACCTTGGCCAGCAGTCGATTCTCGCGCAATGAGCCGATCGGCTTGCCTTCTTCAATAACCGGAATCTGCGCAAGTCCCAGTTGATCCATCTTTGTCAACGCATCGGCTATGCGCTCGCTCGGCGCGACAGATATCAGAGACGATGGTGACGTCGGTCTCTTCGTCTTCGTAATGAGATTGGCGGTAATCTTCTGCGGTTCGAGTAATCGCTTCTCTTTCATCCATTCATCCGAATGATGTTTCGTCAAATAGTGCTCGCCAGTGTCGCAGACAATAAATACGACCAATCCGTTCTCATCCAGATCACGTGCTACTTTCAACGCCGCTGCCAGATTCGTGCCGGTTGAACCTCCGCAGAAAATTCCTTCCTGGCGCCCGAGCTGCCGTGACAGTTCGAATGACTCGCGGTCAGTTACGTTGATTATCCTGTCTACATATTTGATGTGAACGTTCTCCGGGATGATCTCCTGTCCAATCCCTTCGACAAGGTAGGGAGTAGCTTCCACCAGCTTTCCAGTCTCTTTATAAGTCTTGAAAACCGATCCATATGGGTCGGCTCCGATGATTTGAATATCGGGATTCTTCTCTTTAAGAAATCTGCCTGTACCGGAGATCGTCCCTCCGGTGCCGAGGCCCGCTACAAAGTGCGTTATCTTCCCCTCTGTCTGTTCCCACAACTCTGGACCGGTCGTTCGATAATGCGCCAGAGGGTTGTTCGGGTTCGAATATTGAAAAGGAAAGAACGAATTCGGAGTCTCTTCTGCGATGCGCTTCGCTGTAGAAACATAATGGTCGGGCGAGCCCGGCTTTGCGGAAACCGGAGTTATAACCACATCTGCTCCGAGCGATTTCAAATAACGCACTTTCTCAACCGATGCCTTATCGGTCATTACAAAAATGCAGCGATAACCTTTTACCGCAGCCGCCAGCGCCAATCCTATTCCGGTGTTTCCCGAGGTCGCCTCGACGATAGTGCCACCTGGTCTTAGTTTGCCTTCGCGTTCAGCCGCTTCGATCATCGAAATGCCGATACGATCTTTTACGGAATAGCCGGGATTCAGGCTTTCCATCTTTCCCAGAACCGTTGCCTTGATTCCGTGTGTTAATCGATTCAGCTTTACCAGCGGGGTGTTGCCGATCAGGCTAAGAACATTCTCGTGATAATTCATCAACTTCTCCGGTTTTTGATTCAAGAGCCGACAAACAGCAGGCCCTTTATTCTTATAAGATTTCCTATTCTACCAGCTTACGGTCAATAGAGTCACGTTTGGGAGGAGCGGGCAGGCTTTATGAACGCGCTACCGTGTGACAGCGTATGGCCAAACTTAGACCTAGAACGGCGGTGTCACACTACCTGTCACAGCTTTATTGAAAGAAACAAAGCAGTTACTGAATCGTGACTGCTGATACTCAATAGAGGCGGCCTCACGGGCGTATAATCGCCCGCGAGAATATCTTTTAAACAAAGGAGGCCGCTTATGGCGTTTTACAGTGGAATTGACTTAAGCGCAAGGGAATCTTC
>Ga0070741_10020013_pt1 | contig 10620 bp, 6 predicted proteins | sample Coa_R1_4_FD_66440 | JGI IMG/M metagenome (GOLD analysis project Ga0070741, IMG submission 66440) | Surface soil microbial communities from Centralia Pennsylvania, which are recovering from an underground coalmine fire - Coalmine... | ecosystem: Environmental > Terrestrial > Soil > Unclassified ... | reverse complement strand
AATCGGCGTGATTTTCATGTCACTATTGCCCAATTGCCTGAGATCCAAGCTGAACTCCCCCTTCCAGGCTCGTCGACATTGCTTCGCGCAGGCCGGCGAACCTGCTACCATTTTCGCCATTTGAAGAAGTAAAAAAGCAGTGGCGCTCTGCCTTTTTTAACGATGCCATGTATGGGGCCGGCGGCGCAATACATCACCGACCCGACCGCGGCTGCTGTCGTCTTGCCGTCCCTTGAGATCTCACCGGTTGCTTCAGCAATGAGCAGGACTTCTTCTTCCGGATGCTGGTGCGGCGGCTGCGGGCTCATGCCGGGCTTGAGCAGCAGGGAGCCGACCGTAAGCGCTTGCACCCGTTCCGTCGAACCGCTGAAGTAAATGCGTATTTCGCCGAACGCTTCATGGGTGAGCTGAGCATGATCCGCATCAACGGTGCGGTCTGGCAGCAAGTCGGCCGGAGCGCCGAAGGCGGCGAGTGTTCTCAGTCCTGCGGCGGCCTTCAGGATCTCTCTTCGATTTGTCATGAGCAGACCTCACGACGGAATCTGTGCCCGGCAACGACCCGGATGGTTGCCTTGATCCCGGCGCGCCCTATGAAGGCGTCTTCCTCGTTACTGAATTCTTGTGTATTCTGCCTTGGCTTGCCGAAAAACGGGGATGTCTGGGTCCGCATTCTTCCACAGAGCGAAAAAATTCTGATAGGCGAGGCGGCTCTTTGGCCTGTCTCCCGTCATGGCCATCGCGCGCCCTATACCCAGGTGCGCGAGCGGAAACATGGGCGAGATCGGATCGATCCCGCGGTGGTCCAGAATCTTTTGAAATTCCGCAGCAGCCTTCGCACCTTCCTGAAGACGCAAGAAGGCAACTCCACGCAGGTAGATGGAACCGAACCCTCCCGCAAATCCTGGCTCATAGGCAGAGACTGCCCGCAGCAACTCAATGGCCCGTCCCGGGTGGTTGCCGTTAATCTCCAGAGCGGCCCTGGTTACGGGCAAGTAAATCGCGTTGATGATCCTGTTCTGCGGATATTTCCTTGCAAGTTCATCCACGAGCTGTTGCGCCCGGCTGTTATCGCCCGCGCGGGCCAAGGCCGTCGCTGCCATCGACGCCGCATCCATTCCTCCCGCCATGCCCCCTGTCACCCCGGCCAGTTCGCGGGCTTCCCGGAAATTCCCGAACTCCGCTTCGATCAGCGACGCCTGGGCGCGGCCTCGAGCCGCCAGCTCCCGAAGGTTGTCCCGGTCCGCGAGTTCGATCCCCTGGTGGAAGTCATCGCGAGCCCTCTTCAGTTGCCCCGCAGCAGCAAAAGTCTGGGCTCGCATGATCAGCATCATGCTTTCGCACTGCTTCCCCTTTGACCAATCGATGCAGTGTTGCAGTTCAGCCTCATCACCTTGTGCGGAAGCTATCAGAAACAGCAAGACGCGCGGACTGCACGCCTCCTGGTTCCGGCTGGCTGCTTTCTCCAGGATCGCACGCGCCTCGTCGAATCGATTAAGCCCCATGTAGGCCGCGGCGAGGTTCAGACTGGCGAATCCAAGATGCGTACCAAGATTCGCCGCTTCTCGCGCCTCCGCGAGCGCCTTGTCAAACTTGCCAAGGTTGCAGTAGATTCCCGCCAGGTTCGTCAAAGGGATGGAGTCGCGGGGGTAGGTCTGCTTCCACGTCTCGTAGTTATCGATTTCCTTTTCAATCTCTCCCGTCACCGAGTCAAGATACCGGGAAGTAATATAGAATCGTTCGCGTTCACTTACTCGATCACGCAGTTCGAACGCCTTGCGCGCATATTCGGCAGCCTGGTCCATTTCACCAATGTTGCTGTGCGTGACGGAGAGTCGGGCATAGGCCAGCGCGAAATTGGGATCCAATTCGGCGGCTCGCCGATAAAAGGCTATCGACGCAAACTCCGCACCCTGGGCCCGCTGGGCGTCCCCCATGCTCAGAGCTTTCAATGCCTCAAGCGACGAAGTAGTTGCCTGCTCAAGCGCCGCATCGAACTTCTGAATCGAATTCAGCGACTCCCCCAGCTTCGCCCGCAAGCGCGAGGCCGCTTTGCCGAGCGCCGTTAACACTTCCTCCTTGCCACGCGCTTCCACCTGTTCGCTGGCCAGAGCATCCCCTGTCTGCGCGTCCACGGCCTCCAGCGTAATCGCGTAATGGCTGCCCAGGCTCGAAATAGTGCCCAGGAGGAGCGCCTTGATCCCTTCCCGCTGACAGATCTCCCGCGCGACCTCACGTGTAATCCTTTGTCCGGGAGCACGGCCCATGAATCGGAGCGTCTCCCTCACACGGTCTTCGGGGAAAATATTCAGATAGGGCGACTGGCCCAACTGAACGGCCAAGGCCTGCTTCAGGGCGCCGTCGAAGACCAGGTCCCCCGTCGTGTTGACGAAATCCGCCAGAACGATGAAGTCCCTCTCCGTCAAGGCTGGAGCACGACGATAGTGCAGGAAGACTGTGCCGAGGACCACCAAGGCAATTGCGACGGCGGCAAAAAGCGGCCATCGGCGGCGGGCCCTTGTCACGCGGTTAGTGCCGAGGACCATCGCGGCCGGGCTGTCAGGAGCCGCAGCGGGTGATGGCAGAACCGGTTCGACAGCGAGACTCGCGGCCTCGCCAGACCCGCTCGAGCGCCGCAATTCAGCGTCGCGGATCAAGCGTTTCAGGTCCGCGCACAAATCCGAGGCGGTCTGGTATCGCGTTTCGCGGCTCTTTTCAAGCAGCTTGTTGATGATCCGCTCAAGCTCACCCGGCAACTCTGGGTTCAAGCGGACCGGGGAAACCGGAGCCTTATGAAGAATAGCGTCAAAGACCGCGGCCGTCGTGTTGCCCGTGAACGCTTGCCTGCCTGTGGCCATCTCGTACAGCACAACGCCGAAGGAGAAGAGATCAGAACGGGCATCGAGTTCCTCGCCCAGAGCCTGTTCCGGAGACATATAAGCGACGGTCCCCACAGCCTCGCCGGCGACCGTGATTGCTTCGCGCGCAGGCCCTGCCGTGAAAGTATCGAGGCCGCCCGCCTCGGGCAGCGCCATCGGCAGACCCGCAGAGGAATATTTGGCGAGCCCGAAATCGAGGACCTTCGCCTGACCGCGCCGGGTCACCAGGATATTGGCCGGCTTGATGTCACGGTGCACGATGCCTTGCGCGTGCGCCGCGGCGAGGGCGTCCGCAATCTGAATCGCGACTTGAAGCAATTCTTGCGTTTTCATGGCCCCGCCGGCCAGACGCTCCTTCAGTGTCTCGCCCTCCAGCAATTGCATCACGATGAAGGGGCGTCCCTCGACGTTGTCAATTTCGTGAATGGTGCAGATTCCGGGATGATCAAGCGCAGAGGCCGCGCGGGCTTCGCGCTTGAACCGCTCCATCGCCTGGGGGTTCTGCGTGAGTTCCTGGGGCAGGAACTTGATGGCCACCGGCCTTCCCAGCCGAGTGTCCTCGGCCTTATAGACTACGCCCATTCCACCGCGTCCAAGCTCACCTAGAATTCTATAGTGGGAAACGATTCCGTCCTCAGATGTCCTCGCGCCATCTGGCTGCGCAGAGCCCACCCTCTCTTCCGAAAGGCTCAGATTTCGGGCCGTGGAATCATTCCACTCAACCGGTCCGAGGAATCGGTAACCTCGGCGGGCAAGAGTCTCGATGTATCGCGGAGTGTCCGCCGATTCGTCGAGTGCGTCGCGCAGCCTCTTGATCGCCGTATTGATACTGTGATCGAACTCAACCACCGTGTCATTGGGCCAGAGTCTGCGCTGGATCTCTTCCCGGGTGATCACATCGCCCGGACGTTCCAGGAGCATGGCGAGGATCTGAAAGGGTTGGTCTTGGAGCCGGACCCGCAGACCGTGTTTGCGCAGTTCCCCGGCTCGAAGGTCAAGTTCAAAGACCCCGAAGCGCGCGATGCGAGTTCGCCGGCTTTCACTCATCCGAAATCAACCCTGACGCACACGGTGCGCTTAGGTTATCACTTCCCAGAGGTCGAATCAAAGTGTGTCAACGCGGTGGGAATACTGAAAGAAAGCTCCTCGGAGGAAGTGCCACTGCGATTGAACCCCTCAGACGTCGCCAGGTCAATAAACCAGCACCTGATGATCGGAAGCGTCCGTCCCGATATGCTCGAGGAGGCGATCCAGCAGATCGTAGCCCGCGCGTCCGAGGAAACTGACTCCGCTCAACTGGCGCTCCTGAAGGTCCTTATGAGGCGCTACGCTGCACGATATCTCGCGGGCGTGCCGCGCGAGCAGATCTGAACGCGCCAGGGCGGCCCGACTGATCTTGCCCTTCAAACGTTCCATTTGAAAAGTCATCTTTTCGCGGGTATGGGTAAGGAAGTCAAGCAAGGTGGGGTCAAGGGCTGCGACATCGTCGCGCAACCGCTCGAGCAGGGTGACCAGATCCTTTTCGCTTTGCTCAAAGCGATCCCGCCAGGCATCCGCAAAACTCGCGGCCCCAATTCTGGTCCGGAGGTGCTCGTCACCCTGCCAGACGTCTTCAACGCTCAAGCGATATTTTGTCATCAGGCGCTGTGTGTGCAGGTCCAGGAGCGTGAAGGCCGCCCGGAGGAAGACGATGGGCATAGGCCTGCCAAATGATTCGTGGATAGCCTGAACCTGAGCCAAGTAGGCGAGTTCAGAAGGGCCGGCGACATAGGCGATCACAGGGAGGAGCAGATCCTGAACGATGGGACGAAACAGGGCGTTCGGGGAAAAGGCTAGAGGAGTTCTTTCAGCCCGGGCCGAAAGCTCGGCAAGGGGAACCTCCTCGACCCCGTCCAGAAGGAAACTGCCCTGCTGCTGGTGGACAGCCACACGGCTACCGTTGCGCTCCAAAAACAGCAGCGTGTCGTCTTCAGCCACTCGAACCTGAGCATGATAACCACTTCGTACAAGCGCCGACGAACGCTCAAGTAATCGGTCTCGCAACGCCGTGGCTTCCCGGAGAGCAAGCAGATAGGCAGGCAGGGCGAGCCGATGGACTTGTTCGTCGAGGGGATCCAGGAAGATTACTCCCCAGCGGCTCAGCAGGCGCGCCAGGAATCGTCCAAAGGCCTCGCCCCAACCCACTCCAGGCCGGTAGCATTCGCTCAAATCCTGAAGCAGCCGGTCGCGAGCCTCGCCCGAAGGCAGCCCATCTTCAAGTGATTTCAATACGCTCTCAATGGCGGCGGTGAGTTTGACCTGCCCGACCGACGGTCGCACGCCGGAGTGCTCTCCCTGATCGCACACAGCAACAAGCTCGTAACCGGTGGTGAGAAAGGTTGTCTCCCCGACTTCCTTGAGGTCATGATCCTCCGTGGCGAGCCAGAAAACTGGAACTGAGGGCACGCCCTGCTCCGTAAGTTTCTGTGAGAGCCGTATGGTGGTGAGGGCCTTGTAGAGGGTAAACGCGGGACCCGATAACAAGCCGACCTGCTGCCCGGTCACAACGGCATAGGTGCCTGACCGGCTGAGGCGGTCGATGTTGGCGAAAGTTGGCTCCGAACACCCCAGCGCTCTATTCTGCCTGGCCAATACCGCGGCGAGCTCCACCCGAGGAGTGTCGAGCTTATCGAGCTTGTCCGCCAGCGCCGCATAATTCGAAAATTGAAACGGCGAGCCGCTGAAGAACCGAGACACCCGGTCATACTGGCGAAGGTAGTCGAGAAGAAGCGTACTCGAATGCGGAACACGAGAATAAGGAATGGAGGTTGATGGCATCGATACAAACGTCTCGCCCGGTTTGTGAATTTGCGCCAATTCTCATCCCTTCGAATGCCATTCAGATTGAGAGAGAAACTTGGGCTTCGCTGCTCAGCCCCACATATTGGATGAAGTATGGGGCCAAACGTTTCAATAGACGCGCGTTGTCCCAAGACGACGATGCAACCAGCTCACCGGCATGACTGCCGTAAGAAAAACGTGGGCATACCGCCGTCACAATTCCAGCCCTGCGCGTGCATCGCGAAGCGCCGCAGCGACTTCCCTCTTTTGCTTGCTCGTGAGAGCGGCGAGCGGTGATCGAGGAAAGCCGCCGGCATAACCGCACTCCTCGACGGCGGCTTTGACACCCGGAATTCCGTAGGGCACGCCGATCTTCGCCACCAGCTTCAACAGCCGCTCTTGAAGGTCACGAGCCACCGCAAGCCTTCGCAGACGGAAAGCCTCGTAGATGCCCAGGCACAACTCCGGGACGAAACCCGACATTCCCAGCACGCCGCCGGCGGCGCCGGACGAAAGCGCATCAAGCAAGATTGCCGGTGAACCCACGAGCACAGGAAAGCCGCCTCGCGAATTTCGGATGATGGCGCGCACAAAATTCAGATCGCCCGAGCTCTCCTTGAGCGCGATGATGTTAGGATGCCGCGAAAGAGCCCCAACCGCCTTCGGCTCCATCCGGATGCCGGTGAATTGCGGAATATGGTAGACGATGACCGGGCGACGGACGCTCGAGGCGACGGCGCGGAAATGATCTGTCAAGGCTTTGGAATCCATGCGTGACTTGTAGTAGGCAGGGGTAATCACCAGGACCGCATCAGCCCCCCGCGCAGCCGCTTCACGGCTCAGGCGAATCGTTTCTCTCGTGCTCTCAAGGCCGGTTCCCAGGATAAGAAGCTGGGGCGGACGCACAATGGGGCGCGCCAGGTCGAGCAGCCGCAGGCGCTCGCGCGCTTCGAGATAGGGAGCCTCCCCCGTAGAACCTGCGATGACGATTCCTGACAGACTCAAATCGGAATATCGGACGAGGTTCTCGCAGAACAGCCCTTCCTCGATGTCGCCTCGCCGATTGAAGGGAGTGACGACCGGGCAGAAGATTCCTCGGAGATGCTCGATCACCTGTTTGCGGTTCATATCCTGCGAACGACCTCCGGGTCTCGCCTCGTCGCTTCCAATCCAGGAAGCGCACCTGTAGATATCACTACCATCCGCTCGCGCAACCCTCTGTTCATCGCCGCGGCACGGTCGCACCCACGGTGCTGGCCAGACGATGAAGGCGCTGGAGGCTCACGACTTGAATCCCCATTTCTTTCTGCGCCCGGATGCCCTCCACCACAGCCCCCGCGGCGGAGAGCGTCGTGATACAGGTCACTCGATGCTGGAGCGCCGCCCGACGAATCTGCCGGTCATCCATGTGCGAAGTGCGGCCGAGCGGCGTGTTGATGATCAAATCGATAGCGCCGCTCTTGACGTGATCAACGACATTAGGCCTGCCCTCATTCACTTTGTGGACCTTCTTCACTTCAATCCTGGCCTTGCGCAGAGCCTCAGCCGTCCCGCGAGTTGCGAGCAATTTGAAACCCATTTCGGCAAGTTGCCGGGCGATCGGAATTACATTGGGCTTATCGTTGTTGTTGACCGAGATAAATACGGTTCCCGTCGTTGGGATTCCCTGGTGTGCGGCGAGCTGGGCCTTCGAGAAGGCCAAGCCGAAATTCTCGGCCACACCCATGACTTCCCCGGTGGACTTCATTTCAGGGCCAAGAATCGTATCCACTCCCGGGAATTTCTGGAACGGGAATACCGGCGACTTCACAAACGAGTGGTGAACCGGCAGCTCAGCCTCAAGATTGAACTCACGCAATCTGCGCCCCGCCATCAATTGCGCCGCAACCTTCGCCAGCGGGACGCCGGTTGCCTTGCTGACGTAAGGGACGGTCCTCGAGGCGCGGGGATTCACCTCCAGGACATACACCTTGCCATTCTGAATGGCGTACTGAACGTTCATCAGGCCCACCACCTTAAGTTCGAGGGCCAGCTTGACCGTGTATTCCCTTAGAGTCCGGCGCTGTGCCTCTGGGATATGGACGGAAGGAAGGACACAGGAACTGTCCCCGGAGTGGATGCCGGCTTCCTCCACGTGCTCCATAATGCCGGCAATCACAACGTCTGTGCCGTCCGCCAGCGCATCCACGTCCACTTCCGTGGCGTTTTCGAGAAACCGATCCACCAGGATGGGAAAAGCGCGCTGCAACTCCTCGGCCTTGCGGACGTAGTCCTTAAGCGTCTGCTCATCGTAGGCGATCACCATCGCCCTTCCGCCCAGCACATAGGAGGGGCGCACGAGCACCGGATACCCGATGCGCGCTCCGATTGCAAGGGCCTCCTGCACGTTCATCGCGGCACCATTCTCGGGTTGCGGGATACCCATGTGATGGAGCAACGCACCGAATCGTTTGCGGTCTTCTGCGAGGTCGATGGAGTCCGGCGAAGTCCCGATGATCGGCACGCCGGCCGCCTTCAATTGCCGCGCCAGATTCAGCGGGGTCTGTCCACCAAACTGAACGATAACGCCCACTGGTCTCTCTTCATCAACAATCGCCATGACATCTTCAAAGGTCAGCGGCTCGAAATACAGCCGGTCCGAAGTGTCGTAGTCCGTCGAGACGGTCTCGGGATTACAGTTGACCATGATCGTCTCGAAGCCCATTTCCTTGAGCGCGTAGGAAGCGTGCACGCAACAATAATCGAATTCGATTCCCTGCCCGATGCGGTTTGGACCGCTGCCCAGAATCATGATCTTCTTCCGCTCGGTCGGCTCCGCCTCGTCCTCGTCTTCATAACTTGAGTAGAGATACGGCGTGAAAGACTCAAACTCGGCGGCGCAGGTGTCTACTCGCTTGAACACCGGCCGGATCCCAAGCTCCAGGCGGCGCTTGCGGATGGCATCATCCGTGACGCCCCAGACCTCGGCCAGGTGGGCGTCACCGAATCCATGGCGCTTTGCCTCGCGCAAAACCGACGCTGGAACCGAGCGGCTGTCGAATCGCCTGAGTTCCTCCTGGAGTTCCACGATCTGTTCCATCTGGTTCAGGAACCAGGGATCGATGTGGGTGATCTCCGCGATGGCCTCGATGCTGTAACCGGAATTCAACGCGAAGAGGATGTCCCAGAGGCGTTCGGGATGCGGCGTGGCAAGTCGTCGCTCAAGTTCAGCGGGGTCTGCCGGCGGCGCCGGCGTTTTGCGCCCGGTCTCAAGCGAACGCATGCCCTTCATGAAAGCCTCTTTGAAGGTTCGGCCGATCGCCATCACTTCGCCCACCGATTTCATCTGCGTACCGAGCGTGTGATCAGCGTCCGGGAACTTTTCGTGAGCCCACTTGGGAATCTTTACCACCACATAATCAATGGTGGGTTCAAAACACGAGGGGGTCTTCTTGGTAATGTCATTGGGAATTTCGTCCAGGCGATAACCCACCGCAAGGCGAGCCGCGATCTTCGCAATCGGAAACCCGGTAGCCTTTGAGGCCAGCGCGGAACTGCGCGAGACGCGCGGGTTCATTTCAATCACCACCATCCGGCCCGTCGCAGGGTCCACCGCAAACTGGATGTTCGATCCTCCGGTCTCCACCCCCACCTCGCGGATCACCTGGAACGCGGCGTCACGCATGCGCTGATATTCCTTGTCGGTGAGGGTCTGCACCGGCGCCACCGTGCAGGAATCACCGGTATGGACGCCCATAGGATCAAAGTTCTCAATCGAGCAGACCACCACCGCGTTGTCGGCGTGGTCGCGCATGACCTCTAGCTCAAACTCTTTCCAGCCGATGACCGACTCCTCCACGAGCGCTTCGTGCACCGGGCTGATTTCGAGCCCGTAGCGCAGCTTCTCCTCGAATTCAACCCGGTTGTAAGCCACGCCGGAGCCCGTTCCACCTAGAGTGAACGACGGCCGGATGATGACTGGGAATCCCACCTGAGCGGTAAATTTAAGGGCCGCGGCAACATCTTTGACCAGCACGCTGCGTGGCACGTCGAGGCCGATTCGCAACATGGCGTCTTTGAACCACAAGCGGTCCTCCGCCATTTTGATGGCATTGAGCGACGCCCCGATCAGCCGCACGTTGTAACGATCAAGCACGCCCTTTTCCGCCAGCTCCACCGAGAGATTCAGCGCCGTCTGCCCGCCCACCGTTGGCAGGAGCGCGTCGGGTCGCTCCGCCGCAATGATGGCTTCAACATAGTCCGCCGTAAGCGGTTCGATATAAGTCTGGTCAGCAAACTCCGGGTCGGTCATGATGGTGGCGGGGTTGGAATTTACCAGGGTGACCTCGTACCCCTCCGCCCTGAGGGCCTTGCACGCCTGCGTGCCCGAATAGTCAAACTCACACGCCTGGCCGATAATGATCGGCCCCGAGCCGATGATCAGAATTTTATGAATGTCAATTCTCTTTGGCATTCGCGTGTTGACTCTGTTTCGAATGAGGCTTGACCAAGAACTCCTTGTCTGGACCCTCGGATGGCGTGTCATCCGACCGACGAATCATCGAGCGGTAGATTAATTCAATCTCAAAGAGAATGGCAGTTGGCCCGGAGTTTCTCAAACAATCCGTCTCGTTCCGTCGAGCCTTTCTCTGCATCCACATTTGCGACTGCACAGCCGCAAAGGCGAGAATGCCCGCTAAAAGCGTCCTTACTCCATCGAGCGTCAAAGTCCGGTTGAAATGCATCGTGGTTCGCTACTATGTCTTCCCTTGAGTTTGCCTTTCGTCAGGGCACGGTTGAAGCCGTGCCCCGACGAGACCCTTTCTTTAGGCAATCAATCTTTGCTCTTCCACGCTTCCATCATCTTCACAAACTGGCCGAACAGATAAGCCGAATCGTGCGGGCCGGGCGACGCCTCCGGGTGATACTGGACGCTGAAAAGCGG
>Ga0070741_10020012_pt1 | contig 10623 bp, 8 predicted proteins | sample Coa_R1_4_FD_66440 | JGI IMG/M metagenome (GOLD analysis project Ga0070741, IMG submission 66440) | Surface soil microbial communities from Centralia Pennsylvania, which are recovering from an underground coalmine fire - Coalmine... | ecosystem: Environmental > Terrestrial > Soil > Unclassified ... | reverse complement strand
CCAGAACCGGCTGCTGGTCGTGCTGCGCTGGACGATCAGCTTCGTCACCCGCGGCCGCGGCGCCCGGCTGATCGTCGACCGCGCTCCGAGGGACAGTCCCTAAGGGACTGTCCCTGCGGACTTCGCCTGCGCACTTGTAAGCATTCCTTTTGCAGGGATTTGCCAATTCCGGCACGAAGATAGGTTGCTCGCAAGAGCCCACGACACGACCAATTGGGGGAACGCCATGCGCACGACGAACGTTCGGCGACGGTTCCGCCGCGCTGCAATCGGAGGGGTCCTGGCGAGCGCGGTCGCGTTCGCCGTGGTCGGCTCGGGCATCGCCGCATCGACGCTCAAGCCGGCGAACGGGACGAACCCGCGGATCTTCGGCGCCGCCCGGGTGGGACAGGTGCTGACGGGCGACCGCGGGACCTGGACGAACAGCCCGACGAAGTACGAGTACGCCTGGCTCCGCTGCAACTCCGGCGGCGGCGGCTGCGACACGATCTCCGGCGCCGACGGCACCCAGTACCAGCTCACCGCCGCTGACGACGGCCACCGGATCCGCTTCCGGGTCTCGGCGTCGAACGCCGACGGGACGACCAACGCCACGTCCGACGCGACGAGCGTCGTCGTCGCCTCGGGCAAGCCGTCGAACACGGCCGCACCGTCGATCTCGGGTGTCGCCCAGGAGCGCTCGACGCTCACCGGCAGCAACGGCACCTGGTCGAACAGCCCGAGCAAGTTCGACGTCATGTGGCTGCGCTGCGACAAGCAGGGCGGCGCCTGCTCGTCGATCAGCGGGGCGAACAAGAGCACGTACACGCTGACGACTGCAGACGTCGGCAACACGGTTCGCTTCCGGGTGACCGCGTCGAACTCGGCGGGCAGCAACACCGCCACGTCGGCGCCGTCCGGGGTGATCACGATCTTCCGGGGCAACGGCTGCCCGGCCGGCGGCAACCCGGACCAGGTGACGAGCATCAACGCACCGGCCCGCCTGCTCCTCGACACGTTTCAGAGCGACCCGCCGGTGGTGTCCAGGGGCACGCAGACCGTGGTCGTGCGCGTCCACGTCACGTCGACCTGCGGTGGCCCGGTCCAGGGCGCGCTGGTCTACGCGACGGCGACGCCGTACAACCAGTTCTCGGTCCCGCCGGAGCAGCCGACCGGCGCCGACGGCTACGCGACGCTCACGTTCCAGCGGCTCCGGGGCTTCCCGATCAGCAAGCAGCAGCAGCTGATCGCGCTGTTCGTGCGCGCCCGCAAGTCCGGCGAGAACGTGCTCGCCGGCATCTCGACGCGCCGGCTCGTGTCGGTCCGCGTCAACCTGAAGAGCTAGCACGGCCTCCGCGCCGCCGCGCCCGGCCGGGGCGCGGCGGCGCGACCCGCCTCACAGGTGGTCGAGGAGCTCGGCGACCCCGCCGATGACGGCGTCCGGGCGGCGGCGGGCCGGGATGTCCTCGGGGCTGAGCCGGCCGCTGATCCCGCTCGCGACCAGGACCGTCCTGGCGCCGCCGAGCCGGCCGAGGGCGACGTCCATCGTCAGGTCGTCGCCGATCACGGCGATCTCGCCGCCGCGGGCGCCGACCTGCTCCTCGACCGTGCGCATCGCCGCCCGCGACGGCTTGCCGACGATCACCGGGCGTGTGCTGCTCGCCTTGGCGATGGCGGCCGTGGTCATCGCGCCGCGGCTGAGGATGGGGCCGTCCGCGCCGGCGTAGGCGGGCGCGTAGCTCGCGGTCAGCAGGCGGGCGCCGGCGATGACCGCGCGGGCGGCGCGCTCGAGCAGCGGGAAGTCGACCGTATCCGCATGGGCGACGAAGACCGCGTCGACGGGGCCGTCCTCGCCCGCGAGCGCCATGCCCTCCCGCTCGAGGAACTCGCGTGCCGACGCGGTCGCGAACGGCAGCACGGGACCGTCGAGCCGCCGCATGCGGAGGTACGCCCCGACGCTGCGGAGCGGCGAGAGGAGCTCGTCGTCCGCCACGTCGAGCCCGGACGCGCGCAGGCCCCCGGCGAACCACGCCGGCGGCTCGTGGCTGCCGTTCGTGAAGATCGCCAGCCTCCGCCCGGACTCGCGGATCCGCCGGAGGACCTCCCGCGCCCCGGGCTGGACGTGGATCCGCTCGCCCTCGCGGTGGACGAGCGTCCCGTCGACGTCGAGCACGACCGCCCTGACGCCCTCAAGCACGGTGCCACTCCACGATCCGGTCGGCGGTCTGGACGCGGATGCTGAGCACGCTCTCCCGGCGCGCGACCTCGCGCAGGAGCCTGGCGGCCGCGTTCGTCCGGGCGCGCTGCGCGGCGCCGGCGACGCCACGCGCGGGGCGCATCGCGTCGACCTGCTCCGCCGGCATGGTCAGCCGCAGGAGCAGCTCCTCGTCGGAGATCCGCCGGCCGAAGCGGGCACGGGCACCCTCGAGGTGGATCGGCTCCAGCTCACGGGCCTCGTCGACCCCGGGGCGCGAGAGCACCCGGTCGGCCACGTCGGGGTCGACGGGCGCGGCGGGGTCGCCGTAGTGGCCGAGGAAGTAGCGGATCGTCTCGACGGAGACGGTCGACCAGCGCTCCGGGTCGATCACGTTGCGCACCGCCTGCGTGGCGACCATCTGCGAGACCGGCGTGACGATGATCGGGTAGCCCATCTCGGCCCGGACGCGGCCCACCTCCTCGAGCACCGCCTCGAACAGCTCGGGCCGGCGCTGCTCGGCGAGCATGCGGCGTGTCGTCGAGACCATGCCGCCCGCGAGCTGGTGGTGGTAGTAGGTGGCGTCGAACTCCTGCGGCTCGCCCTCCGGAAGGCCCTTCCGGGCTCCGAGGCGGCGGAAGTGCTCGGACATGTCGGCGAGCGCGTCGAGGTCGAGGCGGTGCGAGAAGCCGGACGCCTCCAGGTTGCGGACGGTCGTCTCGGCGGCGGGGTTCGACGTGCCGCGGGCGAGCGGCGCGACCGCGGTGTGGAGGACCTGGAATCCGGCACGGAGGCCCTCCATGTAGACGAACGGCGCCAGGCCGATCGTGCAGTGGCTGTGCAGCTCGACCGGGCGGTCGCCGGCGGCGGCGAGGAAGGAGGGTGCGAGCTCGCGCACCGCGTCGGGGGTGAGCAGGCCGCCGGGATCCTTCAGGTACAGGCGGTCGAGATCCGGGCAGCCGGCCAGCGCCGCGGCCCGCTCGGCGTAGTAGGCGTGCGTGTGCACGGGGCTGATCGAGTAGGTGAGGCCGATCACGACCTCCTCGACCCCCTCCTCGTGCGCCAGCCGCGCGATCCGGCGCAGGCGGTCGGGATCGTTCGTCGGGTCGGCGACCTGGAAGCGTCGGATCCCGTTCCTGGCGACGCAGCGGAACGAGAGCCGCATCAGGTCCTCGTCGCACGGCACCCAGGAGATGAAGCGCATGCCGGTGGTGATGTAGCTGAGCGGCGTGCTCGGCATCGCCTCGCGGACGAGCCGCAGCCGCTCCCACGGATCCTCGCGGTGGAAGCGCACCGCGACCGCCATGTGCGTGCTGGACGAGAAATCGACCGCGTGGAACCCGACCCGGTCGATCGTCGGCGCGATCGAGACGATGTCCGCCGTGGTCAGGCCGGTCGCGCTCCAGAGGCTCTGGTTGCCGTCCCGGGTGGTCGTGTCGACGACGTCTACCACGCGCCCGGCGGGTGCGGCGGTCACGGCCGGGACGGCGCCGCCCGGCCGGTCGCGCACCGCGTGGAGCGTGAACCGCCCGGTCTCGGCCCGGACCTCCTCGACCTCCGACTCGTCGATCAGCCGGAGGATCTCGCGGACGTCGTCGTCGCTCAGCGGCACGGTGCCGCTCAGTCGAGGATCGTGACCACGCCCGTCGATCCGTCCACGCGGATCGACTGGCCGGTGCGGATCTCGGCCGTCGCACGGCCGGTGCCGACGACGGCGGGCAGGCCGTACTCCCGGCAGACGATCGCCGCGTGGGACATGACCCCGCCGATGTCCGTGACCACCGCGCGGATCTTCGGGAAGATCGGAGCCCACGCGGGCGAGGTGACCGGGCAGACGAGGACGTCGCCGTCGCGGATCTCGGCGAGCTCCCCGACGTCGACCACGACGCGCGCGGGCCCCTCGACCGTGCCGGGCGAGGCGGCGCTCCCAGTCAGCTGCGAGCCGCCGGCCTGGGCGCTCGCCCACTCCTGCACGCGCTGCGTGGTGACGCCCCAGAGCATGATCGACATCGGGTCGGTGACCGCCTCGGGCGTCGCCCCGATCGCCGGCGGCGGCGTCCACCGGGCGAGCTTCGCGAGCAGCTCCTTCCGGCGCGCGACGATCGGCGGCCAGTGGCTCGGCCCGGCCGGCGCGCCGCCCGTCGCCCACGTGAGCAGCAGCTCGTCGAGCGCCCCGGCGACCTCGTGCCGGCTCAGGTGGAACATGTCCTCGCCGTCCTCGAGGAAGCCGTGCCGGGCGAGGAGCGCCCCGAACTCGCGCAGCTTGTTCCACCAGCGGGTCAGGAACCAGTAGTCGCAGTAGAACTTGTGCTCCTCGACGTACGGGAAGACCGTGCGCGAGAGCGCGAGCAGCTCGTCGAACGTCGCGCGGGCGTCGTCGGCGAGGAGCGCGCCGTACTCCTCTGCCAGCCGGTCGCGCTCGCGGGCGATCTCCTCGCTCGGCCGCTCGACCCGCTCGCCCGCCTTCAGCGCCCGGATGTGGCCGACGATCGCCGCGTAGGGGATCGACGGGTCGTCGTACCAGCTGCCGTAGAAGTGGTAGAGCCCGTCGCCGACGGCCATGTTGAACCAGGGGTCCTTCACCTGCTCGAGCTCGTCCAGCCACGCCTTCCCGGCCGGGCTGCCCGCGAGCTCGGCGTCGATCTCCGCCGGCGTGCGTCCCTGGACGAAGGCTCCGTCGACCTTCGTGTCGATCGCGAGCCGGGCGAGCCGGCTGAGCTCGGCGCCCGGCCGGAAGAGCAGCACGTCGATCCCCGCGACCATCTGGGCGATGTGCTGTTCCGGGATGTCGGGCAGCTGCCCCTTGCAGAACTCGCTGAAGGTCATGTACGCCCCGTAGCCGAGCAGCAGGAACTCGAAGTGGTGCTGCCACATCAGGTCGCCGGCGCGGAGCGTCCGGCCGTACGCGTCGAGCACGTTGTAGAAGGCGGTCTGGCGGTCGTCCTCGAAGCCGACCTCGTCCGGCTCGTACTCGGGCAGGTCCGGCACCTCGAGGTTCGTGATCTCCTCGATCAGCGCCTCCATCTTCGTCCGCCAGCGGCCGTAGAGCTCGCCCCAGTTCCGGTAGTAGTGGCCCGCGCGGCGCTGGAAGAACCCGGCCCGCTCCTGGATCTTCGCCGGATCGAGGACCGGGTTGCCCGAGATGTAGACGTAGCCGTTCACGATCCGGTAGTCGATGCCCATCGCCGGCGGGATCGCGAAGAAGCGGTTCTGCCAGGCTCCGACCGCCTGGTACGGGGCGTCGATGCACGCGACGTCGAACGCCGGCATCGGCACCGGGAAGTGCATCGAGTTCCAGAACCAGAACCGGTTCTCGTCGGCCTCGCGGCGCGACTCCGAGAAGAGCGCGTAGTGCGGATACATCTCCTCCCAGCCCTCGCAGCCGGCCGGCGTCTCGATCTCGTACGGGCTCGGGAAGGCGCTGCCGGCCATGGCGTATGTATACGACAATCACCACGATGCAGGCCGTTCGTCAGCACGCGCTCGGCGGGCCGGAGGTGCTCGTCGTCGAGGACGTCCCGGTGCCGGAGCCGGGGCCGACGGAGGTGCTCGTCCGCGTGACCGCCGCCGGCGTCAACCCGGTCGACTGGAAGGTGCGCGCCGGCGGCGGGCTGCTCGGCGAGCCGCCGTTCACGGTCGGCTGGGACGTCGCGGGCGTGGTCGAGAAGCTCGGCGCGGGAGTGACGCGGTTCGCCGCCGGCGACCGCGTCTTCGGGATGCCGCGCTTCCCCGGCCAGGCCGCCGCCTACGCCGAGTACGTCACGTCACCGTCGCGGCAGCTCGCCGCCGTGCCCGACGGGCTCTCGGACGTCGAGGCCGCAGCGCTGCCGCTCGCCGGCCTCACCGCCTGGCAGGCGCTGGTCGAGACGGCGGGCGTTGGGGAAGGGTCGCGCGTGCTCGTCCTCGGCGCCGCCGGCGGCGTCGGCCACCTCGCCGTGCAGATCGCGAAGGCCCGCGGAGCCTGGGTCGCCGGGACGTCGAGCGCGGCGAAGCGCGCGTTCGTGGCCGGGCTCGGCGCGGACGAGCCGCTCGACAAGGAGGAGCCGGTCGCGATCCGCGACGTCGACGCCGTCCTCGACGCGGTCGGCGGCGAGACCGGCATCGCCGCGCTTCCCGCGCTCCGCGACGGCGGCGTGCTCGTCACGCTGTCCTCGTCCGCCGCAACCGGGCTGCGCGAGGAGGCCGCCGGCCGGGTCCGCGTCGAGGCGATCCTGGTCGAGCCCGACCGGACGGGGATGGAGGCGCTGGCCGCGCTCGCGGCCGAGGGTGCGCTGCGGCCGCACGTGGAGCGGACGTTCCCGCTCGGCGAGGCCGGCGAGGCGCACCGGCTCGGCGAGACCGGGCGGACGCGCGGGAAGATCGTGCTCGAGGTCTGAGCGACGGGTCGAGGGACAGTCCCTATAGGGACTGTCCCTCGTGGGAGGATCCGCACGTGACGTTCGACGTGGTGGTGGTCGGCGCGGGCAGCGGTGGGGCGGTCGTCGCCCGCCGCCTGGTCGACGCGGGCGCGAGCGTCTGCGTGATCGAGGCCGGCGGCCTCGACCTCAACCCGGCGATCCACGACCCCGGCCGGCTCTGGGAGCTCTGGGGCTCTCCGGACGACTGGGCGTACCGGACGGTGCCGCAGCCCGGCTGCAACGGCCGGGAGCTCGACATCCCGCGCGGGCGGGTGCTCGGCGGCTCGAGCTGCCTGAACGGGATGATCTACATCCGCGGCCACGCCGGCGACTACGACGCCTGGGCCGCGGCCGGCTGCGCGGGCTGGGGCTACGAGGACGTGCTGCCGCTGTTCAAGCGCTCCGAGGACTTCAGCCGCGGCGCGTCCGAGTACCACGGCGCCGGCGGCCCGCTCCGCGTCACCGCCGACTACGAGCCGCACCCGCTCCTCGCCGCGGCGGTCGGGGCGGCGCAGGAGATCGGGATCCCGTTCACCGACGACCACAACGGCGCGGTCCAGGACGGGGTCGGCTACTGTCACCTGCTGGTCAGGGACGGCGTGCGCCAGAGCCAGGCCGTCGCCTTCCTGAAGCCGGTGCTGGACGCGCCGAACCTCACTGTCCTCACCGGCACCCGCGCGCGACGGCTCGTCCTCGAGGGCGGCCGCTGCGTCGGCGTCGACGTCGGCGGGAGCGAGATCCGGGCCGCCCACGAGGTCGTCCTCGCGGCCGGCACGATCGAGTCGCCGAAGCTGCTGCTCCTGTCGGGCATCGGCCCGGCCGGCGAGCTGTCGCGCGCCGGCGTCGAGGTCGCCGTCGACCTTCCCGGCGTCGGCCGCAACCTGCACGACCACGTGCTCTCGCCGGTCGTGTGCTCCTCGTCGCGGCCGGTGCCGCCGGTCGTCCCCGGCACGACGCCGCTGCACGCGCACCTGTTCGCCCGGAGCCGCGGCGACCTCCCGGCGCCGGACACGCAGCCGCTCGTGTTCCACGTGCCCGCGTACCTGCCCGGAATGGAGGGGCCGCCGGACGGGTTCACGCTGATGGCGGGGATGATCCGGCCGCAGAGCCGCGGGAGCCTGACCCTGGCGTCCGACGATCCCGGCGACCCGCCGGCGATCGACCCGGCGTACCTGGCCGAGGAGGCCGACGTCGACGCGCTGCAGTGGTCGCTCGAGCAGGTGCGCGAGATCGGCCGCGCCGGCGCGCTCGCGGACTGGCTCGGCGAGGAGCTGTACCCCGGCCCGGGCGTCACGTCACGCGCGGACGTCCGGCGCTACGTCCGCGACACCGCGATCACCTACCACCACCAGGTCGGGACCTGCCGCATGGGCGTCGACGAGCTGGCGGTGGTCGACCCGCAGCTCGCCGTGCGAGGCGTCGACGGGCTCCGCGTCGCCGACGCCTCCGTGATGCCGACCGTGCCCGGCGGCAACACGCATGCCCCCACCACGATGATCGGCGAGCGCGCCGCCGATCTCGTGCTCGCCGCGCGGTCCTAGGCGGTCGCCTTCGTGCGCCAGCCCTCGTGGTACGAGGTGCGCGCGACCTCCGAGTACGGGCACGGGCTGACGATCGCCCGGATCTCCGCCTGGCGGTGGCGCTCGACCACCGGCTTCGACGAGCCGCCGTTCTCCTCGCCCCAGACGAGCGTGACCTCGGTCCCGATCTCCACGTCGCTGTTCACGATGCCGAGCGAGAGCATCGAGCGCTCGTTGTAGCTGTAGCCCGAGAAGGTCGAGACGCCGACCATCTCGCCGTCGAGCAGGAGCTTGTCGTTCGGCCAGGTCGAGTAGTTCGAGAGCGGCAGGTCGATGTACTTGGCCGGGTCGCCCTGCTCGAACAGCGACCCGATCGCCTCGGCGACGTCCTCGCCGTTCCAGGCGAGCGTCACCTTGCGCCGGGGGGCCTCGTCGCCCATCGCCTCGAGCGCCTCGCGGCCGACGAAGTCGTGGTCGAACTTGACGAACGGCCAGTAGCCGAGGTCGTGCGGCGTCAGGTAGTAGTCGGAGATGTCGTCGGAGGAGAACGAGCCGCCGAGCGAGCCGGTCGCCTCGTAGCCGTCCGCCGGCAGCCACTCGCGGTAGGCCTTCAGGTCGTCGCCGGTGAAGACCGCGGGCAGCGGGCACGGGATCCAGCCGGACTCCAGCGTGTTCGTGGCGTAGACGCGCGAGCCGACCTGCTTCAGCCCGAAGTCCGCGCCCGCCTCGACGATCGCGGCGCGGACGTCCTCGCCCTCGTCCCACGGGCCGAACAGCTCGCGGCCGGGGACGCCGGACATGCCGTGGTGGAGCGCCCGGACCGTGTGGCCGGCGATCGTGATCTCGTCCATGTTGAAGAACTTGATCTCCGGCAGCGGCCCGCCGACCGCCTTCTCCAGCACCTGCATCGCGTTCGGGCCCTGGACCTGGAAGCGGTAGAGCTTGCGCTTGCCGGTCGGGTTCACGACCGTGCGCTCGTCGCGCTCGAACGAGACGTCGTAGCCGCCCGTCTCGCCGTGGTACTGCACCCAGTTGTGGGCGGACGGCCGCCCGACGATGCTGACCTTGTTCTCGGCGAGGTGGAAGAGGATCGCATCCCCGATCACGTACCCGTCCGGGTTGCAGACGACGAGCTGCTTGGCCTTGTTCACCGCGAAGTTCTCGAAGGAGTTCACCGCCACGTCCGAGAGCAGGCGGAGCACGTCCGGCCCCTCCACGTACAGGTCGGTCATGTGGTGGCTCTGGTCGAAGAGCGCCGCGGTCTCGCGCCAGGCGACCTGCTCGTCCCGCCAGTTCGTGAACTCGGCCGGGACCTTCGGGTAGACGTACGGGCCGATCTGGGAGTTGCGGGCGAGCTCGACCGCGCTACCCGCCGCGGCCAGCTTGTCCTCGAGGCTGGTGTGAGCCATCTAGGTGACCTCCTTCGCGTGTTCCGAAATCGTAGTCGTGGCGGCTCGCTTTCCCTGCACCCAGGTCCAGGTCTCGCGGAGCCGGTTGAACGTGTAGTAGTGGAACCCGGCGAGCTCGTCGTGCGGTGCGAGCGCGTCGAACAGCCGGTCCGCGGAGCTCCGGGACAGGCGGAGCAGGTTGCGCAGGCCGCCCTGCTTGCGCAGGAACGAGACCGAGGGGCCGACGCCCACCCGCATCGAGATCTCCAGCAGCTTGGCGCGGTCGACGATCCCGGGGATCCCCGCGAACACGGGCAGGTCGATTCCCCGGCTCCGGATCGTCCGGATCCACGCGAGCACGGCGTCGGGGTCGAAGCAGAGCTGGGTGGTGACGTAGTCGGCGAACGGCGCCTTCCGCGCGAGGGCGTCCGCGAGCGCGGCGTCGTCGATCAGCGGGTGGCCTTCCGGGTAGCCGCCGATCCCGATCGTCCCCGGCCGGTCGCCGTGCCCGGCGACGAGCGGCAGCAGCTCCACCGCCGAGGAGAAGGGGCCGTGGGGCGGGGTGGCGTCGCCGCCGATCACGAACGCCTCCTCCAGGCCTGCGTCCTTCATCGCGGCGAGCAGCCGGTCGAGGTGGGCGGCGTCGTCGACCATCCGGGCGGCGAGGTGGACGGTCACGCGGTGCCCGAAGGCGTGGAGCTGCCGGGCGATCTCGATCGACTCGTCGGGCCCGTGCTTCGGCGAGCAGGTGACGGTCAGGTGGGCCCGCTCGGGCAGGTCCGCGGCCTGCTGCACCGCGCTGCCGAACGGCATGACCTCGTAGCGGTCGCTCATTCCACCGGGGGCGTGCCGTAGGTGTGGAAGCTGTCGACCGTCTTCACGCCCCAGAACTGGCCGCGGGCGCGCTCCTCCGCCGTCCACGTGATCGGCTCGAAGTCGGGGTCGTAGACGAAGTAGCCGCCGGTCGTGACCTCGATCCGGTTGCCGCCCGGCTCGAAGCCGTAGAGGAAGAAGCCCTGCGCGACGCCGTGCTTGGAAGGCGCAGCTTCGATCGGGACGTCGTGATCGACGAACAGGTCGGCCGCCCGCAGGCACTCCTCGCGGGTGTCGACCCAGAAGGCGAGGTGGTGGAGCCGCCCGCGCGC
>Ga0070741_10020011_pt1 | contig 10623 bp, 7 predicted proteins | sample Coa_R1_4_FD_66440 | JGI IMG/M metagenome (GOLD analysis project Ga0070741, IMG submission 66440) | Surface soil microbial communities from Centralia Pennsylvania, which are recovering from an underground coalmine fire - Coalmine... | ecosystem: Environmental > Terrestrial > Soil > Unclassified ... | reverse complement strand
GCGTGATCCAGGGCCCGGGCGAGAACGCCGGCGTGATCGACATCGGCGACGGGTGGGTGGCTGCGTTCAAGATGGAATCGCACAACCATCCGTCGTTCATCGAGCCGTATCAGGGAGCGGCGACCGGCGTCGGCGGAATCCTGCGCGACATCTTCACCATGGGCGCGCGTCCGATCGCCTGCCTCGACTCGTTGCGCTTCGGCGATCTCGACGCGCCGCGCATGCGCTATCTCGTCGATGGCGTGGTGCGCGGGATCGGCGGCTACGGCAACTGCATCGGCATCCCCACCGTGGGTGGCGAGACCTCGTTCCACTCCTGCTACAACGGCAACATCCTGGTCAACGCCTTCGCCCTCGGCGTCACGACGGGCGACAAGATTTTCAAAGGGACGGCGAGCGGCGTCGGCAATCCGGTGATCTACGTCGGATCGAAGACCGGCCGCGACGGCATCCACGGCGCGACGATGGCCTCCGCGGAGTTCGACGAGACCTCGGAGGAGAAGCGGCCCACCGTGCAGGTGGGCGATCCGTTCACCGAGAAGCTCCTGCTCGAGGCCTGCCTCGAAGTCATGGAGAGCGACGCGATCGTCGGCATCCAGGACATGGGAGCGGCGGGGCTGACCTCGTCGTCCTTCGAGATGGCGGGGCGCGCGGGGACCGGCATCCGGCTCGACCTGGACAAGGTCCCGGTGCGCGAGAGCGGCATGACGCCGTACGAGATCATGCTCTCGGAATCGCAGGAGCGGATGTTGATCGTCGCCAAACGCGGGCGCGAAGCCGAGGTGGTGCGCATCTTCGAGAAGTGGGACCTCGACGCATCGGTGATCGGGCAGGTCACCGGCGACGGCTTCGTGCGGGTCTTCTTCCACGGCGAGGAAGCGGCGAAGATCCCGGTGGGACCGATTTCCACCGAAGCCCCACTATATCAACGGTTACTACAGCGGCCGAGGTACCTCGATTCCGTCGCCCCCACGCTGGCCCGCGAGCCGATGGCCGATGGCGATTGCACGGGCACTCTGCTGCGCCTCCTGGCCTCGCCCAATCTCTGCTCCAAGCGGTGGATCACCGAACAGTACGACACCACCGTGCGCACGAACACCATCGCCGCTCCAGAGCAGCGCGACGCGGCCGTCATCCGCGTCAAAGGCACGGGCCGCGCGCTGGCGATCACCTCGGACGTCAATCCGGTCTACTGCTATCTCGATCCGTACGAGGGGGGTAAACAGGCGGTGGCCGAGGCGGCGCGCAACATCGCGGCGAGCGGCGGACGGCCGGCGGCGATCACCGACTGCCTCAACTTCGGCTCGCCGGAGCGGCCGGAGATCATGTGGCAGTTCTCGGAGTGCATCCGCGGAATCAGCGACGCCTGCGTGGCGCTCAAAACTCCGGTCGTCTCGGGCAATGTCTCCTTTTACAACGAGACCGAGGGACGGGCGATCTATCCGACGCCGACCGTCGGCATGGTCGGCATCCTGGAAGACGAGACGACCGGACGCGATCTCCACTTTCCGCAAGAGGGATTGGACATCGTTCTCTTGGGCGGCACGGGCGACGAGTTAGGCGGATCGGAATGGCAGCAGATGTTTCTGCCGGACGCCATGGCCGCTCCGCCGCGCGTCGATCTGGAACGCGAGAACACGCTGGTCGACCTGCTGCTGGCCGCGTACGACCGGCGTCTGATCCGCAGCGCACATGATGTGTCCAACGGCGGACTGGCCGTCGCTCTCGCGGAGTGTTCGATGGAGCGGAGCGGATGCCATGTCGATCTCAGCGGGCACGCCGACGCGCTCGACCCCATCGCGCTGTTGTTCGGCGAATCGCAGGCGCGCGCGATCGTCTCCACAAGCGATGCCGAAGCGATGCTGCGCCTGGCAAACCATCACGGCGTGCCGGCGATGCGCATCGGACGGACCGAGACTGACGTGTTCCTCATCGAGCGCAACGGCGTCCCTCTGATCCGCACCACCACGCCGGAGCTGCGCCGCATCTGGCGCTCCGCGTTCGCCCTGCTGTTAGGCGGCGACTCCATCGACGACGTCATTCGCGGCGTCGGCGAGGAGGCCCCGGAAGTGCTCGCGCATTAGGGAGCCTCCGAGCAAGTTCGAAGCCACGAGTTCGTCGTCCGCCGGTACAGCACCGCCGCGATCGGCATGTCGGCGTTCCGGACCTCGCTCGTTTGTCGCCCGCTGTTTCAACGGCAGCGCGGCGGCCCAAGGGCAGATCGGGCCATGACTGGTTGTCGATGTCCGCCCATAATAGCGCGCGTTGATCGAGATCCGTTCGCTCACCGGCGTCGACTTCGAGACCATGACCGTCGCCTTCAACGACGCCTTCAGCGACTACGACATCCCGGCGCACTACACGACCGAGTACCTGACGAACCTGGTGATCCGGCGCGGCTACCGCCCCGATCTCGCGGTCGGCGCGTTCGACGGCGGACGTCTCGCCGGCTTCGTCTTCAACTGTCTCGATGGAGACGAGGCGTACAACAGCGGAACGGGTGTGACGATCTCGCACCGCCGCCGCGGCATCGCGCGGCAATTGATGCAGCGCTCGATCGAGACGCTTCCCGCGAAGCGCTACTTTCTCGAAGTCATCGAGACGAACGAGCGGGCGGCGGCCCTCTATCGACAGTTGGGATTCGTGGAGCGGAGGCGGTTTCAGTGCTGGTCGTTCGAAAGCGGGGGAGTTTCTCCACCGTTCGAGAGCGGCCGAATGGCCGCCGCACTCCAGAAGGAATGGTTCGACATGGAGCCGTCGTGGCAGAACTCCCTCGCCTCGCTTCGCCGGGCGCACGAACCGTATGAAGTCCTCGGCGACGATCGCGGATTCGTCGTCGTCTTTCCGTCCAACGGCGACGTGCCGTTGCTCGCGGTACGCCGGGACGTGCGCCGCCGCGGCGTCGGCCGGGCGCTGCTGGAAATCGCGGCCGCCGGCGTGCACAAGCCGCTGCGGATCATGAATATTGATGACCGCGCCGCGGGGATCATCGCTTTCCTCGAGAAATGCGGCGCCCGGCGGACCGTGCGGCAGATCGAGATGGTGCGGACCCTATAATGCGCGGCGCAAGGAGGCAGTCATGCCAGTACGAAAAGCGGAAGCGGAATGGAAAGGAAACCTGCGCGAGGGGTCGGGCCGTGTGAAGCTCGGGAGCGGCGCGTTCGAAGGGGCGTATTCGTTCGCCTCGCGCTTCGAGAGCGGAAAGGGGACGAACCCCGAGGAGCTGATCGGTGCCGCGCACGCCGGCTGCTTCTCCATGGCGCTGTCCGCCGGACTCGGCCGCGCGGGATTTCAGCCGGCGCGCGTGCACACGACCGCAAGCGTGCACATCGACAAGATCGGCGAGGGCTTCGAGATCACAAAAATCGAGCTCGACTGCGAGGCCGAGGTGCCGAACATCAGCGAGAGCGCCTTTCACGGGCAGGCGAACGCGGCCAAAGACGGCTGTCCGGTGTCGAAGGCGCTGAAGGGAGTGCAGATCACGTTGCGGGCGCGACTGGTCAAGACGTGATGTCATTCGGAGCCGCGTGGACGGTAAGCGATCCCCCGCTCCGCTCGGGATGACAAAGGGGTTACACTCTGTTTTACACAACCTCGCATGTGCGGCGTCTTCGGCGTCATCAATCATAAGGATGCGGCCAATCTCACGTACCTCGGGCTGTACGCGCTGCAGCACCGCGGGCAGGAAAGTGCCGGGATCGCCAGCGCCACACCTGACGGCATCCTCTCCGAGCGCGAGATGGGCCACGTTGCCGACGTCTTCACGCAGGAGCGCCTGGCGCGGCTGCCGGGCGACCTCGCGGTGGGGCACGTCCGCTATTCGACGGCAGGGGGATCGATGCTGTGCAACGCGCAGCCGATCGTAGCCTCCACGAGCAAGGGGCCGGTGGCGCTGTCGCACAACGGCAACCTGGTGAACGGGGCGGAGCTGCGCGGGCGGCTGGAGGCCGAGGGGGCGATCTTCAACTCGATGTCCGACACCGAGGCCATCGTGCATCTGATCGCCCGCTCACGCGAACGCGACGTGGAGCGCGCGCTGATCGATGCGCTGTCGCAGTGCCGCGGCGCGTATTCGATCGCGCTGCTGACGCCGAATCGCATCTACGCCGCGCGCGATCCGTACGGCTTTCGCCCGCTGGTGCTCGGACGCTTCGACGGAGCGCTGGTCGTCTCCTCGGAGACGTGCGCCTTCGATCTGATCGGCGCCGAGAAGATCCGTGAAGTGCACCCGGGAGAGGTGGTCGCGCTCGAGCGCGACGGGCTGCGGCAGGTGCATCAGTTCCCCTCGCCGCGCGAGGCGCGCTGCATCTTCGAGCACGTCTATTTCGCGCGCCCCGATTCGGAGATCTTCGGCAACAATGTCGCCGAGACGCGCAAGCGGTTCGGCGCGCAGCTCGCGCGCGAGCATCCGGTCGAGGCCGATGTCGTCATTCCGGTGCCCGACTCCGGTGTATTCGCCGCGCTCGGCTACGCGCACGAGTCGGGCATCCCATTCGAATTCGGCCTGGTGCGCAATCACTACGTCGGACGAACATTCATCGAGCCGAAGCAGACCATCCGCAACTTTGGTGTGAAGGTGAAGCTGAACCCGGTGCGGAAGATCATCGAGGGAAAACGCGTCATCCTGATCGACGACTCCATCGTCCGCGGCACCACATCGAAGAAGATCGTGCGCATGCTCAAGCAGTTCGGGGCCAGGGAAGTGCACATGCGCATCTCCTCGCCGCCGACCACCGGCCCGTGCTACTACGGGATCGACACGCCGCAGCGCCGCGACCTGATCGCCGGCGCGCAGTCGGTCGAGGAGATCCGCCGGTTCATCGAAGCCGACTCGCTGGGCTATCTCTCGGAAGAAGGGATGCTGAACGCCGTGCGCAACGGCGACGACCCGCGGCTGCTCTACTGCACGGCGTGCTTCACCGGGAAGTACCCCGTCGTGCGCGAGGAGAATGAAGTCGCCGCGCCCGCGTTGCAGGAATGAATCGCGACGATGTGAGGCGCTGGGCCGAACGCCGTTCGAGCGTGACGATCCCGTCGGCCGTCGCGAGGACGAACGGGTGTGGGACACCCGGGCGACACTCCGCAAGCGCCGGCGCAATGGCCGCTGACGAACGTTTTGCCGCCATTCGAAGAAGCAATCTCGAGAGCGACCGTCACGGAGGCCGGCGGAACGAAACTCCGAATGGCGACGCCAGAAGATCTGATCGTCGACAAAGCTGATTGGCCTCACGCCTGGAGCCGCGGCACCGCGCGCGGCGGGCCCGGGTGCGCGGTGAGGAATTCGGAGAGCGCGGGGGCGGGGCTGGGTCGACCGAAGTAGTAGCCCTGCGCGCCGTCACAGTGGCGCTTGCGCAGGAAGTTCACCTGCTCCTCGGTCTCCACCCCCTCGGCGATCACGCGCAGCCTCAGGCTGCGGGCGATGGCGATGACCGCGGAGACGATCGCCGCGTCGCCCTCGCTGCGGCCCATGTCGCGGATGAACCCCCCCTCCACCTTCACGCAGGTGATCGGAAAACGTTTCAGATAATTAAGCGATGAATATCCTGTACCAAAATCATCTATTGAAATGCTTATGCCGAGCTCGCGCAGGGCGTGCAGTGTCTCGATGGTCGCCTCCGCATTGGCCATGGCGGTGGACTCGGTGATCTCGATCTCCAGCGCGCCGGCCTCCAGGCGGGTCTCCTCGAGCGCGCGCCGCACGTTGTCCACGAGATCGTGCTGCTGGAACTGGCGCGCCGAGAGATTGACCGCCACGTACGGAAGCGCCTGTCCCGCGTCGCGCCAGGCCCGCATCTGCGCGCACGCGCTGCGCAACACCCAGTCGCCGATCGGCAGGATCAGCCGGCTCTCCTCGGCGATGGGGATGAACGATCCGGGATAGACCAGTCCCCGCTCCGGATCGTCCCAGCGCACCAGCGCCTCGGCGCCGATCACCTGCCCGTCGCCGAGGCTGATCTGCGGCTGATAGTGCAGCACCAGGCGGTTCTCCTGCACCGCACGCCGCAGGCGCGTCTCCACCGACAGCCTCTGCAGCGCGCGCCCCTTCATCTCGTCGGTGCAGAGCTGATACATGTTGCGCCCCGCTTCCTTGGCCCGATACATGGCGCTGTCGGCGTTGCGCAGCAACGACTCGGGATCATTGCCGTCGACTGGATAGAGCGCGATGCCGATGCTCGCGGAGACGTCCATCGGCGAACCGGCAAGCGTCACCGGCTTCTGCACCGTGGCGATGATCTTCTCCGCCACGGTGACCGCATCCTCAGGGTGGCGTAATTCGGAGAGAACGATAGTGAACTCATCGCCGCCCAGGCGGGCCACGGTGTCGTCCTCGCGAACGCAGCCCCGCAGCCGGCGGGCCATCTCCAGCAGCAGTTCGTCGCCGGCGGTGTGGCCCAGGGTGTCATTGATCTCCTTGAAATGATCGAGATCGACGAACATCACCGCGAGCGACTTTCCGGAGCGCCGGGCGTGGGTCACGTTCTGGCGGAGGCGGTCGGTGAAGAGCTTGCGGTTCGGAAGCTGCGTCAGCACGTCGTGGTAGGCATGGAACTCGATCTGCTCCTCGGCCCGCTTGCGGTCGCTGATGTCGGCGACGGTCATGTGGATGCGATCGCCGGCCAGCGTGAGGTTCTGCAGCACAAAGACCGACGTGCCGTTCTTGCGGCGCAGCTCCGTCTCCACGCTGTTGAGTGTCTTGTTCTCTTCGAGCTGGCGTTCGATCTCGGCGCGCTCCACCGGTCGCTCGTACAGCAGCGCGATCCGGCTTCCCAGCAGCTCGCCGCGCACGTACCCCAGCATCGCCGCGAAAGTGGCGTTGCAGTCGGCGATCTCGCCATCGAGCTTCGTCACGCAGACGCCCGCGGCGTTCTGTTCGAACAGCATGCGGTAGCGCACCTCCGACTCGCGCAGCGCTTCCTCGGCTGCAAATCGCGCCGTCACGTCGCGGAAGCTCCAGACACGCACCGTGGCCATCCCCTCGATCTTCCGCCCGGTCGAGTAGCGCTCGAACCGCCGCCCGTCCTTGAACTCCAGCAGATCGAAACTCTCCGCCTCCGGCTGCGCGTAAAGTGACTCGACGGTGCGAACGTACTCTTCCGGCTCCTTGAGCTGATCGCGGACGAATTCGACCACCATCCGATCTTCGCCCGGATCGAGGATCTCCTTCGGGATGCGCCACATGTCGACGAAGCGCTGGTTGTAGGAGAGGACCTTCCCGTTTTCTCCGATGACCAGAATGCCGTCCGCGGTGGAATCGAGCGTCGACTCGAGCAGCGTCACCGCGCGCCGGACTTGTTTCTCGCTTTCCTTTCGCTCCCGGATGTCGCGCCCGATCAGAACCGCGCCGGTGGCCTCACCGTGCCGCAACACCGGGGCGATCGACAGCAGCATGTCCACGCGCTCGCCCGATTGGGCCACGAACGTCCGCTCCTTCGAAAGGACATTCGACGTGCGCAGGTTCATCAACGACGCCTCGCCGTCCGAGTCTTCGATCAGATCTTCGATCCGCCGCCCGACGAACCCGGCGGAAGGGTATCCCAGAATCGTTTCCGCGGTCCGGTTGGCGAACTGGATGCGGCCGTCGGCGTCGCACACGAACAGCGCTTCGGCCATCGTGCTGATGATCTCCTGCGAAGCGAGCGACGGCGTGAGCGCCGGCAGGTCGTATCGCCGGAACGCGACGGCGGCGATCACCACGAACCCGAGGATCGGTCCGTAGCCGAACGGATAGACGGTGATCCCGAACTTCGGCAGGTAGTCGACGCAGCCAAAATAGGCGACCCCGAAGGCGATCAGCAGCAGGCGGATGCGTTTGCGCTCGACACCGCGCGCGGCGGGATAGGCGCGCAGGAACTCGGCCAGGGCGATGATCAGATAGCCGAAGAAAAACGTCAGGAACGGGATGGCCACAACGAGCCGGTATTGCGGGTAATAACCCCACCAGAACGACTTCACGCCGGTCACCAGCAGGTCGCTCGCCGTTCCGACGGCGCCGAAGAATGCGCCGAGCGCCCACCCCAGCCACACCACCGCTTTGCGCCGCTCGTAGAGGTGCAGCATCTCCACCGCGAAGTGGTAGATCGCCGGCGCGAGCATGGGCACACCGAGGTAGGCCAGGCGCGACCATCGGAGAGCGTGCTCCGAGTCGCGCGAGGCATACATGAACGTGAAGGCGATGAGCCAGACCGAAGCGGCCCCGGCCATCGAGCCGAAGGCCAGCGTCACGCGCGTGACGCGCCGGCGGATCACGCTCGCGGCGAACAGGAGCATCAGCAGGGAGGTCACCGCGGTCGGCAGCGCCGCCAGCGTGAACGAATAGACAGTCCGATCGAGCACGATTTCTCTGATCCCCGGCTGAAACGAGAGAGGCTGATTGTGAGCGATTCAGCGCTGGGTTGTCGAGGAAGCGCGACCGCGCGCGATTTCCGCCTCGGCGGCAATATAGCCAAATGCCGGCCACTGCGATCCGCTTACGATCTTCTTCCACAGAGGAAACGCCTTCTCCGGCTGCCCGTTGTCGAAGTACCAGCTTCCGATGCCGTAGAGGATGGTCGCGCCGTCGATCGTATTCGGGTCCTGCGACAGCAGCTCCTCGGGCGCGATCTCGCCTGATTCCATCAGCAGCAGCTTGTGGTACGGAACGTTTTCGATCACGTCCATGCTGATGCTGATCGGTTCGAGCACTTTCTCCGCTTCCTTGACCCGTCCCAGCCGGCGCAGCGCGGTGTAAAGCCACTGCGAGGCGGAGACGACGCTGTCGGGGTTGTTGGCCACGGTCAGGCAGTGACGGTATGCGCGCAGCGCCTGCTCGTAGTGGCCCTGCAGAAAGTACGCGAGGCCGAGGTGGTATTCGATGTTTCCCTGCAGCGTGGTCAGCGGGATGTTGCGCGAATTCGGCAGCCCGTCGGGTTCGACCTGATCGGGTTTTCCACGGACCAGCAGCGCGGCGAACTCGAGATCGCGAACGGCATCATCGAATCGTCGCAGCGTGATGTAACGATGCCCGCGGTGGCGATAGAGACGTGGGTCATCGGGATGCCTGCGGATCCCCTCGCTGTAGATCCCGATCGCTTCGCGGTAACGGCCGAGGTAGGCCATGCGGCGGCCGAGCCAGATGATGGCGTCGGCGCTGTCGGGATGGGCGTCGTACTCGCGCTGCGCCGCGGCGAGTTCGTCCTCCCGCTGCCTCCGCACATCGGGCGCAAGCTGCGGACGGGTCAGCGGCTCGCCCAGAAGCGAGATGGCCTCGACATCGGGTGGGAGGAACTGCTCCGCGGGTGCACGTTGCGGAGGGGCGGGGGCAGGGGCGGACGCGCACGCCACGGCCAGCAGGGCCGCCGCGCAGACACCAGTGCGCACGCGCTGATGATACGTCAGTGGCTGGGAGTTAGGCGCCAGGCGTTGGGCGCCTAAGGAACCTCCGCACAAGTCTGCACTTCCCCTCTCCCGCAACGCGGAAGAGGGTGGCGCGAAGCGCCGGGTGAGGGCGTCCCCACTCATCCGGCCTTCGCAGAGGCTCCCTAACGCCCAGCGCCTAACACCCAACGCCTTTTTGGGCGATCATACCCCGCATGGACATTCGCGAATTGCTCATTCGAATCCTCGACGAGGCCGGCGAAAAGCGCGGGTGGCACGGCGCGAATCTGCGCGGGTCGCTGCGCGGGGTCACCGCCGCGCAGGCGGCGTGGAAGCCGGCGCCGGACCGTCCACTGCGCCTACTGGAAGTACGCGGTGCGGCGCAAGCTGACCGGGCGAAGCGGTCGAGCGCGCGCCGCGCGCGCTTCTGCTCCGGCATGCGCGGCTGATTCATGGCGCCGCGGCGCACGACGCCTACCACACCGGACAGATCCAGCTTCTGGAACGCCTGTGTAGCGCCGGCTCTTAGCCGGCGCCGGCCGGCTGGAGAGCCGGCCCTACATTCAGCGGAAGAAACTGCCAACTACCACGACAGCCATCATGATCAGCGCAATGATGAACGGGGCGAAGAGAACGAAGAGAATCACCGCCGCCACGCCGCGGCGCTTGCGCTGATTGCCGGATATCGCGGGAGTCAGCTCCGTCAGATAGTCCCCTTCCGGCTGTTCGAAACGCTCGATGAGTTCCTTCGCCTCGTCGTAGGCGATTGACGGCACCAGAAGCACCGCCGTCTGGCCCGGAACGAGCGCTGTCTCATTCGCGCTCAACTGCATCCCGCCGGCGAACTCGAAGCGGCGATGCGTGGCAATCCCCTGTTCCTCCAGCATCGCCCCCGCCATCTCCACCGCCGGCAGGTCGCCACGGAAGACCTCCTTCAGGCTCGCATCGCTCACGTACAAAAAGATTATATCTGAGCCCCTTGACAAGTAAAAAAATTAATATCAATATTAAGAAAATTGAGTTCCATATGCCAGATAAGTTAATTTTGGAAACCAGGGGATGGAACGATCTGACCGAGCTGACCAGAGGCCAGCCGATCGTGGTGGAGCGGGTGCGGCTGGCAGGGAAAGACATCGCCATCGAGGGGGCGTTCGAGCTACCCGACCTGGCGCGGCTGAACGCCGAGGATCAGGTGTTCGTCACGGCGTTCATCCGGACGCACGGATCGATCAAGCAGATGGAGCAGATCTTCGGGATCAGCTATCCGAC
>Ga0070741_10020010_pt1 | contig 10623 bp, 8 predicted proteins | sample Coa_R1_4_FD_66440 | JGI IMG/M metagenome (GOLD analysis project Ga0070741, IMG submission 66440) | Surface soil microbial communities from Centralia Pennsylvania, which are recovering from an underground coalmine fire - Coalmine... | ecosystem: Environmental > Terrestrial > Soil > Unclassified ... | reverse complement strand
TCTTCTTCAGCCAGGCGCTCTCGAACCCGTTCGACGTGATGGAGTCGCTCGCGCTGTTCTGCGCCGGCGGCGTCCTCGAGCGCTTCCCGAAGCTCACGGTGCTCTTTCTCGAAGCCAATGGTGGCTGGATCGTGCCGTGGCTCGAGCGGCTCGACCATCACTACGAGATCTTCCGCTGGGACGTCCCGTGGCTCCGCATGAAGCCGTCGGAGTACTTCCGCCGGCAGTGCTACGTCTCCTTCGATCCCGACGAGTCGACGCTCGCGTTCACTGCGAACCACGCGCTCGTCGGCGCCGACCGGATCATCTGGGCGAGCGACTACCCGCACCCCGACGCGAAGTTCCCGGGGGTCGTGAAGGAGTTGGCCGAGGCGACGGCGTCGCTCACCGACGCGCAGCGCGCGCGCATCTTCGGCAGCAACGCGCGGGAGGTCTACGGGCTCCCGGCGGCGGCGTAGGAGACGATCGCTCCGTTGCGCCGCAGCGCCGGATCGGTCATCAGGGACCCGTGACGACGCGGCTCCTCGTCTACCACAATCCGGGCTGAGGCCAGTCCCGCGGCGTGCAGGAGGTCCTGCGCGAGCGAGGCGCCGAGTTCGACGTCATCGAGTACCTGAAGCAGCCGCTCGACCGTGCCGGCTTCGAGCGCATCCTCGACGCGATCCCCGATGCGCCGGCCGACCTGGTGCGGAAGGACAAGCGCTTCACGGAGCTCGGGCTCCGCGCCGAGGACTACACGACGCGGGGCGCGGTGATCGACCTCCTCCTCCGACACCCCGAGCTCATGCAGCGCCCGGTCGTGTTCCAGGGCGACACCGCGATGATCGCGCGGCCCGCGGAGAAGGTGCTCGAGCTGCTCGACTGAGCGTCGCTAGTCGCGCGCGAGGATGTGGATCGCGCACACGCTGCCGCCGCCCATCATGTGGCAGAGGCCGACGCGCGCGTTATCGACCTGACGCTTCCCCGCCTCGCCCCGCAGCTGGAGCGTCGTCTCCCATATCTGCGCGAGCCCGGTCGGCCCGCCGGGATGGCCCCGGGCGATCAGTCCCCCGTCCGTCGAGACCGGGACCCGTCCTCCTAGAGCGAAGTCGCCGCGCTCGATGCACGTCTCGGCCTCACCTTCGCGGCAGAGCCCCAGCAGCTCGTAGTACTCGAGCTCCTCGATCGCGAACGCGTCGTGGACCTGGACGAGGTCCATGTCCTCCGGACCGAGGCCCGCTTCGGCGTACGCCGCGCGCGACGTGTCGATCGACATCCGCGCCGGACCGACGACCGGGCCGATGAAGAGATGGCCGCGCTCGTAGCGCTCGGTCTGGAGCTCGGAGGCGAGCACGCGCACGAGCGGTCGTCCCGGGTGGAGCCTCCGCGCGATCTCGGGACGCCCGACGATCGCGCACGCTGCGCCGTCGCCGATCGGGCACGACATCATCGCCGTCAGCGGCCAGGCGACCATGCGGGACGCGAGGACCTTCTCCGCGGTCACCGGCTCGCCGGCCTGTCGCTGGCTCATCGGGTTCAGTGCGCCGTTGTTCCAGTTCTTCGCCGCGATCGCGGCCAACTGGTCGGCCTTCGTGCCGCGCTCGTGCATCCGGCGCGTCGCCCACATCGCGAAGAAGCCGGCCGGCAGGATCGAGTCCTCGAGCCACGCCGGATCCGTGTTCTGGCTCGACGACTGGATCATTGCCGTCATCTTGTCGAAGCCGAGGACCATCACGACGTCGTGGCGGCCGCTCGCGACGGCGAAGCAGGCCTCGCGGAACGCGGCGGAGCCGGTCGCCGAGGCGTTCTCGACGTGCTGCATCGGGATGCCCGTCAGCCCGAACTCCTTCAGCGTCCGCGCGCCGCTCATGACGGGCGCGAAGATGTAGCCGATGTACGCCGCCTGGACGTCGCGGAAGGAGAGTCCCGCGTCGCGGAGCGCGGCCATGCCGGCCTCGCGTCCCATGTCGGCATTCGACTTGTCGGGCAACATCCCGAAGCGATGCATGCCGACGCCGAGGACCGCGACGTCCTTCATGACGCGACCGGCCGGAAGCGAATGATCACGACGTCCTGACCGTCCTGCTCGCGGAGCGGCTCGAGCTCGGCCTCGAGCGGCATGCCGACCTTGTACTCCTCCTGCTTCCCGGCGAGCGGCAGCTGGACGCGCGGTCCCTCGGGCAGGTCGACCTGACCGACGCCGTAGCCGACGTGCTCGACGCGCATCGAGCCGAAGAGCGGGAAGTGGACGAAGGTGTAGCTGTAGAGCGTCCCGCGCGGGGAGAGGAGGACGTCGACCGTCCGCTCGGAGAGGCACTTCGCGCAGATCGCGCGCCGCGGGAAGAAGTGCTCGTCGCAGTCCTCGCAGCGCGTGCCGAGGAGCCGCGGCGGCTCGTTCGGGTCGTCGGGGACGGTGAAGTAGCCGGTCTTCACCGGCACGCGCGGGCGGGACATGGCCCGCGGAAGTACAACCCGCGGATCCGCGCTGTCAAACCCCGACGGGCCGTGAAGCGGTCAGACCTGAGGCACGTCGATGTCGTAGAGCCGCGCCGCGTTCTCGGCGAAGATCTTCCGCCGCGCGACCGCGGAGACGCGCGCCAGACGCTCGAGGCTCTCCGTCACCGCGCCCGGGAAGTGTGCATCGGGATGCGGATAGTCCGACGCCCACACGACGTTGTCGTCGCCGACGAGGCCGAGGACCGCATCGACGGCGCCGTCCTCCGGATCGGTCGAGATCATGCACTGCCGCTTCCAGTACTCCGACGGCTTCACGCGGAGCGCGGGCAGGAGCTTCGGCCACGTCTCGAAGTGGCCGTCCATGCGATCGAGCCAGTACGGGAGCCACGCCGACCCCGATTCCAGGAACACGACGCGCAGCTTGGGGTGCCGGTCGAGGACGCCCGTCAGGACGAGCCCGGCGCACGCGGCCATCTGCTCGAACGGATGCGAGAGGACGTGGAGCATCGCCGGGTTCTCGAACCGGTCGCGCCCGAGGGTCGGGATCCCGTCGCTGAGTCCCTCGTGGACCGTGATCGGCACGCCGAGCGACGCGGCGCACGCCCAGAAGCGCTCGTACACCGGATGATGGATCGGGCGGCCGCCGTACGGGTTCGGGCGCACGAACGCCCCGCGGAAGTCGAGCTTCTCGGTCGTCCGCTCGAGCTCGCGGATCGACGCGTCGACGTCGATGAGCGGCAGCATCGTCACGCCGACGAGGCGCCCGGGCGCGGCGCGGCAGTAATCGGCGAGCCAGTTGTTGTAGGCGCGGCAGAGGGCCGCCGTGAGCGCCGCGTCCTGCGACTCGGGGAGGTAGAACGCGATCGACGGGAAGAGGACGGCGACGTCGATGCCTTCGCCGTCCATGTCGCGGAGACGCGCGTGCGGGTCCCAGCCGCCCGCCTGGAAGCGCGCCGACGCGACGTCGTAGTCCGGACCGAGCGTCAGCAGCATGGCGTGCCGCATGATGACGCGATCGTCGAGCAGCTGGCACGGTCGGCCGCGCTCGTCGAACGCGATCCGCGGTGCGCGCTCGCGGAACGCCGGCTCGACGTAGTCGTTCCACAGCGTCGGCGGCTCGGTCACGTGTCCATCCGCGTCGATGACCGGAAGACGGCTCATGAAACCTCCTTACTGCGCGGCGCGTCGCCTTGACAAACGAACGTTTGTTTGTGTACGCGGGAAGCGATGTCCCCCCGGGCCGCCACCGCCCGTGCCCGCGCGGCGCCGTCGACCCGCGATTTGATCCTCGACGCGGCGGGCCGCCAGTTTGCGGAGCGCGGGTTCGCCGGGGTGTCCATGCGTGACATCGCGGCCGAGGCCGGCCTCAAGAACCAGGCGAGCCTGTACCATCACTTCCGCGACAAGCGCGCCCTCTACGAAGCGGTCCTCGCACGCGACATCGCGCCGATCATCGCGCTGCTCGGCGACCTCGGCAAGACGTCGGTCGCGGGTGAGATCCGCCTCGCGGCCGAGGAAACGGACGGCGTCCTCGATCGCATCCTCGACTATCTCGAGGAGCACCCGCACCTGCCGCGTCTCATCAAGCGCGCCGGGCTCGACGACAATCGCTACCTGCGTACCGCGATCGCCCGCTTCCTGCGTCCGCTCTACACGCAGGGGCTCCGCGTGCTCGCGGGCGCGGTCGGTCCGTGGGATGCCGCCGACCTGCCGCACCTCGGCGCGGGCCTCTATCATCTGATCTTCGGCTATTTCGCCGACGCGACGCTCTTCGAGGCGGTGGTCCAGCAGGATCCGCGGAGCGCCGCCGCCGTCGCCCGTCAACGACGATTCCTGAAGACCGCGGTCGCCCAGCTCCTCGGAGCCGCGCCCGTGCAGCGCGCCCTCGGCAGCGGGCGCCGGAGGAGCTGAGCGGATGTCGACCCAACCCGTTGCCCTGACCCTGGACGAGGTGGATCTCTCGAACCCCGACACGTTCGTGCGCGGCTGGCCGCACGATGCGTTCGCGCTGCTGCGCGCCGAAGCGCCGGTCTACTGGCATCCGACCCGGGACGGCTCCGGCTTCTGGGTGCTCAGCAAGTACCGTGACGTCCAGGCGGTGTCGCTCGACTCGAAGACGTTCTCCTCCGCGCGCGGCGGGACGATCCTGCGCGAGTTCGTGGGCGAGGAGATGGAAGCGAACCGGGCGATCATGCTGAACATGGACGCGCCGCGACACACGCGCTTTCGCCGGCTCGTCAACATGGGCTTCTCGCCGAAGATGGTGAACCGGCTGACGCCCCACATCCGCGAGATGGCGCGGAAGATCATCGACGTCGTGGCCCCGCGCGGCGAGTGCGACTTCGTCGCCGACATCGCCGCCGAGCTGCCGCTCCAGGTGATCGCCGAGATGATCGGCGTCCCGCTCGAGGACCGGCATCTCGTCTTCAAGTGGAGCAACCAGATGATCGGGTTCGACGACCCCGAGTACCAGCCGAACGCCGACGTCTCGAAGATCGCCTCGATGGAGATGTTCATGTACGCGAACCAGCTCGCCGTCGCGCGGAAAGAAGAGCCCCGCGACGACCTGGTGAGCGTCCTCATGTCGGCGGAGGTCGACGGCGAGAAGCTGTCGGAGGTCGAGTTCAATTCGTTCTTCCTGCTCCTCGCCGTCGCGGGCAACGAGACGACGCGCAACCTGATCTCGGGTGGCATGCTCGCGCTCTTCGAGAACCCCGACGAGCGGGCGCGCCTCATGGCGGACCGCTCGCTGATGCCGACCGCGGTCGAGGAGATGCTCCGCTGGGTGACGCCCGTCATGTACTTCCGCCGGACGGCGACGCAAGACGCGCAGATCCGCGGTCATGCGATCCGCGAAGGCGACAAGGTGACGATGTGGTACGGCTCCGCGAACCGCGACGAGGAGGTTTTCGCGCAGGCCGACCGCTTCGACGTCGGCCGCACGCCGAACGAGCACCTCGCCTTCGGGCTCGGCCATCACTTCTGCCTCGGCGCGAACCTCGCGCGCTTGGAGATCCAGATCATGTTCGAGGAGTTGCTCGATCGGCTTCCCGACGTGGAGCTCGCCGGACCCGTCGAGCGCCTGCGCTCGAACTTCATAAACGGCATCAAGCGTATGCCGATCCGATTTACGCCGCGCGGCTAGCGAAAATCGTTGACCCCGGGTCGGGGCGGGGAGTAGGGGAGGGGCATGGGCTCGTTCGACGACGTGACCCGCCGGCGCTTCCTTGGCGGGCTCGCGGTCGGCGGCGCGGCGCTCGGCTTCCAGGCCCTTCGCGCCCCGGTGGACGCCGAAGCCGCGCGCGGTCCCCAGATCTACGGCGTCGGACACATCCGCGACCACATCCCCGAGACGTTGCCCTCGCCGTCGGACTTCGGCTTCACCGCGCACGCCGACGGCGGGACGTTCGTCTGCAGCATGTTCGGGTCGCTCACCGGCGGGTTCCGCGGCTGCGACATCATGACCGTCCAGGGCACGGTGGCGCCCGGTACGCTGACGATCAAGGGCAAGACGGCGAAGTTCGAGGGGAAGGTCGGCGTCTTCATGTATCCGAACATCTTCAGCCCAGGGGACACGCTGCCCCTCAACGCCGGGAACCTGACCTTCAACGTCACGGCGACCTTCGGCGGCCCGGGGAAGGCGACGATGATCCTCGAGATCCCCGCCGTGACGGCGATGGTCGGCGGCAACACGGGCGGCATCGTCCAGTTCGGCCGGATCGAGCGGCGGAAGGTCTCGCAGAAGACGGCGACGTAACGTCATGCGCCGCTCGTCGTCGGGGCTCTTCCTCGCCATCGTCTTCCTCGTGGCTCCGCTCGGCGCGTCGGCGCAGATGCTCGATCACCTCTCGTGCTTCAAGATGAAGGACCCGCTCCGGGTGAGCGGGATCGTCGACATCACGACGCCCCAGTTCGGGCTCGAAGCCGGCTGCCGGCTGTCGCCCGCACGGCTCGTCTGCTTCCCGGCGATGAAGACCGTCCGGCAAGCGAACGTGAGCCCGATCCTGATGGTCCACGGACAGGACCTGCGCGACGGTCGCATCTGCTACCGCGTCAAATGTCCGCGACCATTCCCGCCCGCGCAAACGGTGACCGATCAGTTCGGCGGCCGGAGCCTCCAGAAGCTGACGCCGCGGCTCGTCTGCACCTCCGCGATCGAAGGGCCCCCCGCGCCGACGAGCACCACGATGCCGGATCCCGCCGTCGGCGAGTCGATCAAGTGCTACAAGATGAGGGACGCGCTCAAGCTGAGCGCCGTGGTCGACATCGACACGCAGCAGTTCGGCGTCCAGTCGTCGTGCAAGGCGTCGTCGGCGCGGCTCTTCTGCGTGCCGGGGACGATGGACGTGCAGCAGGTGAACGTCCCGATGATGAGCGACGTCGGAGGCAGCACGCTCGACGACGACCGGCTCTGCTACCGCGTCCACTGCACGAACGTCATCGCGCCCGATCAGGAGATGACCGATCCGTTCGGAACGCGCACGCTGACGAAGCTCGTTCCGCGGATCCTCTGCACGCCGGCGGTCATCGGTCTGCCGCCGACCACGACCACGTCGACCAGCACGAGCTCGACGTCGACGACGTTCCCGCCAGGCACGGACCCGCCGCTCGTCTGCCAGCGCGCGATCGAAGCGGGCGGCATGGACTACGCGCGCGAGATGCTCCAGGCGATCGCGGACTGTGCGGCCCCCGGGCAGAGCGGCTCGGTCTCGACCTGCCTCGCGTCGGCGTCGGTTCAGAACCGGCTCGCGACGAAGCGCGCCGCATGGGCGACGACGGCGTCCCCGCAGTGCACGAACGTCGACCTCCGCCATCACCTCGGCTACCTCGAGACGTGCGGGGCCGCGCCGTCGTCGTGCACCTTCCCGAGCGTCGTACTCGACGCGCCGGGTAGCTCGAACGACGTCCTCGATTGCCTCGCGTGCCGGATCAAGGAGACGCTCGGCGCCGTCGGTGTGAAGCTCTACGACGACCAGCCCGAGCACAACGCCTGCCACGGGGCGATCGCGACCGCCGGCCTCGCGGCGATGCGGAATCTCCTCGAGCAGACGAACGCGTGCCTCCAGCAGCCGACCGCGACGACGCTCGCCTCGTGCTTCACGCCCGATTTCACGATGTGGCGGATGGAGGCCGAGAACGCCTGCATGGGCTCCGATCCGTTCTCGGATCCCGGCTACTCGAGCTTCTGCTCCGGCATCGCGCCCGTCACGCCCGCGTTCTGCGCCGCGCATGCGTATCCGTGCACGTTCGACGAAACGCACTCCATCAGCGGGGCCGGCGACGACGACGACCTGCTCGACTGCATGAAGTGCCAGATGGAGGAGGCCGTGCTGAGCGTCGGCCGCGACCTCCACGGCGCGAACCTCTGCTGCTCGGGCGCCGGCTGCAAGGACGTCTTCATCCGCGCGACGTGCCGGAACGTCGGCGGGAACCCCGCGCGCTACCGGATCGACTCGGTGAACACCGGACCGGTCAGCGGACCGCACGGGATCACGGTGAGCCCCGACGGGACGCTCTACATCGCGGACAACAACTGTCCCGGGTGCAACAGCGGCGGGTGCATCAAGAAGGCGAACCCCGGGGGCGGCTCGACGATCGTCGGCTGCACGCCGTTCTTCTTCCCGACCGGCGTCGCCGCCGACGCGAGCGGCAACGTCTACTTCAGCCACCGCTGCCAGGATCAGGTCTTCAAGATTCCGGCGGGCAGCAGCACGGCCGTCGCGTTCGCGGGCACGGGCGCGACGGGACACGCGGGCGACGGCGGACCGGCCACGTCGGCGCTGATCGAAGGACCGAACCGCGTGCAGGTCGGACCGAACGGCAACATCTACATCACCGAGTCGTTCCTCGTCGCGCTCTCGTGCGGGAACTTCGGGTCATCGTCGGAGCGCATCCGGATGGTCGATCCGGCGGGCATCATCCATACGGTCGCGGGTCTCGCGAGCGGCGGAGCGTCCGGCGAGAACGGGCCGGCGCTCTCGGCGCGCTTCCTCGGCGCGTACTCCCTCTGGAAGCGCGCCGACGACAGCATGATGATCGGCGAGGTCGGCGCCCAGCGCGTGCTGGAGATCGATCCCGCAGGCAACCTGATCCGCATCGCCGGGCTCCCCGCGGGACCGGTCGGCAGCCACTCGGGGTACGGCGGACCGGCGGCGAACGCGCGCTTCTACCAGAACTGCGGCGTGAGCGAGGATCCCGACCGGAACGTCATCATGGGTCCGATGACGGACAACCGGATCGCGCTCGTCGACCGCAACGGCGCGATCACGGGGATCGCGGGCACGGGCGAAGGCTCGGTCGGCACGGCGGGCGACGGCGGCCTCGCCATCCTCGCGCAGGCCGGCTGTCCGGAGGACGTCGCCGTCGCACCCGACGGGCGCATCTACTTCTCCGACCTCCAGGCGAGCCGTATCCGCGTCCTGACGCGAGAGCTCTACTAGCCGCCCCGAGATACATCTCGGGGCGGGGACGGATGCGAGCGTGGTGCGTTGGTGGCACGCGCGGACGCCGTGCCGCGGCCGGCAGAAGCCGGCGCGCAAACCGGTACGCTCGCTTACGGAGTGCGCGCTTTGAAACGGACGTTGCCGGGCGGCATCCGGATCCGCATGAATTTCCGTCCAGCCATCATGGTAACGTTTTCTAGAGCCGCGGCGAAATTTTCATTGACCGGAACGGGGCGGTCCGTCTAAGGTCCGCGATGCTCATCGCCGACATGCGGACGCGCTGCGCTTTCGTCGTCGCCGCCCTCCTCGCCGTCCCGGCCACGAGCCGTGCGCAGTCGAACGACCTCTCGACGTACGTGCTCTTCGGATCGACCAAGCTCACGGTCGGCCACGCGGGCGGCCTCGTCGGCGGGAACGTCGGCAGCAACGGTCTCTTGTCGGTGAAGGGCGACGCCAGTCTCGCGGGCTCGGTGCAGCTCGCGGCCGACCGCGTGAAGATCGCGGCGGGCAGCACCGTCGACGGGGACGTCTTCTTCAACGAGCTCTCGTTCTCCGGGGCGACGATCCACGGGAACACGCACTTCGGCGTGACGCTCCCGATCCTGACGCTGCCACCCCCGCCGACGGTCGCACCCGGAGCCTCGGATCTGAACGTGCCGGAGGGCGGAACGGTGAACCCGGTGGCGGGCGCGTACCGCACGGTGCGCGTCGATCCGGGAGGAACGCTCATTCTACGCCAGGGGACCTACGATCTCGACAGCCTGCTCGCGCGGAGCTCCTCGAAGGGTGGCTCGAGCGTGCGCTGCGGCGGGCCGGGGTCGTGCACGGTGCGCGTGGCGAAGCGTCTGTCGCTCGCGGCGACGTCGGTCGGCGTGACGGGGCCAGTGCCGATCTTCCAGTTCGGCGGCACGGCGACGGTGACGATGGGCCGCGCCGGATCGGAAGTCCACGCGGACGTCAGCGCGCCGCGGGCGACGATCAAGCTCAAGTCCTCGAACCACGTGCCGTCGACCTTCTTCGGCCGCTTTGCCGGCGCCGTCGTCGCGACCGGCTCGAGCGCGACCATCGTCGGCGAGCTCGGTGGCGTCTGCGGCGATGGGCTCACCGTTGCGCCGGAGGAGTGCGACCCGCCCGACGACGGCGCCTGCCCCGGCCGCTGCACCGCAACCTGTCAGTGCACGACGGCTCCGGGTACGACGGCGAAGCTCCACGCCGTCGGACCGAGCGTGCTCAACAACGCCACCACATTCGGGCTCCAGCTCTTCGGCGAGAACTTCCTTCCCGGCGCACAGCTCGAGCTCTCCGACGCGTCCAGCTTGTCGATCATCGAGACGCTGCCGACGACGTGGGTGTCGTCGACGGAGCTGACGGCGCAGGTGCCCCCCGGCATGGTGGTGCCGCTCGGCATCCAGCGGGAGCTCGTCGCGAAGGTGATCAACCCCGGCGCGGCGAAATCGGCGCCACCCGACATCGGCCACTGCCAGACCGACGCGGCGACGTCTCCGACCGCGTGCACGAAGGACGCGGACTGTCCGAGCGGTACGGGGCCGTGCCTCACCGGCGATCAGCGTCTCACGATGTTCAACGACGCGGTCTTCCTGAACCCGAACTCGGCCGCCGTCGTGCCGGCGCCGTACGGGCTCTGCGACGACGGCTCGCGCTGCCAGGCGGCGGCCGACTGTACCGGCATCGGCGGCGGTGCGTGCTCGCCGAAGCTTTACGTCACGCCGCAGCAGCGCGACGA
>Ga0070741_10020009_pt1 | contig 10623 bp, 7 predicted proteins | sample Coa_R1_4_FD_66440 | JGI IMG/M metagenome (GOLD analysis project Ga0070741, IMG submission 66440) | Surface soil microbial communities from Centralia Pennsylvania, which are recovering from an underground coalmine fire - Coalmine... | ecosystem: Environmental > Terrestrial > Soil > Unclassified ... | reverse complement strand
AGCGGCCGGGCCCGGGAACTCGGCGCCGCGATCACCCTGGAGCCGACGTTCGGAATGTCGATCGGAACCGCCTTCTGCGGAAGATCACGCGCCGACGTCATCTTCCGCGGGATGCCGGGACATACCGGAATACATCCGCGATCCGGAATCGGCAGCAATGCCATCCATATGGCGTGGCGCCTTATCAAGGCGATCGAGGAGCGCCTTCCGCCGCATCAATCGAACGACCTGTACGGCGAGAGCCACTGGCAGGCGGTCGCGATTACGGGAGGCAATCCGTTCGAGGCGACCATACCCGCACGATGCACCGTGCGTATCGATGCGCGGCAGGTGCCGGGGCATCGCTCGGAATCAATCTGGAGCTATGTCGAGGCTCTGATCGCCGAGTTCAGGCGCGAGGATCCGCGAATCGACGCCGTAGTCGAGCCGGTCAAGGATTACGAAACGGCGGCGTGGTCGACACCCGTAAACGCCGACATCGTAATGGTGGTCAGGGATGCGTTTCGCGCGGTGACCGGCCATGAGGCCCCGTTGAATCAAATTCCCATGGTGCCTCCGGGGAGCAGGTTCCCGCTCAAGGTTTCGACGGACCTGCACCATATCGCTCCCCTAGGCGTTCCATGCCTCAACATCGGTCCGCGAGGATCGAATGCCCATATGGCGAACGAGTTCGTGGAGGTCGGAGATATCGCGGCGCTGGCGCGAATTCTGGCCCTGACCGCCGTCGATTACCTGGGAGTCGCGGTTTAGCCTCCGATCGAAGAGGCCCACTCGAAATTCGCGCGCGACAAACCCGTGCGTTCCAGCGCATCCACGAACTCCGTGAACACGCGGCGCTGGATCATCGCGTGATCGCGGGCGCGCTCGTATGCCGCCGCTCCATCCCGCGCGATTATCGCCTCGACCAGTCCCTGCTGCTCGCCGAGACACGCCTGCGCCCGCCCGGGGCTGTGCAGTTGGTAGCGCAGGTAGGGAAAGATCCGGTTTCGCAGCGCGAGACAGGTCTCGGCGAGAAAGCGATTCCCGACCATCTCGTAGATCAGTTCATGCAGCGTCTTGGCGGCGCGATAGTACTCGTCGATTTTTCCCTTTCGCACCAGCGCGGCGCACGATTCATGGATTTTCGCCAGAAGCTGCCGCCGGGCCGCATCCCCGCCGAGCGCGGCCTGCTCGGCGCACAAGGCCTCCAGATGCGCGTGCACTTCGAGCATCTCGATGATCTGCGACACCGTCAGGCGCGTCACCACCGCCCCGCGGCGGCTTTGCAACGTCACCAGGTTCGCGCTTGCCAGAAAATGGAGCGCCTCGCGGACGGGAGTTCGTGACACTCCGAACCGGGCCGCCTCGCGCTGCTCATCAATCCGCTCGCCCGGGGAGAGCTTGCCCAGGAAGATCTCTTCTTCGAGGACCTTGCGAATTCGCTCCGAGGTCGAGCCCTGCTTGTTCGCGGGTGAGATCCCGCTGCGTGGTTTCGTGTAGTGACGGCCGCGCGCTCTCTTCATTGCCAGGATTGCACGATCTGTTCCGTGGTCAGAACCCATCCGAACCCGGCGCTGAAGCTGGCCAGCGCCACGTCCTTCCACGCTTCGATCACTTCATCGGTGGCGTCCGCCGCTATGAACACGCGGTAGTCGCGCATGTGGGCGTCGCGCGCCGTGCACTCGACGCAGAAATGCGTCGTCACTCCGCAGATCACCAGCGTCTCGATACCTAGGCTCCGCAAGGTCGCCTCCAGCGCAGTCGCATAGAAGCCGCTGTAGCGGGGCTTTTTAATGACGAAGTCCTCCGGTCGGGGCGCCAGCTCCTCGATGATCTCCGCATCCCAGCTTCCATCCGCGACGTAACCGACCGAACGAAGCGCGGGGTTGATTTCGTTGATCAGCACGCCCCCGTCCCGGTAGTCAGGGCGGTAGACGTAGGTCAGGTAGATGATGGGCACGGATGCGCCGCGCGCGGCATCGACAAGCCGTTTGCATCCCGGTATAGAGCGGCGCAGCAGGGTCAGATCGATGGGCGTCGAACCCGCCGGGGCGGCCTGCGGTCGGGACGGAGGCGCCGAAAACAGGCGGGCGAAGGATCCCCGCGGATGCAGATAGCCGTTCTGCATGTCGACGACGATGAGCGCGGTCTTTTCAGGTCCGGGCCGAGGCATGCGTTTGACGGAAATTATTGCTCCCGCAATTTCCGTATGCAAGTCACAAAGTCTTGTATACAAGAGTGCCAGCCGGGTTGGCAATCGAAGAAACCCGTCCGGCCCTTCTCACGCGGAGCGGCGGCGGGTCGCGAAATAGAACGGAACCCCCATCAGGACGATGATCAATCCCGGCCACGTCGAACGCGGCTTCATCACCAGCAGATCGATCATCAGGGCGACCGCCGCGGCCATGTACATCGCGGGGACCGCCGGGTAGCCCCACGCACGATACGGCCTCGCAACGTCGGGCCATCGCCGCCGCAGCAGGAACACCGCGCCCACCGTCAGGACGTAAAAGAACAATTGCGCGAAAATCACGTAGTCGAGCAGATCCGAGTACGTCCCGCTCACCGCCAGGATCGCCGACCACGCTCCCTGGATGATCAACGCGAAGGCAGGAACCCGCGCCTCGTTGAGCCTTCGCGCGGCGGCGAAAAACACCCCATCCTCCGCCATCGCGTACACCACCCGCGCGCCCGTGAGAATCAGCCCGTTCGCGCACCCGAATGCCGAGATCATCACGAGCACAGCGGTCAGCGATGCGCCGGCCCTGCCCCAGACCACTTCCATCGCCGCCGAGGCGACGCGATCGCTCGTCGCATACGCGATGCCGCGCGAGAAAACATCCGAAGCGCCCGGAACTCCTCCCGCCGGAAGCTCGAACAGATACCCGAGATTCGCGAGAACGTAGAGCAGGATCACCACTCCCGTGCCGACCGAAAGGGCGATCGGAAGATCCCGGCGCGGATTGCGAATCTCGGAAGCCGCAAAGGTCACCGATGCCCACGCGTCGGCTGAAAACAGACTCCCCACCATCGCCGCCCCGAACAGCGCGATAAACCCGTGCGCGGGAACTCCCTTGAACATGAAATCATGCAGGCTGCCGAAGTTGACGTGAATCGCTCGCGCGTTGGGAAACAGGATGCATCCGACCGCCGCGATTAATGCGAGCGAGAGCAGCTTGGCGCTGGTGAACGAGTTCTGCAGCAGACGGCCCATCTCGAGCCCGCGGAGATTGGCGGCGGTGAGAAGCGCGATCACGACGATTGCGCCGACACGCTCGCCCGACAGACCGACTCCCCCCGCGCCCAGCCATACTCGCGATCCCATCACCGGCCACATCACGCCAAGAAAACGCGCAAAGGCGACCGCTACTGCCGCGATCGTTCCCGCCTGGATAACCAGCAAGAGCGTCCATCCGAACAGGAACGCCCACATCCCTCCATACGCTTCGCGCAGATACACGTATTGCCCGCCCGCCTGCGGCATCATCGCCGCCAGCTCCCCGTAGGCCAGCGCACCCGCAATCGTCATCAGCCCGCTCACGATCCATACCGCGAGCAGGGCCGCCGGCGATCCGGTGTGGCGGACGATGTCGGCGGAAACGATGAAGATTCCCGAACCGATCATCGAGCCCGCCACCAGGGTGATGGAATCGAACAGGCCGAGTCCCGGCCTTAGCCCCTCTTCGGGCTCGACCCTCTTGGCGGAAAGCTCCATCGGTGCGCCTCATCCTAGCAATCCCGGCAGCCGGGCGCCCGTATGCGGCGATTGATTTATCCGCGGCACGGACTTAGCTGATGAAACAGACGGAAACGACTAAAGGAGGAAGACGATGGCTGCAAAGAAGAAGGCCGCCGCGCGCCGCAGTCCCGCCGCAAGGCGCTCACGATCCGCGTCCGGTTCGTCCCAAATCCAGCAGTTGCGGGCCACTGTGAAACAGCTTCGCAAGCGAATCGAAGAAGAGGCCCGGGCTCGCAGGCTGGACAGCCGCCTTATAGCCGAAGCCCGCAGGGCGCGCGATCAACTTACGAAGCAGGTGACGGCGCTTCGCGATCAGGGCAAAAAACTCGCCGAGCAGCTTCGCGGGATCCTGACGGATTCAAAAAAACGCGAGAAGGCCCGCCAGGATGCGCTCGCCGTGGTCGCCGAATTGCGCGAGGAATTGGCCCGCAGAACCGAAGAGCTGCGTCAAAAGACGCTCGAACTCAAGGACCTTGCGCGGGAATCCGCCGATCGCGCTCGCGAAATAATCCAGCGTGACGTCTCCTCCCCTCCATCCCAGCCCGAACCACCCAAACCCGCCGAGGACGAAAGCGGAACGGCTGCGTAACCCGGCCCGGCGGCCCGACTGGACCTGCGATTCCGGGTCGAACAGCCGCTCGCAGGTACGGAAGAGACGAAAATGTTAACCGCGCGCCGTCTCCAAAGAAACGGCGCGCGGAGCCTGACCTTTACCGGATTGGTTGCTTACGGAGCGGCCGGGCTGGCTGCCGGGCTTGCTCCCATATCCGCCGGGCTCGCCGCAGCAGCGGGGCTCGATTCACTGGAAGCTGACGCTTCCGGAGCGGACGGAGCTGTCTCCTCAGACTTGCTGCAGGCAGCCCCCAGGAACAACGCAACTAGTGCCAGAAGCAGGACTTTGCGCATCGCTTCCTCCTTGAATTCCTACGATACCCTAACAATAGCGCAAAAACCGAAAACGCCGCTAACCATACGATACGAGCGGGCCAACTTCAAGCACGCGGCCTCATTAAGAAAAATCGCAGATCCAAGCAGTAATCTTTCTCTTCATACCGCTATTTTGAAACTAGCTTTTTCGCGCTATTATGCTCGCTGATCGTCCATCAAGGCTTGTGGGGAGGATGGGAAGTTGGAGGGCAAGCGCTTTTCGCCCGCGCTCAGTCGCACCCGCCACGATATTCACCGCCCTATCGTGGAACCCGAACTCGATATGGACCGCCAGTCCCGCCGCAATCCGGCGCTGTTAACCAGAATTTCGCAGTTCATCCGGTGGTTGATGCCGCAATCGGCTCACGTCGGACCCCCGATGCGCTCCATCGCCAGGGAACTTGAAGAACGCTTCCCGTCGCGCGATAACTAGGGCGCCCGGCGGCTTCCCAGCCGCCGAAGGGAGGAGAGTCCTCGATGGGGCAGCTTGCGCGCTTCCCAAGCGGTGCACCGTGGGAGCCGGTCGCCGCCTATTCACGCGTTGTCAAAGCCGGCAACTTCGTCGCAGTCTCCGGCACCACCGCAATCGATGAGCGCGGCCTGGTCGTCGGCAAAGGCCAGATGTACGTGCAGGCGCGCCAAACCCTCCTCAATATCCAGCGCGCCCTCGAACGAATCGGCCTGTCGATGCGCGATGTGATCCGCACACGGATTTTCGTGACCGACATCTCGCGATTCGCGGAAGCCGCCCGCGCTCACCATGATTTCTTCGCCGATTGCCCGCCGGCATCCACGATGGTGGAAATCAAGCGGCTCGTTCATCCGGACATGATGATCGAGATCGAGGCCGATGCCTACGCGGGGCCGGAGGCCGCAGCGCCCGCGGCTGTGCCGGCCGCCCGACGCCAGACGTCTTCGAAATCCAGTGTCAGGAAGAAGCCGGCCCCGCGTTCCTCGAAAACGCAGCGCCGCCGAAAGAAGTAAGCCGCGAGCTTAGCGATCGAGCGCCGCCGCCCGCATCGCGCTTTCGCCCATAGCCGAGTTGTAGGCGTTCGCGGCCGCCGTCATGTAGGGGGCGGGGTAGATGCCGATAAGGACGGTCGCTATGGCCGCAAGGGCGATCGCCGCCGCAAGCGCGGGCTTTCTTGCGAGCCGTGCCATACCCGCGCCCCCCTCTTCCATGTACATCGCGACGATCACCGAGATGTAGTAGTAAGCCGCGATGACGCTGTTGAGGACCGCGATGATCACGAGCCAGGTGTAGCCCTGCCGCAGCGCCGCGCTGAACACGTAAAACTTGCCCATAAAGCCGGAAAGCGGCGGAATGCCCGCAAGCGACAGCAGGAAGATCGTCATCGCCGCCGAGAGCGCCGGAGAACGCGTCGAAAGTCCGCGATAGTCGGCAATCAAATCACCCGCGACCCCTCTGCGCTCCAGCGCCACCACGATCGCGAACGCGCCCAGGTTCGTGAATGCGTACGCGAGCAGATAGTAAAGCACCGCGGAGCCCGCCTCCGCGCTCGCCGCCGCCATCCCCACCAGGATGTACCCCGCGTGCGCGATCGCCGAATACGCAAGCATCCTCTTGATATTCGTCTGCACGACCGCAATCACGTTGCCGGTCGTCATCGTCAGCGCCGCGATCACCCACAGCGCCTCCGACCAGTGCATGCTCACCGGCCCCAGGTTGACCAGGAAGATCCTCACGAACCCCGCGAACACTCCCAGCTTGACCCCGACCGCCATAAAGCCGGTGATCGGCGTGGGAGCGCCCTGGTACACGTCCGGCGTCCACATATGGAACGGGACGGCCGCCACCTTGAACCCGAACCCCACCAGCATCATCGCAAGCCCGAGCAGCAGCGTCGGATTCGACAGCATCGGCCCCGCCATCGCCGCGTGAATCCCCTCGAGCTTGACGGTTCCGGTGGCGCCGTAGATCAGAGCTATCCCATAGAGCAGAAAGCCGGTCGAGAACGCGCCGAGCAGGAAGTACTTGATCGCAGCCTCGTTGGAACGCGGATCGCGCCTTCTCATTCCCGCCAGCACGTACACCGCAATCGACATCGTCTCCAGGCCGAGAAAGATGACGATAAGATCCCCGGCCGCCGCCATCAGCATCATCCCGAGCGCCGAGAACAGAAGCAGCGAATAGTATTCAGCCCCCGGCAGATGGTTCTCGCCCGCGTAGTCAAGCGACATCAGCACCGTGAAGGCCGCCGCGATCAGGATCGTCAGCTCGAAGAACGCGGAGAACCCGTCCACCGCAAGCGAGCCGGCAAACGCCGTCCCGGTCTGCCCGATTATTCCGAGCGAGAGCACGAACGCGATCGCCAGCACCGTCAGCGAAAGCCATCCGAGCCCCTCGCTCTCGTCGTCGTCGAGCCGTACACCGGCGAGAAGGATGATGATTGCGCCGACCGCGACCGCGATGAGCGGCAGGATCGGCAGCCAGGCGAAGTTGATGGCGGCGAGATTGAGAGGATTCATTTGGCCGATGCGGTTTCGATCGATGTCTTCGCGGGGCGGTGCGCGCCGGGGACGGCCGCCTTCGCCAGGTCGCGATGTTTTCTTTGCTCGAGGCGGACCTGCTCGATCCTCACCGGCGACAGCATCCGCTCCACCGACGGCTGCATCCTCGAAATAAGCGGCGCGGGATAAAGGCCCATGAACAGCATCAGCGCCATCAACGGCACCATCACCGCGATCTCCCGCCCGGTAAGGTCGCGGATGGTCTGATTGACCGCGTGCGTGATCGGCCCGAACATCACCCGCTCATACGTCCACAAAAGGTAAAGCGCCCCGAGCACGATTCCGCTGACCGCGAACGCCGCCGCCGGCCACGAGCGCAGATAGGTCCCGAGCATGATCAGGAATTCACCGACGAAGCCGTTCAGACCCGGCAATCCCGCCGACGAAAGCATCGCGAACATGAAGATCCCCGCGTAAACCGGCACCGTCTTCCACAGCCCGCCGAACTCGCTGATCTCCCGCGTATGCCGCCTCAGATAGAGCATCCCGACCAGTAAAAACAGCGCCGCGGTCGAAACCCCGTGATTCAGCATCTGGTAGATCGCGCCGTCGATCCCCTGCGGATTGAGCGCGAAGATCCCGAGCATCACAAATCCCAGATGGCTTACCGACGAGTACGCGACCAGCCGCTTGAGATCCGGCTGATTCATCGCCACCAGCGCTCCGTAGATGATCCCGATCACGGCAAGCGCGAGGAACAGCGGGACCGCCTCCACCGCCACCCCCGGAAACAGCGGGATCGCAAATCGCAGGAACCCGTACGTCCCCATCTTGAGCATGATCCCCGCCAGGATCACCGAGCCGGCCGTCGGCGCTTCCGTATGCGCGTCGGGAAGCCAGGTATGCACGGGCCACATCGGGACCTTGATCGCGAAGGCCAGCGCGAACGCCGCGAACATCCAGCGCGCTTCCGTCGCCGTCAGCGGCACCTGGTAGAGCAGCGGTAAATCGAAGCTCAGCCGTCCGAACGCGTTTCGCGCCGCCAGCACAAGGTAGATGATCGCCACCAGCATCAGCAGCGATCCCACCATCGTGAACAGCACGAACTTGATCGCCGCGTACACCTTCCGTCCGTGCCCCCAGATGCCGATAAGGAAGTACATCGGCACCAGCATCACTTCCCAGAACACGTAAAACAGGAACACGTCGATCGCGAGCAGCGCGCCGAGCAGCCCCGTCTCCAGCACCAGCAGGAAGAAGCAGAATTCGCGCGGACGATGGTCTATATCTCCGCCGCCCGAGTACAAAAGCGACAGCGATATCAGGATCGTCGTCAGCACCACCAAAAGGAGACTGATGCCGTCGACGCCGAGGTGGTACGAAATGCCGAACTGTCCGATCCACTGGTACTGCTCGACGAACTGGTAGCCCGCGTTGTGCGGATCGAACGCGGCGAACAGGTAAAAGCTGATCGCGAGCGGAGCCAGGGAAAAGACGAACGCCGAGTTCCACGTCGCCCGCTGGTCGTTCAGCATCAGCACGAAAATCGCGCCGAGCAACGGAAAGAAAATCAGCGCCGTAAGAATCCCGCTGCCCATCAGCGAATCACCAGGTAGAGGTAGTAGGCGACGATCGCGATCGCGCCCAGCAGGTACACCAGCGCGTAGTGCTGCACGTTGCCGGTCTCCACCCGCCGCGCCAGCTCCCCGCCGGTCTCGACCGCGAGCCCCGCTCCGTTCGCCGCCCCGTCGATAACCATCCGATCGACGCCGCGATTGAGGATCTGATTGGAGATGAAGAACAGCGGGCGCGTCACGATCAGATCGTACAACTCGTCAATCCGGTACTTCTCGAGCAGCAGGTCGTAGAGACCCTTCGCCCGCCACGCCACCAGCGCCGGCACCCCAGGCATCCTCAGGTAGCAAACGTAGGCGAGCAGAATTCCGATTCCTCCAAGCCCCGTCGCCACCGCCGAGAGCATAGCGGGCGACGCCTCGACGGCCGGCTTGAAGTCCCCAACCACCGGCGCCAGGAACCTCGCGAACGCGTCGCCCCACAAAAGCCCGTCCGGCAGCCCGACCCATCCTCCCACCGCCGCCAGAACCGCCAGCACGATCAGCGGAATCGTCATCACCGGCGGCGATTCGTGGACATGATGGAGCTTGTCGGGTTCGACCCGCGACTCGCCGAAGAAGGTCAGGAAGATCAGCCGGAACATGTAAAGGCCGGTGATTCCGGCGGTGATCGCACCGAGAAGCCACAGCCAGAAATGGCCCGATTCGTACGCTCCTTCGAGAATCAGATCCTTCGAGAAGTAGCCGGAAAAACCGGGCACCGCCGTGATCGCCAGCGTCGCGATCAGCATCGTCCAGAAGGTGATCGGCATGTGATGGCGAAGCGCGCCCATCTTGTTCATGTCCTGCTCGCCTTCAAGCCCGTGAATCACAGAGCCCGCGCACAGGAACAGAAGTCCCTTGAAGAACGCGTGCGTCATCAGATGAAAGATCCCCGCGGCGAACGCCCCTGAACCGACGCCCAGGAACATGTAGCCGAGCTGGCTTACCGTCGAGTACGCAAGCACGCGCTTGATATCGGGCTGGACGATGGCGATGGTGCCGGCGAAGAACGCGGTCAGGGCGCCCACCGCCGCCACCACCGCCATCGCGTCCGGCGCAAGCATGTACATGAAATGGAGCCGCGCCACCATGTACACCCCCGCCGTCACCATCGTCGCCGCATGGATCAGCGCGCTGACCGGCGTCGGACCCACCATCGCGTCCGGCAGCCACACATACAGCGGAATCTGCGCCGATTTGCCGGTCGCCCCCAGAAACAGCAGCAGGCCGGCCGCCGTCGCCGCAGTCGGACCGATCATGGATGCGTGCGCCTTGAGCTCGGCGAAGTCCAGGGTCCATACGCCGTGATGCGCGAGCGCCGACAACAACGTCAGGATTCCAAGTATGAAACCGGCGTCTCCGATCCGGTTCACGATGAAGGCCTTGCGGCCGTTGTAGGCGAATTCCGGATTCGTGTACCAGAAGCCGATCAGAAGGTACGAACACAGCCCGACTCCCTCCCATCCCACGAACATCATCAGGAGGTTGTCCGCCAGCACCAGGATCAGCATCGAGAAGGCGAACAGGTTCAGGTAGGTGAAAAAGCGCGCGTAGTCCTCGTCGTGCGCCATGTAGCCGACGGAATAGAGGTGGATGAAGGAGCCGACGCCCGTCACCACCATCACCATCACCGCCGACAACGCATCGACCCGCAGCCCCAGCTCGACGTGGAATCTCCCCGCCTCGATCCATCGCCACAGCGTGAAGTAGAGCGCGCTTCCTTCGGGCATCGCCAGGATCCTTAGGAACGCGACCGTCGCGACCGCGAAGGACAGGAACATCACTCCCGGTCCGGCCACGTTCACGGCTTTGCGGCCGAGCCGCGGCCCGAGGAACATGTTGAACAGCACGCCCAGGGCGGGAAAAACCAGGATCAGAGCGAGCGCGGCG
>Ga0070741_10020008_pt1 | contig 10625 bp, 8 predicted proteins | sample Coa_R1_4_FD_66440 | JGI IMG/M metagenome (GOLD analysis project Ga0070741, IMG submission 66440) | Surface soil microbial communities from Centralia Pennsylvania, which are recovering from an underground coalmine fire - Coalmine... | ecosystem: Environmental > Terrestrial > Soil > Unclassified ... | reverse complement strand
TTTTGACACGCTCGAGACGCCTGAGCTCGGTGATGTCGAAGTTGATGCCCACGACGCGTAGGGCCTTGCCGTCGGCGCCGCGAAGCACGTCGGCGGCCGCTTTGATGTACCGCTCCTCGCCACTCGGCCACAATACCCGGAACTCGCTCTGGAACCGACTGCAGCCGGCGACGGAGCCGGCAAGCTCGGTTTCCACGCGCAGCAGATCCGCGGGATGGACTCGCAATCGCCACAAATCATGGTAGTCGGAACCGGGCACGGGCTCGATGCGATAGATCTGATGCATGCGCTCGTCCCACGTGAGAGTGTTGGCTTGCACGTCCCACTCCCAGACGCCGATTTGACCTGCTTCGGCAGCGACACGCAGCCGCTCGTCGATCGTGCGCCGTTGCGCTTCGCTCGTATCGAGCGCAGCCTGGCTCCGTTGGGCCTCCAGACGTGAAGTGACCATGCGCGTGAGCTGGATGTGGCCGCGACGCGCGACCAGTGTCACGACACCGATGTAGAAGCACGTCATGACGCCCATCACGGAATGCAACGCATCACCTGCGAAGATGAAACGCAACGCCAGCGGCATCACACAGGGAATCACGAAGGCGGTTGCGGCCTGGGCCGCAACCGACAAGCTGGTGACCGCGCCCGAGGACACGCCGGCGATCACGAAGGCGAGAAAGAACTGCAACTCGGGTGTGTTGGGAAAAAAGAGTAGTGCCGATGATCCCCACAGCGAGCCGCCGGCAAAACACCCGATGAGGAGTTGGCGATCGAAGGCAGCAAGCGCCGCCGCATCGCGCGCGTGGGAGGCCCGGTAATGACGATAATGGAGCAGGCGCACCCCGTTGATCACGGCCAAGCACCCGAGCCACGTCATCAGGATCTGCGGCGCAGCGCAGCCCCACAACATGATGGTGGTCATGCCGGCGAGCACCAAGGAGACTCCGAGGGACAGCGGCAGGCCGTTGAACGCGAGCTCGAGGCGTGATGCCTGAATGGCCCGGGTGACTTCCAGGGCCGGTCCGGAGCTGGCTGCCCGCGTTCGCAAAGACTCGAGGCCCATAGTAATCTGGGAAAATCGCGATTGGCTGAAGATGTGGGCCGGCACTGTAGTCCGGGGTCAATATGTCAATCCGCCGAGGAGACCACATGCCGGAGAGGTTTGAGCGTGATGACTTTCACAGGGGTGCCGTGACAGCACGCATCATGGCTCTAGCCAAAACTTCACAGGCGAAGATGCTGGTGGTGGACGACGACGAGCTCGAGCTGGCGCTCTTGTGTGATCGCCTCGAGTCCTGCGGGCTCGATGTGCGCCGCGCCACCAACGGTGCGGAGGCGCTTGCGCTGTTGGAGAAGGAGTGGTTTCCAGTCGTTCTGACTGACTGGCAGATGCCGGTCATGAGTGGGGTCGAGATGACCGAGCAACTTCGAGCTCGAGGTGCGCACGATACCTACGTCATCATGCTGACGGTGCTCGACAGCGGGTTCGACTACGAGCGCGCCTACGAAGCAGGAGTCGATGACTATCTCAACAAGAAACGTCCCGAAGTCGAGTTGCTCGCGCGCGTTCACGCGGCTTTCAGTACGGTGAGTCTGCGCCGTCAGCTTCGGGAGGCGCGCGAAAAGTTGCTCGATCTCACGCAATCCACCACGACCGCGTCACCAACCTGAGATCCTCGGGCGCGGCTACGCATTTACACGGATGGCGTGCGGGATGGGAACAACTTATGTATGCGCCCTCGCATGGCCCACAATTTACTCAATGGCGTTGCAGCAACGACGACGCATCGCGATCGCGACGAGTTGGATCGCGCTCTCGCGCGGCTGCTCCTGCAGTTTCTGGAGCCGAGCTCGGTCACGCTGTTGCGGCTCGTCCCCGATGTGCACATCAAGCGTATCGAGCACCGGGTGTGCATGGATGGCGGCGGTAACGAGCGAGAGCTGCTCGCGACCGAGGACGCCACGAGATTACCCGCGCTGAGCGCATTTCCCCTTTGGGAAGAGTGCGTCGCTCGCAGCGAGGTTGTCGTAAGTCAGGCCGATGGAGCGCGAATTACCGTATTCCCCGTGCGCGGCGAGCGTGAGGTCGTTGGGATACTGGTGGTCGAGACCCGCGCGCCGCTGGCGCCGCGCGAGGTCGACCTGGTCCTGGGAATCCTCGAGATCCTGAGGAACCACCTTGCGCTGCTCGACTACGGCGAGCTGGATACTTTGACGGGTCTGCTCAACCGTAAGACATTCGAGGCGCGCTTCGAGAAGCTGCGCCAGCGACTCGTTCGGCCGCGGCCCGACGCCCAGCCGCTGGCCCACGCAGCCGTGCGGGAGCCGAGCTGGCTGGGGCTCATCGATATCGACCACTTCAAATCCATCAATGATGGCTACGGGCATCTCTTCGGGGATGAGGTCCTGTTGCTCGTCAGTCGGCTCATGAGAGGCGCATTCCGCGGCACCGATCAGGTGTTCCGCTTCGGCGGTGAGGAATTCGTCGTTGTGCTCGAGCACGCCAGTGAGCCGGGCGCGCAGATCGCGTTCGATCGCCTGCGATCGACCGTTGCGGAGCACGTATTTCCCCAGGTGGGGCGTGTCACGATCAGTGTGGGTTACACCCGAATCAAACCCGTCGATGTGCCGGCGCTCTGTCTCGAGCGGGCGGATGCGGCCCTTTACTACGTAAAGAGCCACGGTCGCAACAACGTGTGCAACTGCGAAGCGCTGCTCGCGGCAGGCGAGATCAGCGCCAAGTCGCAGGTTGGCGAAGTGGAGCTGTTCTGAAGTGCGCACTGCATCGGGACGCTCGTCGCTGTTTCGCATAATACCTATTACATCGGCGGGACCAACGGTGTAAGGTTCGATTCACATCGGTTCAGCGCTCACAGACTCCGCTCACGGTAATGTCCGCGCATTCGGTGCTCCCATTCGAGCATGTGGAAGCATCGAGGCTCGGGTCAAACACTACCGTGAGCTTTTTTGGCTGCGATTTTGTGCGATGCAGCTAGCCCTGATATCCTGCGGGGATCGATCACCTCGGGCACAGGGGGCACGCATGCTCGATCCAGGCACCCAGACGCTTTCGGTGCGCAATCCACGCACCGGAGCGACTGATTTCACTCTGACTCCGGCGTCGTCGGCAGAGGTTGCGGAGAAGGCTGCGCGACTTCGTAGCAACCAGCCGAAGTGGGCCTCGAGGTCCATTGCCGATCGCATCGTCATCATGCGTCGGTGGGTCGCGGAGCTCGTTGCGCATGCGGGTGCCATTGGTGTCGCGGACGGCGCCGATACTGGGGGTTGTCACACCTCGCAATTCACCGCGTTCATCGCCGTCGCCAACATCAATGGTTGGTGTGAGGATGCGCCCGGTGTGTTGGAGCGCGCGCGCGTGAGTGGCCCGTCGTTGACCATGCCGACTGTCGATATCCGTTCGCAACTCGTTCCGTATCCTGTCGTTGGCGTCATCAGTCCCTGGAACGCGCCCATGATGCTTTCGCTGCTCGATGCGGTACCCGCGTTGTTCGCGGGCAGTGCCGTACTGCTGAAGCCGAGCGAAGTCACACCGCGCTTCGTGGAGCCATTGATGCACACCGTCCGGCGAGTGCCCGAGCTCGCGGAGGTGTTCGATGTTGTACTCGGCGACGGGCGTACCGGTCAGGATGTCATCGCCCAGGCCGATCTCGTGTGTTTTACCGGCAGCGTGTCCAACGGGCGTAAGGTGGCGCTCGCTTGCGCCCAGCGTCTGATCCCTTGCTTTCTGGAGCTCGGCGGCAAGGACCCAGCCATTGTCACGGCCAGCGCGGATATCGATCGCGCCACCACGGCGGTGCTTCGCGGGGGCGTCTATGCCACGGGCCAGGTTTGTTATTCCGTCGAGCGGATCTATGTGCACGAGTCCATTCACGACCTGTTCGTGGCAGAGCTCGTCCGCAAGGCGGGCCAGGTGAGGCTCAACGACCGCGACCCGCTCGACGGGCACATCGGGCCCTTTATCTTCGTCCGCCAGCCGGAGGTCGTGGCAGCGCATCTGCAGGATGCGGTGCAGAAGGGGGCCAAGATTCTCACGGGTGGCGTGACCGAGACGCTCGGAGGTGGTCTGTATATGCGCCCGACAGTCGTGACCGGGGTGGATCATACGATGCGCCTCATGCGTGAGGAGACCTTCGGGCCCATTCTGCCGGTGATGCCGTTTCGCTCGGTGGACGAGGCGATTGCCCTGGCCAATGACACGGAATTCGGGCTGACCGCTTCGGTCATTGCCGGGGACGAGGCCGAGGCGTTGCCGATCGCGGAGCGGATCAATGCCGGCAGTGTGTTCGTGCAGGATACGTTTCTGACTTTCGCGAAGTTGCGCAAGGTGGGGACCAACAGCTTCGGCGTGTCGGGACTCGGGGGCTCGCGAACGGGGCCTGAGTCCATCATGCGCTTTCTGCGGCGCAAGGCGATTCTGGTCAACCATGGCATACCCGCGAGTATCCTGGATGACAGGCCGTCGGATGTGGCGGGCTCCCGCCGCGAAGGGGGTGCGCGATGAATCCTGTGATACGAGCGTTCCTGCGTGACTTGGGTACGCAGATCTCACCGCAAATGATCCAGGCTACCCAACGTTTCTTCGCCGACCGTTTCAGTGGACTCGGCCCGGGAGTGACAATCACTCGCGACCACGCGTACGGGCCGCATGAGAGACACAGGTTGGACGTATTTGCGCCGGCAGCGGCCGCGCAGGCCCACGCGGATCTCCCGGTGGTCGTGTTTGTCCACGGCGGCGGCTTCGTCATGGGGGACAAGCGCGTGCCCGACATGCCGTTCTACGACAACGTTGGCAATTTCGTGGCCAGCTCCGGTTATGTTGGCGTCACGATGACCTATCGGCTCGCGCCGGCCCATCCCTGGCCGGCGGGATCCGAGGATGTCGCGGCGGCGGTGCGGTGGGTGAAGGACAACATCGCCGACCATGGGGGTGACCCACGGCGCGTTTTCCTTTGGGGCCAGTCTGCTGGGGCGGTTCACGTCGCCGGGTATGTGGCACACCCTCGGTTCCATCCGAAAGATGGCGTTGGTATTGCCGGAGCACTGCTGCTTTCCGGGATCTACGACATCGCGCAGGCCGATCCCAACCCGTTCCAGCATGCGTATTATGGTGAGACCCGTGCCAACTGGTCCCAGTGCTCGACCCTGGAGGGCTTGGTTGCGGCCAGCCTACCGTTGTTCTTCTCCGTATCCGAATTCGACGGCGCCGACTTTCAGAAGCAGGCGGCGTTGTTGGTGAGCACGTTTGCCCACGTGCACGGCCGATTTCCAGAAATGCACTGGCTGGCGGGGCACAACCACGTCTCGCCCATTCTGGCGGTTGGAACGCCCGCGGACACGTTGGGACCCCTGGTGAGGAATTTCATCGCAACTGTCGTGTCGTAGGCCCTCCGATGGGGCCAGCCTGTCGGGCGAAGCCGACAGGAACGTCACAAAGATGCCGCACGCTACCCGTGTGGTAGAGTGCGCCTCGCATTGGGCACGTGGGGTAAGGACAATGCAGGGAAAAACTGTTGTCATCACCGGTGCAACTTCGGGCATTGGAGAAGTCGCCGCGCGCAGTCTCGCGCAGCAGGGCGCGCGCATCGTACTGATCGCCCGTGATCGCGCTCGCGGCGAGCAGACATTGAAACGTCTCGAGAGCGTGGCTCCGGGTCGCAATCATGTCGTCCATTACGCCAACCTGTCTCGACTCGCGGAAATGAAGCGGGTCGCCGAGGTCATTGCCTCGAGCGAGCCACGCATCGACGTACTGGTCAACAACGCGGGGGCCTTGTTCACGACCCGGCAGGTGACCGGAGACGCCCTCGAGATGACCTTCGCCACGAATCACATCGCGTACTTCGTGTTGACCAACCTTCTGCTGGAGCGCTTGAAAGCGACGCCAGGGGCTCGCATCATCTCAACATCCTCGGATGCGCACAGGCGTGCGAAGCTCGACTTCAACGATCTGCAGTGGGAGAAGCGCTATAACGGCCTGGGCATGTACGGCCGGTCAAAGCTGATGAATATCCTATTCACCCGCGAGCTGGCACGGCGGTTGGCGGGTACCGGTGTGACGGCGAATTGCTTCCATCCCGGTTTTGTGGCCACGCGATTTGGCGATGCCAACGGTGGGTTGCCGGCGCTTGGGTTGAAGTTTGCGAAGACGTTTGCCTTGACGCCGGAAGAAGGGGCCCAGACGCTCATTTATCTTGCGTCTTCTCCCGACGTCGCGAGTGTCACCGGGGCGTATTTCCACAAGTGCAAGCCCGTGACGCCAACCGCGGAAGCCCAGAATGATGCGGATGCGCGCCGGCTCTGGGACGTCTCGGTGCAGTTGTCCGGCCTGGATATGGAAGCGCACGTCGCTTCTGGCGCCGTGGCGCAGAGCCGCGGTCCGGCGGAGGGGGGGCCGAAGTCACAGACGGGCGGCTCAGCGCCCACCGTCCCGGCGCGTTGAGGCGGGGAGGGCGACCCCAGGCGCGAATCACCGAGGGTCGCCACCGCCGGCGCTCATTCTTTGTCAAACACCAGCACGTTGTCCTGCTTCTCACCCCCCGCCAGGGTCAGGTGACTCGTGGTGGTGAGTTTTTTTCCGTTCTTCGATACGGTGCGAGTCGAGGTGCCGACCACCTTGCCGCCCTTCTTCAGGGTGAACTTGGCCGAGTGGCTGTTGAGTTGCTTACCGGAGAGGCTGTCGTAGTCAGGCGTCCCGGAGACCGGGAAGCTCTTTCCATTCAGTTTATAGGTGGTATGCGTCGTAGCCTCCTTGCCGTCCGCGCTCACCGTCTTCATGTCGAGCGTGACCTCATCCCCTGACTGGGAATAGGTGCGGGTTTGGCTCGTGATCGCCGGTCCTGACTTGAATGTCGACTTGGCCGGGTCGAGCTTCCAGGTCCCCACCACGGGGTCAGCGGCCGCCGGATCCGCCTCCGCCGCCCTTACGCCAGTTACGCCCGTGAGGATCGCCAAAGCTGCGCACATGAGTAGTGTTTTCATGTTCTCCCCTCGCTTGATGATGTTATTGGTCGCTGCTCGAGAGAATGGGCGCGGCAAGGATGCGCCCGGGCGTCGTGCAGCAGCAAGCGCCATCCGGCAAGCGCTGGATCAGTCGCTGACGGCCGAACTCCATTTCTTGTGTTTTCAATGACTTGGCGACCCAGCTGCAGGGCTCCTGGTCTTGCTCTGGACCTTCAAGGGCGCCGCGGGAGTGATCGGTAGCGAGTTCATCGTCCGCGCGGCATCATTGCCCGCTTTTGGTTGCCGCGACGTGGGGATGATGCGCAAGACGAATCGCTGGCCGCATGCCTGGTGGAAACTCATGGAGATGCGCGTTGGCGTGATCCCGCTGCCGGTGCATGTCGTGCTACTCGGGGTGGTCGCTTACTTCGTGCTCTCGGGCAACGTGCCGACCGAGATCAACATGATGATCGCCGTGCTCGCGGTACTGGGATTCACCTGCGCCGAGCTGGGCGCTCGAGTGCCGATCCTGAACCCGGTGGGCGGGGCCGCGATCTGCGCGACTTTCATTCCTTCCTTCCTGACCTACATCCACTGGGTTCCGCCGCAGCTCGCCGGCGCCGTCACGGATTTCACCCGCTCGACCAACTTCCTCTATCTCTTCATCGCCGCGGTGATCGTGGGGAGCATCCTCAGCATGGACCGCTCCATGTTGATTCGCGGCTTTCTCAAGTTGTTCGTGCCCATGGCTGCCGGCTCGGTGGTCGCTCTCGTGATCGGTACCGCGGTGGGGACGAGCCTGGGCCTCGGCTTCCGTCATACGTTGTTGCTCATCGTGATACCCGTCATGGCTGGCGGTGTCGGGGAGGGCGCGATTCCTTTGTCGGTCGGGTACGCGCAGATCTGGCACCAGCCGCAGGGCGAGTTGTTCGCGCAAGTGCTGCCCCCGGTGATGTTCGGCAGCTTGATGGCGATCCTACTGGCGGGAGGGCTCAACTTCGTGGGCCGTTGGCGGCCCGAGTGGAGCGGCGAGGGCCGCCTGCAGCCCGGAGAGAGCGACCAGCATGCCCTCCAGGCCGATGCGCCGGTCAACGTCGACACAACGCACATCGCCGGAGCCGGGTTGCTCGTCATCACGCTCTACCTGCTCGGCTTGATCTGCTTCAAGCTTTTCCGGCTGCCGGCGCCTGTGGCCATGCTGTTCCTGGCCGTCCTGCTCCAGATGGCGCAGGCGGTCCCGCCGTCGTTGCGCGAGGGCGCCTACGCTGTTTATCAGTTCTTTCGCCGCGCGGTCACCTATCCTTTGTTGTTCGCGATCGGCGTCGCGATGACGCCGTGGGACAGACTCGTGGGCGCGTTCGCCCTGCCTAATCTGCTGACCATCGTCGCCACCGTGGTGAGCTTGGTGGCCACGGGTTTCTGGGTCGGCCGCAAGGTGAATCTCTACCCGATCGACTCCGCGATCGTGATCGCCTGCCGCGCTGGCCAGGGCGGCACTGGGGATGTGGCGATTCTGACGGCCGCGAATCGGATGCAGTTGATGCCGTTCGCGCAGATCGCCACGCGCATTGGCGGTGCACTCACCGTTACATTGACGTTGCTGCTTCTGGCGCGTGCGGGATGAGGTCGGTCCGGCGCGGCGCAATTGCGGTGCTGTGCGTGCGCGCCGATGGAACAGGAAGCCTCGTAGCGCGTTGGCAGCTGTAGGGGTAATGTGTCTGGACGAAGGCCTCACTACCACCTGAGCGTGATCGCACGCGGGAGGTGTTGTGGAACGTCGCTGGGGAGAACGGCAGCACGCCAATGCAAGTGTGCGCCTGCGCAGTCGGTCTGGGGCGCCTGTCCCCGGACGATTGATCAACGTCAGCGCGAGCGGTGCGCTGATCGCTACTCATCTGCCCGCGCCCGTCCTGTCAAAGCTGGAAGTGCTCCTGGGCGCCGACGGTTTCGGTCGTGACAGGACGGCCTCCATCCCAGGCCAGGTGATTCGCCAAACACCCGAGGGCCTCGCAGTCGAATGGATCGAGTTCGCGCCCGAACCTCTGCGATATCTGATGGGGTCCATGCCAGACGTATCGCAAGGCAGTACAGAAGTCGACGAGCGCCGGTGAGCTGACGAGCCGCTTGCCGTGCGGCGCACCACCCAGTGCTTGCCCGGCCCCGCATGCGGCTACACAGCATGCGGCCGGTCGCGCTCACGCCTCCGCCATGTTTGCATCGTAGACCAACACAGGTGTTGCGTCACGTGTATCATGCCTGCGAGTTGTATCCGCAAAGAACGTACTCACGGGCAGACATGTTGGCTTCATTGAAGCAGTGACGAAAAGGGGGTTGCATGTCGCGCACCGGTGAGGGCCCTGGCTCGTGCTCCGCGTGGGCCATCGTCGGGCTCGCGTGTTGCGCAGGAGTGAGCCAGGCGATCGCGCAGGAAGTGGCGGGCACACCGGCTGCACTGAAGCATCTGAGCATCGAGCAACTGATGGATGTCGAGGTCACCTCGGTGTCCAGGTCGCGCGAGAACCTCCTGGGTGCCGCTGCCGCCGTGGCAATCGTGAGCGATGAGGATATCCGGCGCTCCGGCGCGACCACCATTCCCGAAGCGCTTCGCTTCGTACCCGGTATCTTCGTGGCGAACCAGACAGCCAACGCCTGGTCGGTCAGCTCGCGAGGCTTCAGCAGTATCAATTCACAAGATCTATTGGTTCTCAGCGATACCCGCAGCATCTACACGCCGCTCTTTTCCGGCGTCTTCTGGGACGTCCAGGACTATCTCATGGCGGATATCGATCGGATCGAAGTCATTCGCGGGCCCGGCGCGGCTCTGTGGGGCTCCAACGCCGTCAATGGCGTGATCAATATCGATACGAAATCCTCCGAGGAGACTCAGGGCGCCTATGTCGAAGCCGCGAGTGGAACGCAGGAGCGGGTCATCGCGGCGGCGCGCTACGGCGGGCAACTGGCCGATCACGCCTACTACCGCGTGTTCGGCAAATACTCCGATGAGCGTTCGGAGCTCCATCCGCCGGGCTCCAGCCCGGATGATTGGCGGCTCGGGCATGTGGGCTGGCGAAGCGATTGGCAATCGACCGCGAACGATGTGCTGACCCTGCAGGGGGACCTTTACGATGGCACGGTCGGGCTGGTCTCGCCGTCAGTGGAGATCATTGGCAGGCCTGGGCCGCAGGGCGAGCTGCGGGTAGGTGTGAGCGGCGGCAACATTCTCGGGCGCTGGCAGCATACGTTCGACGACGCGTCCGATCTACAGACGCGGCTGTATTACGATCGGACGCATCGTAATGACCCTAGCTTCCGCGATGATCTCGACACTATCGACCTGGACGTGCAACATCGATTTGCGCTTGGGCTTCACCAGGAGATCACTTGGGGATTGAGCTATCGGTTCATGCGTGACCGTGACGAAGGGAAAGGGGTGTTTGCCCTGACGCCTCCTACCTCCCGTGATCAGCTCTATAGCGGCTTTATCCAGGATCAACTCTCCTGGCGCGACACCCTTCATGTCACTGTTGGTACAAAACTCGAGCACAACGACTTCAGCGGCTTCGAAGTGCAACCGAGCGTGCGCGCGGCATGGGACGTGGCGCAAACACGTACTCTCTGGGCGGCGATCTCCCGTGCGGTGCGGGTGCCCACGCGCATCGAGCGAGATGTGG
>Ga0070741_10020007_pt1 | contig 10625 bp, 8 predicted proteins | sample Coa_R1_4_FD_66440 | JGI IMG/M metagenome (GOLD analysis project Ga0070741, IMG submission 66440) | Surface soil microbial communities from Centralia Pennsylvania, which are recovering from an underground coalmine fire - Coalmine... | ecosystem: Environmental > Terrestrial > Soil > Unclassified ... | reverse complement strand
AAGAGGAAAAAGATGACTGAAATATCCCTGCCCAGTAAATTAATTGCTGCGTAAGTTGAGTAGATGGGATTATGCAATGAGGCTAAAAAACTAACCCCTTTTAATAAATAGATGGGAAAACTACCATATGCAAAAAAATGCGGATTAAGACTACTTTGAGTTGAAAAAAAGTTTAAAAACGAACTTGGAAAAGTAAGTGGCAAGGTGTATAGGACAATTGCTCTCTCATCTGGATGTAGGTGAAAACCATCATCCCAATTAGTCCCATACAAGCTAAATATTAATCCTAAAGCAAGGATAATTGCCAATGTTACTTTTATATAAGTTCGCTTTTTATATTTAGATAAAATCATAAGCTTCTTTGATTTTGATAGATAAATATTGTTGGCCGTTCGAAAACACTAGCCGTTTCTTCATATGAAGTGATAGGATTAAAAAGATAGGTAAGGTTGCAAAAGAAGTCGCATGGTGTCTCATAGATTAACTTAAAATTCAATTTATTATTATAAAGTTTACTATAAAACGTGCCACTTGCGTTAAATTCTTTAGGATCCAAAATTCGTGGTTCAAGTATTCTTTGTGAAGGTAGTATTAAATAGTCGGCAGAAGAAATATTTTCTATTATATTGCTATATGAATTATTAAGATCATAGAAATCATATAGTTTAATTTTTCTAAAGGGTGAATTAAATGGTAATATTCCTAAATCATAACTTTCTGTATAGATTGAAGCATCCTCGTTAATATTTAACTTAGCGAAGTTCATTGCTTCAATACGAGTATCAGTTTTAATAAACGCTGTATAAAAATAGGCAAAAACCCAAATAGCGCAAAACAAATAAGTACTATATATTATAATATTGTAAAGCCAGGCTTTTTCTTTGAATATTAATCTTAAATCAGAGATGCTATAGGCAGTTAAAAGATAAATAAAAGAAAGTGAAGGCACCATATAGCGCACCCATTTTACAAATAAAAATGCTTGAGAGAAAAATGTTAATGCAAAAAATAGCACTATAACCGCCAGTTCCTGATTTTTATTTTTTACTACCTTAAATAAGCAGTAGATTAAGCTAGGAATAAAAATTGCACACTCAAGAGGGTTTAGAAGAAAGGGTAGTACATGGAAAAGCTGATAAAGTATAATTTTAGTATTTAAAAATTCCTGAGTGTAAAAAACTAAAGTGTTGCCAAGAGCAACAGAAGATTCATAAGAGATACTACTTTTGAAATCCTTGTAATCTAAAATATTAAAGGGAGAGACGATAAAAGAAGTTAAGAAAATTACCCCTAAATAGCATATGCTAATTAAACAAACATAAGTAATCTTTTTGAAGTTTATAAAGTTAACATTTTTTATATTACTTTTAATTTTTAAGAGAGAGAGGAAAAATGGTAGAGGTAAAAAGATTAAACTCGAAACCTTTATTGCTATAAGTAAACCAATAATTATACAAATCAAGATTAACACTCTCTTTGATTGTTTTTTTAAATAACTGATAGAGTAAAAGAGAAGAAGAGTTGAAAAAAAGGTTAACCACATTTCGAAAGTGCCAAAGTGAGCAAACTGTGTAAAGCCAATACTTAGACCACCAAGTAGAAACGCAATAATCCCCACTTCCTTATTAAATGCTTTTTTCCCAATATAAAAAAATAAAACTGGTAATAATAGACTAAATAAAGCTGAGTAGAACCTACTAATAATAATTGCCTCCTCGAAATTAACATTTGAATTAGAAATATTCCTGCTAAAATGTAAAAAATTTAAAAGAACTCCTGAAAAATAAATAATATAGATGGGAAAACTCCCATAAGCAAAAAAATGCGGATTTAGTTGACTTGAAAAATTTAATTGAACGATTGAATTTGCGATATTTCGCTCATCAGGATGAAAATAGTATGAACTGCCCCAATTTAGATTGTAAAATCTAAAAAAAATAATTGTTATAATCAAAGTTATAAACACTAATCTTTTCATTGAGAGAGTATTTTCTTAGCAACTTTTTCACCTATTTCAACAGCATAATTTGTTCCTCGATCCCAAGGATATACTTGTTCAATGTTTGCGAGGTAAACGTTTGGTAATGGTGTGGTAAAAGGAGGTATAAGCCTGGAATAATTAGTTGGAATAATTGGTTGCGCAAATGGAACTTTAAAAACTTTATAATCAATAATAAATTTGCTGTATTCCGGATTAATTTTTTTTAAAATTTTATCATATAAACTAAGTAGTTGTTTTTCATTTAGCAGATATTTATTACTTGTTACTTGAGGGTAATTTCCAACATATAGCAAATGTTCATTATGGTAATTTTTTTTATCCATAAAATTGGTATGCTCAACAAGTACTGTAACTTCTGAAGGATAATCACAAATACTTAGCCAATATGTACCATCTTTTAGAAATTGCTTATTAAATCTTATTAACATATTGGTGGCACCTAATCCTTTGAATTTAGTTAATTTATTTTTGTAATCTTGCGGTAATTGTGTAGCTATTTGTAAAAATAAAAATGAGGGAAGTGTGACAATTAATTTGTCAAAAATATATTCCTTTGTCATGCCTTTAGAATTTTTAATCGTTACGGTTACTTTTTCGTTATCTCTAACATTAATTACTTGACTATTGAAAATAATTTTTCCACCTTGTTTTTCGATTACAGATGAGAGTTTATTTGCAAATTCCAAAAATCCTCCTTTTGGATAAGCAAGTTTTGTTGTGCGTTTATAGATTCTAGTCCAAAACCAAACCAATGATACTTCTTTAGCGTAAATCCCCATTTTATTAAAAAGTTGAGGTTGCCAAATAAGTTTATAAGCTTTATTACCCATTAATTTCGGTAAATATTCATCTGCTTTAAGCTTCTCCAAGGGTTTCCAGATTGGATTTAGCTTTAATAAAGCCAATATGAAACCCATCCGCAGTTTTTGCAAATTGGAAAGCTTCTTGAACTTTAACAGAGAAAACAGTGAGTCTAACTGATAGATCTTATTATTCAAAAAAATTGAAGTTTTAGGTCGTTTAATTATAACTTCATGGCCAATTTCTTGAGCCAATTTTAAAATAAATTTATCGTTTGTAAACCAATGATGATAATGTTCCTCAAGTGTCCATTCCCATTCATTCTCTTTATAGCCAATTGCTAATCCTCCAGGCTTACTATCTTTTTCAATAATAGTAATATCATGGCCTAATTTGCTTAAATTATGGGCTGCTGAGAGTCCCGCAAATCCAGCACCAATTATGCCTATCTTCATATTTTTGGAATTGTACCACGAGTTAGGAGAAAAAGAAAAATTCCCAAAATTGCGAATGAACTTCCTAAAACTCCTCCTAGTAGCAGAGAATTGCTGCCGGTTGGCTTACTTGGTAAAGCATAGGTCGGAGTAGGAGTCATAATGTAAGTAGGTGAAATAGCGGACTGAACCTGGGCAATGCTAGGGGTTGGGGTGTCAGTGATTTCAGTTGCTTGTGTAGGAGTAGGAAAGGGTGTACTAGTTGGTGTAACTTCCGCAGAGCTTGTAGCTGCGCCTTCAACCTGCATGCCAGGTGGTAAAATTGTGAACTGTTGTTCAACTGTTGCTAGAGTTCCAGAAGCATTACGGGAGGCAGCAATTATGGTATGACTTCCAATATCCAAAGCCTTTGAAACTCTATAAATCCATACTCCGCTGTTATCGGCTGAAGTAGTTGCTATAATTGCAGCGTCAGAATGGATTGTTATCTCAACTATTGCATTTGGTACTGCAGTACCTGAAAATCTTGGCTGAGGATCTGTAAAACTTTGTTTATTTGAGGGTATTACAATTGATAAGCTCTTGCTTGTAAGAAGCTTGGTATGCAAAATAGATTTAGGAAAAGTGTTAAGTTTAAGAGGATTATTATTTTGCCAGTTATTGGCAAATGAGTAGTTATTAGAAAGTACAAGAGGAGGCAACGGATTAGTTTTTAAACTAAATGAGGTAACTCGAAGTTCGTCAAGTCCATTACTTGCACTTAGGCTAAAAATATCATTTTGTGAAATACTTTGTAATAAGCCTCCATTTTGATCCCTGGCATTTGTTAATGAGATTGTAAAACTTCCATCATCATTTGTTAAAGTTGATAGTGGTAAAAAGAGACTTGAGGTCAAATAGACAACTATATTACTCGCAGGTGAGCCATTTGTAGCTAAGATTTTTCCTGAAATAGTAGGAAATTCAATTAAATTATTGCCTGCAGAAGGTATTGTTTTTGCGGTGTACGCAGAATTATTATTTTTGTAGGTCTTATCTTGTGAAATTATAGTGAAATAATACATTGTTTGAGCTGTTAAATTATTAAGCTTAAAATAATGAGTATTTCGCGCAACTTCTTTTCCGTTTTTATCTTGAGTATCGTACGCGATACTACCTAAGTTTGGTTGAATACCGTATTCTAGGGTACCTGTAGCTTTATCGCTTGTGGTGTAGGAAATAGTGAGTGAATCAGAGTTAATATTTGAGATAGTAATATTTATTGGAACTGATGATAAGCTTGCATTTTGCTGTACCTGTGTTTTTTGTTTGATTAGTCCTGTTAAAAGAGTTATGCCCAAAAGCAGTAAAGAGATAGCAAATAACGAAGGTATTCGTACTTCTAGCAAACGTCTCTTCATGGCGAAGGTGTTATTCCAGACTCTGGGGAAGTTGTAATGGTAGGTACAGGTGCTCTACTGCTTGAGCTAGATGTAGCACTTTCAATATCATATAAAGGGTCAACAGCTTGTCTCTGCTTGACTTGGGCAATTGTTGAGTTATCAAAAGTGGGAGAGATAGGTTGAACTTGAATTGATAACTGTTCGTCAATTGTTGAAGAATTGAGGTTATGGTAAACCCCCATGCCAATCCATACTATAACAGCAAGAAAAGTTAAAAAAAGAATTATAACAAGGTCTTTACTTTTATTGTTCATAGTATGCTTCTCCTTTTAATGTTAAATTATAGGAGTTAGTATTTGCACTTCCTCCATAAGATAAAGAATCAATAGTAATTAATCTATCAAGCGTTGATAATGTTTTTATAAAAGAATCTAACTGATCCTTTGAGCCATGGGCATTTATGGTGATAGAAAAACTGGTGGTAGTATTTAATGCTTGTTGTATCGGAAGTATTGCAACAGTATCTACTTGGATGCTATCTATTGCTGTTTGAGTATTTTGCCCTACTCTTTGTAGTTCGCCAACCAGAAGCGATGCATTTGGTGTTTGAGGAATAGCGGCATAGATAGTAGGCAAGTCAGGCTGTAAATCTTGATAAGCAGTGTTTAAGGAATCTAAATTCTCATTTTTAGTTTGGAGCTCATTTAAGACTACCTTGCTATCAGCTATTTTTTTTCTAAGCTGTGCAATAGTAGATAAGGTAGGCGAGATTGCAAAAAATCCGAATATGCAGAGTATAAAAAGTGTAAGAGCTAGAGTTGTGTACTGTTGATTTTTAGGCTTGCTAAGATCAATTACATTCGAGATCTTTTTATATGAAAAAAACGTTTCTTTTCCTTTTTGGTCATTCATATTACTTTAAAGTCAAAGTATAATTTGCATCTATACTGCCATTAGCTGGATTATTTTCCAATTGATCTAAACTAACTGATGAAAAGTCAGGAGATGCCTGAAAAGCAGTAGTTAGGGATTTTAAGCTATCAGTGGATGGCGCAAGAGCTTCTACTTTAACTGAGGTTGGTGTAAAAGAAATAGTATTTAAAGAAACGTTTGAAGGAAATAGAGCTTCTACATCAAAAATTATCTTAGCTGTACTGTTTTCATTTTTCAAGTAAGTGGAAGCAAATGATAGTCTACTTTGCAGGTTGCGAAATTTTTTTTCAGAATCGCCGTATGATTGGGTTACTAGCTCTAAACTGGTTATTTCTGAATGTAAATCAGTAATTTGCTTATCAAGTGAGAAGCGATATATAAAAGCAGCAAGAGCAATGACTTCAGTAATTATTACGATAAATTTTCCAATACCCAGTGCCCAACCAAGAAAGCTATTATAGCTAGATTCATCCTTTTGGCTTGCAAGATTAATAGTAGGCAGATTTTTGGCCATATAAATAGTCTATGAGGTTTTAGTAGATTTGTCAAAGGAAAATTCAGCCTGTTTAGTTTTAGGAATCTTTCTTCTTTACTTTAGTGGTTTTTGAGGGGGTTTTTGTTAATTTTGAGAGTGATGATTTTATCCTGGCTGCTTTATTTTTGTGGAGAATGCCTTTTTTTACTGCCTTGTCCAGTGTGCTAATAGTTTTTTTTATAAGTTCTTCTTTTGGAGCTTTTTTGGCATCTTTAAGTAGTCCTTTATATAAATTTTTTAATTTTTCATTGCCGGCTTGACGTTTTTTATCTTGCCTCAATTTTTTCTTAGCTGATTTTATCACTGGCATGTGGGTATTTTAGCATGGTATACTGTATTGCGCAACAGTATTCCTTAAAAATATTGAGCCACGTTTCCTGGTCATGTTAATTCTATGGATTTTGTTAAAAAAAGCCTACATTTAATTACAGTTAGACAAACAAATATTCTTTCAGCTGCTTTTGTGATAATGGCAATGACAATTTTTTCTCAATTTTTAGGTCTTATAAGACAAAGACTTTTAGTTGCAAATTTTGGTGCCTCAAATGCCCTTGGAATATACTCAACTGCAACTCAGATACCAGATTCCTTATTTCAAGTAATTATTGCAGGAGGTTTAGCTTCGGCATTTATTCCTGTTTTTACAGATTATTTTGTTAAAGGCAAAGAGGATGAGGCTTACGTATTTGCCTCATCAACTATTGTTATTGGAATGAGCGTTTTTGTCTTTTTTGCAATTCTGTTACTTCTTTTTACGCCCTTTATTTTACTACCTGCTAATGCTGGTGGACATTACAGCGCTTCGCAGATGCAGTTAATGGCAAATTTGGTCAGAGTAGTTATTTTTGCTCAACTACTAATTATAGTAGCAAGTTTTTGTTCAGCTATTTTGCAATCATATAACAGGTTTTTAGTGCCTGGTTTTGCCGCAGCCATGTACAATTTAGGAATTATTATAGGTATAATTTTCTTAGCACATCCACTTGGTATTTTTGCCCCAGCAGTAGGTGCAATAATTGGCGGACTTTGTTTTATGCTTGTGCAAATTCCAGTCATTAAAAAAATTCATTTTTCATTTAGGCCACAATTTTCTTTATCAGCACCGGGAGTAATGAGATTTTTACACCTTATGTGGCCAAGAACTATTGCGATAGCGATTATGCAGCTTGGTATCTTATTTACCCTTCCGTTAATTTCCTTTTTAGCTGATCCAGGAAGAAACAGGATAATATTTGATTTTGCTCAAACACTTGCTTTTGCTCCAACTGTACTTTTTGGACAAGCTATAGCTCAGGCAGCTTTTCCAGTTCTCTCAAGAGAGCGAGAAAAACTAGATCAATTTAAGCTAACTTTCTCTACCAGTTTTACCCAGCTTTTATATCTAGTACTGCCATTTGCAGTTTTGTTTTTAGTTTTGCGAATTCCTATTGTAAGACTTGTATATGGCGCCCCGCGCCTTGATTGGCCTGCTACGGTATTAATCGGCAGAACTCTTGCTTTTTTTAGCGTTTCTATTTTTGCTCAAGCTCTCCTTTATTTAGTCTCCCGTGCTTTTTATGCGCTGCATGATACTAAAACCCCATTAATCGTTAGCTTTCTTACAACTTTTCTGATGCTTATAATGTCATTTATGTTTATAACCACCTACCACTTTGGGATAGCCAGCATTGCTTTTGCCTATTCTTTGGCTAGTTTACTTCAGCTTTTAATTTTACTTGTAATTTTAGATAAAAAAATAGGAGGATTTACCCATACCGGGTTATTTATCTCAGCTCTTAAAATTTTTATTGCTGCTTTTTTTACAGCGATTGCCCTTTACATACCCATAAAGCTTTTAGACAGGCTTGTGTTTGATACAACTCATACAATCAACTTATTAATACTAACCGGAATTTCAAGTTTTATTGGTCTTGCTTTGTATCTTTTCTTAACCTGGCTGCTAAACGTAAAAGAATCAGCTATGTTTATCATTGCGTTTAAAAAGATGGATAACTGGAAAGAAATCTTATTTAAAAGCAGGGAAGCAATAAGCAAAAACACAAATTAAATAGTAAAGTTAAATTCAAACTCAACAATATCCTATATTATTGCATGGATGTGTTATAATTGAGTAGAATTAGCTTTGAGCATTAATTGCCAAATTAGCTATGATAGTTAAAATAATAAATAGCAAATTTTCTAAATTTATGCTCTTTGCAGCATTTCTTTTTATTGCCTGCATCATCTTCTTGTTTAAGCCTTCTTCACTTAGCCTCAAAAGTGTATACGCTCAGGGACTTTTAAACGAGGCAGATTCAGATCAGTATACTTATTTTACCCATAGTTTTACATATAATTGTCCAACTCCTCAAGAAGGCCATATGCAGTGTCTTTCAATTAGCGCTACTGATTCAAATGGTAACGTAGCAGTTTATAGTTCGCCTGAGGATTTTGTAGCTCAAGAAACTAAAGCGTTAAATAATATTAGCCCTCAAAATAGTAACGAAGTTACTGCTAAAAAGAATATTGATCCTTCAAGTCCTTTAAGGTTTCATATAGCCTATAATTTACCTTGTAAACCAGGAGGTTCTGTGCAATTAAGATGTAGCATCTCCGGTATTTATAAAGGGCCGGTAATAGCTGTAGTAGATGCTTTTGATGACCCAAATATGGAATATGAACTGAGCGTATTTGACAAAGCTAATAATATACCAGCGTGTACAAAAGCAAATAAATGCTTAACAATTGTAAACGAACATGGGGGTAGTAAATTACCTAAAATAACTGATTATGGATGGGAAAGGGAAACCGCGCTTGATGTTGAGACTGTTCATTCCATATGCCAGACATGTAAAATTCTACTTTTAGAAACAGCAACTGATGGAGGTAGTGATTTTGCAATTGCTGAAAATACTGCTGCAGCCTATAAAGGTGTTATTGCTATATCAAATAGTTATGGTGCACCTTGGAGTGGTCATTATGATGATAGCGCGTATAAGCACCCAGGAATAGCTGTAGTAGCAGGTACAGGTGATTCAGGTTATAAAGGTGCATCTTATCCCGCAGCATCACCAAATGTTGTTGCAGTTGGAGGAACTAGTTTATTTGTTGATCAAAATAATAAATATGTAGGAGAGAGGGCCTGGGCTTTTACTGGTTCTGGATGTAATCCATCTATGTCAGCTAATACTTGGCAAAAAAAGTTAAAAAACTGGGATTTAACTTCTTGTGGTAAATACAGAGCAATGGCAGATGTATCTGCTGACGGGGATTTAAATACAGGAGTTCTAATTTATTCAAAAAACGATGGAGGATGGATTGAGCTTGGAGGAACTAGTCTTTCTACTCCAATTATAGCCTCAGTTTATGCTTTAGGTGATAATATAGATAAAGCAGTTAACGCAGAGTCACTTCCTTATAAAAACAAAAAAGGACTGCGAAATGTGATTGGCGGAAGCAATGGAGGTTGCGCGTTAGCTCTTTGTACTGCAATAAATGGATATAATGGACTTACGGGTCTTGGTAGCCCAAATGGTACATTGTCTTTCGGGGGTAATATCCCTCCCACCTCTTCTTCTCAAACAAAGTTACCCTTTGGTCAGCAAGAAGCAGGTTTTGAACCTTATGAGTATTGGCTTAAATCAGCAACAAAATCGAGTCCAATAACTTATATTACACCTCCTAATCCTAGTCCTATTCCCAAGCTAACATTAACTGGAAAATGGCAAGGAAGATCAAGTATTGTAGTTTCTGATAAGCTTTTTTACCCTCAAAGTGAAATATTAACAAAAAAAGGCATTACTGCACTAACAGTGCTAAATGATGGTACTTTAATAGGTGGTGGTTATAATGGCTATTTCATCAAAAAAACAAATGATAATACTTGGACAAACTTACAGTTTGTTAAGATTCCTTCTACTTTTAATTTGGGAGATAGTACTATCCAAAAAATCACTCAAACAAATGACAGCTCGATAACATATTTATTAGCAGATACAGGACTTTTAAAAATAGATGGTAATAACATAACTGAAGTAATGGATCCTTATGCCTCAAGTCCTCAGCATCTTAGTGGATTAATAGATATAGTTCCTTATGGCAATAACGGCATTGTAAGTTATAGGGTAGATCCAAACAATAATAATGAGCAAGATTTTTTCTATATTGGAAAAGATGGTATAGTCAGAGAGTGGTTATTGCCTACTATAAACAATAGCTCAAATACTCCTGGCAATAAAATTATGGGAATATTTTCTGATCAGTCAGGAGGATCAAATACAAATGTGTATGCAATAGTTCATAACTGTGTTGAGGCATATTTGGTAAATAATGATTGTAATGCTCCATATTCTTCCATTGATTCATTATTTAGACTCGATATACCAAGTGATAATGTCAATAACATAAGCTTATATTCATTTGGTAGGATTATAAATAATCAAAGTAATATTATTGGTGCAACGGTCATGAAAATTGATTCTAGCTCAACTAAAAGGAATTTGTATGGAAGATATGGAACACAATTTACGATAAGCACAAATTCTAACTTACCGCTACTA
>Ga0070741_10020006_pt1 | contig 10625 bp, 8 predicted proteins | sample Coa_R1_4_FD_66440 | JGI IMG/M metagenome (GOLD analysis project Ga0070741, IMG submission 66440) | Surface soil microbial communities from Centralia Pennsylvania, which are recovering from an underground coalmine fire - Coalmine... | ecosystem: Environmental > Terrestrial > Soil > Unclassified ... | reverse complement strand
CCTCGAAAGAGGATTGGACTTGGCGGGCTTGGACTTGACGAAGTATTCTCCGGAGACTTGTGCCACCTCTGGAGAGGTCGCGAGATACAGGGACACCGCGGCGCCTTGTTTTGAATTCAGCAGGAACGGCTTCACCACGGCGACGATCAGCCCGCCGATGAGCGGCAGCAGATCGGGGTTCCAGATATTCGTCGCTACCGCGCCTGGATGGAGGCAGTTCGCGGTGACTCCCGTTCCCGCCAGCCTCCGCGCCAGCTCGAACGTAAACGCGTTCATCAGCAGTTTCGACTGGCGGTAGGCGGCGACGGCACTGTATTTCCGCCGCTCAAACTGGAGATCGTTCATGTCGAGGCGCGAAGGGCTTTGAGCCTCCGTCGAAGAGACGTTGACAATGCGCGATGGCGCGCTAGCCTTCAACCGCTCGAGCAAGAGAAGCGTCAGTAGCGCGGCGCCCAGATGATTGGTGGCAAGCGTCATTTCGATGCCGTCCGCGGAAAGCGTGCGTGCCGGCACGGCGCTGCCTGCGTTATTGACCAAGACATCGAGCCGCGGGTATTTCTGCTGGATCTGCTCCGCGAGCGCTCGAACGGACGCCTGCGAAGACATGTCCGCGATCAGCAGACCAACCTGCGAAGATCCGGATTCCCGCCGAATCTCCTCCAGCGCCGCTTTCCCTTTTTCTGCGTTCCGGCAGACCATGATCACGCGCGCGCCCATCTGGGCCAGGCCGAGTGCTGTCTCTTTCCCAATCCCGCTGTTCGCGCCCGTTACGATGCATATTTTCCCGCTCATACTCGCCGGTGGCATCACGTGCGACCTTTCGAACGTCTTGGTTGACTACACGATCAACTTTTCGCGTGGAGGCCGCTAAAGTGACGGTCTGGGGTCCACACGTCTGTTATGAGACTACAGGATCCGCCGTGGATTATTGTTTCACAAGTGCCGGTGCCAGTTTGGGGTAGCACAACACTCTCCGGCGCCTCCAAGATCGTAGCGTGGGCCATCCCGTCCGCTTTTTCGTCCGCTCGGAGAATGCCCCGAGCGGGCATTTTGAGGATCACTTCCGTAGAGTCCCGATCCAGCCAACTTGACGTATCACGCGCTTCGTTGAATTGCGAAGCAACCAGAACTCTCCATCTTGGATACTGAGGGCGCCAATCGGCGCCAGCAGCCGGATCAGATTCCAGGTTGTGAGATTTTAGTTGGAGTCTCCGACAGACAAGGGATCCGTTTTCGAACCCGCCCTGGTGTCGTTGCCCCCCACGGCGTGTTTTTAAGGCCACTTCTTCTTGACCATCTCAAACCCCAGTTCCAAGAGTTGCCGCATCGAAATCCCGTGCTGCGCAGCGTAGGTCTTGAATACTCGGTGGAACTCCGCACTCACCTTAAAGTTCAGCGGCTTCTCCTCGACCTTCTTTTGCGACTTGGCCATCTTGGACCAAGCGGACCACGGTAACCACCTGATCGTTATTTCATTTCTGTACTGCTACTGAATGCGATCTACCGCGAGGAAGGCGTGAGTGCCAAGACGCCGCTCAGAATGCGTCCAGAGGGCATGAAGGCTACAGAGGCACTGGGCCGCCGGCGGGCCGTCAAGCACATCATTGCCGTGAAGCTTGACAGGCTGTTCAGGAACGCGGCAGACGCATTGCAACAGACGCAGGAATGGGATAAGGCCGGCGTATCACTGCATGTCATCGACATGGCCGGCAGCGCCGTCGATACCCGCTCAGCCGTCGGGCGCATGTTCTTCACACTGACCGCGGCGTTCGCGGAGATGGAGAGGAATCTGACGTCCGAGAGGACCAAGTCGGCTCTGGCGCACAAGAAGGCCACGGGACGGGTTTACACGCGGATCGTGCCGTTTGGATACGACAGAGAAGGCGACGTGCTCACAGCGAACGTGGCGGAGATGGAGGTCGTGAGGTATATGCAGCAGCTAAAGGCGCAGGGCACGAGCCTGCGGCGCATAGCGGCCGTGTTGAACGAGGAGCAAAAGCCGACCAAGCAGCGCGGGAAATGGCACTTGGTGACGGTGCAAAAGGTGCTGCGGGTACATGGTATATGCTAAAAATTTAGCACATAGCCGGAATCACCCACGGTGAATCGGTAAAAGGCCGGTAGGATGTGTGAGTTGGCTTGATTCGTGTGATACCTGATAGGCGCCGTAAAACGGCGGGTTGGCCGCTTTCCCTTGCGGAATAGAGGCCGACGTCCCCGGCCCAGATCGGTATTTTGGCCGCTCACTTCGGCCAGGTGGCATCTGGCGCTCGTGAAGGCGCCGGCCGGCTTAGCACTAAGCTGCTGTTCCAAATCTCCAGTTAGGCGTTTTATAGCCCGCAACTTGCATTCGTAAACGCTGCGCCGTTAATCGATCTCAGTCGAGCCTTGCCACGGAAAACGGTTCGCCACCCAATTTCCGGGGGCGCGTGATCCAGGAGCAAAACTTCCCACAAACTTCGTATCTCGGGATTTGGCTGCCAGCGGCACAACCTGCGGGCTTGATGACCCATCATTCTAGCCGTTCCCGGATTAGGAGCAGGAGGAAATCCCAAATGAAACTCTTTGCTCCAATGACGCTGCTGGCGGCCGTCCTCATACAGGGAACGGCGCTGGCCGATGGGCTGCCCATCCAGGGGGCCTTTGCTGTGACCTACGCGGCAACGCCGAATACAGGCGGTGCCAGCTATTGCGACCCCACGCACACAGTTCTCCCGGTGGCGGTGGAAGCCCATGGCGACGGTTTCACTTCGCTGGGCGCCCTTTCGTTCTTTCTCCAGAAAGGCCTCAGTGCCACCGGTGCTTTCCATGGCTGCCTCTTATTGACGGCTGCTAACGGCGACACCCTAACGGCCGTCTACACGGCGCAGGGCACGGCGCCGAACTCGAACAACTTCTCGGCTGCAACCGGAACCCTGGTATTCATCGGAGGGACAGGCCGATTCCAAGGCGCTACGGGGAACGCGAAGTTTACGGCGACTTTCGCGAACATCTATCCAGGCAGCTCATTCCTGTTTGGCGGGGCTACGCCGCTCCAAGGCATGGCTTACTACGTCGTCGAAGGAAGTGTCTCCCTTCGCGGGGATGACTAGACGACAATTTCATCGTTGCACTGCGGCCTGACGGGAGAGGATCACGGCCCTCGGTGCTCATTCTTACCGGCGAGTTCGCGCAAGAGCCACGCTTTGGCAACTTTCCAATCGCGCTTAGCGGTCTCGGGCGAGACTCCTAAGACTTCGGCGGCCTCGGCGACGCTGAGGCCGCCAAAGTAGCGCAGTTCGGCTACGCGGCTCTTGCGCGGATCCATCTTGGCTAGGGAATAGAGCGCCTCGTTGAGCGCCAGCATCGCGGCATCGGGAGCGGACGCAGCAATCTCCACTTTATCTAGCGACACCCGGACCGCGTCGCCGCCGCGCTTGGCGTACGCGTGGGCACGCGCATGGTCCACCAGAATCCGGCGAATCATCTGTGAGCAGAGCGCGAGAAAATGCACGCGGTTGTCGCAACGCACGCCCTGTGCGCGGATGAGCTTCAGGTAAGCTTCATTGGCCAGCGCGCCCGATTCCAGGGTGTGCCCGTTGGGCCGGCGTCCCAGATGCCGCCGGGCGATCCGCCGCAGCTCGGGATAAACCACCGGCATCAACGCATCTAGCGCGCTTTTGTCTCCGTTGCTCCAGGCCGCGAGGAGTCCGGTGATGTCCAAGGAGCTCATGCGCGGACCTAGGGCCGGCCGTCCACCTGGGCCATCCACACATTTCCGGTGTGTTCCGGCATGCTGAAGATCAGCCTGTCGGAAGCGAGGGTCAAGCCGATGGAGGCCACCTCGACGTTGATCGACAAGGTGCGGCGGCCGGTATGAAGGTGCTTTACGGCGAAGGCCGCTCCCAAGGGATACCGCGTGGTCCGGTCCAGCCGCTGCGCCCAGATGCAGCGGAAGCCGTCGCGATCGGAGAGGAAGTATAGCAGATTCCCTGAGGGCGACCAGGCCGCCGGAGCGCGCGCCTCCGGGATATACATCCAGGTTTCAGAGGAGCCGGCGCGCCAGTTGCGAATTGGAGCAATGAACATTCTGCGCTGGGTCTGGCTGACGACCGTCTGAAACGCGACCCATTTTTCGTCGGGAGACGGACGAGGCAGCCGGACCTCGTATTTCGGGTCGAAGGCAAATGGCGTTTCTTTTCCTGATTCCAGATCATGAACCACCAGGCTCCCACCGGGTCCACCAGATGCGCTTTTGTAATAGATCACCTTCTTCTCGTCTTTGGACCAGTAATATGGCGACCCGTCGCAATCACGGCATACCTGGCGCGGGGTTCCACCCGGTGCGCTCACTTCCCAAAAAGTGAATGACGGTTTCTCATTGGGTTTCCACACGTAGAAAAACACCGTACTCCCATTAGCGTTGGGAAAAGGGGAGAGGGGGAACGACTCCATCTTCGTAAGTTGATACACGATTCCGGTTCGAAGGTCTCTTTCGTAAATATCCTGATGTTTTCCATCGTCGGAGACAAAGGCGAGCTGGCTGCCGTCTTGAGATACCATCGGGTAATTATTGTTAGCCGGGGACGAGTGGGCAAGTTCAAGCTCGCCCTTCACTCGTCCAGTCTCGACATCCAGCGGCAGTGCCCATAACCCCAGATTCTCTTTATTGGTAGCCAGAGCCAGTTTTTCTGAAGCTAGCACGGGGTATTCCTCGACGTCCGTTCCGGCGGTGAGTTGTTCCGGCTTGCCTTGGGCGTGCCAGACATTGGGACTAATTCGCTGTCTCCAGATGCTTAATTGACTGATCACACCGGTCAGAGTGTTCGGCCCGTAAGTCTGGTTTGAGGCGGCCAGCAAAATGGAATCGCCGACCCAATCGCTGGGTTGGCGAAGAATCGGAAACACGTTATTTCGTGTCAGGTCTGCCAGGATGCCAGTTGAAATGGGAGGAGATCCATCGAGCGGCGCCACCCACCAGTCATATCGATCCGAGACCTGCTTTTTATCCGACTCCGCTCCGACAAAAAGTACGTGCTTACCGTCGGGCGACCAGACCGGGTAATCAGCAGAGAGAAACGTTGCAGCCAACTGGCGCGGTTCGCCGCCCTTCGCGCTAACCACGTATATCTTGTTGCGGCTGAACACGCCTTCTTCGCCCAGCCAGTAGGCCAGCCACTCGCCGTCAGGGGAGAAGCGCGGGCGCCGGCCGCCATCGGCGATTCGCCGCGGCGTTCCGCCCAACGCCGGAACCACGTATACTCCACCGCCGTCCCGCTGGGAATGAAAGGCGATCGTGGTTCCATCGGGTGAAAACGAGGGCTCCGAATCATCGACGATGTCCTTAGTGATTTGCAGCGGCTCGCCACCGCCCACTTGCTGGACCCAGATATTCAGAGGTCCGCCCGCGCGATCGGAGGCATAGGCCAGCATTTTGCCGTCGCGCGAGAGCGACGGCTCGATGGTCAATCCATCATCGGAAGTGACGCGCGTCATTTCACGGACGCGCAGTGCGGAATCGCGCGGCCACAGCTTCCAAGAAGCGATCGTTACCGCAGCAAACAAAAGCCCTATCACGGCGAGTCGCCAACGCGCGCGCACTGCCGGCCTCGCGCGCAATCTGCTAGATGAGACTGGGCGCTTGCCGCAGTCAGCGAGATCTTCCAGCACCGCCTCAGCCAACGGATAGCGCTGAGCCGGATCTTTTTCGAGAAGCCTTTCGATGATGGCCGTGAAATCGGGCCCGATGCACGAGATTGGCGGAATGGGGGCCGGATCGTCGTGCAGAATGGCGTGCAGCGTATCTACGGTTGACTTGCGCGGCCACGGATGCTTGCCGACCAGCAGTTCATAGAGCAGGATGCCGAAGGAGAACAGATCGCTGCGCTGATCGACCCCCTGGCCTTGGATCTGCTCGGGCGACATGTAGGCCGCGGTGCCGGCCACCTGGCCGGGAAGAGTGATGTCCGTGGAGGATACGCCCTTCACCGGGAGCACCTGGGAGGACGATATGCGCTTGGCGAGGCCGAAGTCGAGGACTTTCACGTAGCCATCGAACCGGACCATAATGTTGGCCGGTTTCAAATCGCGATGCACGATTCCGGCTGCATGCGCGGCGCGCAGGGCCTCGAGCACCTGCCGCGCAACCTCGATCGCTTTCTCCGGCTCGGGCGCTCGCTTGAGCCATTCCCGGAGCGTCTCGCCTTCCACCAGCTCAGTGACGATGTAGTTCGGACCGACATCGTACAGAGTGCAGATGTGGGGATGGTTAAGCATTGAGATGGCGCGGGCCTCGCGTTCGAAACGCTGGCTGAATTGCTGGTTGGAGATTTTGATGGCCACCGGGCGGTTTAAGCGCGTGTCCATGCCGCGATAGACGGTACCCATTCCGCCCTCACCCAGAGGGCCGACGATCTGGTAAGGCCCGAGCTTCTCGCCGGGCATGAGAATGGTGCGAGTTTCAAGGCCGGCTGCGGATGCCCAGACCTTGGATTGGATCAACCCGCCGGTTGAGCTGAGTTGTTCGAGGAGGGATTCTACTTCGCGCCGGAGGAGTTGGTCGCTTCCGCAAGCTGAGTCAATGAAGGCGGGCCGCTCCGAGGGATCTTTCTCGAGAGCCGCAAGGTAAATTTGCTCAACCTGCCGCCAGCGCTCGGGCTCCATGGAAATGTGAAAAGATCCTCACACAATTCTACTTGAGCTGCTGGGGAGAATCCAGAATCCCGTCTGACGTGGGCGGTTCGCGCGCTTCTTTCTTGGTACCTCGCGGAATTAAACGCCGAACACAAACCGCAGAATACCGCAACATTACGAGTAGGGAAAAGCACCCCGAACTTGTGCAATTAGTGCATGGTCGGCCAATGAATGGTGCGGACCCCGGATCGGCACCTTACGCTATTCACCGATGTGCTGCTAGGTCGGAGCGCCGGCGACACGGGCTGGCCAGATCGACGCGGAAGGTTATACTGTCGCCGAAGATCGTGAAGGTCGGGTCGGGTGGGACGAAGAGGGTGCCGGGCGGGCAGATCGGCGCAGAAGGACACGGGGGCGCATCGGTTCGTGAAGTTTGAGCTCGCGCGCGACGGTCACGGAGCAGCGGGTCAGTGGGTGGTCAGGGAACAACACCGGTTCACAACTTCTGGTGCCATCACAGCTTGTTGTCCCTTCGTGTCCTCAAATCACCAATCGAAGCATACCGAGGTGTGCGCCGGAGAGCAACCGGCGCATTTGCGGCGATCCGCAGCCCTGGGTCGGCCATTTTGCACGGGCTTGGGAGATTCAACCGAGCAAGGACTAATGCGTCGCGCATTTGTTTCATCGTCTGAACCTCCACTTCAATCCCCTCCGCGCTGAATTTCAGTCGAACTCTTCGACTATACCGGCCGTGAAGCCAAGCCCCGATCACGCCTCCGACAGCCGTGAAAGCTGGAACGAGAAGAGAAGAAATATTCACAGGACACTGTTAGTAAAGAGGGACTTACTACATTACCCCCCCAAATGGGGGTTTACATCTGCTCTTTTAGGGGCACCCGAGATCGGCTCAAAGACCGATATTCACCCTGCGAAGGAGACTTCGCTGAGGCCGGCTACACCACGCTACATGCGACGGCGCTGAGGGCGCACAAGGTGTCGACCGGCACGCGATGGTCAAGGCGCACCGGTTGGCCGAGATCGTCGTGCGGCCAAGGCGAAATACCAGCGACACTCGACAGCGCCCGGTGCTAAATTTGCATTTCCATGAGCATCCCTCTAGACCTGACACGAGACCATGTGCTTCAGGCTATCGAACGGCTCAAGCAGACCGGCATTCCGGCAAACGCACAGTCCACACGGTACGATCTCGTGGACGCCGAGGGGAGCCGTTGGCCACCGAAGGCGGTCATGGAGCTGGGCGCCGAGATCGCCACCGGCAAGCCCTTGCCGCGAACCGAATTTTCAGGTGGCGATCAGACCAACGCCCGCTTACTCGCGCTTGGATTCGATGTACGGCTGAAACCAGGGGCCGCTGTGAGTTCACTCGACCTGGAGGACCTCAAGCCCGGGATGGTCATCAGCAATGATGACCTCGTCCACGCTTTCAAAGTGGGCAATGCAGGTGGAATGCGATATTCCGGCACGCACGACTGCCTCGTACTGATCGCGGATCACACAAAGGCGCTCTACGATGATCGCCGGGACGGAGACCTTCTGCACTACACCGGTATGGGTACCACCGGAAACCAGAGCCTATCCGGCCAGAACCTGAGACTTGCCACTCAAGCGGAATCGGGAATTGTCGTCCATCTCTTCGAGGTCTTCCAGAAGAACCAATACGCTTATGCGGGGCGTGTGGTTCTCGCGGGATCTGTAAAAATGGAACAACAACCCGATGATGAGGGAAATCTCCGAACTGTTTTCGTTTTCCCGCTGAAGCTGCAGAATATTGATCAGCCGCCGATGCCCACGATCGAACAGATCGAGCAAATAAGGCGGGACCGGCAGCGAAGGCTAAGGACCAAGCCCGCTGCGGAATTAAGACAGCTGGCGGCCGCGGGGGGCAACGGCGCTCCCAGCCGTCGGACCGTTTCCAGTTTTCAGTACGAGCGCGATGAATATGTCGTTGCTTTTGTGAAAAGGCTAGCCGACGGCGTCTGTGATCTATGCCAAAACCCTGCGCCGTTCTCATCTGCGGATGGGCCGTACCTGGAATGCCATCACGTAGAACACCTCGCCCGCGGCGGACCTGACACAATCGCCAATGCCGTGGCGCTTTGTCCAAACTGCCACCGGAAAATGCACATGTTGGATCCGTCGCACGACCGGCAGGCACTACTTGAGCGGATCAAGCTGCGCGATGGATAGGGTGGGCGGGCAGATCGGCGCAGAAGGGGCAAGGGGCGCGAAGGTCGGCTCGCGCGTGACGGTCAAGGCGCAGAGGTTGCTCGAGATGGTCGTAGAGGCGGTGGAGGACGAACCGTTCACGATGCCGTGTAAGCCACTGCAAGGCAGATCTAGAATGCCGACTTTCCGTTCACGTGAATAATTTCCGCATTGCCGACAATCCACTCGAAGCCCACGGGGGGACGCCTACCATACGCCCGGAGTTCGCCGCCGGACGTCTTCAGGCCCCTGGCGCGGCAACTCGGGCTCGACATCGGTCTACTGACGCGGGGCCGCGGCTCCGGTTTCGTTTTCGGCGTCGGAGCTGTCATCAGGCCATTTGTCGAGGTCGTCGACACGCCAGAGTTCGCTGAGTGGGCCGGCGAGCTTCGCGTCGAGGCGTTTCTGAGATTGGTCCCAGAGCGAAGGCTCTGTTATGCCCTTTGCTTCCAATGCCTCAGTCAAAATCTTAATCTTTTCGTTCGCGACCGCCAGCATCACTTCAATGTTCGAAATCAGCGGCTCCAGCATTCCCACCCGCGCTGGCGTATCGTGCTTGCGGTCGATGAGAGTCAGGCTCGCCTTTGTGAATCCGTCGTGCTCTGACCACGCGCCGCGGCCAAAACGCATCTCCAGCGGAGTTGGGTTCAGGCCCTTTCGCAAGACCGGAAAGTAGAGTGGCAGCGCTTTGATTTTCTGTAGTTCTTCAGCAGATAGACGGACGCGTGCGTTGATCGTCAGCGTACCCGCGTCGTCAAATCGCTCCTCATAGCGTGTGGGTATGACTTCAATATCTCCAAGAAGCAGAGCATCTACCTTGATCTGCTCCGCTTCCGTCAGATCCCACTGGTGCGTCTCCGTATCGTCACCCTGCATGTAGCTGTAGGACGTGCGCCCGATCGCCCATTGGCCAGCCGGCGGTCCATCGATTCCGACCTCCATCTTTGGTTTCTTCTGGAGCAGGTCTGCGAGTAACTGCTTCTGCTGTGGTCCCGTGACCCGGAACGAGATGCTGATCTGCCGGAGCGACGCTCCGGTGTGTTGAGACGTGATACTCTCCGCGTTTAATAGGCTGGCAGTAATTGTGACGTCTTTCGACTTGACCGTGACTTGGGACATTTTGATCCAGTTCCATGCTGGCACATTCACCGATCCGGGACAACCGATTTCGCCAGTACCGGAATGGCCGAGAGATACGAGAACTTAGTTCGGAGTAGATGTCGGAATTCCTCCAGAGCATGAAGCAGATCGGCCATCGTGGTATTGGCGCTTAAGCGAAATAGCTCCACCGGCGCGGTGGGCCACTTCATTTCGGACCAAACTGCCTGGGCGGTGCGGACCAGCCAGTCGACGCGGCGCGCATGGCTATAGAGGGACACATGGACGAAGTCCCACTCCTTCCCGAACTCCGGCCAGGAGGCGCTGAACAATGGGAGGCGCACGCGATCCCGGTCGTCCTGATCAAGGCCGCGGTAAACCCGGTGGAGGTAGTTGGCCTCTCCGAACAGCATCCGGGGGGCCAGCGTCTGGGAATCGTTCGCAGTCCCGGTCTGGTCGCCGTCGCTCGTGGCGGCTCGCTCTGCTTCGATCTGACCTTGGGTTGTCGCGAACCGTCCGGCTCGAAACCAGTCGCTTCCCGAGAGATCCACGGGGCAGCCGGCGCTCCGCAAGGCGTCAGCAACGGCTTGGCGCGATTGGGGCGAGTCGTCAAGTTGCAGAATGTGGTGACCGGCAAGATCGCTCATAGGCCGGTGTGATCCGATTCGGATGAGCACCGTGCGTTCCGG
>Ga0070741_10020005_pt1 | contig 10626 bp, 4 predicted proteins | sample Coa_R1_4_FD_66440 | JGI IMG/M metagenome (GOLD analysis project Ga0070741, IMG submission 66440) | Surface soil microbial communities from Centralia Pennsylvania, which are recovering from an underground coalmine fire - Coalmine... | ecosystem: Environmental > Terrestrial > Soil > Unclassified ... | reverse complement strand
TCTCGAATACAAATGATCGAAGATGCCCTCATAGTTCTTGGGAAGCTCGCTCACTGCGGGCGTAACGTCCACCTTGGCGGCCCCGGCTTTGAGAGAAGCCGATTGCGGAGCCTGGGCAGCCGCTCCCTGCCAAACCCCGATTGCCAGAATCGCATAAGAAACGGAAACAAACGATCGCATGATGGTCCTCCAAATCGGTCAGCTCATCGTCAGAATGAAAGCCGTAGCGCAAACTGGATTTGCCGCGGGTTGTTGATTTGACTCGTAACCTGGCCGAATGAGATGCTTCCCACTTGTACACCCGGCTGCCCGAACTGAACGCGGTTGAACAAATTCAAAAACTGCGCGGTGAACAGCAAATGGAACCGCTCGTGAATAGACGTATCTTTAGCCAGCGCTACGTCCCAATTATTCACGCCCTGCGTTCGTAGAATTGAATCCGTACGCCCTTCGTTCCCAATGCTAAACGGCGTAGAAGGTTGAACGTAGCATGCAGTATTAAACCAACGGTTAAGTCTTGATTGCGCCGATCCGGAAATATGGGCCTGGCAACCTGGAACAACATTTGGCCGAATACCTCCGAAACCAAAATTGGTGCTGAGGTCGTTCGGTTGGGCACTCAGCGCTAGCGGAAAACCGCTTTGAAAAGTGGTGATGCTGCTCAGGGTCCACCCCGAGACCAGGCGGTCTCCAACGGGACCGGCATTGGATAGCCAGTGTCGTCCTTTGCCGAATGGGAGCGAGAGCGAGTAATTCAGAACCAACCTCTGAGGTACATCGAAGCTCGTCAGCGAGCGCTGGGCAGAGAGGTTGTTGGGGTCCTGCGTGCCGCCAACAGCATTGTTCTCTAGAAAACCAGTGGTGCTGTCGACGGTCCCGATGACCTTAGACCATGCATAAGACACGAGAATAGTCCCAGCGGATTGGAACCTCTTCCGATAGCTTGCCTGCAGGGAGTGATAAATCGAGTTGCCCCCGTCCCACGAACTGTCGGTGACAGCGTTGAATTGCGGGTAAGGGCGCAACAGCTGACCTTGCGCAACGGTCACCCCGTTGTACGCACTGCCCGAACTGAGCTTTCCGGCCAGCGGATTTCCGACCTTCACATTCGGAAAGGTCTGAGCGTCTGCAGCGGTCGTCGAAAGGCCGCTTGCTACCAGCCCTTGATACTGTGCGGCAGCCTGGGCCGCGAGATCGTCCGATAATGCGTTCAGGTTTCGGCCTATCTTCAGATGCGTGCCTTTGGATCCGCTATACCCAATCTGCAATACGGAGTTCTGACTCAACTCCTGCTGGATATTGAAGTTCCATTGCTGAACGTAAGGATAGGGAACGTTGGGTACTCGCCCGCTGATGCCGATCCCCTGAATGGCGGCGCTGTAGGCCAGATTCCGGCCGAGCGGCTGCGGAAGAATACCGTCCGTCAGCTGAGGAAACGGATTGCTCAACGTTCCCAAAACCGGCGTGGTGGCGAAAGTAATTGGCGTGGAGGTTGGAGAAGGCGCCCCTGTGTCATTGGGGAGATATGCCAGAGTGTATCCGGTCCGCAGCACAATGCGCGGCAATACCCGGTATGCCAGCCCGACACTCGGCGCGAAGAGGTTGTAGTGCGATGAATCGTCATATCGACTCGGATATTGTGGTGAGTTGACAAGCACCAGATTTCCTCGCAGTGCCTGGGCGCTGCCGGTGACGGGATTTACGATCGACCCTAACGGGCTCGGGGTATCCGGAAGCAGCATCGTATTCAAATCGTGTTTCTCGGCAAAGCCGCCGGGAATGTCCCAGCGTACGCCTGCATTGATGGTCAACTTTGGCGTCGCGTTAAAAGTATCCGTCATATAGAAGCCGCGGTATGGCTCGACGGTGGACACCCATGTTCCGGTTGAGATCGTGGAGCTATTTGGTATGGCATTCCCGAGCATGAAGTTGGCAAATTGGTTATTCGTCGGGACGCCAGGGAGGAACAAGTACTGGCCGGTCGGCCCACCGGGTCCGGCCGGAGAGAAATACCCCTCGAGGCGGCGCAAATCACCCCCGAACCGCAGTGTATGCTTTCCGATCACCTTATTCAGATTTGCTGTCAGATTGTATGTATCAAACGTAAAGAACTGGATGACGTTGATGACAGCAATCGGAAACGGACTGGGGCTGTAACCGGCAAGTAGCGGAATGGGTAAGGCATTGAATGTTACCTGATTGGCAAAGGGAGCCAGGCCTGGGAATTTCGACAGGTCGACTTTGCCCAGGGCCGGAGGCACCGAAGAAAAATCGAACCGCAGGAACGAAAGCCGCACATCGGCAACCGTCGTGGGATTGATCGTATAGGTATCTCCAAGTACGGCCTGGTGCGTTGTCGATAGGACTGCCGGCTGTGGCACGTCATTATGAAAGTAGTTGGTGGCGAGCGTATTGGTTCCCCACCGCGTGTACCGGGCAAACAATTGATGCTTCGAAAGGCTGTAGTCTCCCCTGGCCGTGACCTGGTTACTGTTTGACCCGGACGAAGCATTCGTCTGGAAATTCACGCCGCCCTCCGGAACGTTCGGGAGATTCGGAAGAGCCCAGTATTTTATGCTGTTGGCCATGTAATAGGCCGTCGGATCCGGACAGACCTTATTTAATACGCCATTGCACTGAACTTGATTGGTGGTTCCGGTATAGAAGATTGGACGATCGCTGGTAAAGTCGCCCGTGAGTTCCGCCGCAGTGGGTACCCGCGCCGCGTACGGCAAGCCTGCCCGATTCGCATATCCTTCCCAGTTCGCGAAGAAGAACAGCTTGTTCTTGACCACGGGTCCACCGAGAGAAACGCCGTATTGATTTTGCGTTAGAGGCGGCCGCTGGATATTCGCCCGGTTATTGAAGAAGTTGTTCGCATTCAGAATCGTATTGCGGAAGTACTCGTTGGCCGTTCCATGCAGCTCGTTTGTGCCCGACTTGGTGGAAAAGCTGATCACACCGCCGTAGTAACGGCCGTACTCTGAGCTGATGTTGTTGGAGTCGACTCGGAATTCGCGAATGCTGTCCTGCGCGGGTATCAGACCGACCCAGTTCTGAATCGGGACGTTCAAGGGGGCGCCATCCAGCGACAGAGCATTTTGTCCCGCAACTCCGCCGCCGATTTGGTAATTCGACCAACCGGCCGGATTGGTGTAGTTGCCGATAGCCGGCTGGTTGTTCGTCGCGGCGCCCGAGGTCGCCCCCTGCGGCACGACTCCCGGCGCCAGCGCCAGCAGATTCATCACATTTCGGCCGTTCAGCGGTGTGTCCTGAATCTGACGGTCCTCAATCACTTGACCTACACTTGTTGTCGCCGACTCGAGCGCGACGGCGGATGCCTCGACAGTGACCGTGTCACGGACTGACCCGACCGCGAGGGTGTAGTTCAGCGTTGCCGTCTCGCCCACGTGGATTTCGATTCTATCTTGAGCGACCGACTGGAATCCCTCCTTGGAGATGCCGATGCGGTAAACGCCAGGGATCAGACCAGAGATCCGGTAGAGGCCCACCCCGTTGGTTTCAGCCTTTAGCGATACGCCGGTATCCACTCCCGTCAGGGTCACCGATGCAGCCGCAATAGCTCCTCCGGATGGATCCGAGATCAGACCCGTGACTGTTGCCGATGGGTTTTGGGCAAACAGAGAAACGCCTAATCCAGCAAAACAGAATGCTAGCCGGATGAGCCGCGGCATTCTCTCCAAACAGCCCTCGGCGCACACCATAACGCCACTCGTTCGGATCCCCCAGTTCATTTCCCCTCCAGTTCTGCTCTATCTACTGCATGAATAAGCCAAGGTCGAACGCGTCGGCCATGGCATGGTTGCCCGTGTCGTTGGGATGGATGTGGTCGCCAGGATCAAATTCCGGTTTCAGCCGCACCGGCCGCTCACGATCACTCACGACGGCGTCAAAATCCACGAGTGCATCGAAATTCCCCTTGGTGCGAATCCATCGGTTGACGGTCTGACGGATCTCTTCGCCGCGCTCGGATGCGGTCGGCACGCCCTCCTCCGGCATGATCGTCGCGCCGATCACTTGGATCCCTTGCGCGTGGCAACGAGCGATGATCTGGCGATATCCCCAGATCAGTTCGTCACTGGTGAGCGCGTTCGGTCCATCGGATCTTCCTCGGATGTTAATGTCGTTGATTCCTTCCAGCAGAACCACCCATTTCACGCCGGGGCGGCTCAGGACATCGCGATCTAATCGCGCCAGAGCGCTAACTCCCGCTCCATCGCGAAGTACCTGGTTCCCAGAGATCCCTTGATTTACAACCGCAACGTGCCGGGTTGCCTGGTTCGCGTTCAGTCGCTTAGCCAGAAGGGTCGGCCAGGCGCGATCCGCATCACGGGTGGTCGCGAAACCATCTGTGATGGAGTCGCCCAACGTCACGATGGTAAACGCATCCGGCGGCGCGGCAACCTCGATGCTGGCGAGCCACGCATACGCGAACATCGTGGCCGGCGCAGGCATACTTGGCGCTCCGGTCACGTCGCCTTTGGAAATGTACGCGGTGTGGAGCGCCACATTGTGGTTTGTCGGGGGACCCGTGTCATGCGGGAGGTACAGTGATATCGCGAGATCCGCGAGAGGAGCGACATCCAGATCGACCGGGTCGCTGACCACGAGGGAACCCGGCGGGATCTTGAACGAGGCGCTGCGGCTGAACGTGAGAACGCGATCGCTTCCTTCCACGATCGTGCCCTCGCCCTTATACCGTGCGACGTGCGCGGCGCCCACCTCGATCGGCTGCGCACCGGTCATGTTCGAAAGTTCTACGCGTAGACGATTGCCACCCAGACTCGTGCGTAAGACCATTCGCACGGTCTGGTCGGCAAACGTGGGCGGGAGGTTCGATACCTCCGGCCCCGCGCGGCGAGCGGGTGGTGGGGGACCGCCCCTCCCGCCGAACGTCGAGGGCGCCAACTGCTGCGCCGTCGTCCAGGCGGTTACCCAATGGTCGCCGCTCTGGGCGCGCAAAACGCCCGCGCAGAAGGTGGCGAGAGCAATTACGATCAGGCTCACTCGGAATTGCACGGTCACTCCCGCTAGAACCTCATGACGCCATTAATCTGCAGGGTGCGTCCGGGGTCGGCAGCCGTGATGGCGCCGAAGGCGGGCGACCGCAAGTCCAAGGCCGGAGGAGGAGGAGTAACCGCGCCGGGAGTGTACGTCGGATTGGTCCAGCGCACGAAATTGAAGGGATTGAGGGCGTCCGCGCTGAAATCGAACGTCAGACGCTCCTTTACCTTGAAGCTCTTGCCGATCGTCAGTGCCTCTTGCTTGGTCCAGACTCCGCGCACCCAACTTAGGGTAGGCGCCAGATTGCCGAAGTTGAAGCCGGTGGACGTCGTGAACGCAGCAGAGTTCAAGAAGCGATCCCTGGCGGGGTCGAAATCGCGCGGGTTGGTCACCTTGTAAGGCGAAACGCCCGCTACTGCGTTGCCGCGTTGTGTGTAGCCGACTTGGGCCAGGGTACCGGCGCCGCCGTACAAGCTGAGCGGCGGTCCCGAGGCATACTTCATGAAGCCGTTCAGCCGCCAGCCGCCGGCGACCGCGTTCAACACCCGGGAGTTCCCATGCAGGAATGGTTTCCCTTTGCCGAACGGAAGCTCGTAGGCAAAGCTCGTGCTCATGGTGAACGCCGGTTGCTGATCGAGCTGGTAAATCCTATTTCCGGGGAATTGATCCAGCCCCAGCGTAAAGCCCTTCGACCAGGTCACGAATCCGAAGAGCGTCAGTCCCGACGAGAAGCGGCGGTTGACTTTCACTTGCAGCGAATCGAACTTGGATCGGCCGACCGGGTCGGCAACGCCGCCGGCAAAGGATCCACCGAAGAAGACGCCGCCGCTAGTGGTCACGCCCGTGTATTGAGGGTAAGCACGCAGTGACTGGTAGACCGTATTGGCTCCGCGTTGGTTGACGAAGCTCGGATAAGGCGCAGTGAAGCCAGCGGCCGCAGCCGCAGCGGAAGTAATCGGCTGCAGCAACAGGCTGCCGTATTGAAGTCCGCTCAGCGGCATGTAATTGTAATTCACCGCCATTCCCAGATGGGTGGACCGGCTGCCGATGTAATTCGCCTCTAACGTTGTGTTGCGAAGAATCTCGCGCTGGATGCCGAAAGTCCAGTTGATGGTCTGTGGCAACCGGGTTCCGGTCCTTGGAATAAACGTGATCGCTTGCCCGTTCAGGAACGAGGGATCGATCACCGGTGGCCGAGAGAAACTCTGCGGGAACGTTCCGGTGTCCAGGTAATAAAGCGGCGTATAGCCGTCTCCTGAAGTGAATGAGGGCGTGTTGCTGAAGCCGGCGATCGCCGGGTTCACGGTATTACCCGAGTTGGCGTAGTAGATCCCGGCCGAAGCGCGGATTACGGTTTTGGCATTGGCCTGATAAGCCAAACCCAGGCGCGGCCCGAAGCCCTTTAGCCACTTATCCTGGAAATTGCCACCGATCCGGCCAGGGCCATCGCCGATGAATGCGAGCGCACCCAAGCGGCCGCCGGCGCCGGGGTTCGGCAATCCGGGCTGGAAGCTCGAAATCTTATCCTGCACTTCCGAAATGGGAGAGTTGTAATCCCATCTCAGGCCGTACGAAACGGTCAGTTTCCGGCTGGCATGCCACTCATCCTGCGCGAAGACGCCAAGGCGCAGCAGGCGGGAGCCCCAGCTCGGCTCGATGTCGGCCGTCGCGGTGCCTACTGCCCCCAGCAGAAAGCTGGCGTACGAATTGCCCCATACACCATAACTGGGGGAGTTCGGCTGGCTGGTCATCGAATTGGTGAAGGTGAAGATGCCCGAGGCACCGCCGAAAAACTGGCGGTTCACACGATCGCGATCTACCTCGAATCCGAACTTCATGGTGTGATTGCCGTGAATCCACGAGAAGTTCTCGATGAAGGAGTAGCGCAGATCATGCCAGTTCTCGTCATAGCCTCGGTTGATCTGGGCGGGGGAAACGGCGCCGCCGCTGAAGTTGATCTGCGGGAACGCTCCCATATCGGCGGGAATGCCCGTAATCCCCAACTTTGGAAGCCAGCCCTGCCCGTTGGTTTTGTTCAACCCGAGGTTGTAGTAGCGATCAACCGAGATGGTCACATGATTGAGCAGCGACGGCCGGATCACGTAATCGTGGTTCAGACGGATCTTCCAACTATTCGCCACTTGGTCGAAGACGTTGTCGAGGGGATTTACTTGAGGCGCGCCCCACGCCGGCGCATCCGTCATTCCACCCGACCAGATAACGCGCGGCCGCTTCTGATAGGTATAGCTGCCTTGCAGCTTCTGGGTGTTGGAAATACTGTGGTCGATTTTGACGATCGGAACCCAGGTGTTGTAGTAGGGCCAGGTCGCAGCAGCCTTGCTGTTGAAGTTATTAATGACTCCTGGCAGCGTGGGGCTTGGCATGTATTGCGCTACAACCTTGGCGGCTTGCGAGATCCGGTCGCCGGGAATGATATTGTTGGCGAACTGCTGCCTCACGAACCCGCCGTTCCCGTCCGGAACGGTCGTGGCCGGATCAAAGATCGGGATCTGTTGGCCCGCGGCATTCGTTAGTTTGCTGAAATCGCCTCTGACAAAACCCTGCGTGGGAATCGTGATGATGCTGCCGCTGGCGCCGTAGCGCGAGAAGAACATGCCCAGGCTGCCGAAGAAAAACGTCTTGTTGCGGCCATTGTAGACGTGCGGAATCACCACTGGGCCGCCCAGCGTAACCCCCCCTTCGTTCTGCCGGTACGGCGTTCTCTTCGGCTGGAAGAAGGAGCGCGCATTCAGCTTGTCGTTCCCCAGGTGATCGAACGCACTGCCGTGGAGTTCGTTCGAGCCGGAGCGGATGGTGACGTTTGTGAACCAGTTGCCAAAGCCGCCATACTCAGCATTGAAGGCGTTGGAAACGACGCTCACTTCTCCGACCTGCTCCAAGAACGGGCCGTTTTCAGAGAGCGCGCCCACCATAATACGCTCGCTAGCCGGTGCGCCATCCAAAAACGCCTCTGTCTTTCCGGTTGGCGCGTTGTTGACCGCGGGGGTGAACGTGTTGCTATTGGAAGTTCCCGGCAGGTTATTCAGGAAGCTGGTGATGTCCCTTTTCGTGCCCACGACGATGACCGGAAGTTCTTGAATCAGTTTCTCCTGGAACCCGGCCGCATTGTTCATCGTGTTGGTATCGAGCATCGGCGCCTCCCCGGTTACTGTCACCGACTCGCTGATCGTACCGGGCTGCAACATTACATCGATTCGCACATCCATTCGCGGCCGGACTTCGACCGGTTCGCGGGTAACGGGGGCAAATCCCTCCTTCTGGAACAGGAGTCGATAGTTGGCCGCTGGCAGGTTCGGTGCCGTGTAGAGGCCTTCCACATTCGTTTCGAATTCGAGAGTGCTGTTGGTATCAATCCGGACCACCTGAACCTTGGTTCCAGGAATCCCCGAACCGGTCTGGTCCTGAACGACGCCTTGTATCGTGCCGCGATCGATCTGCGCCCATCCGGGCATAACACAGAGAAGTAGCAGAACTGCGATCAGGAACGGTGCAGCCGGGACGACCCCCGGCGTCTTCAGTGGAGTCTGCATGGACTTGATCCTTTCGATCACCCCGTTAGTCGTTTCAAGCTTGCCGATGATTCTCATTCGATCGCCCGCTGAATCGCCGACGCCGCAATCGGCGCCATCACTTTATAGCCTTCCGCATTGGGATGCAGGCCGTCGGCGGAGTACGCGTCCTTAAGCCAGCCCTTCTCGTCCACCAATGCGGCAAAATAATCGGCGTAGACGGCGTTCACGCGGGCGGCATACTCTTTCAACCACGCGTTCAACTTGAGGATGTCCGCGGGCGGATGACCTTCAGTCATCTTGATCCGCCGGAACGGAGGAGCGCCTGGACCGGCTGGCAGCGGCTGCGCTTGAGAACCTTGACTCTGCTGCCTCAGGTAGGGGTAGTCGCTGACGGGCAGCAGCGAACACAAGATCACTTTGATGCCGTGATGTTGCGCCAACTCGGTCATCGCCATGAGATTCTGCTCGATCATCTCCGCAGTCGATGGGCCCGTGTTGCGCGAAACGTCATTAATGCCCGCCACCACCACCATGGCCGCGGGCTTGAGATCAATCACATCGGGATACATGCGAACCAGCATCTGCGGCGTCGTCTGGCCGCTGATGCCGCGATTCACGTAGGGCTTACCAGGGAAATACTCCGTGAGCTTCCAAAAATCGGTGATCGAGTCGCCCATGAATACGACTCGCCCGGCCGGAGCAGACTGCTGCTTCAATTTCTGGTTGTCCTCATGGTAGCGGCCGAGTTGATTCCAATCCTGGAGCTGATCCGCAAGCCCCCTGGCGCTTAGAGCCAGGCAACAATTGGATCGCGGAGGATTGAACTCATCGGCCAATTGACCGTAGGCGCTCGTGCCCAGCCACAGAGCGCCCACCACCAGGAAGTATAAGCGTGCTTTCACCATACTGCGCATTTCCCTCGCTCAGCTAAAAGTCCAACCGCAATCCGAACTGAATTGCGCGAGGCTGGTTCGCCATGGCAGTGACGAGACCAAACAACGGACTGCCCACCTGGTTGCCCGGTGCCGCAAACCGCGGATGATTGAACATGTTATAGAACTCCGCGGTGAACTTGAGGTTCAGCGCTTCGGTGAGAGGAGTGCCTTTGGCGATTGAGAAGTCCCAGTTGTTGATCGCGTCCGTGCGTACGTCGGAATTGACACGCGGAGCATTACCGAATCTCATGTCCCCGGACGGTACAGCCGTGAAGCATTGGGTATTGAACCAACCGTGGTCCACCTTAGATTCGCGCGAGCCCGAGGCGCCCAGGTTGCAGCCAGCCACCTGATCCGGCCGCATAAAATTGCCCTGCGCTCCGAAATAGCCGCCACCGCCACCGAATTGGCTGATTGCCGTGCCGGCACGGACCTGAGTCATGCCGAGAGGGACCCCGGTCCGGAACGTGGTGATGCCGTTAACGCGCCACCCCGACACGATCGCATTACCGACACCCATGGCCCCTTTCAACAATCGCTTCCCCTTCCCGAATGGCAGATCGACGCCATAACCGATCGAGAGGTTTTGCGGGATGTCGTATTCGCTCCGCGAGTACTCCGAATCCAGATTATTGTTGTTCTGCACCATGCCACCGAAAATAAAGCCTTCATCGAGGAAGGCGGTGATGCTATCGGTGTTGGCGCTTAATCTCGACCACGTGTATGCCGCTGTCAGGATTCCACCGGCGAACCGCTTCTGAAACGAGGCCTGAACCGACTGGTAGTTCGACCGGCCCCGGTAAGGATCGAGCGCCAGTACGCGGTCATATTGAGGGAAGGGCCGCAGCAACAATCCCGCCGCCACGGTAGGCTGCGACATGATTGTGCCGGGATTCGTGATGATGCCGTAAAACGGATTCTTGACTTGAGCGAGCAAGGCCACCGACCCCATCGAAAAATACTGGTCCGGGATCTGATTGAGGTTCAGGTTGGAAACCGTGGCAAAGCCCTGCAACAGAAGATTCGAACCGTGCGATCCCGCATAGGCCACGGTCAACGCAGAGTCCTTCCCGATCTGGCGTTCTACCGCCACGTTCCACTGCTGTACGTGGGGAAGGTCATACCCGGGCTTC
>Ga0070741_10020003_pt1 | contig 10626 bp, 10 predicted proteins | sample Coa_R1_4_FD_66440 | JGI IMG/M metagenome (GOLD analysis project Ga0070741, IMG submission 66440) | Surface soil microbial communities from Centralia Pennsylvania, which are recovering from an underground coalmine fire - Coalmine... | ecosystem: Environmental > Terrestrial > Soil > Unclassified ... | reverse complement strand
CCGCCCCGGCGTCCGGTCCCGCGTCGACGCCGGCGGCGGGCGTCGCCTCGCGTTTCATGAGCGTGCGACAAGTCGCCGAGTATCTCGACATCCATGAGAAGAAGGTTTACGCGCTCGCGGCCGAGGGCGTGATACCGGCCACCAAGATCACCGGCAAATGGCTGTTCCCGCGCGATCTCATCGATCAGTGGCTGGTCGAGTCCGCGCACGGCGGCGTGCTCACCGATCGTCTCGTGATCGCCGGCAGCGACGATCCCCTGCTCTATCGCGCCGTCATGCAGCTCGCGAACGAGATTCAGGGTCGCGCGCTCGTCACGTACACCAGCACGGGTACGCAGCTCGGGCTCGGTCTGCTCGCGCGCCATCGGGCGGACGTCTGCGGTATTCACTGGGGTCCGGCAAAGGAAAGCGAGCACCGGCATCTCGCCGTCATCCGCCAATATCCGCGCCATCGCGAATGGGTGGTGCAGCGCGCCTTTTACCGCGAACAGGGGTTGATCCTCGCGCCCGGCGCGCAGCCCAACAACGACATACGCGCGCTGTTCGCGCCGCAGGTGCGTTGGGCGATGCGCCAGGAAGGCGCGGGGTCGCAACGTTTCCTGCGCGAAACGCTGGTGCATCACGGCGTCGATGTCTCGTCATTGCGCGTCAGCGGGAATGCCTATTCCGAACGCGAAGCGGCATCGCTCGTCGCCATGGATCAGGCCGACGTCGCGCCCGGCGCACGCGCGGCCGCCGCCGAGTTCGGCCTGGAATTCGTCTCTATCGGTTGGGAAGCTTACGATCTGGTGCTCTACCGCGGCATCTACTTTCGCACCTTATTCCAAAAGTTGTTCGAACAGCTCCGGCGTGCGGAATGCCAGCGCTGGGCGCAGACTCTCGGAGGATACGACTTTGCCGACTCCGGGAAATTGATCTGGAGCGGATAGGGCCGGCCGCTTCTCCGTTCTCGCCAAGAAAAACAGCGGGGCGTTACCTGGATGGCTCTTGGTTCGCCCCGCTCGTCTCAAAACTTCCAGCCGTAGCCGATAGAGAATAACGTCGGGTCGATATTGATGTGGCTTACCTTGGCGCCATTCGACTTCAGTATTACGTCGCTCTCGATGCTCACCTTCTTCAGATCGAAATTGAGATAGCGGTTCTTCGCGACCTCGATGTCGACGCCCACCTGCAATGCGCCGCCCGTGCTGCTCTTTTCCAAATCCAAAGCGAGCCCGGCCCCCGCGCTCAGATTGACGTCGGAAAAACGCGTGTAGTTGAAACCGGCGCCGATGTAAGGCGTGACCGTGGAGGTCGGGTGAAAATGGTATTGCAGGGTCAGCGTTGGTGGCAGGTGCTTTACGCTTCCTATCTTCGTCCCCGATAACGTTACATCATGCTTCTGAGGATAAGTGAGAATCAGCTCCGCCGCGATGTTCGAGGTGAAAAAATAACTGAAATCGACCTCCGGAAACAACTTGTCTTTGACATGAATCGCGTCGGCCGGCACCCCGAGACTCGGGATCGGATCGGACTCGTTTTTCGGCTTCATATCCAATGCGCGCACCCGAAACATCCAATTCTCCGAATCCGCCGCGAGCACCGTTGCCGGCGCCGCCAGCATAGCGGCGATGAAAATTATCGTTACTTGTTTACGCATGCATCCTCCGTCAACTTGGAATGTTAGTATCGTGAAAAACCTCCATTGCCATGCGACGCACGAAAGCCGAGCAGGCAACCGCGACGAAATCGTGCGGCGCTTATAACGAATCGCGTCGGTCCCGCGCTTCGACGCTCACCAGGCAAAGTTCGAGCGTCCCGAGTTTCCTCCTGCGCTCGGTGAAAGACAGACAACCGCGTCCCACCCAATCGGCGGGGCGCGTGACGTGCGGGCGTACTCTAGTCCGAAGGTCCGGCGAAATGCGGATACATTTTCTTAAAGCGCGGTAGTAGAGCGCGAACGGCCCGCCGAGCATCATGAGCAGCGGAACCGGAATCGGGGACGCCACCCGCCGACGACGAGTAATCGAGGGCGAGACGAAGAACCGTTTGACTAGAGATATGGGGGACGGAAGAACGTGAAGAAAGGCGGGCAGCGGCCGGCGCCCTCATGGCGAGGGCGCACGAAACCGCGTCGGCTCATATCATAAAGAATCGCGACCGACTGCCCGCCGATCGAACGCTATCTGTTTTGCTTTACGGAAAGTCCGTTGATGAAGTTGAGGCAATCTTTTTCATAGGTCGAAAAGGCGGAATCGACGGTATAGCAAACCAGCTGTATGGCTCCGTTTTTGTCGCCGTAGTAGTTTCCGTAATAAACAAAACCGAGTCCCTGCATGCTTCCCTTCATCTTCATCGCGATGACGTTAACACCGTTGACCACCCGGTTTTCTTCCATAATCACCTCCATGTCGGGCGCCGCTTTTTGCGCGTTCATGACGGCGACCTTCTTGATCGTCTCGGTGTTTATGGGAAGCCGTTCGGTTATGGCAAAGGCATAGAGCGCTCCGCTCTTGTGTACGAACGAGCGCCGGGTGACGTCACTGCCGTCGCTATTTTTCAAGGACCATACGAGCGGGTCGTACATCACGGAAATGGAATCGACCACGGTCTTAAACGTGCTGGTAGCGCCCGCCGCCTTGGCGTATGAAACGGGTTTTAGTGCGGGCGAGGCGGCCGGCGCGTTGGCCGATCTCCACGTGCCGTCGGCGTAAAGCTTTACCTTGCGGCCGTCTTCCGTCGTCGCCGTTATTCCGTCTTCCGCAAGCGCCCAGCTCGTCGAGAACCATCCGACGAGGATTATCGCCATCATCTTTGAACCCATGTTTTCCTCCCCATTAGCGTCGTAACCACAGGCCGAACCGGCTGAGCTTCGAGTAACAACGTAAGTCTAGACGAGCAATTGGCGGGGTCGCCGAATTTCGCAAAGCGTGGGAAATTCCAGGCCGAATCGTCGCTTCGGGCAAACGCGCCATGCGGATAATCGGGCAACCGCCCGCAAGCGCTAGGCGACTTGAACGGGGATAGCGTTGGCGGTACGAGTGATGCGGTTGGCGGCGTCGACGTACACTAACCGCGGCTTAAAAACGACAAGTTCTTTCTCTTCGTACTCGGCGTAGGTGCAGACGATAACGATATCGCCGGGCGACGCCTTGTGGGCGGCCGCGCCGTTGATGGAAACGATACCGGAACCGGCTTCGGCGCGTATCGCATAAGTACTGAAGCGCTCACCGTTGGTGACGTTGTAGATCTCGACGCGTTCGTACTCGCGAATGTCGGCGGCGTCCAGCAGACGCGAATCGATCGCAATCGAGCCTTCGTAATCGAGCTCCGAGTGCGTGACCCGTGCCCGATGGACTTTCGACTTGAGCATCATTCGCCGCATAGCGCGCGCATTATCCGCATTTAAACCGGGAGATTCAAACGACTCAGGCCTGGAATTCTAGATTATCTATCAACCGCGTGCGCCCCAGCCAGGCGGCCGTTAATACAATCAGCGACTTGTCGCCTTCCTCCGGTTCGCCCAAGTCGTTCGCCCGGCGCACGCTCACGTAGTCCGGCCGCCATCCGGCCGCCCGCAGCTCGGTCAGCGCCCCCTCCTCCGCGGCCGCTCGCGCCACTCCCTGGCGCATTCGATCGCGCACGCGCCCGAGCGTCTTATAAAGGATAGGCGCCGTCCGGCGCTCATCCGCCGAAAGGTAGCTGTTGCGCGAGCTCAGCGCGAGCCCATCCGGCTCGCGCACGGTGTCGATGCCGATTATTTCGATCGGCATCCCGAGATCGGAAACCATCAGGCGGATCATGAGCAGCTGCTGGTAATCCTTTTTGCCGAAAATAGCCACGTCCGGCGTCACGAGCTGAAACAGCCGCGCGACCACCGTCGTGACACCGCGAAAGTGCCCGGGGCGAAACGCGCCGCAAAGGATTTGACCCAGCTGTGGCACCTCGACTTGCGTCTGCCGCTCGCGGCCCCGCGGGTAGATCTCGCGTTCGCCGGGGGCGAAGAGCAGATCGACGCCGACGTCTCCGAGGAGCGCGTGGTCTTGCGCGGGCGTGCGCGGGTAGGAAGCAAAATCTTCTTTCGGTCCGAACTGCAACGGGTTGACGTAAATGCTGACCACGACCGCGTCCGCGTACTTGCGCGCTTCCTCCATCAGACGCCGATGCCCGGCGTGCAGATTGCCCATCGTCGGCACGAACGCGATGCGTTTCCCCTGCGCGCGCAACGCCGCCACTTCGGCTCGCAGCCGCGCGGTCGTATTCGCCTCGATCATACGTTGTGGAAAGTGTGCTCGGGTCCGGGAAACCGGCGCGCCTTGACGTCGGCGATGTAAGCCTTGATCGCCGCCTCCGGCGATACCGCGCCCTGCAGGAAATTTTTCGCGAACTTCGGCGTGCGCCGCGGATAGATGCCGAGCATGTCGTAAAGCACCAGTACTTGCCCGTCGCAATCGACGCCCGCGCCGATGCCGATCGTCGGTATGGGCAATTCTTCGGTGATGCGCGCGGCGAGCTCCGCGGGCATGGCTTCGAGCACGATCAGGCTTGCTCCGGCCTGAGCGAGCGCCTGCGCATCCCGGCGGACACGCCCGGCCGCTTCATCGCCGCGCCCCTGCACGCGGTGACCGCCGAACTGATGCACCGATTGCGGCGTAAGCCCGATGTGCCCGCAGACGGGGATGCCGCGCTCCACCAGAAAGCGCACGGTGTCCGCCATGACTTCGCCGCCCTCGAGCTTCACCACGTGAGCGCCGCCTTCGCTCATGAGCCGTCCCGCGTTGACGATCGCCTGTTCGCGGCTCTGCTGATAACTCAGGAACGGCAGGTCCACGATCAGGAGCGCGCGCTCGAGCCCGCGCGCGACGCAAGCGCCGTGGTAAACCATGTCCTCCATGGTGACGGGGAGCGTGCTCGCATGTCCTTGCACGATCATGCCGAGCGTGTCGCCGACCAACACGATATCGATACCGGCCCGGTCGAGCAGCGCCGCGAAGCTGTAATCGTAGGCGGTGAGGCTGGTGATCTTCTCGCCGGCCTGCTTCATGTCGCGAAGAGTGAGAACGGTGACGGATTTCATGAGGAGACCAGAGGGTTGAAGAAATGTCGGCCGCTGCGGATACGTAATATGTAGTCGAGCAATGTCTGAAAATCACTGTCCCGGTCGACGGGATTGATCTCCGCCGCGTTCACGACGAGCAACGGCGCCGCCGCATAATGGTGAAAGAACTGCGTATACGCGTCAACAAGGGCTTGCAGATAGGGGCGATCGATCATCCCCTCGTAGGATACGCCGCGCCGGCGGATGCGTTCGAGCAGCACGTCCACGGGCGCCTGCAGGTAAATCACCCGATCGGGCGCGGGCAGATCGAAGCTCATCTGCTGGTACACCTGCTCGTAGAGCCTCAGCTCGTCGCTGTCCAGGTTCGCGTGGGCGAACAGCCGATCCTTCTCTATCAGAAAATCGCCGACAAAGCCCGAGCTGAACAGCTCTCCCTGTTTCAGCTCCTGAATCTGGCGCGCGCGCTGAAACAGAAAAAACAACTGCGTCGGCAGGGCGAAATACTTGCGCGACTGGTAGAAACGTTCCAGAAACGGATTTTCCTCGGGGCGCTCGAGCAGCGGGCGCGCGCCGAGCGCCTCGGCGAGACGGCGCGCGAGACTGGTTTTCCCGACGCCGATAGGACCTTCGACGACGATATACCCGGGGTTTTCCTTGCTCATGACCTTGCCGCTTCGCGCAAATCGTCCGTCAGGCGCACCACGGCCTGCTTGTCACAACGGTCGAGCATTTCCGCGACCGGACCGTGACCGGGAACATGAAGCGTCGGCGCTATTTCGAACAAGGGGTACAGCACGAAAGCCCGCTCATGCAGTCGCGGGTGCGGCAGCGTGAGCTCGGGCGATTGCAGCTCCAGATCGTCGTAGAGCAGCAGATCGAGATCGAGCGTGCGCGGACCGCCGCGCAGCGCGCCGCGGCGGCGCCCGTGCGCGTGCTCGATGACGAGCAGACGGCGCATCAGCGCCTGCGGAGCGAGGGCCGTATCGAGCGCGGCGACGGCGTTGATGAAATCCGGCTGCTCCGTGATTCCCACCGGCGCGCTCCGATAGAGCGCGGAGCACTTGACGACGTGCGAGTCCGGCAGCTCGCGAAGCGCCGCCATCCCGGCGCGCACTTGTTCGAGCGGCCGGTCGAGATTGCTGCCGAGACCGACGTACACGCGCGCGGTCGCGCTCATGGCGGCGACACTCGCTGGCCCCCGGAGCGCCGTCGACGCCGGCGTCTCCTGCCGCTTCCCGCCTTTCCGGCCGCCGTGGCGACCATGGCTCGCCGTTCCGCTTCCGGCGCTTCTTGAAAACGCGTCCACCACTCGCCGAGCTCGGCCTCGGCCTCGCCCGCTTGAACGCGCAAGAGCAGAAAATCATAGGCCGCGCGAAAGCGCTTGTGCTCGAGTAGCCGAAACGGCTGATGGCCCGCGCGACGATCGAGGCGCAACTGCATGGACCAGATCTCGCGCATCGGCACGCTGAACCGCCGCGGGAGCATCACGTGCTTGAGCTCGTCGCGAAGAACCTCCTCCGCCGCGCGCTCGAACGCCTCGAGCGGACGCATGCCCTGCGCCGTGCGCGTCGCCGCGCGCAGGCGCACCGGTTCCCACAATAAAGCGGCGAACAGGAAGGCCGGCGTTACCGGCTTGTCCTCGGCGACGCGCACGTCGGTATTGGCGAGCGCGTGCGGAACCAGCGTGCGCGGAAACCCGTGCTCCTCGTTGGCGAGACTGTCTTCCGTCAGCGGAAACAAAAAACGAAAGAGTCCGTGCGTGCGCAGCAGCTCGTACGTCTGCACCGCATACCCGCCCTGGAACAGCTTCAGGACCTCCTCGAACATGCGCGCCGGCGGCACCTGCAACAGCTGCGGGCCGTATTCACGGATCGGATCCGCGGTCTGCGGATCGATATTGAACCCGAGGTTGGCGGCGAAGCGGATCGCACGCAACATACGCACGGGGTCTTCGCGATAACGCGCCGCGGGATCGCCGATGATACGCAACACGCCGCGCTCCAAGTCCTTCGCGCCGCCGACGTAGTCGATAACCGTATTTTCGTCGACGTCGTAATAGAGCGCGTTGACGGTAAAGTCGCGCCGCCGCGCGTCCTCTTCCTGCGTGCCGAAAATATTATTGTCATGACGCTCGCTCGCGTCCTCGGGAGCCGGGGCCGCACGAAACGTCGCCACTTCGATGATATCCCGGCCAAAACGCACGTGCGCCAGGCGAAAGCGCCGCCCGATGAGGCGCGCGCTATGAAACACCTTCTTGATTTCCTCCGGCCGGGCATCGGTCACCACGTCGAAGTCTTTCGGCTCGCGCCCGAGCAGCAGGTCGCGAACGCAACCGCCGACGAGCAGGCTGGCGTAACCGGCTTCTTTCAGGCGGTCGAGGACTTTGAGCGCGTTGTCGCTGATGCGCGCGCGCGAAAGAGAATGTTGCGTGCGCTGGATGATGAGGGGTTCGCTAATCTTTTCTTTACCCTTGAACCGACCAATCACGCGCCCTACCGGGCGCTGTCGCGGTCGACGCGCCGTGGGGCGTGGCGACGCACCGATCGTACACTCGCGGTTGTGTAAACCCGACCGGCACGTATAATACCACCGCCTTATCTCACCGTGGCATTACCCGCTCCCTTCGTCTAGTGGCCTAGGACGCTGGCCTCTCACGCCGGTAACAGGGGTTCGAATCCCCTAGGGAGCGCCATATTAAGCATGGCGCACTGTCCCTCATGGTACTTTGTTCCCTTATCTCTCAGTAGAGCGCCTCTCGGCGCCCTGTCGATGGTAATAAAATTTATTACATCGACGAGTTAATACATCGACCAATCGCGCGGAACGCGCGATCCCCTTACATCCCGAGGTAACTCGCCCGCAGCGTTTCGTCCGACGCGAGCACTTTGCCCGCGCCCTGCGCCACGATGCGACCTTGCGAGAGGATGTAGTTACGATCGGCCATTTGAAATACCTTGCCGACTTCCTGCTCGACGAGCAGCACCGGGATGCCGCTCGCGCGAATCGCCTTGATCGCGGCGAACAGCTCGTTGCGCACTTTCGGCGCCAGACCGAGCGACGGTTCGTCGATGCACAGGAGCCGCGGTTTGTACATCAATGCGCGCGCCGTCGCGAGCATCTGCTGCTCGCCGCCGGAGAGCGTCCCGGCGACCTGATCGCGCCGTTCCTTCAAGCGCGGAAACAGCGTGAACGCCTTCTCGAGATTGCGCGCGGTCTCGCGGCTGTCGCGGGAGAGATACGCCCCGGCGCGAAGATTATCGAGCACGGTCAGCTCGCGAAACGGGCGGCGCCGTTCGGGGCAATGCACGAGCCCGAGCGCGCAGATTTCGTGCGCGGCCAGATCGGTAATTGTCGTTCCGCCGAACGTGATGGAGCCCTCGAGCACGATATCGCCGTGCGCGCCGCGGCGCGCCCGCCGTTCCCATTGCACCAGGCCCGAGATGGCGCGCAGCAACGTCGACTTCCCGGCCCCGTTCGGTCCCACGACGCCGACCAGCTCGTCGGCGCCGACGTCGATGGAAACGCCGTTCAGCAACACCGCCTTGTCGTAGCGGACCTTGAGATCGCGCACCTCAAGCAATGCTTTGGACATCTTCCACCCCTAAGTAGGCTTCGATCACGCGCGCGTCTTTCACCACTTGGTCCGGTTTGCCGTCCAGCAACACCTCGCCGAAATTGATGACGATCACGCGATCGACGATCGCCATCAGTTCCTTCAGCTTGTGCTCGATGATGATCATCGCCGGTCCTTCGCTGTGCAGGCGTCCGAAGCGCCCGCCCTTGTGCAGGCGGCGAATCGATTTCGCCAGCAGATCCGACTCGGTGGGGTTCAATCCGCCGAATGGCTCGTCCAGCAGCAACAGCTCGGGTTCCGCGGCGATCGCGCGGGCGACTTCCAACCGTTTCAAGTCGCCCTGCGAAAGCGACGACGCCGGTTCGAGCGCGAGGTCCGAAATGCCGACGAACTCGAGCGCGTCCATCGCCTTCGCTTCGATGCGCCTCACCCATTCGCCGCGTTTCTTCGCGCGGGCGTTGAGACAGGGCACCATCGCGTTCGCAATGATGGGCAGATGCCGGAACGGACGCGTATTCTGAAACGTGCCGGCGATGCCGCGATTGACGATATCCCAAGGCGCCAGGCCGGTGATGTCTTCGCCGTTGAAGGTGATACGGCCGTGGTCGGGCCGGAGAATTTTCGTGATCAGGCGCAGCAGCGTGGTTTTGCCGGCGCCGTTCGGGCCGATAATGCCCACCATTTCGTCGCGGCGCATTTCGAAGCTGACGTTGTTCACCGCCACCAGCCCGCCGAAGCGCTTGGTGAGACCCTGCACGTTGAAGAACGGCGCGCTCACCGGGTGCGCGCCTCGTTCGTGACCTCTTCGCGCAGCTCGCGCCGCGACACCTTGCCGACGTCGGTCTTCGGCAGCTCGCCGCGGAACTCGATCACCTTCGGCACTTTGTAGTGCGCGAGGCGTTCTTCGCAATACTTGCGAATCTCCTCTTCCGTCACCTTGCCGCGCGCTTCGGGTTGCAGCACCACAATCGCCTTGATCACGCTGCCCTCGGCCGGATCGGGAACGCCGATCACGCCCGTCGCCTTGATCTGCGGGTGCGTGTACAGCACGTCCTCGATGTCCTTGGCGAAAACCGAATAGCCGCGATGCTTGATCAAATCCTTGCGGCGATCGTAGTAATGGAAATAGCCTTCCTCGTCCATGCGCACGAGATCGCCGGTACGCAGCCAGCGCTCGCCGTCCACTTCGAGGAACGCCGCTTTCGTTTCCTCGGGACTCCGCCAGTAGCCCTGCATGATGGTCGGGCTCTTCAGCACGAGCTCGCCGACTTCCCCGATCGGCAAGAACGCCGTGCCGTCGGGATCGACCACCGCGGCCGTGACGTTGGAGACCGGAACACCAAAGGAACCGACTTTCGGCCGGCTGCGCGGGTTGAGATGGCTCGTCGCGCAACTTTCCGTGAGGCCGTAGCCTTCGGTGATCGACGACTGCGTGCGCTTTTGCCAGTCCTTCACCGTCGAGGCATGCAATGTGTCGGCGCCGCAAAAAATCGCCGTGAGCCGCTTCCAGTTAACTTTCGTCGTGTCCTTGTGATCCTTGAGATACTCGTAAAGCGTCGGCACACCGACGAAAACGCTTACCTGGTATTTCTCGATCGCCTCGAGGATCGTTTCGGTGTCGGGCGTGGTGAACACCACCAGCGTGTGACCCTGCGTCAGACCGGTCAGCATGATCCCCACTTGTCCGAGAATGTGGAAAAACGGCAGGAACGCGATGATCACCTCCTTGCCGTGCTGATAGTTGTACATGGCGGCGCCGGCCGTCATGGCGGCGACCAGGTTGTAATGCGTCAGCACCACGCCCTTCGGGTGGCCGGTCGTTCCGCCCGTATAAGGCATCGCGGCGATCTCGGTCTTCGGGTCGATGGTCACGCGCGGCGGATTCGGCGGATGCCGCTTCAGCAGATCCTGAAATTGATGCACCCCCGCGATGTGTCGCGCCGGCGCGCTTCCGATGTCGCCCAAGAAGCTCCGGCCGAACAGCTTCTTGATCGCCGGCAGGTATTCACTGACG
>Ga0070741_10020002_pt1 | contig 10627 bp, 8 predicted proteins | sample Coa_R1_4_FD_66440 | JGI IMG/M metagenome (GOLD analysis project Ga0070741, IMG submission 66440) | Surface soil microbial communities from Centralia Pennsylvania, which are recovering from an underground coalmine fire - Coalmine... | ecosystem: Environmental > Terrestrial > Soil > Unclassified ... | reverse complement strand
TCGCCCACCGATCCTGCCGGCAGGTCGGCCCCGGTCTCGGGATCGACCACGCGCGCCTCGACGACGGGCAGCAGCCGCCCGACGCTCGCCGGATGGGCGAGGTAGTCGGCGCCCCGGTTGGACGTGACCGCCGACGTCGTCTCGGTGAGGCCGTAGCCGTTCGACGGCGCCGCCTTCGACGCGAACACGTCGTCGACGCGCCCGACCAGGTCGGGCGGGACCGGGGCACCACCCGATCCGACGGTGCCGAGGCTCGACAGGTCGTAGTCGCCGAACCGGGGCGAGTCGAGCACCTGACGCAGGATCATCGGGACCGCCGCGAACGACGTCACCCGCTCGCGCTCGATGAGCTCGAGCGCCTGGTCGAGGTCCCACTTGTACTGCATCACCATCTTCACGCCGAACCCGGTCGACATGTAGACCATCGTGAGCCCGCCGATGTGGAAGAACGGGTATGTCTGCAAGGAGCACGGCGCGGGCGCGTCGCCCGCCGGTGCCGGCGGCGCGGGGCGGCTGGCGGCGAGCACCGCGTCGAGCGCACCGCCGAACGCCATGTTCATGTAGTTCGTCACGTGGTTGCGGTGCGTCCCGACGGCGCCCTTGGGCTGTCCGGTCGTGCCCGAGGTGTAGAGGATGGTCGCGTCGTCGTCCGGTGCGATGTCGACGTCGGGGAGCTCCGGCGACCGGTCGAGCCGGTCGAACACGTCGCCCCAGTGGATCGCCGCACCGGCGACCGGGCGGTCGTGTCGGACGACGAGGGACGCCAGGTCGAGCGCGGCGAGATCGCCGGCCAGGCGCTCGTACCGTTCCCCGTCGAGCACCGCGAAGGTCACGCCGCTGTCGTCGAGCGCGTACCGCAGCTCGGGCGCCGTCCACCACGCGTTCAGCGGCACCACGACCGCGCCGAGCGCCTCGGCGGCCCAGAACGCGAACAACCACTCGGGGTAGTTGCGCATCCCGATCGCGACGCGGTCACCCTTGCGGACGCCGCGCTCGGCCGCGAGCCACCGCGCGAGGCCCGCCACGATCCCGAGATGGTCGGCGAAGGTGTAGCGGTCGGTCTCGTAGACGAGGAAGTCACGCGTTCCGTGGGCCCGGCTGCTCTCGAGGACGGCCGCGAGCGACCGCGGCGCGTTCGCGTAGACGCGCATGGGCACGCCGCCGACCTCGGCGTCGACGATCTCGAACGGGCTCCCCGGCTTCGTGAGCTCGGCGAGCGCCTGCTCCCGGGTCATCGGGCTCATGAACGACCTCCCCTCCGTCGCGACCGGGGCCGTACGTGCTCCTCCTTCGTAGCCGCTACCCTCCAACGCGCGCACCGGACAAGAGGAAGATCCCCGTGAACCCCGACGACCACTACCTCGTGATCACCGCCGACAGCCACGCGGGAGGCAGCCACGCGCAGTACCGCGAGTACCTCGACCCGAAGTACCGCGACGACTTCGACGCCTGGCGCGCGAAGTACAAGAACCCGTTCAAGGACCTGAAGGACACCGACCTGCGAGTCCGGAACTGGGACGGCGACCTGCGCGACCGGCAGCAGAACGAGGACGGGGTCGTCGGCGAGGTCATCTTCCCGAACACCGTGCCGCCGTTCTTCCCGAACTTCGTGCTGTTCGCGCCGCCGCCGACACCCGACCGGTACGAGCACCGCCACGCCGGCCTCCAGGCCCACAACCGCTGGCTGGCCGACTACTGCGCGCAGAAACCCGAGGCCCGGGCCGGCATCGGACAGATCTTCCTCAATGACATCGACGACGCCATCGCCGACGTGCAGTGGTGCCACGACAACGGGTTGCGCGGCGGTGTGCTGATCGGGTCGCCGCCCGTCACGTGCGACTGGCTCCGGCCGCTCTACGACCCGCACTACGACCCGATCTGGGAGGCCTGCCAGGAGCTCGGCGTGGTCGTGAACGCGCACTCGGGCACGGGCGGGCCGGCCTACCAACCGGCGCCGGCGATGCCGATCGTGCACATGGTCGAGATGATCTTCTACTCGCAACGCCCGCTCGTCTACATGATCCTCGGTGGCGTGTTCGAACGGTTCCCGAACCTCACGTTCGTGCTCACCGAGACCGGGTGCGCGTGGGTCCCGGCCCTGCTGACCCAGCTCGACGTCATGATGGCGACGTTGCGGACGGGCGCGAGCGGCGAGATGCGGTTCGAGGGCGAGACGGTGCCGCCGCGCAGCGCGACCGAGTACTTCCGGCAGAGCTGTTACATCGGGATGAGCCAGCCACGCCCGGCCGACATCAGGGCCGCGCTCGGCCCGGTCGGGATCGACCGCGTCATGTGGGGCAGCGACTATCCCCACGAGGAGGGGACGCTGCCGTTCACGCGCGAGCACCTCCGCCAGGTCATGCACCACCTCGAACCCGACCAGATCCAGCAGATCGTCGGCGCCAATGCGGCCCGCGTCTACGGGTTCGACATGGACGCGCTGCGCCCGGCCGCGGACCGGTTCGGTCCGACCGTCGCCGAGATCGCCCGTCCGCTCACCGAGCTCCCCGAGAACCCCAACGAAGCCCTGCGCCGCTCGGCCGGCGAGCTCGCGCGAGCGAGCTGAGAGCCTGAGCCGAGGTCATGCCGGACGAGCTGCTCGTCGAGGCCCGCGGCGCGGTCGCGGTCGTCACGCTGAACCGGCCCGACGCGCTCAACGCCGCGAACGAGGCGCTCCACGGTCGGCTCGCGCGCGTCTGGGGCGAGCTCGACGGCGATCCCGCGGTCGGGGCGATCGTGCTGACGGGCGCGGGCGGTGCCTTCTCGGCGGGCGGCGACCTCAACCTCCTCCAGCGCATGGTCGACGACCGCGCGCTCCGCGACGCGATCATGGCGGAGGGGATGGAGATCGTCCGGGCGATGACGGCCGTGCGGGTCCCGATCGTCGCCGCGGTCAATGGTCCGGCGGTCGGGCTCGGTTGCAGCCTCGCCTCCATGTGCGACCTCGTCGTCGTGGAGGAGCACGCGTACTTCGCCGATCCCCACGTCGCGCTCGGGCTCGTGGCCGCCGACGGCGGCGCGCTCACCTGGCCGCTCCTCACGAGCCTGCTCCGGGCGAAGGAGTTCATCCTGCTGGGCGACCGGCTGCCGGCGGCCGACGCCCTCGGGATCGGGCTGGCGAACCGAGTGGTGCCGACGGGCACGTCGGTCCAGGTCGCGCTCGAGCTCGCGGAACGCATGGCGGCCCTGCCGTCGCAAGCGGTGCGCGAGACGAAGGCGGTGCTCAACGACGCGCTGCGCCGCGCCGTCGGTTCTGCGCTCGAAGGCGCGATCGCGGCCGAGACCGCGTCCTTCGACGAGGCGACGTTCCGGGCGAACCTGGCCACGATGCTGCGCCGCTCGCGGAGCTGACGCCGCCGGGTTCGGTCCTACGCGCCGGGCTCGAGCCCGAGGGCGTTGGCCCAGAGGATCGTCAGCTGCTCGACCGCCTCGTCGAAGTCGTAGTCGCGGTAGCCCTGCACCAGCCACAGCTCGGCGAACCGGGCCACCATCCCGCCCAGCACGTCCGCCGCCATCGACGGATCGAGACGCCGGTCGACGAGACCCTCCCGTTGCATCCGTCGGATCGCGCGCTCGGCGCGCTCGGCGAAGTGCTTCATCGTCGCCATCCGCGCCGCGTTGACGTGCTCGTCGTAGCGCGAGACCTGCTCGATCACGCCCATCAGCGCGGCGTTGTCGCGGTAGCGCTCGAGGTACACACGGTTCGAGCGGCGGATGCGCTCGACCACCGGCTCGTCGGGACCGCGTGGGTGGCCGGGCGGCGCCGTCAGCCGTTCCTCCTGCGTCGCCGCCACCTCGCGGAAGATCTCCTCCTTCGAGTCGAAGTAGTGGTAGAAGGTCCCGGGCGCGACGCTCGCCGACTCCGCGATGTCGACGATCCGGGCGTCGAGGAAGCCGTCCCGCTCGAACACCGACTTCGCCGCGTCGACCAGCCGCGCCCGTGTGCGCTCGCCCTTGCGGGAACGCGGCGCGCCGCGCGCCGTGCCGGGAACCTGGGGCTCGCTGCTCGCGACGTCCGCCACGCGGACCCTTCCTCTCGCCGGCGGTTGAGCGCGCCGGAACCCCGATCGTAGACTCGAAACCGAATTCGACATCGGCCGCGAGCTCGGAGGGGACGTGGCGCCGTCGGACATCGGACCGCTGCGCGGTGCGGACGAGGGCCTGAACCACCAGATCGTCGACACCTTCGCGACCGTCGCCGAATCCGACTACTCGTGGACCGAGAAGATCTGGGTCTCGGTCGCGAGCGCCGACGGCTCGTTGCAGCTCGACTTCGGCCTCGGGAAGTACCACAACCGCGGCGTCGTCGACGGCTTCGGCGGCATCTCGCGCGGGCGCGAGCAGTGGACGGTCCGGGCGAGCCGCGAGCTGGACGCCGCGCCCGAGGATGCGGCGATCGGACCGATCCGCTACGAGGTCGTGGAGCCGCTCCGGCAGATCCGCGTCCGGCTCGAGCCGAACGACGTGCAGCCCGTCGCCTTCGACGTCGTCCTGTCCGCCGTCACCCCGCCGTTCTTCGAGGACCGCAACCTCGTGCGCAACCGCCGGACCGGGCGGATCGACGTGAACGTGATCCGCTACCACCAGGGCGGCTGGGCGTCGGGCACCGTCGCCGTCGACGGCGAGAGCTACGCCGTGCGACCGGAGGCGTGGTTCGGGTTCCGCGACCACTCGTGGGGTGTCCGCCAGGGTGTGGGCGCGCCGCTCACCGATCTCGCGGCGCCGCCCACGCCGGCGCGGGTCGACGGCGCCCGCGGGATGATGAAGTGGTCGCCCTCGTTCTTCCGGCGGCCGGACGGCAGCTTCTACGAGACCGCGATCTTCCTCACTGGCGGCGCGTGGAACTACAGCTCGGCGTACGTCAACGAAGCCGACGGCCGCCAGGCGCGCGTGCGGGCCGTCGAGCCGCGCCTCGAGTACGACCCGCACACACGCTTCGTCCGCAGCGGAGAGCTCCGGCTGGTGATGGACACGGGGGAGGAGCGCACGATCGAGGTGGAGGCGCCCGGCGACGCCGGCTTCTTCCTCAAGACCGCGGGCTACGGCCGGTGGGCCGGCCACATCCACGGCGCGTGGAGAGGGCCGCTGCACCTCGACGGCGAGTACATCCCCGACTGCTGGGACGACGAGCACCTCGGCCGGCTCGGCCAGCTGCGCGACACGCCGATCCGCGTCCGCGAGGGCGACGCCACCGGCTTCGGGATCATGGAGAGCATCGTGACCGGCGTGTGGCCCGAGCTCGGCCTCACCGCGGAGTCCGACCGCTCGGTCGCCCACTCGTGACCGATGCCGCGGCCGTCCGGCAGCGGCTCACGGCCTGGCTCGCCGCCCAGCTGCCCGGCGCCGCCGGCGTCCGGATCGACGGCCTCGATCGCGTCGAGCTCGGACACTCGGCCGAGACCCTCCTCCTCACGGTCGCCTGGCGCCGCGGCAACCACGACCACCACGAGGACGTCGTCGTCCGCATCCGGCCGCCGGCCCCCGGGCTGCTCGAGCCCTACGACCTGAAGCGGCAGTTCGACATCCTGCGCGCGCTCGAGGGGACGCCGGTGCGCGCGCCGCGCGCACTCTGGTACGAGGGCTCGGGCGAGGTGCTCGGGCGCGAGTTCTACGTGATGGAGCGCCGGGCCGGCGTGGTCTACGAGCGGACACTGCCCGAGGAGCTGGCGGCGGCGCCCGACCGGATCCGCCGGATGTCGGAGAGCATGGTCGACCAGATCGCGGCGATCCACAACGTCGACCTGCACGCGACCGGGCTCGACGCGATCGGCGACGGGCGCGACTACCTCGACCGCGAGCTCGACCACTGGGAGGGCGAGCTCCGCCGCGTTCAGCGCGGCCCACTCCCCGCGCTGGATCGTCTCGTCGTCGAGCTGCGCCGCCGCCGGCCCGAGCCCTGCCCGCGCGTCACGCTCGTGCACGGCGACCCCAAGCACGGCAACTTCGCCTTCGTCGACGACGAGGTGAACGCGGTGTTCGACTGGGAGATGGCGACCGTCGGCGACCCGCTCGCCGACCTCGGGTGGGCCGAGATGCTCTGGAACCTCCCGGGCTCGTTCACCTCGCTGCCGGGCTCGCTCTCGGCCGACGAGCTCGTCGCCCGCCACGAGGCGCTCACCGGGATCGTGGCTCGCAACCGCGAGTGGTACCGCGCGTTCCAGCTCTTGAAGATGACGGCGATCATGTTCGTCGGGGGGATGCTCTTCGCCGCCGGCCACAGCGACGACGTGCGGCTCGCCGACATGGCCGCGGGCGTTCCGTTCTTCACCCGGCAGGCCCTCGCCGAGCTCGGCGTGGAGGATGCCCCCGACCCGGATCCGAATCCGAACCCGACGTCGAAAATGGGTAGCCTGCGCTCGTGACCGGGAACCGCGTGGCCTTCGCTCCGGGTGTGTTCACGTGGCCGGCGGACGCACCCCAGCTCATCGGCGGCCGGTGCGACGCCTGCGGCGCGGTCGTGTTCCCGGTCGCGCCGTCGTGCGCGCGCTGCGGCGAGCCCGGGATGGCGGAGCACCGGTTGCCGCGGCGGGGCACGTTGTGGACCTGGACCACCCAGGACTTCCTGCCCAAGGAGCCGTACGCGAGCGGCGAGACGTTCGAGACCTTCACGCCCTACGGCGTGGGTCTGGTGCAGCTCGGCGACGACGTGCGCGTCGAGGGTCGGTTGACCGAGGCGGATCCGGCGAAGCTGCGCATCGGGATGGCGGTCGAGCTCGTCGTCGTGCCCTTCCGCGTCGACGACGACGGCACCGAGGTGATGGTCTACGCGTTCGCGCCCGTCGAGGAGCAGTGACATGGAAGACGTCGCGATCGTCGGCGTGGGCCTGCATCCCTTCGGTCGTTTCGGCTCCAAGTCGGCGATCGAGATGGGCGCCGAGGCCGTCCGCGCCGCGTGCACCGACGCCGGTGTGCAGTGGCGCGACGTTCAGTTCGCGTTCGGCGGGAGCTTCGAGGTCGACAACCCCGACGCCGTCATCGGGCTGCTCGGGCTCACCGGGATCCCGTTCATGGACGTCTACAACGGCTGCGCGACGGCCGCGACCGCGCTGCAGCTCACCGCCGAGACGATCCGGTCGGGCAAGTACGACATCGGCGTCGCGGTCGGCATGGACAAGCACGACGCCGGCGCCTTCACCTCCGACCCCGTCGACTACAGCGCCCCACCGTGGTACGGGGACATCGGCCTGTTCCTGACCACGAAGTTCTTCGGCATGAAGATCAACCGCTACATGCACGACCACGGCATCTCGCACGAGACGCTCGCCAAGGTGGCCGCGAAGAACTACCGCAACGGATCGCGCAACCCGAACGCGTTCCGCCGCAAACCGATCCCGGAAGGCGAGATCCTCCGGTCGCGCATGCTCAACTACCCGCTCACGCAGTACATGTTCTGCGCGCCGAACGAGGGCGCGGCCGCGGCCGTGCTCTGCCGGGCCGACCTCGCCTCCCGGTTCACGTCGAAGCCCGTCTACCTGCGCGCGTCGACGCTGCGGACGCGGACGTACGGCGCCCACGAGGTGCACGGCACCTGGGCCGCCGTCGAGCAGGACCACGCCCCGACCGTCTACGCGTCGCGGGCTGCGTACGAGGAGGCGGGCATCGGCCCGGAGGACGTCGACGTCGTGCAGCTCCAGGACACCGACGCCGGCGCGGAGGTCATCCACATGGCCGAGAACGGGTTCTGCGAGGACGGCGAGCAGGAGACCTTGATCGCGGACGGCGCGACCGAGATCGACGGACCCCTCCCGATCAACACCGACGGCGGCCTCATCGCCAACGGCGAGCCGATCGGTGCCTCGGGGCTCCGCCAGGTGCACGAGATCGTGCGGCAGCTCCGGGGTGAGGCCGCCGACCGGCAGGTCCCCGGCGACCCACGGGTCGGCTACGCGCAGCTGTACGGTGCCCCCGGCACCGCGGGAGTCTCGATCCTGACGAGGTGAGGGGGCTCCCGACGTGGCTCCGCGCGACTCGGGCAGCGCCGTCACGCTCGCCGGCCGCGAGTGGCCGAGCATCCCCGCGCTCGGTGCCGCGGCCGCCGCCGAGTTCGCGGACCGGTCCGCGATCCTCGACGGCGATGTCGAGCTGAGGTACGCGGAGCTCGTCGAGGCCGCACGCGACTTCGCCGCGTCGCTCGTCGCGGCCGGCGTCGCACCGGGCGACCGCGTCGCGATCTGGAGCTTCAACAGCGTCGAGTGGGTGATCGCCGTGCTCGGCATCTGGGAGGCAGGCGCGGTTCTCGTCCCCGTCAACACGCGCTTCAAGGGTGTCGAGGCCGCCGACATCCTCGGCCGGAGCCGGGCCCGCGTGCTCCTCACCGTCACCGACTTCCTCGGCACCGACTACGTCGCGATGCTGCGCGAGAGCGGTGCCGAGCTCCCCGATCTCGACACGACCATCGTGCTGCGGGGCGCGGCACCCGCGGGCGCGGTCGCGTGGCACGACTTCCTCACGGCCGCATCCGGGGGCGACCGGGCCGAGGCGCGGCGGCGGGGCGAGGCCCTCGGGCCCGGCGACCGGTCCGACGTCCTGTTCACGTCGGGCACGACCGGCGCGCCGAAGGGCGTGGTGCAGACGCACGCCCGGACGCTGCGCATCGCCACCGACTGGGTGTCGATGACCGGGCTCTCGCCCGACGACCGCTACCTGATGGTGAACCCCTACTTCCACATGTTCGGGCTGAAGGCGGGCATCCTCGCGTCCGTCGCCGCGGGGGCGACGATGCTCCCGCAGGCGGTCTTCGACGTCGACCGCGTCCTCGCACGTGTCGCCGAGGAACGCGTGACCGTGCTGCCGGGCCCGCCCACGCTGTACCAGTCGATCCTCGACCACCCCGACCGGCACCGGTACGACCTCTCGAGCCTGCGCGTCGCGGTGACGGGCTCGGCCGACATCCCGGTCGAGCTCGTCCGCCGGGTCCAGACCGAGCTGCCGTTCTCGGTCGTCGTCGCCGGTTACGGCCTGACCGAGGGCGGGACCGCGACCGCGACCGACCCCGGCGACGACCCCGAGACGATCGCGACGACCGTCGGGCGGCCCCGTCCCGGCTTCGAGCTGCGGGTGGTGGACGGCGAGCTGCGCGACGTGCCGGTCGGCGAGTCGGGCGAGGTCCTGCTCCGCAGCGCGTGCGTCATGCAGGAGTACCTCGACGATCCCGCCGCGACGGCCGAGGCGTTCACACCCGACGGGTGGCTCCGCACGGGCGACCTCGGCGTGCTCGACGAGCGCGGCTACCTGCGCATCGTCGGCCGGTCGAAGGACATGTTCATCGTCGGCGGGTTCAACGCCTACCCCGCGGAGATCGAGAACCTCCTCCTCGGGAACCCGGACGTCCAGCAGGTGGCCGTGATCGGCATCCCCGACGAGCGCCTCGGCGAGGTCGGGATGGCGTTCGTCGTCGCCCGCTCGGGTTCCGAGGTGGGCGGCGAAGAGATCGTCGCGTGGGCGCGCGAGCACATGGCCAACTACAAGGTCCCCCGCGTCGTCGAGCTCGTCGACGCCCTCCCGCTCAACGCGACGGGAAAGGTCATGAAGAACGTGCTGCGCGAGCGCGCAGCCGATCGACCGTCGGGATGACCGTGGCCGAAGAGGAACCGGTCAGCAACGTCCGTCGGGTCCGGGAGCTCGCGGCGGAGCGGCCGGGCGAGGCCGCCTACGTGCACCTCGCGATGGACGGCGGCGAGCTGGCGGTGACGTGGGCCGAGCTGCACCGGCGTTCGAGCCAGGTCGCGGCCGCGCTGGCGTCGCGCGGCGTCGGGTTCGGCGACCGGGTCGGCCTCGGCATCCGCAACTCCCCCGAGCCCGTCTTCTGCGTGCTCGCGACCTGGAAGCTCGGCGCGGTTCCGGTCCCCGTGCGGTGGGACGTCCCCGACTGGGAGCTCGAGCGCCTGAAGGAGGTCGTCGAGCCCCGGGTGTACGTCGGCCCCGGCGACCTCCCGTGGATCCGGGCGACCGTCGACGATCCGGCCCCCGCGTTCCCCGAGGTGCTCTCGCCCTACAGCAATGGGATCTGCAGCAGCGGCGCGACGGGGACGCCCAAGGTGATCCTGTCGAAGGCCCCGCCCGCGTTCGATCCGACGTTGAGCATCCCGATCGCCGAGGCGTTCACGGCCGTCACGCGACCGCAGCGCATCCTCGTGCTCGCGCCGATGTACCACGTCAACGCGTTCGCGACGCTGAACAGCATGCTCACCGGCGACCGCCTCTTCGTGCTCGAGAAGTTCGACGCGCCACGGATCGTCGACGTGATCGAGCGGCACCGGATCACGACCTTCACCGCGACGCCCACCATGCTCCAGCGCATCGGTGATCTCCCCGGCGTCGACGGGCGCGACCTGTCGAGCCTCGAATGGATCCTCGTCGGCGCCGCTCCGATCCCGCGCTCGCTCGTGCACCGCTGGGCCGGGCTCGTCGGCGCGGAGAAGATCGTCATCGCGTACGGGTCGACCGAGGGCCTCGGGCTCACCGTGGTGACCGGCGACGAGTGGATGCAGCACCAGGGGAGCGTGGGCCGAGGGTTCCGCGGTGCCGAGGTCCGGGTCCTCGACGACGCCGGTAGCGACGTCCCGGTCGGGGAGATCGGCAACGTCTTCGTGCGGTCGCCCGACTCCCGGGGTGCGCTCTACCTCGG
>Ga0070741_10020001_pt1 | contig 10627 bp, 9 predicted proteins | sample Coa_R1_4_FD_66440 | JGI IMG/M metagenome (GOLD analysis project Ga0070741, IMG submission 66440) | Surface soil microbial communities from Centralia Pennsylvania, which are recovering from an underground coalmine fire - Coalmine... | ecosystem: Environmental > Terrestrial > Soil > Unclassified ... | reverse complement strand
GACGACGGAACTGGGTGGGTGGCAGATCTTTTATCTGCTCATATTTTGATGGGGCTGTTTTTGTTTGGTGCATCTCCTTAGTATACAGCACGCGTCAGTGAGGGTGGTGGGAGAGGTCTAGTCTATCAGTAGAAACGCCAATCCCTTTAGCCTCCTTTCGAGATTTGGGGTGATGGTTTCTACAAAAATATCGACTGTACAGCGCCGACCACTTGGGCTATAAATAAGTGGGTTGCGCGGCTATTAGTAACGATTTTACTGACGGTACGCTCGGTGAGTTTAACCAGGATCGGCAAATTACCTGTATTCATAATTAAGGCATAAATGGAGCTGAAACCCCAGGGTTCCTACGATGCACATGACATCAAAGAGTGGTTATGAGGGTTTTTGGTAGCCCAAAATTATTTATGTTTTGTGTTTGTGCCCACGTAACAACCTAAAACGGGCAACTTCTTTGCTACACTGTCTCTATGAAGATGCATGACATTATTGTAGTTCTCGGCTATGGGTTCGTTGATAACTGGAAATTGCCGGAGCATGTCTATCAACGGTTACAGAAAGCGGTTGAGTTGTATAGAAATGGCTTAGCCGAGCGTGTGGTAGTCTGCGGTAAGTGGAGCCTCAACTGGGATAAGGAGGGTGTCATCCCTCCATTGACCGAAGCTGAGGCCATGAAGAGAGAACTGGTTGACCTTGGAATTAAACCGACAGATATTCTGAAGGAAGAAGAGTCGAAAGACACTATCGGTAATGCGTACTTTCTGAAAACCACAATCATGAAGAAGTACGCATATACCCATGCATTGGTTCTCTGTGCCGATTACGCTAAAGACAGAGTTGCTTTTATCTTTGGCAAAATATTCGAGCCGACATTCGACATGGAAATCGTGCCTACCCCAACTCCTTATGCGAATGATATTGAGGTCTTAAAAGCACAAAAAGATTTTCTGACGATACAGCAACAATTTCTAAGTGGCATGCAGCCAGGGGATGATGGCTTTTTAGCATCTCGACTTTATGACGACCCATACTACCGAAGGCCGAGGTCGGAAAAGATAGCCTTTGTAGCTAAAGGCGGGGCAAGATAGGGATGCCCCGTGTAATATCCACATCCACCTCGAAGCCTCTGAGAAAAGCCTACCTCCCGACTAATGCAACCCTCACGCCAAAGAAACCTTCGATATGTAAAGATAGTTGCGGATTTATTGGGATTCAGTCAACTCCTTTGGAACGGAGCGTCGTTTGTAGGTGGGCAGCGGGTGAGGTAGGGCTGTTCTGCCGAGCCAACCATTCGTTCAAGATGATCCCAAATTTTTCGTCGGTATGCATCCATAGGGTCTTCCGTGGGAACCATCTATGCTCCTTGCACAGCATAGATGGCGCAATTCTTGCGGGAGTGATATGGCAGGCATTTGCTATGGTGCAAATGTTACTCTGGTGCCATTGAGAGAGGTATCTTGCACTATGATGCTCTCATCATCCACCTTGACCACAAAGTGTTCCCGCGACGTTTTTCGGGACTGATGACCGAATATATTACTGAAAGCCTTACCCTCACCACGACCTACTACGAGCAATTCACCAGGCTTTATCACTTCAGTATAAATAGCGCTTCCCTTGATGTCCGCAACGGTATCTGGGCGATTCATTGTCATGAGGCGATCAAGGCTTTGCCGGTTGATAAGTGTTACTTAGCCGCGTGTATTGAGGGGTGTGACATGGTCAAGCAACTCGGATGATGTGTTTCTGCTTAATTCAAGAGGAGCAGCATGGTGACTTACAGTCCGAAACATATGAAACGTTTCCATCACTGTATTTTCGTCTTCTGTTCTAGTTGGGACACTCACTTGTCCTAAATATTCATGATCTCTAATGCCAGTGGCTTGTTTTACAAACTCGCTCCCATATATCGGTTTATCAATTCTTGCCGATTCTCCATTGCGTAGCTCTACATCATATACAGGGTGAACAGTTTCTTGGGTTGGTGGCGTCGGTCTCTCGTGCATATTTTTACTATATTGTAAATTAAGTTTTTGTCAAAGCTTTATATCAAAGAAGCTTATACTTATTATGCTGCATGTGTGACTGCTTTCGGCTAAGTTGAGCAGGTAAGAATTCATCCAAAACAGATCTTTTCGAGTCCACCAATCTGCGAGCGAGTAGCTGTATGGAAAAAGTGAGGGTCGTATTCCTGAGTAAAGCTCCCTTCATATACAAAATAGATTAAAATAATGGCTTAAGATAAAAAGAGAATGACTTCAACCTTCGAGATAAGCCAGGAGACAGCAGAGGCGATCAACTACATAGCAAATTATGAATCAAAAGCTGTGGCATATCTTGGACTAGCAGCGATACGCGAAGGGACTATTATTGATCTCAGTAATGAAGTTTCTCAGCACGTAGGTATTGCGGCCTGTAGACGGGTAGTAGAGGGGTTCCCACGAGTTTTTGCGGATAAAGGATTTGCCACTGTGCAGCAGAGAATGGGACGAAAGGGACGCTTTGTCAGATACTATGCTGTCGCAAGGCAAGAAGTAGCACTCCCTCCTATTGGAACGCTACTGGAGTGGTCGGATTTACATGACTATCCACTCATTGTTGCTCTTTCTTCACCGGCCGGAAGTAGCAGTGGTGGGCCTATGAATACCATACAGATTTGTGAAGGGCTACTACAGAATAAACGTATTAGAGAGATGGGGCTCCCTGGTTACAAACTGTACCATGGATTCTGCACAGCGCATAACTCACGTCTTGGCTCGCTTGTCAAAGCCGGTCTTATCCAGGCCATTGATGACCCTAACGATTTTCTTATTCTTAATCCTACATACCGAGGAGACAAGCCGTTTGCATCACTCACGCCTGAACGGCAGGCTGTATACTTAGCTTTGGACAGAGCAAAACAGATAGCTCCTACTGCTCGGTGGACAATGGGACAGATTGTAGCTATAGCTCGGGAACAACGCTTGATAGAAGACACCTTTCTTCCAACTTTCAAAAAGCTACTTGTCGAGGCGGTTTCCGCAAGAAGCCCTAAACGTTTTGTGGGAGCAGTGGCAAAGATAGACGTAAAACCACGAGAATATGTCCTGAACCCACATTACAGAACAATGATAGCTGACCTTGTGACGAGAGTGGTAAAAGTTGGTACCGAAGCCCGTTATGCGGCAGATATGAGAGAGTATGCCATGAGTGTCTACCACGATGTACCAACTGCAGCACGGATAATGCAGCGTGGGCTTGATAATTCACCCTACCTACATGCCTAGATTGTAAGGATTAGCATATGAGGGGAGATGTTTCCCTGGTTAACTTAGTAATGCGCGATAGCGCATTCCTTGCAACCAAACTATGACTTTGCTCATGCATTTTAATGCTAGCCTAGCTGTAGCTGTTGTCCTACAAGACCTCCTGATAGGATACGAACTATGAAAGTGATCCTCAGCCGAAAAGGATTTGACTCATCTTACGGCGGCTCGCCATCTGCAATCCTGCCAAATGGAGAACTGCTTTCTTTCCCTATACCACATGCTGTCGGAAGCACGAGATATGGTGATATTAGGAAGACCACTGGCTACACTATCAAGGAACTTATTGTTATGCTCGGCTTGAAAGTTAAAACCGAAGATATTTGTCATATGGATCCAGATCTTGTACGTGGTTCATTCCAGCGACATCCTGACTGGCGGCCAATTTTTGGCCAGTGCGGTGCCGCTGCAGCACATCTCTCCGGTAAGAATGTTCGCGTGGGCGACTTGTTTCTCTTTTTCGGCTGGTTTCGGAAGACAAAGGAGACGCCGCATGGTCTCCAGTGGGATGCATCTGACCCTGGCAGGCATATCATCTACGGTTATCTGGAGATTGGCCAGATAGTGCCGGTTGATATGGCAACCAAAGTACCGAATTGGGCAAACTACCATCCACATGCGCAGCGAGAATTGCGCTCAACACCAAATAATGTGCTGTATATTGCAAGTCGCTTTCTTTCTGGTGCTGAATCGGTGCCAGGCGCGGGAGTACTGCGATTTACTGAAGGCTTAGCCTTAACCATTGAGGGCAGAAATCGGACAGAGTGGCGGTTGCCAGAATTTTTCAAAAGCCTGCTGATCACCTACCACTCGCCCGCTAGTTGGAAGCAAGACCATTTTCGAGCAGCCAGCAGAGGGCAAGAGTTTGTCATAGAGGAAAGCGATGCTGTGACGCAGTGGGCGCGATCGTTGGTGACGGGATCGCTCTGACCTCCTATGCGCTCGCAGACAGAGCATCACGGCTAAAGCCGTGGGGGTCAATTTCCCCATAGACCAATGTATTCGCACTGTAACATAAGCTAGGCCATTCCAGGAAAAATCCCCCTTTTCTCCGTGACCTCTGCCACAGGAGACTCATTCCATCAGTCCACTAATCTATTATGTATATATTGTGGCAGTGTAAGTATTATGCTATATATTCCATATTATTTAACATAAGATATTTTATGAATCCAGAACTTCACAAAACACCAGATTTCCTTGCAGACAGAACGCCCATTATAGGTAGGTTCTACGGTCCTCAGGAAGCGACTACGCGAGCGTATGCTCGGGTAGCGACCCAGGCAGGTTTGGCAACATACCCAGATCCAGATTCCGAACACAGAACTATTTTTATACAGAATATAAACAATCCTGACATTGACAACCCAGGAGAGACCTTTTATTTTCAGGGGAACCTGGAGCAGGCCGACTCACCTGCTAATATTCAAATGGATGTGTTCCGCCACCTGCAGGCAACCGAAGACAAACTTGCAGCTATTGTGGCGGTCCACAACGATGCTAACAGTGAGCACGATGAGGACAGTGGCTATATTGGTGAGAGCACGGCTGTCGAAATAGGATACTTGATGGCTACAGGCAAACCATTTATCTTGTCGCGATCGATTACAAAGTTCTCTCCACGCGTTTCGCCAGCTTTACGTGCAGTTATTGAAAAATGCCAGATACAATATCCCATCATACCCCCAGAACATTTTAGCGTCGAATCTGCCGTGCAAACCCTTGCCAATTTCGTCCCACCTGTATTAACTGAAGAAGAAAAGAAAGCGGTCATGTTCGAGGTCGTCCATCTAGAGCGTAAACTGCGCGAGCAGTATCCCGGACAACCCCAGAAGTACCAGGTGCATGCACCATCGGTGCAATCCGGCAAAGTTGGCGGGGCGAAAGAGGGCGCCCGAGCATACCAACGGAAGCACTACCCAGATACCCCTACAATCGCGATTGAGCTTGACGCGCGAAAGTTCCCTTCCGGCGAAGGACAGCCGCGACCAGAGCAGCCAATCGCGGTGAACGGTTACCGGGAGATTGAAGAAGCGGTCGATGCGCGTATTGCCCAGTTTGATGAAGCGCTTGCCTTGGAGGGTGACGGACCGAAAGAAGGTGTTATTCGCCTGACGGTCGCGCAGGAGTCAGGTGTACATATCGACTTTACTGACCCTGACCATACTGTTACTGAAGATGTTACCGTCTGTAAAGTCAAAAATCTCGATACTGGAGAGGTGAGCAAAGACATATCCGACCCTGTTCCTGTTCTTCCAGAAGACGTAGAGCGCGTTGTTATGCTGATTCTTAGCGGTGTAATGAGTACGACGATCGGCAAAGTCGTGCAGGAACGGTTGGCCAAAAAAGGTATTCAGGTTGATCATCAAGATTGGTATGTCCAGTACGATGCCCCAAATAATGACAACCCTCAAACCAAAAACAAACCGAGAGCTTACTATATTAAGCAAGCATCAAAACGGGCGGCGGAAGATAGCTAGAAAGAATAAGATGCACAGCGCGGGCTACGATCATATAGTTGTCTTTTTTCGCCTATAGCCGCACAAGAGGTCAGTAAAGATGTGCTTGGTGATCTTAAGGAGTGTACCTTTTTATAGTATGTGAGGTTACCTATATAAAAGCCCTCTGGGGAGTGACGTGACAGAGCCTATAGAGGTTGAAGCAAACCAGTTCGCTGCACAGCTTTTCGTACCCGATCAGATGCTACGGGACGAGAACGAAAAGTCAAGCGAACATAAGAAAGACTTGGCTAAGCAATTCATGGTTAGCGAAGATATCATCGGCTTCTGATTAGAACTTTGTGGTGATGAAAATACGAGAGGGGCTAGGCATAAGGTCTTCTTAGCTGTTGACGTTTTTTACCTATTGTAGTAAGCATCACCGTCATTTTTCCCAACAAGCCGACCAGCACAGCGCAAGCGTCTAAAGATGTTGAGGAGAGCACCTTTAGGTGCTCTCCATCGAAGACTAACATAGCGGACCTACTGAAGGTCGATCGGTTACTTACTTGAACCGTGAGACTAAAAAGCCCCAAAAAGCAGATTCTGCCCATCCGTTACTTTAACTGGCAACACAAACCAGGTGTGAACTACGCACAACCATCATTTCCTAGACCTCGAGGTATTGGTAAACGAAAGCCTCTGGCAGGGCAACTGTACTGCGTGTTGGCATCCTTTGTTAGACAAGGACATCAGCTAATTCCAGTACCTTCGTCTCGTTAGGCCAGGCTTGTCGTGCTGCTCTCCAGTTGCTAATGACCTCTTGCCGGCGTTTCTCGCTCTGAAGAGCTTTGGCTCCTTCAATTCCCTGGATGACAAACTGCTGAAAACTTTCCAGGTTCCGTACTTTCACGGCAGCCAGCATCCGCAAATTGATGATCTCCAGTCGAACCCGTTCGGGGACAGTCATAGTTGCTGGCAGGGTATCGATCTGGGCCAGCGCTTGTTCGGCCTGGATATAAGATAGGCGGGCTTTATCCCGGTCATCTACCTCTTCGTAACGTTTTCCCATATCCAGGTGGGCCGTTCCTTCGTAGAGGATCAAGGAGAACAGACCGGTGTCTGCTAACAGGAAACTGGTGACGTCCTCTGTATCTCCCGTGAAAGCAGCGCGCGCTTTCCCTAAACACTCCAATGCCTCATCGGGTTTCCCATTCAGTGCGTAGGCATGGGCTGATTCTGCGAGGGCGTGACTCTGTAGCCGTGGTGAGACTTTGTCTAAAGAAAGTGCTGCTTCTTGATAGGCCAGTAACATTGCTGGCAATTGCCCGTTGGTATGGAAAGCGTCTCCCAAGTGGACGAGTGTCCTCACCAGTAGGGAGGGATTGCTTGCTTCTCGCGCATACTCTACGGCTTGCTGACAGTAGGAAACCCTTCCTTGAATGTTATAGCGGTGCAAAGCAACCAAAGAGAGGAGTAAGCATCCCTGCGAGGCCAAGAATGACGCTGACCCGTGATACATCGATGGCTGGCGCGCTTGGAACATGAGTGTGGGGAGGTAGCGAGAGACTTCACGCTCGACGGCTGCAATTTCCTTTCCATTCATCAATTGCCAGCACGCGCTCAAACTAGCAGCACAGGCTGGCAGAAACTCCTCCGGCGCAGGCGTATCTGTTTGGGAGGCGCGAGGAGCAGTAAGTAGCGCGGCGGGAAGCCCAGCGATAGCCATGAGCGCACTCCGTCGTGACAGTGTATAAGTTTCCTGCGTATACAATGATTTCACCATGTCGAACATCCAAAGCTCCTGTTCTATGATTGCCTGAAGCTCGTCGCAATACATCGCTCGCCCACGCCATTGCATTACCAGGGCATGGACAAGTTTTTGCTTCAAGTCAAACCATGTGGCTGTCTCCCCAACGGTTGGAAGCGTTGAGGAAGTGGGTGGGGAATACGTATGAGGAAGCCAAAGATTTCCTCCTGCAAATGGCTCCACGATGATTGTCTGCATTTCCAGCACGGAGGTGGGCGCTCCTTTAGCCTGAACAATCAACGGTTTCGGTCCCGATGAGAAGACCGAGAGGGAAAGCTCAGTCAGGTGAGACGTTTGAGCTTCCTTGAGTCGCTCTTCTATATCACGCATCCTCGGAGGAAACGCTTCCCCTTCCTCTTCTAATGCCTCTCGATAGAACTCAAGCGCCTGAAGGGCTTCCTCGTACCGATGCTGTCTGGCAAGTAGGGGAAGTAAGACACACAGAGCATCCAGATCGGTCGGACAAGCCAGAACATGCGGATGCAAAAGCTCGATGGCTTCGATCGTTCTTCCTTGTTCTGCGTAGAGCCAAGACAGTCGGTGGAGTGTCATGCGATACTTGCTATGTAAGCGCTCCCGTCGTCTTTGCGACCAATCGTTATATTGGTCATAGGGAAGATACTCTCCTTGTACCAAACAATGTGCCTTCTCCCAGAGTTCTCGTGCCGCTTCCTTCTCTCCTCTACCTTCAGCTTCACCTGCCAGATAGACAAATCGTTCAAATTCATCGGCATCAATTGCGACCACCCGCATATTGAGTCGATAGCCGACCTTATCGGTTCCATCTGTGAGGAGTACCACGTCCTCTTTTGCATACGGACGTAACGCGCGGTTTAGTACACTCTTGGCAACAGAGATTGTATTATCTGGATCAGCGGGAACCATTTCTTCTTCTGGCCAGAGTGCATCGATAAGGGTATCTCTAGATAGTTCATGCCGTTCCCACTCGTGTCGAACGCGTTGGGATGTCCGTTTATGGCTGTCCATCGGTGGACTACTGCTTGCCAGAATTTTTACCAGGGCAAGTGATGGTCCACGCGCCGCGAGAGCTGGGTCGCGAACCGGTTCCCATTTTCCCTGTGTTCTGTGCAAAATAAGAAAACTCCCTAGAGTGATGATGCATATGGTGGGCTCGGTTTCATGATCATGTCTCTCGCTCTCACTGAGCATAATCTCTAGTCCTTATCTTTTTAGGGTGTCTCTCAAAGAGGTTCTTCATCACACTATCCGTTAACGTCCCCCAACCCGTAGCGACCTCCTTGCCTAAGAATGCACAGCGCGGCCAGATACCGCGTCATATCCTTTCGGGACAAGCGCTATATACCGGGAACCATCCGCCTGATTACCTATCCGCCGCCTAGAGTAGAGAAGTTTATTATCCCTCTCAGTATAGCATAGAGACAGATTGTTGCAAACATGCCGCACGCTAAGACTCACTCAACTAACACGGCACAGGCACATGTAGAATTAGATAATCTAAAACCATAATTCAGACAAAGAGGCCTGTTCCATGACTAGTCTAGCAAAGATACCAATGAGAGCAGTACGGCAATGCAGAATGGGCCGAATTGGCTGTGATCCAATAGCCCTGGGACGGTGAAGGCTTCGGCGAGCAGGAGGCGTTGGTTCCGTGAAGCCCTGGTCAGTGACTATCTGGCGCATCCGGCTCTCGCCGTTCCAGCGGTTCTTACTTACGCAACGGCCAGCCGCGTCCACTGAGGTGAACGCGCGTAAGCTGCGTTGACTCATGCCGCAGAGAAAACGGCAGGTTTTGGCCTTTAAGATATGCCTATCCTGGATCCGGTGGACAGCGCGGCGCAGAGCGCGTAACGTAGACATTGGAACAATTCCTTTCTTGTTCGCTGGATACTTCCCAGGATACGGGATTGTTCCACTTTAGTTTAGTGAGCCTTCTTTTATTCTTGCATTTCTCAACCAGTTCAGGCAATATAGGGGGAGTTTTTTGTACCTTCACAATCTGTTACGGAAAAGATTTCCTCGAAAGTAGTAGGGGTTAAGGCAGTTATATAAGGATGCATGCCTCGAAAGTAGTAGGGGTTAAGGCTATTACTTTACCAAAAGCCTCGAAAATAGTAGAGGTTAAGGCAGCAGCTCACTTTGGACCCCTCGAAAGTAGTAGGGGTTAAGGCATGGTCGCAACGAGGTCTCCTCGAAAATAGTAGAGGTTAAAGCATTCATGAGATGAGTATACCTCGAAGCTAGTAGAGCCAAAGCAAGAACGACACCCATATGGGTATTCATGCTGCTACTACATAAAAAAGACATATAAATACTTAGTCATTTCCAGATACCCTTAGGGAGGTATCTTCGCCTTTGGACTAAGGGCTTTTTCCAACGGATCGATGAAGATACAGCCTCAGAAACAGCCACACGTATGCAGGTGTGGCTTTTAAGCGCATCTGGTTCAGCTATATTCCCTGAACCGGTGTATACTCGACAATTGGTTTACTACTACCTTGCCTGCGCCGTTCAGGGCTGGAGCCCACATAGAAGGCTTGAAAGCCTTTGGAAATATCAGCACAGCGAGCCGTTCATGAGGCGGTGACCCGCAAAGCTTGTGGCGAGCGTGCATTTTCGCACGTCTCTCCTGCTACGGACAGAGCGGCGGCCGCCAAGGTGTTAGCTACTAAGCGTGCTAAACACGAGAAGATAAGTGGATGGGGATATAGAAAGAAGTAGCCACCCAGTTAGTTGTGACCCCTTATCCATGTGGTATCATCTATGAAACCACAAGTTATCGAAGCCGACATCGAGGAGGTGCCACCATCGCATTCGAACGGTACGAAATCATCAGCCCACCAGCGTCCGCATTCAGACACCTCATCGAGCAGTACAGATCCGCGCCCCGTGAGACACGGTTCCCGCACATTACGGTTGTCGCGCGCCATATAGGCACTGTACCGCACGACCAAGTGGAGCAGGTGACGCTTGACGTCCGACTGCTCGGCGTACTGCCTGGCGAGAACGGTAACCGTCTCTACGGTGAGACCGGCAGTAACCCGGCATCGACGGTCGACATAGCCGTCTCGGATGCTCCTGACTTTCCTGTGGTG
>Ga0070741_10020000_pt1 | contig 10628 bp, 11 predicted proteins | sample Coa_R1_4_FD_66440 | JGI IMG/M metagenome (GOLD analysis project Ga0070741, IMG submission 66440) | Surface soil microbial communities from Centralia Pennsylvania, which are recovering from an underground coalmine fire - Coalmine... | ecosystem: Environmental > Terrestrial > Soil > Unclassified ... | reverse complement strand
CGGCGTCCTGCACGTCGAGTCGCCGACGACCAAGGAGTACACCCTCGGCCAGATCTTCGCCGAGTGGAACCAGCCGCTGTCCAACAGCCAGGTCGGCCCGGCCTCGGGCACCGTCACCACGTACGTGAACGGGCAGAAGTACACCGGGAACCCGTCGGACATCAAGCTGACCCCGCACGAGGTCATCCAGCTCGACGTCGGCCAGGACGTCGCCTTCCAGCCGTACACCTTCGCCTCCGGCCTGTAAGCCGGGCGCACCGCGTCGGCGCGGGCCCGCCGGCCCGGCCGCGCGCGTATTCGGATTCTGACGATCCCCCAGCGGGTAAGTAGACCGGGATGCCGATCTGATCTCGCTGGGGGATTCGTATGCGCACGGACGTATGCGTCGTCGGCGGGGGAATAGCCGGGCTCGCCGCGGCCGCACGACTGGTCGCCGCAGGTCTGGCCGTGACCGTATTGGAGAGTACTGACGATCCCGGGGGCCGCGCCAGGGACGCTCGGGTCGGCGGATTCGTGCTCGGCGACGGTGCGCACCTGCTGCACACGACCTGGCCGACCCTGCGTCAGACGATCTCTCCGGCCGAGCTTCAGCTGGGCGGTTTCGCAGCAGGTATACGGATCTGCTCAGGCGGTCTCACCGGAGAGGTGGAGGGCACAGGCGACCTCGGCAGCGGGGAGCGAGCCGGCGCACTGGCGGGCAGCGTTCAGGTTAACGACGTCGTGCGGCGAGTGCGTTTCGGCGCCGCACCGACCAGGCCGCAGCAGACGTTCTCGGCGCTGCGTATGCCGATCGGGACGGCCGCGGACAAGGCCCGCCTGTCCAAGCTCCTGTACCGGCTCGGCACGACCGCGCCGGAGCGGGCACTGCACGGCCCGGAGCACTCGGCTGCGGACTCGTACGCGGTACGCGGCTACTCCGCAGAGCTCGTAGATCAGTTCCTGCGGCCCTATCTGGCCGCATTGGCCGCCGACGAAGACCTCGCCGCCTCGGTGCGCGGCGCCGACTGGCTGCTGCGGCTGCTGGTGCGGGGCCGGTTCGCGGTGGCCGGCGCAGGCATCAACGCGCTCGTGCGGGAGCTTGTCAGAAGACTGCCGACCGGCACGATTCAGTTCGGCGTGCGGGTACACACGGTGCGCGCGGACCGAGTGGTCGGGGTCACCGGGGAAATCAGAGCTCGTGCAACGGTCGTGGCGGCCGATCCGTACGGTGCGATGGAACTGTTGCCAGGACTGCACGAGCCGCGGATGCGATCGGCGACAACGCTTTGGCACTCGGTGGACGACGCGCAACTGCCCTTCGAGCCGGACCGCGCTCCGTCAGTGCTCGTAGACGCCGAGCCCGGCTCTCCGATCGCGCGCACGGCCGTGGTCAGCCGCGCCGCACCAGGGCTCGCGCCGCCGGGCCGGGCACTGGTCGCGACGACGGTGTTCGGCGACGACGGCAAGGAACCGGCCGCGTTGGACCGCGCGGTCCTTGGCCGGCTCTCCCACCTGCACGGCGTGCCGCAGCGGCGCTGGGAGACCCTTGATATCCGGCACGTCGAGCACGCCGTGGTGACCATGCAGTCGCCGCACAACTTCGCCCGGCCGGTCCGGCTTATCAAGGGGCTGTACGTGTGCGGAGACCATCGCGACCTACCGAACGTCGAGGGCGCGCTGCAGTCCGGTCACCGTGCGGCCAAGGCCGTGCTTGAGGACCTGGACGTCCGCTACTCGCCGGGGTAGCGCAGCCCGATCTGCTCGCGGATGAGGTCGAGCGTACGCATGATCGACAGCGTCTCGTCCAGCGGCATGACCGGGCTCTCCGGCTCCCCGGCGCGCAGGCAACGCCCGACCTCGGCGGCCTGGAAGCGCAGCCCCTTGCCCTCGCGCGGGAACTCAAGGTTCTGCGTCGTGCCGTCGAGCAGGGTCAGCTTCGCGGGCAACCGGCCGTCGGCCCAGTCCACGATGTCGATCCGGCCCTTGGTGCCGGTGATCGAGGCCGTATTCGCGGTGCGCGCGTCGAGCGCCGTGGTGACCAACGCCTGAGCGCCGCTGGCGTACCCGAAGACCGCCGAGGTCTGCGCGTCCACGCCGGTGACGGCTTGGGTGGCGAACGCGGCGACCCGGTCGGGCGTGCCGAGCAGCATCGAGGCGAAGGAGACCGGGTAGATCCCGAGGTCCAGCAGCGCGCCGCCGCCGAGCGCGGGGTCGAGCACCCGGTGTGCCGGGTCGGAGCTGAGCACTTCGCCGCGGTCCACGACCAACGAGCGGATCTCGCCGATGCGGCCCGCGGAGATCAGCTCGCGCAGCCCCACCTGGTGCGGCAGGAACCGGACCCACATCGCCTCCATCAGGAAGACCCCGGCCGCGCGAGCCGCCGCGATCATCCGCTCGGTCTGCGCGGCGTTGATGGCGAAGGGCTTCTCGCACAGCACCGCCTTTCCGGCGGCCAGCGCGGTGCGGGTGACCTCCTCGTGGCCGGTGTGCGGCACCGCGACGTAGATCGCGTCGACCTCGGGATCGGCGGCGAGGGCGTCGTAGCCGACGTGCCGGCGTGCGGCGCCGTGCGCGTCCGCGAACCGGTCCGCCGCCTGCTGCGAGCGCGAGCCGACCGCGACGAGTTCGGCGTCGTCGAGCAGGCGCAGATCCTCGGCGAAGGCGGCGGCGATCACGCCGGTCCCGGCGATGCCCCAGCGGATCCGTTCGGCCATGGTGCGGCTCCCCTCCTTGATCGTCGCTGCTGCCTCACCCTATAGCGCGGCGCCCCCTGCGCGATATGCGAACCAAGGCGTCCGCCCACGCCTCGTCGCATCGCGCTGTGACTGAGGTCACGGCCGTACAGTCCATTCCAAGGGCCACATCGGGCCACGCTCCATCACCGGCGCACCAGGCCCCCCGAGCACGTCGTACAGTCATAACCGTGGGCGAACTGGAAATCATCCGGGCCGGTTTCGGCGCCGAGGCGGTCGACTATCAGACCGCGTGGGACGACCAGCGCGCGCGGCACACCGCGCGAGTGGCCGACCTGGTGCCTGACGCCGTCATCCTGCTCGAACATCCGCCGGTGTACACCGCGGGCAAGCGGACCGAGCCGATGGACCGTCCGTTCGACGGCACACCGGTCGTCGACGTGGACCGCGGCGGCAAGATCACCTGGCACGGCCCGGGGCAGCTGGTCGGGTATCCGATCGTGCGGTTGCCCGAGGGCGTCTACGTGGTCGACTTCGTGCGGCGCGTCGAGCAGGTGATCATCGAAGTCTGTGCGGACCTCGGCCTGTACACCGAACGCGTCCAGGGCCGTTCGGGCGTCTGGGTTCCCGGCGACGAACTGCGCCAGGACCGCAAGGTGGCCGCGATCGGGCTGCGCTTCGCCAAGGGTGTCACAATGCACGGTTTCGCCCTGAATTGCGACAATGATCTCGATTGGTACCACCGGATCGTGCCGTGCGGAATCCGTGACGCGGGCGTTACAACGCTCAGCGAGGAGCTCGGCCGCCGGGTGACGATCCAGGAGGTGCTGCCGCTCGTGGAGCGCCACCTGCACCTGCTGACCGAGCCCAAGGGCGCGGCGACCGACCGGGTCCGCGTCCCATCAGCACAGATTCCCGAGGAGTCGCGCCCGTGACCACGATCGAGGGCGGCGAGACGCCCCTGACCACGACCGGTCCGGACGGGCGCAAGCTGCTGCGGCTTGAGGTGCGCAACTCCGCCACGCCGATCGAGAAGAAGCCCGAGTGGATCAAGACCCGGGCGAAGATGGGCCCGGAGTACACGCAGCTGCGCAACCTGGTCAAGAGCGAGGGCCTGCACACGGTCTGCCAGGAGGCCGGCTGCCCGAACATCTTCGAGTGCTGGGAAGACCGCGAGGCGACCTTCCTGATCGGCGGCGAGCAGTGCACCCGGCGCTGTGACTTCTGCCAGATCGACACCGGCAAGCCGGCCGCCCTCGACCGCGACGAGCCGCGGCGCGTCGGCGAGTCGGTGGCCACGATGGGCCTGAAGTACGCGACCGTGACCGGCGTGGCCCGCGACGACCTGCCTGACGGCGGCGCGTGGCTGTACGCCGAGACGGTCCGGCAGATCCACGCGCAGGTGCCCGGCTGCGGCGTCGAGCTGCTGATCCCGGACTTCAACGGCGAGCCGCGGCTGCTGGCCGAGGTGTTCGAGTCCGCGCCCGAGGTGCTGGCGCACAACGTGGAGACCGTGCCGCGGATCTTCAAGCGCATCCGCCCGGCCTTCCGCTACGACCGCTCGCTGGACGTGATCCGCCAGGCGCGCGCGGTCGGCCTGGTGACCAAGTCGAACCTCATCCTGGGCATGGGCGAGGAGCGGACTGAGGTCTCCCAGGCGCTGCTCGACCTGCACGAGGCGGGCTGCGAGCTGATCACGATTACGCAGTACCTTCGGCCCTCCCCAAGGCACCATCCGGTGACACGATGGGTGAAGCCAGAGGAATTCGTAGAACTCAAGCAGGAGGCCGAGCAGATCGGTTTCGCCGGGGTGATGTCCGGACCGCTGGTGCGATCTTCGTACCGGGCTGGGCGGCTCTACCAGCAAGCGATCGCGGCGCGTGCGGCCTAGTGCAGTGTGGGCGGACCCGGGTTCCGGCTCGTGCAGCGGACCTGCCCCGGGACCCGGTCGGCCCAACCGTCACCGCGATGGCGCGGTCTTCACCGGGAATTGACCGGTGCGCAGTAACCTTGCAACACGAGACAGCAACCCTGAGTGGTGCTGATCCGACCTTGAGATTGGGGGCACGGAAGCATGACGGTGACGATTGACAGCGCCGCGGCGACCCGGGCTGCGGCACGGCGTGGAGCGGTGCGGACCGTGTTGAACACGGTCGAGTGGGTTATCTTCCGCGGCGATGGCCTGGCTGTCGCACGGAACAACGCCTGGGCGGCGGTGCAGGAGGACCGGGCTCGGGCCAAGGCCAGGGCCGAGGCGTCCACCGCGCTTCTGGAGCCGCACGTGGAGCCGTTCGCGTAGCGCATCGCGCGCTGCGGTAACACGTTGTTCGCTGATGTGGCACGCCCATGCGCTCCGCTGATGTGCGCTCCGCCTCAGTGACCTGACGAACCGTCAGCCCCCTTCCTCTTCGCCACCGATACCGAAACAATCACGGCGGTACCGGGCGGTGCGGTAACCAGCGCGCCGGGGACATATCCTTTTGAGCATGGCGCGTAACCCCTCCCCTGAGCCGACCGTGAGCCCGGCGGCACCGTCCGAACCGCCGTCCGGCCGCCTCAAGCAGTTCGGCTACGCCTACAAGGTGACCAAGGAAGTCGATCCGCGGCTCACCACGGCCATGCTCGGCTGGGGCGGCGGCACCGCGGCCCTGGTGTTCGTGCTGTTCTTCTTCCTGTTCGGCGGCAGCATCGTCGGGATCGTCTTCGCGGTCCTGTTCGCGATCGTGTTCGGCGCGCTGGTCGCGCTGTCCACCCTCTCCCGCCGGGTGCAGCGCACCGCGTACCAGCGCATCGAGGGGCAGCCCGGCGCGGCCGCCGCGGTGCTCGAGCAGAGCCTCAAGCGCGGCTGGTCGATGACCCCGGCGGTCCAGTTCAACCGGCAGCAGGACCTGGTGCACCGGCTGATCGGCCGGGCCGGCATCCTGCTGGTCGGCGAGGGCGACCCGAACCGGGTGACACAGCTGCTCAACACCGAGCGCAAGTCGATCGCGCGGTACCTCGGCCCGGACGTCGAGGTGGAGTCCGTGATCGTCGGCGACAACACCGAGGCCGGCCAGGTGCCGCTCAACAAGCTGTCGCAGACGCTGACGAAGCGCGGCCTGCGCGGCCGCACGAAGCTGACCTCGCTGCAGGTCAACGAGTACTCGAAGCGGCTAGCCGCGGTGAGCAGCGGCCCGATGGCGAACCTGCCGAAGGGCCCGATCCCGCGCGGCGGCCGCATCCCGCGCGGCAACATCCGCTAGCCAATCCCAGACCTTCGGCTCGCCGCCGAGCCTCCGCCAAACCAACCGGCGGCCGGGATGCTCCCCGGCCGCCGTCCTTTTTTCGCCTCGCGCTACGCCCTGATCTCCACGGTCCCCGCCAACCGGTCGTGCAGCCCGCGGCCGTCCCGGTCCCAGATCACGGCGGGGACGACGAGCAGCAGCAGCACCGTGCGCATGATCACGTGCAGCGGCGTGAGCGGCCCGCCGAGCTTGCCGACCCGCAGCCCGAACAGCCGCTTACCCAGCGTCGCGCCCCAGAGCGACAGCAGCACCAGGTGTTCCGCGCCGAAGATCGCGATCGTGCCCCACTGTCCCTGCGCCGAGGACGGATGCCAGCCGAAGGCCAGCGCGATCAACTCGGCGATGACCCAGTCCACCACCAACGCGCCGAGCCGGCGCCCCTGCCCCGCCAGCGAGCCGGGCCCGGACTCCGGCAGGCCGAGGCGCTGGCCGCGGTAAGCCCACTCGTCCTGCGTGGACTCGGTACGCGGGCCTTCCAGCCAGCCGCCGACGGCAGCCCGCGCGTCCGATGGCCCACCGCCCTTTCCCCCACCGCGCGACGACGGTCCGGAGCCACCGCCACCGGGCCTGCCTCCACCGCCCGTACCGGCTCCCTTCCCGCCCCCGCCAGCGCTAGGCTTGCCGGCACCCGAACCACTACTACCACCACCACGCGCGGCGGACTTACCCGCGGACGCGGAAGACTGTGTCATGCGTCCACGGTAGCCGCCCGAAACAATCCGGCGGCGCCCGGGCCCCACCGCCGTGACGGCCTCCCCGCCGCCCACCCGCCCGCCGAACCGGCCCGTGCGCGTCGTGAGGCGGCATGATCGCGTCGCGTGTAACGTGCAGGAAACAACAGGGACACGGACGGGAAATGGCCCCTACCTATCGTTCCCAGCCAGAGCCTGATGCGAAATCGGGCCTGCGGGAGCGGCCGCACCGCAGCGCGGCGGCAGGGCGGCTCCTACAGGCGCGGACTGTCGAGGCCTTGGCGGGCAAAGCAGACGAGCCGTGTGGGGGCTTGCGCGCACTCGCCGATGTTCCAAACTACACAGCCATAGCCCCCGCTCTGTGCCCATCGCGTTCCCGAGTCCGGCCGGCGCTCCGGTGCGGCCGCTGCATCGGGTCGAGGAGGAATAGTGACATTCCAGAACGCCGACGAGGTTCTCAAGTACCTCAGTGACGAAAGCGTCCAGTTCGTGGACGTCCGGTTCTGCGACCTGCCCGGCGTCATGCAGCACTTCACCGTGCCGGTGGAGTCGTTCACTTCGTCCGTGTTCACCGACGGCCTCGCCTTCGACGGATCCTCGATCCGCGGCTTCCAGGCCATCCACGAGTCGGACATGCAGCTGCTCCCGGACCCGGCCACGGCGCGGATCGACCCGTTCCGCAAGGCGAAGACGCTCAACATCAACTTCTTCATCCACGACCCGCTGACCGGCGAGGCCTACTCGCGCGACCCGCGCAACGTGGCGAAGAAGGCCGAGGCGTACCTCAAGAGCTCGGGCATCGCCGACACCGCGTACTTCGGCCCCGAGGCCGAGTTCTACGTGTTCGACTCGATCCGCTTCGACAGCAAGGTGAACGAGTCGTTCTACCACATCGACTCGGAATCAGGGCACTGGAACACCGGCCGCGAGGAGGCCGGCGGCAACCTCGGCTACAAGGTGCGCTACAAGGGCGGCTACTTCCCGGTCGCGCCCTATGACCACTACGGCGACCTGCGTGACGACATGGTCGCCGCGCTGCGGGGCGTCGGCCTCGAGGTCGAGCGGGCGCACCACGAGGTGGGCACCGCGGGCCAGGCCGAGATCAACTACAAGTTCAACACCCTGCTGCACGCCGCCGACGACCTGATGCTGTTCAAGTACATCATCAAGAACGTCGCGCTCGCGAACGGCAAGACCGCCACCTTCATGCCGAAGCCGCTGTTCGGCGACAACGGCTCGGGCATGCACACGCACCAGAGCCTGTGGAAGGACGGCAGCCCGCTCTTCTACGACGAGATCGGCTACGCGGGCCTGGCCGACACGGCGCGCCACTACATCGGCGGGCTGCTCAAGCACGCCCCGAGCCTGCTGGCGTTCACCAACCCGAGCGTGAACTCGTACCACCGCCTGGTCCCCGGCTTCGAGGCCCCGGTCAACCTGGTCTACTCGCAGCGCAACCGCTCGGCGTGCATCCGCATCCCGATCACCGGCGCCAACCCGAAGGCCAAGCGCATCGAGTTCCGCGTCCCGGACCCGTCCAGCAACCCGTACCTCGCGTTCTCCGCGATGCTGCTGGCCGGCCTCGACGGCATCAAGAACAAGATCGAGCCGATCGCCCCGGTCGACAAGGACCTCTACGAGCTGCCCCCGGACGAGCACGCCGCGGTCCCCCAGGTCCCCGGCAGCCTCGACGCGGTCCTCACCGCCCTCGAGGCGGACCACGACTACCTGACCGCCGGCGGCGTGTTCACCCAGGACCTCATCGAGACCTGGATCGCCTACAAGCGCTCCGCCGAGATCGACCCGATGCGGCTGCGCCCGCACCCGTTCGAGTTCGACCTCTACTACGACATCTAAACACCCGCTCTGACCTGCGGAAATGTTAGATGCACGGAAATATGAACTCGCCAGACGCAATCCTGTGACTTGCAGGTTCATACGACGGTACAGCTTCAAACCCGGCTCGCCTCCCGCCCATGTGGGGTGATCTTGGACCAAGCAAGCAGTGCAGAGTAGAAGAACACAGCGTTCGGGCCGACCCCCGTCACACGCGGGGGTCGGCCCGAACGCCGTTATGCCCTGCGTCGAGGCCTCGCTGGGTTAACGCGGAGTCAGCCTGGCCGCTTTCGGAACCTCTGGCGTTTCCAACACTCCAAAGAACTGAGGTTCCCCCGCTTTCCCGGAGAGCTCCAATCCGTGGTCCGATAGGACCGGGAGGAGCGCATCAGTGGCAGCACCGAAGAAGTACCCCGACGAGCTGCGGGCCCGAGCGGTCCGGTTGTATCGGGAGAGCGATCCGAAGCCGGTGATCCGGAAGCTGGCCGACCAGCTCGGCGTGCATCACGAGGCGCTGCGTAACTGGATCCGCCAGGACGAAGCCGACCGCGGCGACCGTGTCGACCGGCCGACCAGCGCGATGGCCGAGGAGAACAAGCAGCTGCGCAAGCGAGTCGCGGAGCTGGAGCGGATCAACGCCGTGCTGCGCGATGCGAGCTCGTATTTCGCCTCCGAGATCGGCCAGACCCGGAGGTGATCGTGCGGTTCGTCAACGAGCACCCGCAGCACCCGGTCGATCTCGTATTGCGGGTTCTGGGTATCGCGTCTTCCACCTTCTACGGATGGCGCAAGCAGGCGAAACACCCCTCGGCGCGCCGGCTGGCCGACGAAGGACTGCTAGCCGAGATCGTCGAGATCCACACCTGCTCCGGCGGCACCTACGGCGCGCCGCGGGTGCACGCGATGCTGCGCCGCCGGGGTGTCGCGGTCGGCCGCAAACGAGTGGAGCGGCTGATGCGCGGCGCCAGCCTACAGGGTGCGTTCCTGCGCAAGAAGTGGCGCACTGCATCGACCAGGCAGGACCCGAGGGCCACGCCGGCGCCGGATCTGGTCAAGCGAGACTTCACCGCGCTCGAACCGAACCGGCTGTGGGTGGCGGACGCGACCCGGATCTCGACCGGTCAGGGAGCGTTCTGGCTCGCCGCAGTGCGCGATGCGTTCTCCAACCGGATCGTGGGCTGGAAGTGCTCGGATCGCTGCGACACCGAGCTGGTGCTCGGCGCGCTGGAGTACGCGCTCTGGTCTCGGCAGGTCCGCGACGGTCAGCTCGTCCATCATTCGGACAGGGGCTCGACCTACACGGCGTTTCGCTTCTCGACTCGCCTGGCTGACAACGGGATCGCCCAGTCAATGGGATCGGTCGGCGACAGTTACGACAATGCGTTGATGGAGAACTTCTTCTCCACGCTCAAGACCGAGTTGGTCTATCGCAACACCTGGCGGACAAGGGAAGAAGCCGAGAACGCACTGTTCGCCTACATCGATGGCTGGTACAACACCCAGCGGATCCAGAAGAAGCCGGGATGGCGCTCGCCCGACGAGTATGAGGCCAGCTACCATCACCCAGTTCCCGCCGGAACCAGATAACCCGCTCCCCGGCCGAGCGGGGGAACCTCAAGCGATCGTCTGCCGTCACACGGCGACACACGCGGCTAAGCTCGTGGAGCCCGGAGTGGTTCCGTGCCGCGGCAAGTCGGGCAAGGCAAGAGCTGCCGACCAGGGACCTGGGCACCCAAATCGATCACGTGGGCGCTTCGTCTTCGAGGATGCACCCAGAAGAGCGACAGCTACTGGATATTGACCGCATCCACTATCCCCGGCTGCTCGAGATGGGGCGGGAGGCCCCTGCCGCTCGCAATAAGACCGATTTGGCTATCGGCAAATGCCCATTCCCGGAAACGGCCGCTGGGCAGATCGGACCATTCCCGATACACGAGCGGGCGCTCCAGTACTCCTTCGATCCACCGGGCTACAGAAAGTCCGAGTTCGGCAGCTGCGCCAAAAGCCTCCTCTTTCCCAACAACGGAATCATTAAGAAGGCAGTATTCTTGGCTGTGCATCTGGCCAAAGATCGCCTGATCGTTCTTAAAATAAGCACCGATGCATAGAAGCGTCATTTCGCGGTCTTTATCGATGACATCGAA
>Ga0070741_10019999_pt1 | contig 10628 bp, 11 predicted proteins | sample Coa_R1_4_FD_66440 | JGI IMG/M metagenome (GOLD analysis project Ga0070741, IMG submission 66440) | Surface soil microbial communities from Centralia Pennsylvania, which are recovering from an underground coalmine fire - Coalmine... | ecosystem: Environmental > Terrestrial > Soil > Unclassified ... | reverse complement strand
ACCGCAGCCCAGATCGAGCACCCGCTCGGTACCCTGCAGCGCCAGCAGCGCCAAAACCTCATCCGCCATGACCTCCTGAAGGCTCGCGATCCTGGCGTATCCCGGCGCATTCCACTCAGTCATCCCAGCTCCCCACGCTCTTGTTCAAGTCTACTGGAGAGCACGACTGCCGGGTCACTACACGGGGGCGCCGGATTCAAACTGTAGTGTGGTGGTGCGGCCGGCTGGAATGGGTAGGCTGATCGGAAAGAGTGCGTCTTGGTAACGGCTGCCGTTGTTGCGCGAAGCAATCGGTACCAGATTCAGGTTTGCTTGTAGCTAGAGCGTCGCTTCGGCGGGGTGCGAATGTTTTACCATTTTCCCGCCTACCTCTGCCGGGACTTTGGGATCGGGCAGGACTGCTGCGATAGCTCTAGCTGCAACGGATTGTAGGCTGGGAAAACCTGTGGCGTGGGCTCTCGGGATGAGATTGGCTTACCTTTGGTAACACGCCGATGCAGTTCCCGAAGTTTTCGCCTCCAGCGGTGCATCGCGACCAATAGGTATCTCCGGCCTAAGCCATCAAGGCGTCTGACGAGGACAAAGAACGGCGCCCTCGCTGCCTCTGAATGCAATCCTTACTATTGAATGACCCAAAGTAGCCAAAGCCTTCGCCGGCTTCGCTTACAATAATCACGTGCACAAGTTTTTCGATAATCCGGCGGAGCGCATCGCGCCACCCGGCGCGCGCGTGCCGGCGACGGTTACGCTCGGCGTCGTCGAGATCCGCCCGGCTACCGTGCTTGCGCCGATGGCCGGCGTCACCGACACCGTCTTCCGCCGCTTCATCCGCAACCTGGGCGGTTGCGGCCTGATGATGACCGAGTTCACTTCGGCCGATGGCATCGTCCGTCACAAAGACAAGAAGGCCAAGCAGTACCTGACGTTCTACGGCAACGAGCACCCGATTTCGGCGCAACTGTTCGGCAGCGATCCCGCGACGCTCTCCGACGCCGCGCGGGTCGTAGAGGGCCTTGGCTTCGATCTCGTCGACCTCAACCTCGGCTGCCCCGCCAAGAAGGTAGTGAAATGCAATGGCGGCTCCGGCCTTCTGCGCGATCTGCCGCTTATCCGCAACATCTTCCAGTCGGTGCGCTCGGCGGTCAGCATTCCATTTACGGTAAAGTTTCGCGCCGGCTGGAGCGACAAGGAAGTCGTGCACATCAACCTCGCGAAAATGGCCGAGGACTGCGGATTGGCCGCGGTCGCGCTGCACGCTCGCACACGCGAGCAGGGCTACAGCGGGCAGGCGCGTTGGGAATGGATTGCCGCGGTGAAGGATGCGGTCCGCATCCCCGTTATCGGCAACGGCGACGTGCGCTCGCCGGAAGACGCCGCTGCCATGGTCGCGCAGACCGGTTGCGATGCCGTAATGATCGGACGCACCGCTGCCTCGAATCCCTGGATCTTCCGCCAGATCGAGCAGTACACGCGGACCGGCGCTTACGATTTGCCCAGCGACGCCGACCGCTATGCCATGATCCGCACCTACTTCGCCATGCTGGTCGAAGAAAAGATGGTGGGTGCCGAAGGCAAGATGAAGCAGTTCGCCTCGTGGTTCACCCATGGCGTCCCGCACGGCGCGCATCTGCGCAAGTCTGTCTACGAAGCCAGGTGCAGCGTCGAGATTCTCGACGCGGTGGACCGCTTTTTCGAAGCGCTTCTGAGCGGCAATGTTGCGGGTGCGCCGGCGCCTGCCGGCGAATGCAGCCAAGCAATTCCGGCATAATCACCCGCCGCGTCTCGTAAAAGACTACTTGTTCCTGGCGATGTTCTTTCCGAAACTGAACTTCGTTCCCACCGTCAGCCGATAGCTGTTGCGGCCACCATCCAACAAATTCGAGAAGAAGTTCTCGTGAACATAGTCGGTGGCGACGCGAACGCCGATGTTCCGCGTAGCCTCCCAGGTGACCCCGCCGCCAAAGCCATAAAACATGACCGTGTCAGACTTCGACAGGCTCGGTCCCACGAGCTGATTAAGGATCTGCGTGAGGATAATCTGGCAGCCCAGTTGTGGCTGGCCGCACGCCTGCGGTTCGCCCTTGAAGGCCACGTGGATCGCGCCCAATGCCGGCCGCGCAAACAGCGTGAGTTTCTTAAAGTGGCGATAGTTGAATTGCGGTCCTCCCTCATAGGTATAGTCCTGGGCGCTGAAGGGAACGGCCGCAACGAAGCCCGGTGGCAATGGCAATTGTGCCAACTGCGCTTGCACTGCCGGCGCTAGTTTGTTGGGGAATAACGTAGAGCCTCCATCGCCATAGCTGAAATCCAAGCCCAGCGTGAGCCAGGGACGTACATTGACGCCGAAGTCGGCATCGATTCCGCGTTGCGCCAGGTTCAGCGACGGTGTGGCGTAATAGGAGAACGCTTCGAAAGTCGAGAACTGCGGGATGTCGGTCTGTTGCGCCAGGCAGGTGAGGGAAGCGAATAGCAGGAACAGAACAATCGCGGAAAAAATTGTCAGCCGCATAGTAATCTCCTGGCCACTCATTGTGAGTTCACGAGTTGGCCTGTGGTGGATGCAGAGCGGCCGTCAAGCTGTGAGGGATGAGAACAATCTCGCGCCGGCAACTCTCATTCCAGTGTGCTCCCGTTACCTCGGCACAGCCAGACGCAAAGTTTCATTTTGAACATCCCGTTCCCGTAACGGGAAGCGGCAACCGCAGCACTTGATCGAGGAGTCGGTGCAGACTACCGGACGGAATATTGCGCTACAAGAGGAAAGGGGCAAATCCCATGCGACTTCAGTGATAGTCCAGCGGCGAGTCAACCTCACGCGATGCTGCTGCCGGTCGCCAGTGCCAGTCGTCGCGCGATGATTGCGTATGCCGACGCATTGAAGGCGAGGCCGATGTGGGTGCCGGCAACCTCGAAGTCGCATTCCGGGTTGCCGGTGGTGCAGTAGCGCCAGTCGGCGATGCCGTCGCTGCGCGTATAGATCGCCGTCTGCACGATGCCGCAAGCTACTTTGCGTCGCAGCGACGAGAGGAAGTCGCAGGTGCACTGTCCGGTGTAACAGGTGGGCTGAACGCCGAGCCCGTGGTCGGTCAGGATCTGCCGGCGAACGTTATCGACGGCGCGGCGCACGCTGGGATGTATGACCACGCCGCGGAACGGGGCAGCCAGCGTGATCACGGAGGCGACGGCATCGGAGCGCTGGCAGGCGGCGGCACGGGCGATCACCCCGCCCAGGCTGTGGCCGATGAGATGGATCTTGCGCCCGGTCTCATCCAGTGCGCGATCGATGCTGTCATTCAGCCGGCGCTGGATCAGCAGGTTGGGGCACTCGGCGTTGCGTCCGATGCCCGAAAAAAATGGCCGGTATCCGATCCGGCCCAGCCACCCGTACAGCTGTCGAAGAAAGGCGTCGGTGCCCAGAAAGCCGGGCACCAGCAGCACCCCCGACCCATCACCGCGCGGTACCCCCAGGCCCCAATACACGGGTGAGGAATGTAGCAGGAGGAAATCGGCGGCGAACAACGCCTCTTTCCAGATGGTGACGTTGGCTTCTCCAATTTCTTCGTGAAAGGCGGCGGCAGGCGGCGGAGTCATGATGCGAGCAAGTCTTTCAGTGGCAGAGCGGGCCAGCTTCCGGGAAGTTAGTGTAGAGATGAGGGCGCCGGGTTGCCAAGAGGGAAATTGAAGGCGGCCCAATGGGTCGCATCGTCGCTGCCGAGAGCGGCGTCTAATCAGACATAAGCCTTGAACTTCGGACCTACAATTCGGCGTAAAGCCCGGCAATTTAGCACTCTGGTGCGGCATTCGGCCATGACGCCGCGCACCGGAGTTCCGCGCAAGCCCGTACTCGTAAAACGCGGCGAGTTGGGCATGACCTTCATCGGCCATTCCAGCTTCTTCCTGCAGATCGGCGGCAAGAACATCCTCATCGATCCCAACTTTGCGCGCTGGATCTTTGTGCTGAAGCGGCTGCGGCGGCCGGGAGTTCGCATGCGCGATCTTCCCCCGATCGACGCTGTGCTGGTCACCCACGCGCACTTCGACCACTTGCACCGTCCCTCGCTGCGCGCCATCGCGCGCCTGACGCGCTGGCAGTCGGGCAAGCGTCCCATCATTGTTGTGCCGCACCATCTGCGCGATCTGGTCAGCCATCTCGGATATGGCCGCATCGTCGAGCTTGAGTGGTGGCAGCAGATGAAGCTGGGGGATGTGGAGATCACCCACGTTCCGGCGCAGCATTGGGGTGCGCGTATTGTGCGCGACATGCATCGCGGCTACGGCGGCTACGTTCTGCGCAGCGGACGCCAATCGGTATACCACGCAGGCGACACCGCCTACTTCGATGGATTCGGCGAGATTGGCCGGCGTCTGCACCCCGAAATCGCTTTGCTGCCGATCGGCGCCTATCACCCGGCTTCCTATCGCGCCGTGCATACCAGCCCGGAGGACGCGGTGCAGGCGTTCGTCGATCTCGGCTCGAGCTGTATGGTGCCGATGCACTATGGCAGCTTTCGCCTGTCGCATGAGCCGGTAGATGAGCCACTGAAACGCCTGCGGGCTGAGGCCAGGCGGCGCCGAATCGAGAAGCGGGTGTGCGTGCTGGAAGAGGGCGTGACGACGTTCTTTGGATAGCGCGCTCAGCTGATAGGCCGCTCACTTAATGTGCCACTCATCCGAAGTACGAACCGTATAGGCCGCTCACCCAATGTGCGAAGTGATATCCGGTGCGTGCTGAGCCTAATACCGCGCAAACTAGAAGATTGTCATCACGAGCGCAGCGAGGGATCTGCTTTCCGCCCGCGCGGGAATGCTGCGCGAGCCCTCGTCGACAATTCTTTTCATCCGTGCGAGAAATTCCTGGAACTCCAGACTCGCGTCAGCCCCCAACATTACGTCGCCACGAATCGCTGAAACTCCTCCACGATCTTTCCCGGCAACTCCTCGCGATTCGACTTCTGCAATAGCCCGTGCGCTGCGCCTTCGATCGAGATGAGCCTTGCCCGCCCGGGAATCAGCTTCACCGCTGCCTCCAACTCTGCGGCGGTACCGAAGGCGTCGCAGGTTCCGCTGACGAAAAGTGTGGGGACCTGCAACCGGGGCAAGTGCGCCGTCCGCAACTGTGCCGCGCGGCCCGGCGGATGCAGCGGATACGACAACAGCAGCAGGCCTTCAACCAGCGCCGGCGCATCCGCAACCAGCATGCTGGCCTGGCGTCCACCGTACGACACGCCGCCGAGAAATGCCGGCCCGCCAAAGCGCTCCTTCATCATCGCCACTGCCCGGCGCAGTCCATCCTGGTCCTTTTGCGCGTTCGAAGGCGACGGTGGGCCTGTTGCGCGCCGCTGCCGAAACGGCAGATCGCACCGCAGCGCGTTGAATCCAATCGCGGCAAAACGCTCGCACAGCGCCACCAGCAGCGGCGCTTTTGTATTCCCTCCCGCCCCATGCGTCAGCACGATGGATCCCGCGCGCTTCGACTGCGCGAGGTGAAGGAAGCCGCGCACCGGGGCCTGGCCGGGCTCCAAATCGGCGAACAGTTCGAAATCGGCGTTCTTCACCCTAACAGCCTCCAAGCGTTATCAGCGGCCTGTTTGGCCCGCGAGAGGCGCCTCTCACGGCGCGAAGATCTTGTATAGCATCAGGTAAATCACCACTCCGGTGACGGAGACGTACATCCAGATCGCCCAGGTGTAGGGCGCGATTTTCTTGTGACGGTCAAACCTTCCCTTCAGCGCCCGCGCCAGCGTGATCAGTACGAACGGCACAACCAGCGCCGCCAGAATGGTATGGGAAATCAGGATGCCGAAGTACAGCGGACGGGAAAAGCCTTGCCCCTGGAACCGCGTGACCCCTGCCCGCAGTACCAGGTGATAGTAAAGGTAGGAGACGAGGAATGCGCTTGAGGTAACAAACGCCGCCAGCATCAAGCGCTTGTGCGCCTGCCGGCGGCCGCGCTTGATCAAGTACAGGCCTGAGCCGATCAGCAGGGCGCTGGAGCCGTTCAGCACCGCATCGAGCGCGGGAAAAAAACTCGGGCTCAACTGCATCAGGCTGCCGGTTTGGTACTGCGGCGGTTCGCCACCAGGAACGATAGGCCGAACATCACCAACGTGAACAGCCCCAGGACCGCGAAGTTGCCGCTGAGCGGCAGATCGGTGGAAGAGGCTGGAAACAGCAAGGAGCGCAGCGCCTCCGTCCCGTAGGTCAGCGGATTGATGCGCATCAGCAGCCGGATCCAGAGGGACGCGCCCGAGAGCGGGAACAGCGAGCCGGACAGCAGCCACAAGGGGATCAGAAACAGGTTAATGATGGCGTGAAAGGCCTGCGTCGAGTCCATCGGCCAGGCAATGATGAAGCCCAGGGCGGTCAGCGAGAACGCGACCAGAAAAATGGCCAGCACCGTCAGCCCGAAACTCGCCACTGTGAAATGCACGCCCACTGCGGGTGCGAACACAAGAAAGATGAGCCCCTGCGCGGTTGCCAGCGTCGCGCCGCCCAGCACCTTGCCCAGCACGATGACCGAACGGCTCACGGGCGCCACCAGCACCGACAGCAGAAATCCCTCTTTGCGATCTTCAATCACCGACATCATGGTGAATATGGCGGTGAACAGCACGATCATGATCAGCGCGCCGGGAAAGAAGAATTGCAGATAATGCTGCCCGCCTGCGCCGCTGGAACGGAACGAGGTGCCGAAGCCTGAGCCGATCACCACCCAGAACAGCAGCGGGGAAGCGATCACGCCCACCACCCGGGCGCGTTGCCGGTAGAAACGGATGATCTCGCGCCACCACAGGGAGATCGCGGGCAGCAGCGTTCCCGCACCGGCGGGAGCGAGTGTTACGGGAAGATTGCTGGTTTGCGTCGCCATGATTCAGTTGCAAGCAGCCAGTCTTACGTAGTGAATGCACAACTCACTTCCCGACCGGCTGCTCAGTGTCAATTCTAATCGATTCACGAGATGGCGGGGCGCGCACTACAGTTCGCCTATTACAATCCCTTCCGGATACAACAATCGCCCGTTTACGCCCATGAAGATTCCCTCACCAACGTGGGTTTTTATCGCATCTTCTTCCATCGCGATTACCCTGATAATCGCGGCGAACGTGTGGTGCTTCATGATCCTGGGCGAAGTCAACGGACGGCGGCCTGAGCAAGACCAGATCAGTATTTGGCAACTGCGCTGGCGACTGTACCAAGTGCTACGCCTACATTCGGAGCTGTATCCAGATAGTCCAAAACGCAAACAGATGTGGGCATTAGTTTTGCTCGGCGCCCTGTTTCTTTTCGGGGGTTTCTGGCTTACCGCTATACTGAACTCCCGCTGATCTTATGAGTTCTTCCCCTGCAGTTGTGCATCAGGCGCCTCCCGACTCCGGAACGGCTAAGGCAAACTGGAACCGGCGCCTTTTCTATCTGCTGGGATTCCTGGCGCTCATCTATGCTTTCTTTGCCGGGCTGCGCACGGTTTCCGACTTCGATCTTGGCTGGCAAATGGCAACCGGCCGCTGGATCCTCCAGCACCATAGCATCCCCTCGGTCGACGTGCTCTCCTACACCGCCGCGGGAAAGCCGTGGATCTATCCCATCGGTGCGGGAATCATCTTCTACCTCGGTTACCTGTTGGGAGGATTTGCGCTTCTCTCCTGGATGGGGGCGGCCGCATGTGTTGGCACAGTCGCGCTGCTGTTGCGCAAGAATTCCAGCGTCGGCGCAGCGATTGCCATTCTCGCCGTCCCGGTCTTCGCGTTGCGCACCACTCCTCGCGCCGACGTGTTCACCGTTGTACTGTTTGCGGCGTTCCTCTCGCTGCTGTGGGAACACCATCGCAGCGGACGCGCTCGGCTTTGGCTGCTGCCACTATTGATGGTCGCCTGGGTGAATCTCCACGTGGGATTTGTCGCGGGATTGGGACTTCTGGCCGCTTACGCGGTCACCGAGCTGTTGGAGTCGCTTTCTCGCGAGAGCCGGCCGGCGGCGTTGCAGCGACTGCGTCGCGCCGCGCCCTGGCTTGCCGGCGCAGCGTTGGCAACCCTGGTGAACCCCTGGGGATGGGGCATCTACCGCGCGCTTATTCTTCAGCAACGCGTTAACAGCCAACACGAATACCTTATCGCGGAATGGAGCCGGCTCCCGCTCACCTGGGCCGCAATCGGCAATGCCGTAACCGTTCGTCATACGAACGGCGCGCTCTACCTGCTGCTGTTGATTGCAGTGCTGGCCGCGATCGCGGCGGTACGGCGCACGCACTTCGGCGCGGTCATGATGCTGCTTGGCGCGGGCTATGTGGCCGCGCGCTATGTTCGCATGGGCGCCGTCTTCGCCTGCGTGGTGGTTGTGATAGCCGGACCGATTCTGTCCGAAGCCGCGCAGAAGCTGCGCTCCGAGCTGAAGTCTGCGCGCGTGCGTTCGCTGGTCGCGCCCGTCGCAGTTGCGCTGCTGGCGCTGCTCGTCGGGGTGCGCTGCTTCGATCTGGCCACGAATCGCTTCTATCTGCGCGGCTCCTCCGAGAGCACCTTCGGCGCCGGCATGAGCTGGTGGTTCCCTGAGCGCGCCGCGGCGTTTATCGCCGACAATAACCTTCCGGGAGAACTCTTCAACAGCTACGATGCGGGCGGATTTGTAGCCTGGCGGCTCGGCCCCCAGCGGCGCAATACCATCGATGGGCGAGCACTGGTCTTCGGCGTCGAAGCCATGCGGCGCAACAGCAAGCTGCTCGAAACCTCGCCCGACTCGCCGCTGTGGCAGCAGGAGATGAGCCGCTACAGCATCAATACGATTCTGCTGCCGCTGGGACGCTTCGATGGCATCGAGCTGACGAAGCTGCTGGAATTCTGCAACAGCACCTCATGGCGGCCGGTTTATCTCGATGAGGTATCTGCCGTCTTCGTGCGGCGTGATGCGCCGGGCGCGGCAGAGCTGATACAGCGTTATCCGGTCGATTGCGCCAACGCGGCGCTGCCCGCACCGCCGCTGCCCAAACCCGATACCCAGGCCTTCAATGCATGGAGCAACTCGGCAGCAGTCTTGGCCGCCCTGGGCCGCAACTCGGAGGCACTGGCCGCCACCGACAACGCCCTCGCAATTTTCGCCGACAGCTCCTTTGCGCATTGGCTGCGCGGCAATCTGCTGGCGGCCATGAACCGCCCGGACGAGGCGCAGGAAGAATATCTCGCCGCCGTTCGCCTGGAATCCAACGACGTCACCTGGGCCGCTCTCGCCGACTTCTACCGCACGCACGGCCGCGCCGCCGAGGCCCTGGACGCGATGCAGCGCGCGGCCGCGCTCTCGCCGCGTCCATTTACCCTGCAGTCAAGTCTTGGCTACATGTACCTGAAAGCCAACCAGCCTCAGGATGCGCTGCACGCCTTCGACGCCGCCCAGCGCAGCGCCCCCGCCAACGTTGCGGCCGCGGACGACGGAGCCTTCGATTTCATGCTGGCGCAGGGCCGCTCGGTTGCATGGAACCAGCTCGGCGATGTCTCGCGAGCCATTGCCTTTCAGGAACAGGCCGCGCACTTGCAGCCCGACGCGCCCGAACCCTGGCGGCGGCTGGCGAAGTTGTATCGCGGCCAGGGCCGTGCTGAGGATGCATTACGTGCGGAGCTGAAGGCGACCGCCGCCGAGCAGAAACACGAGAACTGAAGACCTGCGCTGCGCTCAGGAATGGAGCGGCTTCTCATCCAGCAGAGTGCGAATCTCGCTCTCGAACGCCGCTTTGTCGACCATTCCAACGTGCCAATCGGCGATTTTGCCGTCGCGATCGATCAGCAGCGTGACCGGCATGTTCGAGATCTGATAGAGCTTCGTCACCTCATCGTTTCCAAGCACCACGGGATAGTTCAGCTTGTGCTCGGCCAGGAACGGCTTCACCACGGTCCATCCATCGTCCATGGATACGCCGATGGCCGAAAGTCCTGCTTGCTTGTACTTGTCTTGAAAGTCCATGTACCACGGAATTTCCGTCTTGCAGCCATGGCACCAGGTCGCCCAAAAATCCAGCAGGACGACTTTGCCTCGCTGGTCGGATAGCTTCAGCGTCGATCCATCTGCCTGTTGCAGCGCGAAGTCGGGCGCGGCCTTGCGTTCGCTGGGAGCTATCAGTTTGGACGGCGTCTGCGCATTTCCCACCGCCACCAGCATCAACGCGATCACAACCAGTGCAGGGCGATAAAGCTTGCCAGGAAGCATAGCTTGTCCTCTCCGAATCTCTAGTGAGCCTCTGATTGGCCAGACTGCTCGTCTTGTTCTTCCGTCCAGAAGCGATGTCCGGTCCGGCGGATGAAAACGTCCTCCAGGCTCGGCTTGTGGATCGAGACGCCCTCGACCTCGCCGGGGAAGGCTTCGACGACCTCAGTCACGAAGCGATGTCCACTCTCGATTTCCAGGCGCACGCGATTGTCGAGCACAGTGGGATGCACGGCGAAACGCTGCTCGACGCGGGCGGCCAGCGCCTCCGGCTCGCGCGCCTCCAGCAGGATGACGTCGCCGCCGATCTCGCTCTTCAGCTCCGCCGGCGTACCCAGGGCGACCACGCTGCCGTTGGCATAAATCGCCAGCCTGTCGCAGCGTTCGGCCTCTTCCATCAGGTGGGTTGTCACCAGCACCGTCACGCGCTCTTCATCGCGCAG
>Ga0070741_10019998_pt1 | contig 10629 bp, 9 predicted proteins | sample Coa_R1_4_FD_66440 | JGI IMG/M metagenome (GOLD analysis project Ga0070741, IMG submission 66440) | Surface soil microbial communities from Centralia Pennsylvania, which are recovering from an underground coalmine fire - Coalmine... | ecosystem: Environmental > Terrestrial > Soil > Unclassified ... | reverse complement strand
ACCTCGACGACGAGCGCCGCGGCGCCGTTCATCGTCGCGGCGAGCGGCTGCGCGCCGCCCATGCCGCCGAGGCCGGCGGTGACGAAGACGCGGTTCGCGAGCGAACCGCCGAAGTGTTTGCGGGCGAGCGCGGCCAGCGTTTCGTAGGTGCCCTGCACGATGCCCTGGCTGCCGATGTAAATCCAGCTGCCGGCCGTCATCTGGCCGAACATCGTCAGGCCGCGGTGCTCGAGGTCGCGGAAGGTCTGCCAGTTCGCCCACGCGGGCACGAGCATGGCGTTGACGATCAGCACGCGCGGCGCGCCGGGATGCGTCTGGAAGATGCCGACCGGCTTGCCCGACTGGACGAGCAGCGTTTCGTCGTGCTCGAGCGACTGCAGCGAGCGCACGAGCGCATCGAAGCACGCCCAGTTGCGCGCCGCTTTGCCCGAGCCGCCGTAGACCACCAGCTCGTCCGGTTTTTCGGCGACGTCCGGATCGAGGTTGTTCATCAGCATCCGCATCGCCGCTTCCTGCGGCCAACCCTTGCAGGTGATCGCGGTGCCACGCGGCGCTCGGATGATGCGGGTTGCAGTGGTCATGCGTGATGCGGTTGGAAAGCTAGACCTTAGAAAGCGCGGCGGACGTTGTCAACGTCGAAAAGAAAATATTTTTCACTTGACTAGACCGTCGCAACGTTTTTCCAGCGCGCTCGTCGCGATCAACTCGACGATCGCGGCGATGTCGGGCGAGGGCGGACGGTCGCGATCGAGCATCGGCACGCGCGATCGCACGATCGCGTGCACCGACTGCAGCGTCGGCGACGTCTCGAGCGGCGCGAGCAGGTCGATCGCCTGGCACGCGCACAGGATCTCGATCGCGACGACCTCGCGCGCGCGCCGCACCGCGGCGTCGGCCTTCAGCGCCGCGGTCATGCTCATGCTGACGTGGTCTTCCTTGTTGGCGGAGGTCGGGATCGTGTCGACGCCGGCCGGATGCGCGAGCGACTTCAGCTCGGAGGCGACCGCCGCCGCGGTGACCTGCGCCATCATGAAGCCGGAGTTGACGCCCCCTTCGCGCGTCAGGAACGCCGGCAGCTGGCTCAGCGTCGGATCGACGAGCCGATCGGTGCGGCGCTCGCTGATCGTCGCCAGCGGCACGATGGCGGCGGCGAGCAGATCGGCGGCGATCGCGATCGGCGCGCCGTGGAAGTTCCCGCACGACACGATGTCGCCCGTGTCGGCGAAGACCATCGGGTTGTCGGTGGCGCTGTTGGCCTCGACCTCGACGGTGCGGCGCACGAACGCCAGCGCGTCGCGCGTCGCGCCGTGCACCTGCGCCGCGCAGCGCAGCGAATAGGCGTCCTGCACGCGGCCGCAGAACTCGTGCGACTTGTTGATCCCGCTGCCGCGCATCAGCGCGTCGATGTTCGCCGCGGACGCGCGCTGGCCCGCGAAGGGGCGCGCGGCGTGGATGCGTGCCTCGAAGGGGTGGACCGAGCCGCGCAGCGCGTCGATCGACAGCGCCGCCGCGATGTCGGCGGCGCGCGCGAGCTGCTCGGCCGACGCGAGCGCCAGCGCCAGCACCGCCGTCGAGGGCTGCGTGCCGTTGATCAGGGCGAGCCCTTCCTTCGGGCCGAGCACGATCGGCGCCGGCCGCGCGCCCTCCAGCAGCTCGCCCTCGCCGACGAGGACCAGCGCCAGGTGCGCCAGCGGCGCGAGGTCGCCGCTCGCCCCGACCGACCCGCGCGCGGGCACGCGCGGGTGCACGCGCGCGTTCAGCAGCGCGATCAGCGCCTCCAGCGTGTCGACGCGGATCCCGGAGAATCCCTTGGCGAGCACGTTCGCGCGCAGCGCCATGATGGCGCGCACGGTCCGCGCCGGCAGCGGGGCGCCGACGCCCGCCGCGTGGCTGCGCAGCAGGTTCAACTGCAGCGCCTCGAGCGCGTCGGGCGCGATCTTCACGTCGGCGAACGATCCGAAGCCGGTGTTGATGCCGTAGGCCGGCTCCGAGCCGCGCGCGCGCCGATCGACGACGTCGCGCGACGCGCGCACGCGTTCTCGCGCCGTCTCCGTCAGGCCGACGCGCTCGCCGCCGTCCGCGATGGCGAGCAGCTGTTCAATCGTGAGCGAGGCGCCGTCCAGGAGGATCATGAGGTCCGTCGGGTGTCGTCGATCGGTTGTCGTCCGGCGCGCGGCCGTTGGTCGTCGGGCGCGCCCGCTGTAGAATCTTAGCCGCTCACGACCGACGACCAAAGCCCGCCGACGCACGGCCGGGCGACGCGAACGGCGAACGACACGACACTTATGAATCTAGCGGTGCTCGGGGCCCAGTGGGGCGACGAAGGCAAGGGGAAGATCGTCGATCTGCTGACGGAACATTTCCAGATCGTGGCGCGCTACCAGGGCGGGCACAACGCGGGCCACACCGTCTACGTCAACGGCGCGAAGTTCATCCTGCGGCTCATTCCGTCGGGCATCCTCCATCCCGGCGTCGCCTGCGTCATCGGCAACGGCGTCGTCGTCGACCCGCAGGCGCTGTTCCAGGAAATCGACGAGCTGATCCGGAACGGCGTCGCCGTCGACGGCCGGATCCTCATCAGCGACAAAGCACACCTGATTCTGCCCTATCACCGCGACCTCGATCTGCTGTCGGAGGCGCGCCGCGGCGAGCGGAAGATCGGCACGACGTCGCGCGGCATCGGTCCGGCCTACGAGGACAAGATCGCGCGCCGCGGCATCCGCGTGTGCGACCTGACCGATCCCGCGGGGCTCGAACAGAACGTGCGCGACAACGTCACCGCGCGCAACCGCCTCGTGCAGGACAGCACGATGGACTGGAAGCCGGTCTACGATCAGCTGCTGAAGCATGCCGAGCGGATGAAGCCGATGATCCGCGACGTGTCCGTGCTGCTGCACGACGCGATGCGCGCCGGCGCGCCGATCCTGTTCGAGGGCGCGCAGGGCACGCTCCTCGACATCGACCACGGCACGTATCCCTTCGTCACCTCGTCGAACGCCTCGATCGGCGGCGTCTGCACCGGCCTCGGCATTCCGCCGAAAGCGATCGGCCGCGCCATCGGCGTGGTCAAGGCCTACACGACGCGCGTGGGCGAGGGGCCGTTTCCGACCGAGCTGTCGGGCGAGATGGGCCACCGTCTGCGCGAGAGCGGCAGCGAGTACGGCGCCGTCACCGGGCGCCCGCGGCGCTGCGGGTGGTACGACGCCGTCGCCGCGCGGTACGCCGCGCGGATCAACGGCCTCGACGCGCTGGCGCTGACGAAGCTCGACGTGCTCGACGGCGTCGGCGAGATTGCGATCTGCACGGCCTACCGGTGCGACGGCAGGACCATCACCGACTTCCCGCCCGACCCGCGCCAGCTCGCCCAGTGCACGCCGGTGTACGAAACAATGCCGGGATGGACGGCGCCGACGCGCGGCGTCCGCGCCTTCGGCCAGCTGCCGGACGCGGCGAAGCGCTACATCGCGCGGCTCGAAGAGGTGAGCGGCGTGCCGGCGGCGATCGTGTCGACCGGCTCGGAACGCGACGACACGATCTTCAGGAACGAGATACTGCGGATCGCCGATTGACGAGCGCGCTCGCGCGCTACGGCGCCTTGTGCCGTTCGCAGAACGCCTCGATCTCGCGGGCGTCGGCATCCACGAACTCGACACCGGCCCGGTAGCGCGACCCGCCGTCGGGCGTGGTCTCGAACGCCGTCCACGCGACGTTCGCGTTGACCCGGATCGTCGCGGCGGAGTCGGTCAGCACGACGGTGACCGGCTGGTTCGGCTTCAGCATCCCGGGCGACACCACCTGCGCGCCGACCGCTGACAGATCCACGAGCGCCGACGTCTTGCCGTCGACGATCGCGGCGGACCTGGGCGCCATGCGGACGCGCGGCGCCCGCCGCGTGCCGGTCTGATCGAGCGCCGGCGCGGCGGCCGCGTCCTGGCGGGGCACCACGCGGACGACGTCGCTGTCGTGCGCGAAGACCTTGATCTCCGAGGCGGTGAGCTTCTTGTCCGCCTTGATCCGGTTGATCAGCGCCGCGCCGCGCGGCGAGGCGGCGAACAGACGCTCGAACGCCACCATCTTCGGCTTGCGGCTGACGATCGCCTCGAGCGCGGCCAGCGCCTCCGCGTCGGTGAACGCGAGCAGCTCGCCGTCGACCGCGCCAATCCGTTCTTTGAGCTGAGAGAGGCGATCGGCGCCGGCGATCGCCACGATGCAGGAGTCGGGCACGGGACAGCAGTATACAATCGGCCGCGGTGAGAGACCTGACCGTCGGCGATCTGCTGGCGCGTCTCGCCGCGGCGCAGCCGGACCGCGAGGCCCTCGTCTACGTCGACGGGCCGCGGTACACCTTCGGGGCGCTCGACCGCGAAGCGCGCACGATCGCGCGCGGCCTCATCGCCCTCGGCGTCGCGCCCGGCGAGCGCGTCGTCCTCTGGGCGACGAACGTGCCCGAGTGGATCGTCCTCCAGTTCGCGCTCGCGAAGATCGGCGCGGTCCTCGTCACCGCCAATACGTCGCTGCGCGCGAAGGACATCGAGTACCTCCTGCGACAGAGCGACGCGGCGACGCTGGTGACGATTCGCGGCTTCCGCGACGTCGACTATGTTGAGGAGCTGCGCGCGGCCGGTGCGTTCGACGGCGCCATCCCCACCCTCCGGCGGATCGTCCACATCGGCGACGGGCGGCCCGACGGCGCCGTCGCCTACGACGCGGTGCGCGCGGCCGCCGCGGCGATCAGCGATGCGCAGCTCGACGCACGCAGCGCCGCGGTGGGCGTCGACGACGTCATCAACATGCAGTACACGTCGGGCACCACCGGGTTCCCGAAAGGCGTGATGCTGTCCAGCCGCAACATCGTCAACAACGGCGACGCGATGGGGCGCGAGCTGGCGCTGACGCCCGACGACCGGCTGTGCCTGTGCGTGCCGCTGTTCCACTGCTTCGGCTGCGTCATCGGCGTGCTCGGCGCCTACACGCAGGGCGCGTGCCTCTGCGCGGTGGAATGCTTCGATCCCGCGCGGGTCCTCGAAACGGTGCACCGCGAGCGCTGCACCGCGCTGTACGGCGTCCCGACGATGTTCATCGCCGAGCTCGAGCACCCGGACTTCGCGACGTACGACCTGACGTCGCTGCGGACGGGTGTGATGGCCGGCGCGCTGTGTCCCGAGCCGCTGATGCGCCGCGTGATGACCGACATGCACATCCCCGAGATCACGATCGCGTACGGGATGACCGAGTCGTCGCCCGGCATCACGATGACGCCGCGCGACTGCCCGGTGGAGCGGCGATCGCAGACGGTCGGCGTCGTGCTGCCGGATCTCGAGGTGAAGATCGTCGATCCCTCGGGGCGTCCGCTCCCGCCTTCGGCGCGCGGCGAGCTGTGCTGCCGCGGCTACAACGTGATGAAGGGCTACTACAACAACCCCGACGCCACGCGCGCCGCGATCGACGGGGACGGCTGGCTGCATACGGGCGACGAGGCGAGCATCGACGCCGACGGGTACGTGCGGATCACCGGCCGCATCAAGGACATCATCATCCGCGGCGGCGAGAACATCGCCCCGAAGGAGATCGAAGATCGCCTGCGCGAGCATCCGGCGGTCGCGGACGCGTACGTCTACGCCGTCGCCGACGACTTCTTCGGCGAGACGGTGGCCGCCGCCGTGCGGAGGCGCGGCGAGGTCGCCGCCGACGACCTGATCGCGTTCTGCGCCGGCACGCTCGCGAAGTTCAAGGTGCCGAAGCACGTGCGCTTCGTCAGCGAATTTCCGATGACCGCGTCAGGCAAGATTCAGAAGTACAAACTGCGCGAACGGCACGAGGAGGAGCTCCAAAGCCGGCGTCCGGACCGTCGTCCGCCGCGCAGCACGGCGGCCGACGTCGACGAAAGGGGGTGAGTTCGGCGGGCGGCGGTGCGCGCGCGGTTCAGAAGATCCGCGCGTCCTGCAGCGGCCACCACCGCACTTTCACCTTGCCGACGATGTACTTCTTCGGCACCGGACCCCAGTGGCGGCTGTCGGAGCTGTTGTTGCGGTGGTCGCCCATGACGAAGTAGTAGCCCTGCTGAATCACCTGCGGGCCCCAATCGTCGTGGCTCCGGAACTCGGGCGGGACGTAGTCGTCGTGCAGCGGAACGTCGTTGACGTACACGCGCCCGTCGACGATCCGGACCGTGTCGCCTTCCTTCGCGATCACGCGCTTGACGAACATCTTGTCGGGGTTGAGCGGGTAGTAGAGCATCACGATGTCGCCCGGACGCGGATCGCCCAGCTCGTACACGAGCTTGTTGACGATCAGCCGATCGTGATCTTCGAGCGTCGGCGCCATGCTCAGCCCGTCGACGCGCGCGACCTGCACGACGAAGGTGACGATGAGCGTGGCGTACACGGCGGCGGACACGAGGGTCTGCACGCCGGACATGATCTCCTGGCCGACGCGCTTCCAGGGCCCGGTCGAGTCGACCGGAGCCGGCGGCGACGTCACCTCCGCCGCGACCGGCGACGCGACGGACACCGGTTCCGGAGTCGGCTCGACTGGCGGCGTCTCGACCGGCGTCTCGACTGGAGTAAACGCGTCGGGCGGCGGGAGTGAGACCTCGTGTTCGCTCATGCAAGAACGCGCCTTTCAGAATACCACGCCGTGCTATACTCGGCGCCTCACCTCGAAACGACTGCGGCAGGTTCCCAGCCCCGACCGCGTGCGATCCCCGTGGAGGACGTTCGATGATGCGTATTGCTCGTGTTGTGCCGACCTGGTTGGCGATCACTTTCTGCTTCGCGGCCACGCTGCGCGCCCAGGCGCCGGCGTCCGGCGACACGCGCGCCTATGCAGAGATCAACGGCGGCGCGACGCTCGGCCACAAGTCCGACCTGTCGGTCGGCGGCGAAGCAGGCTACCGCGTGATGCCCCAGCTGGACGTGTTCGGCGAAGTGGGCCACATCGGCAACGCCGCCTCGGCCGATCTCGAGTCGCGCGCGAACGTGATCGCGAACAACGTCGGCGCGACGGCGAACGTGGTGGCCAAGGTGAATTACTTCGATTTCGGCGTGCGCTATCGGTTCGTCATCCGGACGCCGAACGTGCACCCGTACGTCGCCGCGGGCATCGGCGGAGCGCACGTCTCGACGGAAACGACGCTCAGCATCAACGGCGCGACGGTGCCCGAGGGCACGCTCGTCACCTTCGGCAGCGACCTCAACGGCAGCCAGACGTCCGCGTTCTTCATGCTCGGCGGCGGCACGACGATCTCGTTCGCGTCGCGCTACTTCGCCGACGTGAGCTACCGCTTCGGCCGCGTGTTCGGCAAGTCGGAAACGGTCGGCAGCGAGAGCGTCACCGTCCTGAACGCCTTCAACACCAATCGCGTGCAGATCGGGCTCGGCATTAAATTCTGAGCGGCAATCGATCTGAACTGGTTTGCCTCTTGCTCTGAGGTGCGGCGTTGAGCCGCACACCACACAGGAGGCAACCGATGCGTCTGTTCATCTCGACCGTTACGCTCGTCGCCGCGTGCGCCGTCGGATCGGCGTGGGCTGCCGACCAGCGCGCGACGTTCATCCTCGCCGACGGTCAACACGTCAGCGGCGACGTCGTGCATCACGGCGGCAACGACGCGAACCTCATCGACAACAACCTGAATCTCCGTCTCGGCAGCGGCCAGGAGCAGTCGTTCAACGAGGGCCAGGTCGCGGTGATCGACTTCGCTGGCGGCCAGCCCGCTGCGACCGAACTGCAGCAGGTGCCCGCGAACGGCAACTTCCTGGTGATGCGCAACGGGCAGTCGCAGCCCGGCACGTTCGTCAACATCGTGCACGGCGACACCGTCGTGTGGCGCAACGCCTCGGGACAGGAACAGCAGTACGCGATCTCGGACGTCGCGCGCGTGTACCTGAACCCGCAGGCGGCGCGCGTCGCGTACAACGCCGCCACCACCGCTCCGACGGCGGTCGGCACGGCGGGCAGCGCCGACTCCACGCCGCTGCAGCCCGGCGAAGTGCGCGTGCAGGCGAACCAGGCGTGGACCGACACCGGCATCCAGGTGAAGAAGGGCGATCGCGTGTCGTTCCGCGCGAGCGGGCAGATCAACTTCGGCCAGAGCGCGGGACAAACGGCCGGACCCGACGGCAGCGGCTCGATGCGTCAGCCGACGTACCCGGTGCCGGTGATGCCGGTCGGCGGCCTCATCGGCAAGGTCGGCAACTCGCCGGCGTTCCCGATTGGATCCAACACGCAGCCGATCGTGATGCCCGCGGACGGCCGGTTGATGCTCGGCGTCAACGACAACGAGATCGGCGACAACAGCGGGTACTTCTCGGTGATGGTCAGCAAGCAGTAGCGTGCGGATCGCATGGGGCGGGGCAGGCGGCGCGGCGGCCGCGCCGCCTCACCGCATCTGCTCCGCCTGCACGATGAACCGCTTCGGCGCGTGGCCGATGAACTCGAACGGCCAGCAGGTGACCAGCGTCAGCGTCGGCTGCGGCGTCGGGTCGAGGACGTAGACATCTTCCGGCTTCACGATCAGCGTGCGCGTGACGCGATAGCGGAAGAGTCCGTCGGCCGTTCGGACGTCGAATTCCTCGCCCTTCCTGACGCGGCGCAGCGCGCGGAAGATCGTGTCGCGGTGCCCGGCGATGCCGACGTTGCCCGGTTCGCCGGGCAGCGGCGTGTCCTCGATGTGCCCCGCTCCCTTCGCCAGCGTCGCATCGTCGCTTCCCTCGAGCACGGTTGCCGCGAGGCCGAGATCGGGCGCGATCAGTTTGCCGAGGACGGAGCCGGGCGATGGGGCGGCCAGCGTGCCTGACGTGCCTCGAGTGCTCGACGCGGCCGCGCCGGTGGCGTCGCCCGGCAGCCTGACGGTGACGTGCTGCTCGGGGATCGGCAGCGCCTGTGTGCGGTGCTGCACGTAGATCACCTTCGCGCACCAGAGGCCGAGCACCACGCCGACGGCGAGCAGCGCGCGTTCGAGCCAGCGGAGGATGTCGCGTCGCATGTCAGGGCTGTGTCGCGCGGCCGCCGGCGAAGTAGCCCGGCCGCGTCCGGACTTCCACCTGACGGCCGTCGCCCGGCTTCACCTCGACGCGGACGCGGTGGAAAGCGCCGTCGCGATCGGGCGGCGCGTAGCCGAGGGTGTAGCCGGCGCGGATCTCGCGCGCGATGCGCTCGCACGCCGCCAGCATCGGACCGGCCGACGCGGGCAGAAAGCGTTCGCCGCCCGTCTCGCGCGCCAGCTGCTTCAACAGCCGCGGATTGCGATCGGGGTCGGCGCTGTCGAAGAGGCCCACCGCGTAGATCGACGCGTTGGATCGCCGTGCGCGCGCCAGCACCGCGTCGCGCGTCGCCTTGCTGACGTTGTCGCCGCCGTCGCTGATCAGGATCAGGACCTTCCGCGGCCGTGTGGCGCGGTCGAGGCGGTCGAGCGCTTCGATGAGGCCGTCGTACAGCGCGGTGCGGCCGTCGGGCCGGATCGAGAGCAGCGCATGACGGATCTCGCCGGCGTCGTCCAGGCTGACCGTGCCGCCGTCGCGCGTCACCGGCTGCACGTCGTCGTTGAACCGGATCGCGAAGAGCTCGTCGTCGGGGTTGCTCAACCGCACGAACGACATCGCCGCGGCGATCACCTCTCCGATCTTCGAGCGCATGCTGCCGCTCGCGTCGATGACGAGTCCCACGGTGACCGGCGTATCGTCGCTGGTGAACACGTCGATCGGCACGCGGCGTCCGTTGTCGTACACGGCGAATGCATCTTTGGGGAGATCGGTGACGAAGCCGCCGTGCTTGTCGGTGACGACCACCGGAAGAACGACGAGCTCGCTCGAGAGGCTGTGGAAGTCCTGGAAGGCGTGCAGCGGGGACAGAGCCGGGAGGGCAGGGACAACCGGCAGGGCGAGCGCGGCGAGCACAATCGTGCCGACGCGTCGTCCCATCCGGCCGCTCCTGCCAGTCCGGTTCATGCCGCCGATCGGCTAGCGCGCTTCCGCGGCGCGGCGGAGGCGGCGCAGCGAGAACGCGGCTGCGATCGACAACGCGCTCAGCAGCTCGACGAGCTCGAGGCTGCTCGCGGTCCGCGGCAGCGTCGTGCGACGGCTGCGGCGCGCGGTGTTGTTCGCCGTGTTCGTGTTCGCCTGGCCCGACGTGCCGACGGCCGTGTTGCTGCGCGCGGCGTTGTTGTGCGCGGTGTTGCTGCGCGCGGTCGTCGTCTTCGCCGCGTGGCGGTCGCGTCCGTCGACCGTGTTCGACGGCGCGGTGGTGGTCGCCGCGGCCGCGGTGGTCGACTGCGCGGTCTGGCTGTTCGCACGGTGGCCGTTGTTGACGGCCGAGTTCGAGTTCGACGGGTTGGTCGGCGTATTCGACGTCATCGTGCCGGGCGCGGTGTTCGTCTGCGCGCGCGCCGACTGGTTCGCCGCGCTGGTGCCGGTATTCGCCGTGTCACCCTTCATGTTGCCGTTCTCGTCGACGCGTCCGACCTTCTCGCCGCGGACGGACGCCATGCGCTCGTTTTCGGATCCGTTGGCGTTGTTGTCGCTCTCGGTCGCGAGGACCTCCTTGTGGTTGGCCTTCGCGATCGCGACCGCCTGTGTCTTCGGATACACAAACTCTTCGCCGATCCGCTCGCCCGGGTACCACCACGCCTGA
>Ga0070741_10019997_pt1 | contig 10629 bp, 8 predicted proteins | sample Coa_R1_4_FD_66440 | JGI IMG/M metagenome (GOLD analysis project Ga0070741, IMG submission 66440) | Surface soil microbial communities from Centralia Pennsylvania, which are recovering from an underground coalmine fire - Coalmine... | ecosystem: Environmental > Terrestrial > Soil > Unclassified ... | reverse complement strand
ACCGAGACCAAGTCCCTCGCGGACATCGGAGGCTGATCGGACGCTCGAGCGGCGGACGTCGCGGGCGGGCGCGTGCGCCCGCCCGCGACGTCCCCGTCCGGCCTCGACGCCCGCGCGGTCGGAACCCGCTATGGTGCGCGAATGACCGATCTCAAGCACGTCGTACCCGCCAGGCGCCTGGGACGCCTCGAACGGCTCCCGGCCCGTCGCCTGGCCCTGGGGATTCTCTCGGTTCTGATCCTCACGGCGGTGGCGTTCGGCACGTTTCGAACCCTCGACCTGCCGCCGGGCCAGCGCTACGCCGCCGCCACCTGGCGGGACTTCGTGGTGCTGGGGATCGCCCGCGGGAGCGTCTACGCGCTGATCGCGCTCGGCTACACGCTGGTCTACGGCATCTTGAAGATGATCAACTTCGCGCACGGCGAGGTCTTCATGGCCGGCGCGTTCGGTTCGTTCTTCTTCGCGCAAGCCTACGAGCAGAGCGGGTTCCTCGATCGCAACGTCCTCGTTGCGCTCGTCATCGTGTTCCTGGTCGCGATCGCGGTCTCGACGATGGTGGCGGTGCTGCTCGAGCGGATCGCATACCGCCCGCTCCGGAACGCTCCGCGACTCGTCCCCCTCATCACCGCGATCGGTGCCTCGCTGTTCCTGCAGAACACGGCGCGCGGGTTCTTCGGCCCTCAGACGCGCGGCTATCCCTCACCCAAGGTGCTGACCGGCAAGTGGTATCCGTTCGGCATCCCGATCGCGAGGACGCAGCTGCTCATGATCATCGTGGCCGCCGGGGTGATGCTCGCGCTCCAACTGTTCATCAGCAGGACGAAGACGGGCAAGGCCATGCGGGCCGTCTCGCAGGACCCGGAGATCGCCTCGCTCATGGGCATCGACACCGATCGGATCATCGTCACCACGTTCGCCGTCGGGGGCGCGCTCGCCGGCATCGCCGCGGTGCTGTTCGCGATGACCTTCGGGCAGGTCGGGCCGTTCATGGGCTTCACGCCGGGCATCAAGGCGTTCACCGCGGCCGTGCTCGGGGGGATCGGGAGCGTGAGCGGAGCCGCGATCGGCGGGCTCATCCTGGGAGTGCTCGAGTCCGTCGGCCCGCCGCTCTTCCTCACGGGATTCCACGTGCCCTCCCCCCTCCAGCTCCAGGACGTGATCGCCTTCTCGATCCTCGTCCTGGTGTTGATCTTCCGCCCCGGGGGGATCCTGGGCACCGGCGAGGCCGAGAAGGTCTGAGGTGAGCCGGTCGGCGATCGTTCGTCGGGCGCTCCGCGCGGGTCTCGTCGGGGGGGCGATCGTCGTCTACCTGGCCCTGGTCGGGATGATCGAGCGCTTCCAGGTTCGCAACCTCATCGGAACCCAGGTCACGCTCGCCCGGCTCCTGATCGCGGCCCCGGCCTTCCTTGCCGGGCTCGTGGCGGCGCGGCCGCGGATCGCATCGGGACGGGTCGAGCAGCCGACGCTCCGCCAGGCCTGGGCCCTCGGCGCCCTGACCGGCGCGGTCGCGGGAGCCGGGACCGGCCTCATCATGCTGATCTGGGACGCGATCGGGATCGACAGCGTCCGCAACGTCTTCCTCAACGCCTCGCCGACGCTGATGTCGATCCTCACGTTCGGCCACTCGGTGATCGCCGGCGGCCTGATCCTGACGGTGGGGGGGGCGGTGGTGGGGGCGGCGGGCTCGGTGTCTCGCCTCCTGCAGTTCCGGATCCGGCGCCCGCTCGCGACGGGCGTGGTCACGATGCTGATCCTCGCGCTCCTGCAGCGCATCGTCCCAACCGCTCTGTTCGAGCTCGGGCTGTCCTCCGGGTGGCTCTACAGCCCGTTCACGGGTGGTCTCACGTGGCTCGGCGCGGCCCTGGTGGTGGTCGCGGCGACGGCGGCCGCCTGGTTCTGGACCGAGCGACGGCGCACGACCCCGGCCGGGCCCGAGGGAACTCCCCAGGGGCGCCGGATGACTCGTTACGTGGCGCTGCTCGCGATCGCCGGCGTGCTGGCCGTCCTGCCCCAGCTGATCGGCTCCGTGTTCTCGAACATCCTGGGCGACGTCGGTATCTACCTGCTGATGGGGCTCGGACTGAACATCGTCGTCGGCTACGCGGGCATGCTCCACCTCGGCAACGTGGCCTTCTTCGCCGCGGGCGCCTACCTCACGGCGGTGTTCATGAGCGCCGTTCCGGTCACGGCGCTCGGCCAGGGGCACGCGGCGCTGTCCTGGCATCTGTCGTTTTACGCGGCCCTGCCCCTCGTCATCGTGCTCTCGGCCGTCCTGGGCGTGCTGATCGCGGGGCCGGTGCTCCGTCTGCGCGGCGACTACCTGGCCATCGTGACCCTCGGGTTCGGGCAGATCGTGAGCGTCCTTCTGCAGTCCGACTGGCTGAAGCCCGTCCTCGGCGGCGCGCAAGGCCTCACCGGGATCGCGCCCGCCCCCATCGCCGGCATCTCGTTTCGAAACCCGCAGAGCTTCTACTACCTGATGGTGGTGCTCTGCGTTGCCGCGATCTACGTGTCGTGGCGACTCTCGGAATCGCGGATCGGGCGCGCGTGGAACGCGATGCGGGAGGACGAACAGGTGGCCGAGGCCATGGGGATCAACACGGTCAGGTACAAGCTGCTCGCGTTCGCGCTCGGTGGGGCGATCGGATCACTGGCGGGGGCGCTGTTCGCCGTCCGGATCGGTTCCCTCACCCCGACGAGCTTCGAGCTGCTCGTCTCGATCACCGCCCTCGCGGTCGTGATCCTCGGTGGCATGGGGAGCATCCCCGGTGTCGTCGTGGGGGCTCTCGCGTTGATCGGCCTCCCCGGGCTCCTCAGCGAGTTCGAGGACTACCGGCTCCTGATCTACGGGGCCGCGCTGGTTGCGATCATGATCCTGCGGCCGCAGGGCCTGATCCCGAACGTTCGCACCGCCCGCGAGCTGAAGGACGAGGAGATCCTGCAAGACGCCTGGTCGCGGATCTATGCGGGCCGCGAGCCGGCGCCTGCGGCGGTGGGGGACGCCGGAGAGGAGCGAGCGTGAGCCTGCTCGAGATCCGGGGCCTCACGAAGCGGTTCGGAGGGCTGGCCGCGCTCGACGGGCTCGATCTCGAGGTGCGCGAGGGCGAGATCGTCAGCGTGATCGGGCCGAACGGCGCGGGCAAGACCACGCTGTTCAATACCATCACGGGGCTGTACGAGCCGGACGAGGGCGATGTCGTGTTCGACGGGCGCAGCATCGTGGGACTCCAGCCGAACCAGATCACGCGGCTCGGCATCGCGCGCACGTTCCAGACCGTCCATCTGTTCCCGAACATGAGCGTGCTCGAGAACGCCATGGTCGGCCAGCACAGCCGGAGCCGGTCGGGCGTGTTCGCCACGGTCCTCCGCCTCCCGAGCCAGCGACGTGAGGAGGAGCGGATCCGCGAGCGCGCGCGGGATGCCCTCGGATTCTTCGGCACCCGCCTGTCCGGATACCGGCACGACCAGCCCGCGTTCACGCTCTCGTACGCCAACCGCCGGCGCCTGGAGATCGCCCGAGCCCTCGCGACCGAGCCGAAGCTGCTCCTGCTCGACGAGCCCACCGCCGGCATGAACCCCAAGGAGACGCTCGAGGTGACCGAGCAGATCGGTCGACTGCGAGACGAGCGCGGCCTCACCATCCTGGTGATCGAGCACGATATGCGGGTCGTCAAGGGCGTCTCCGACCGTGTCGTTGCCTGTGACTACGGACGAAAGATCGCTGAGGGTAGCTACGAGGAGGTGGCCAACGACCCGCAGGTGATCGAGGCCTACCTCGGCAAGAAGGCCGTGGGATGATGAGCGACGACTCCGCGTCGAGCCGATCGTCCATGATCCCGCAATCGCCCGACGGTGACGCAAGGCGGCCGGTCCTCGAGCTTCGCAACGTCAGCACGCACTACGGCCTGATCTCCGTGCTGCGCCACGTGAACGTGGAGATCTTCCCCGGCGAGATCGTCTGCCTGCTGGGCGGGAACGCGAGCGGCAAGACGACGACCCTCAAGACCATTCTCGGCATGGTCGTCCCGACCGAGGGCGAGGTCGTGCTGGACGGCGAAACGGTAAGCGGGCTGCCCACGACGGAGGTGGTGCGCCGCGGCATCTCGATGGTGCCCGAGAACCGCCGGCTCTTCCCCGACATGACGGTTCGGGAGAACCTCGAGCTGGGGGCGTATCAGCGGTCCGACCGCACCGCGATCTCCGAGGACATGGAGCGCATCCTCACGACCTTCCCGCGCCTTCGGGAGCGGATCGGGCAGAAGGCCGGAACGCTCTCGGGGGGAGAGCAGCAGATGGTCGCGATGGGCCGGGCCCTCATGTCTCGACCCAAGGTCCTCCTGATGGACGAGCCGTCGATGGGGCTCGCTCCGGTCCTCGTCGACCAGGTCTTCGCGATCATCAAGGAGATCAACGAGCTGGGAACGACGATCTTCGTGGTCGAGCAGAACGCCAACATGGCGCTCTCGATCGCCCACCGGGGCTACGTCCTCCAAACCGGCCAGGTGGTGCTGGCCGACTCGGCGGCCGCGCTGCTCGCCAACCCCCTGATGCGGGAGGCGTACCTGGGGGAGCTGTGACCTCGATCCCGATGATCGACGCCGAACGGCTCGGCGCCCTGCTCCCGATGTCCGACGCCGTCGACGCGCTCGAGCGGGCGTTCGGGTCGGGCGAGGTTCCGCGGGCGCCCCTGCGCTCGCACGTCGAGACGGAGGCGGGGACGCTGCTTGCGATGCCGGCGACCGGGACCCAGGGCTCTGGTGTCAAGCTCGTGACCGTCACGCCGGCCAATCCCGGACGCGGCCTTCCGCTGATCCACGGGCTCTACGTGCTGTTCGCCCCCGACTCCCAGCGGCCAGAGGCCACCATCGACGGCGCGGCGCTCACGGCGCTTCGGACGGGCGCGGTCTCGGCGCTCGCCACCCGGCACCTGGCGCCACCCGAGGCCCGCCGCCTCGTGCTCTTCGGCGCCGGGACCCAGGCGCGCGCGCACCTGGAGGCGATGCGGGCGGTCCGCCCGATCGAACGGGTCGTCGTCGTTTCCCGCTCGGCGGGGAGGGCCGACGAGCTCGCGAGCACCGCCCGCGCCCTCGGGCTCGAGGCCCGAGTCGGCGGCCCGGAGGCGGTGGCCGATGCAGACCTGGTTTGCACGTGCACGACCAGCCCGACCCCCGTGCTCGACGGTTCGCGACTGTCCGAGGGGGCGCACGTGAACGCCGTGGGAGCCTTCACGCCCGACACGCGAGAGCTCGACGACGAGGCGATCCTTCGAGCCCGCGTGGTGGTCGAGACCCGCGAGGCGGCCCTCGCCGAAGCGGGCGACCTGCTGATCCCGATCTCAGCCGGGCTGATCACGCCCGACCACGTCGCGGCCGATCTCGCCGAGCTCGTGACGGGGACCGTCGTGCGGCGAGACCCGTCGGAGCGAACCGTCTTCAAGTCGGTGGGCGTTGCGTTCGAGGATCTCGTGGTCGCCCGGGCCGCCATGGACCGGATGAGATCGTGACCACGCACGGAACCGCCGTCGCACCTCGGGAGGCGCGGTGAGCAGGATCGCCGACGTGGTGGTCGTGGGCGGCGGGGCGGTGGGCGCGAGCGCCGCGTACCACCTCGCCGCGGCGGGGGTGGGGCGCGTCCTCCTGCTCGAGCGCGAACCCATGCTCGGCACCGGCTCCACCGGCGCGTGCGCGGGCGGTTTCCGACACCAGTTCTCGAGCGAGGTGAACGTCCGCCTCTCGCTCGCGAGCGTCCCGATGATCCTCCGCTTCGAGGAGGAGCACGGGCTCCCGCTCGCCGTCTCGCGAGACGGCTACCTGTTCGTCGTCCGCGACCGCAGCTCGTGGGAGGCGTTCGCGGCGGCGGCGGAGCTCCAGCGTTCCCTCGGCGTCGACGCGCGGCTGCTGACGCCGGACGAGGCGCTCGAGATCGTGCCCGGGATCGACGTGGAGGGCGCCGCCGGCGCCACCTTTTGCCCGGACGACGGCATCGCGGACCCAGCCGGTCTCACCGAGGGCTACGCGACGCTCGCGCGCCGGTCCGGGGCCCTGATCGAGACCGGGGTGACGGTGAGGTCGATCCGGATCTCGGGCGACCGGGTCGCCGGGGTGACGACGGTCGAGGGCCACGTCTCGGCCCCGGTCGTGGTGAACGCAGCGGGCCCATGGGCGGCCGAGCTGGCCGGGACATGCGGGGTGGACCTTCCGGTCGAGCCGGTGCCGCGGCACGTGGTCGTGACCGGGCCCTTCGCCGGCGCCCCGTCCCGCCGCACGCTCGTCATCGAAGCCGACACCAGCCTCTACTTCCATCGCGAGGGAGCCGGCGTGCTGATGGGGATGGGGAGTCCAGACGAGCGCCCATCGTTCGAGACGTCGGTGGACCGACGGTTCGTGGAGGACGAGCTGCTCCCGGCCGCCGTGCGGTTCTTTCCGGCGCTCGCGTCGGCGGGCATCGTCCGCTCGTGGGTCGGCCTGTACGAGATGACGCCCGACCGCCATCCGATCGTGGGTCCCGTCGAGGGGCTCGAGGGGCTCCTTCTCGCCAACGGGTTCAGCGGACACGGGTTCCAGCACGCCCCGATCGTCGGCAAGCTTCTCTCGGAGATCGTCACGCACGGCCGGGCCACGACGGTCGACGTGTCGAGCCTTGCGCTCGAGCGGTTTGCGAGGGGGAATCTCGTCCGCGAGGCCCACGTCGTCTGACTCGCTCGGTTGAGTGCCGGGGGCGGGACTCGAACCCGCACGCGCCTTCGCGCAGCGCCTTTTGAGGGCGCCGAGTCTACCGGTTCCTCCACCCCGGCCGTCGCACAGTCTAGTCGGCGGACATCTCGCGATCGGCGATCGCCGCGTCGCGTCGCGACGCCGTCCCAGGGCGCGGAGCGCGAGGGCGATGCACGGCCTTCGAACGCCGCCAGCGCCCCGGCCTCGAGGCCCGCGGACACGACCTCCTCCCTCATCTCTAGACTACCGAGCTCGATCCACACGAGGACCGCCCGGGGGCAATCCTGAAACCCAACCTCCGACGACGAGCGCTCGCCGCCCTCACGGTGATGGCGATCGGCGCCTCCGCCTGCACCGGCGCGGCGCCCACCGCGCCCGGTCCGGCCTCCGGCACCTCGTCGCCGTCTCCGTCCCCCTCGGGCGAGCTCAGGATCGCCTTCATCGAGGACCTGTCGCCCGACGGCGCGCCCGAGCGCACCGCGCCGGCCTTCCAGGGAGCCAAGCTCGCGATCGACGAGGCCACGCTGTCCGGCGACCTGCCCGTGTCGGTCGAGCTCGTCGGGCTCGACACCGCAGGCGATCGTGAGACCGCGCTCGCACTCGCGCGCCAGGTCGCCGACGATCCCACCTACGTCGCCGCGATCGGCGCCCCGTTTCTGACCGGGCAGCTCACGATCGGGCGGATCCTGAACCCCGCGGGACTTCCCACGATCACGCTCTCGGCTCTCGGACCTCGCCTGGCCCACAACGGTTGGACGACGTGGAGGCGGGCCGTCGCAAGCCAGGACCAGCAGGGGAGGATGCTGGCCGCCTACGTGGACGGCCTCCGCGCGGCCGCGCACGGGGTCTGCCTGCTCGGCGACGGGACCGAGGAGTCGGTGGGCCTGCTCGGTGCGGTGAAGGCGGCGTTGCGCGCGCGCGTCGTGCTTCGCGCGAACGTGTCCGGCTCCGCCGAAGGTTCGCCCGCGGAGATCGCCGCCATCCAGCGCGCGAGCTGCGGCGTCGTGGTCTGGGGTGGGTTCTCGAGCGAAGGCGCCCTCCTTCGCGAGCGGATGGTGCAGGCCGGCCTGAGGAAGGTGGCGTTCGTGGGCGGGGACGGTCTGAAAGACGAGACCTACCTCTCGGTCGCAGGGAGCGCCGGTCGAGGCACGGTGGTCGCCTGCTCCTGCGCCGACCTCACGATCGCCACCGACCTGCCGGCCCAGCGCTTCATCCAGGACTACCAGTCGGACTTCGGGCTGCCGCCGGGCGCCTACGCCGTCGAGGCCTACGATGTGGCGCGCCTGCTGCTGGATGCGATCCGGTCCGGGGCGCGGACGCGGAGCGAGGTCCTGACGGCTGTCCGCGATGCGCCCCCGTTCCGGGGTCTCGGCAACGTCTACGCGTTCCGGGCCGACGGGGAGCTCACCGACCCCTCGGCGGCCGTCCACCTCTACCGGGACGAGGGGAGCCGGTGGCTCCCGGTCCGCGGGTTCCCCGGGGTGAGCCTGAAGCTTGCTCACCCCGGCCGGCTCACGGTGGCCTCCTGCGCGACGGGTCGTCCCCTCGTCTACCGTCGCGGCGGTCGCTTGACCGGGTTCGACGTCGAGCTCGTGGCCTTTGTGGCCGCGCGCCTGGGTCTGGAGCTCGCGTGGCGCCGCGCCCCCTGCCGGCAGGCGGTTCGGGGCGTTCGGGAGGGCCGGTACGACCTCGCCCTGCTGTCCACGCGGGAGCTCCGACGGGCGCCCGCCCTGCAAGGCTCGGGGGTGATCCTCAGCGTGCACCAGGCCCTCTCGGTGGACCCCAGCCGCACCCCGTTGATCGCCGGACCGGCGGACCTCGCGCCGGGTGAGGTTGTTGGAGTCGTCCGCGGCTCCGTCGGAGCGCGCTGGGCCGCGCACAACCTCCCGAACGGGGTACGCCTGCGGGCGTTCCGGACGGCCCCGGCCGCCTTCGCGCGCCTGGCCGCGGGAGGCCTCACGGCCGTGATCGCGGGCGAGTCGGAGTCCTGGGCGCTGATCGAGCACCGCCCCCCGCTCGCGGTCACCGCGAGCTTCGACGTGGGCGACCACCAGGTGCTGGCCGCCCGTCGTCGAGCCACAACGCTCCTGGAGGCCGTCGACGAGGCCTTGGGTCGGGCCGTCGGTTCGGGTGCCTACGAGCGCCTGTTCTCTCGGTACTTCCCGGGTGCCGCCGTCCCGCCGGAGACTCTCTCGCCATCCTGAGGCACGCTCGAGCGACCGGCTGCCGCTCGTGTGGCCGTTCGAACGCGTTGCTCGACCGCGCCGCTCGATTGCGTTGCCCGGCACGGAGCGCGACCCTATAGTCAGCCGTGTGCGCGGGCCCGCCGCGCCTGGAAGCGAGGGAGGAGAGGATGCGCAAGTCCACGATCAAGCCGGCGTTGGTGCTGCTCGCGGTGTTCGCGCTGGTCGCGGCGGCCTGCGCCAAGAGCGAGAGCGGAGGCGGCGGAGGCGGTGGCGGCGGTGGCGGCGCCACCGAGACCACCCCGGCCGCGACGGGAGCGTGCGCGTCGGTCGATCCGAGCGGGACCGATCTGCTGGCCACGATCTGCAAGGCGGGAGTCCTGCGCGTCTCGACGGACCCTGCGTACCCGCCGCAGTCTTCCTACGACGAGGCGACGGGCACCTGGCAGGGGTTCGACATCGACGTGGCCACCGAGATCGCCAAGCGCCTCGGCGTGCAGATCAAGTGGGTCACCCCGGCGTGGGACGTCATCACCGCCGGGCACTGGAACGGGCGATGGGACCTGTCCGTCGGCTCGATGACGATCACGGCGGAGCGGGCTCAGGTGCTCGACTTCTCGACGCCCTACTACTACACGCCGGCCGGCATCGCGGTTCAGAAGGGGAGCCCGATCACCTCGTTCGATCAGTTGTCCGGCAAGTCGATCGGTGTCTGCGGGGCGTGCACCTACGAGTACTACCTCGAGCGAAAGCTCGAGATCCCGGGCTACACGCCGACCTACGTCGTGCCGCAGGACGTCAAGATCATCACCTACGACACGGACTCGACCGCGATCCAGGACCTCGCGCTCGGACGGCTCGACGCGGTGATGTCCGCGGTCCCGACGCTTCAGGCGGCCATCGACAAGGGCAAGCCCATCCAGCTCCTGGGCGACCCGGTCTTCTACGAGCCCCTGGCGGCGGCCGCCGACAAGAGCGCCCCGGAGGATCCAACGAGCTTCATCCAGGCGGTGAGCGACATCATCACCCAGATGCACGAGGACGGGACCCTCACGCAGCTCTCGATGAAGTGGTACAAGACCGATCTGACCGTCAACCCGCTCGGCTAGCGTCGGAGGGGGCTCCGACCGTATGAGGACAGAGCCGGCTGGGGCCGAGGCGACTCGGCCCCCCGGGCTGCAGCCACGGCGCCATCCCTTCTGGGACCGCGTCGAGGCGATCAGCATGAGGATCCCCTACACGGTCAAGCTGATCGCCGTGTGGGTCGCGTTGTTCCTCGTGCTCGCCCTCGCGTTCGCGACGGCGAGCTTCGACACGGCCTGGATGCGGGCCAACGCCTGGTTCATCGTCCGCGGGGTCTGGGTCACGGTTTTCATCGCCGTGGTCTCGATCGTCTTCTCGATCGTCCTGGCCCTGCTCGGGGCCCTCGGCCGCCTCTCGAAGAACCCCGTGCCCTACGGGCTGGCCGGCTTCTACACCTCGTTCTTCCGCGGAACCCCTCTCATCGTGCAGCTGTATCTCTGGTATCTGGGTCTTGCGCAGATCGGGGTGAACCTCGGGGGAGTGTGGAAGACCTACTTCGTCCTGTCTGCCGTGCAGGCAGGGATCCTCGGACTGTCGCTCAACTACGGCGCGTACATGACGGAGATCTTCCGTGCGGGGATCCAGTCCGTTCCCCACGGGCAGTCGGAGGCCGCGGAGGCGCTCGGGATGACCTACCGCCAGCGCATGCG
>Ga0070741_10019995_pt1 | contig 10630 bp, 8 predicted proteins | sample Coa_R1_4_FD_66440 | JGI IMG/M metagenome (GOLD analysis project Ga0070741, IMG submission 66440) | Surface soil microbial communities from Centralia Pennsylvania, which are recovering from an underground coalmine fire - Coalmine... | ecosystem: Environmental > Terrestrial > Soil > Unclassified ... | reverse complement strand
GCGCCGTCTGCGCGTGCGCGAACACGAGCTCCGGCCGACCGGGCGCGACGAGGCAGAACTCGTCGCCTCCGATCCGGTAGGCGGAGGCGTCGTCGCCCGCGGCCGCGGCGAGCGCGTGAGCGAGCCGGACGAGCATCGTGTCGCCGGCGGGGTGGCCGAACAGGTCGTTGTAGGTCTTGAACCCGTTCAGGTCGAAGATGGCGAAGCCGAACGGCTCCACCTGCGGCGTCGCGAGGCGCCGCTCGAGGTCGGCGATCAGCTTGCGCCGGTTGCCGAGCCCGGTGAGCGGGTCGTAGCTCGCCAGCAGCTCGAGCTCGGCCTCGGCCGTCTTGCGCTCGCCGATGTCCTCCGCCTGGACGACCAGGTAGAGGGCAGTCCCCGCCACGTCGCGCACGGCCGACGCGGAGAGCATCACCCAGCGGACGTCGCCGCCCTTGCGCAGGCAGCGCGCCTCCATCCGCGACGAGCGCACCTCGCCCCCGAGCAGGCGCCGCACGTGCTCGGAGAGCTTCTCGAGGTCGTCCGGGTGCATGAGCTCCTGGAAGGTGCGCGCGAGCAGCTCGGCCTCGGTGCAGCCGGCGATCTCGACCAGCGTGCCGTTCACGCGCAGGAAGCGGCCGTCGAGCCCGACGAGCGCCATCCCGATCGGCGCGTCCTCGAAGCTGCGCCGGAAGCGCTCCTCCGCCTCGCGCTCGGCCTCCTCGGCGCGCACCTGTGCCGTCACGTCCTCGATCACCGCCACGGTGTAGAGCGGGACGCCTTCCTCCGACCGGACGAGCGTGCTCGTGATCGAGACGTGGACGACCTCGCCGTCGGCGCGGATGTAGCGCTTGCGGAGCCGGACCTGGTTCGCCGACCCGTCGAGCTGGCGCCGCCGCGCGTCGACGCTCTGCTCGCGGTCGTCGGGGTGCGTGACGTCGAGGAACGACATGCGCAAGAGCTCGTCCTCGCCGTAGCCGAGGAGCTGGCAGAGCGCCTCGTTCACGTGCGTCCAGCGCCCGTCCGGTCCGAGCAGGGCCACCCCCACGGGAGCGTTGTCGAAGGCGTCGCGAACACGCCGATTCGCTTCGCGGAGCGCGGCTTCTGCCCGCCTGCGGTCGGTCAGGTCGAGACAGGTGCCCACCCAGCCGGTGAGACGACCGTCGCCGTCCCGAAGCGGCGACGCGAAGCCTTCGATCGGGACGACGCTGTCGTCCGGCCGCCGGAAGCGGTATTCGATGACCGACGGCCGGCCGGTCCGGGAGGCCTCCGCCCACTCGGTCCGCACCCGGGCCTCGTCCTCGGGATGGAGGGCCCGCATCCACCCGTCGCCGAGCGCCCCGTCCGGGTCGAGCCCGGCCAGCTCGCACCAGCGGCGGTTGACGTAGACGCAGCGGCCTTCGGCATCGGACAGGAAGATGCCGACCGGCGTGTGGGCGGCGAGCGCGCGGAACACCTCCTCGCCCTGCGCACAGGCAGCGCAGGAGGCGGGCACGAGCTCGGCGCACGGCGCAGCCGCCACCGGCAGGGGACGCGGGGCCATATGCATCTGATCGGCCCGGATCCGTGGCCGGGTGTCCCCCGACCGGGTGGGGCCGCCCGCCCGGCCAGGCGCCCAGCGGACAACTACGCAAGCAGGTCGTGGCTCGCTACCGATGCCGCCCGGCCGGCCGCTGCCTACAGTCGCGGCGTGACCACCGTCCCGGCCGAGCAGGCGACCTCGCGCCGCCGCGTCGACCTCGCGCTCGCCCACGTCGAGCCGGACCGCGTCCCGCTCGACCTCGGCGCCGCGCCCACGACGGGCATGCACGTCGACTCGGTGTACGCGCTCCGGCAGGCGCTCGGGCTCGACCCGCCGGGGACGCCGGTGAAGGTGTCGGAGCCGTTCCAAATGCTCGGCGAGATCGGGCCCGACCTGATCGAGGCGCTCGGCGTGGACGTCGTCGGCGTCGGGCCGCAGACGAACTTCTTCGGCTTCGCGCAGGACGGCTGGAAGCCGTGGACGACCTTCGCAGGAACGCCGGTCCTCGTCCCGGGGTTGTTCCCGACCGAGCCGGACGAGCACGGCGACATCCTCATGTATCCGCAGGGCGACACGTCGGTACCTCCCTGCGCGAGGATGCCGAACGGCGGCTTCTACTTCGACGCCATCTCCCGCCAGCAGCCGCTCGACGAGGATGCTCTCGACCCGGCCGACAACGCCGAGGAGTTCACACCCCTGACCCAGGACGACCTCGCGCACGTGCAGCGGGAGGCCGCGCGCCTCGCGGCCGAGGGCAAAGCGGTCATGTTCGTCGTCGGGGACACGGGCTTCGGCGACATCGCCTTCGTGCCGGGCCTGAAGCTCAAGCACCCGCGCGGGATCCGCGACGTCGAGCAGTGGTACATGAGCCTCACGCTGCGGCCGCGCTACGTGTACGAGGTGTTCGAGCGCCAGTGCGAGGTCGGCATCCGCAACCTCGAGGCCGTGCACGCCGTCGCCGGCGATGCCATCTCCGTCGTCTACGTGACCGGGACGGACTTCGGCGCGCAGGACCGCCCGTTCCTCTCGCCCACGCTCTACCGCAACCTGTTCAAGCCGTTCCACAGGCGTGTGAACGAGTGGATCCATACGCACACCGCCTGGAAGAGCTTCATGCACACCGACGGCTCGATCCGGCGCCTGCTCGACGACTTCGTCGAGGCCGGCTTCGACATCCTCAACCCGGTGCAGACGTCGGCGGCGGAGATGGACCCGGCCGAGCTGAAGGCTGCCTTCGGCGACCGCATCACCTTCTGGGGCGGCGGCATCGAGACGCAGACCGTGCTCCCGTTCGGCACGCCCGAGGAGGTGCGCGCGCAGGTGAGGGAGCGCATGCGCATCTTCGGGCCCGGCGGCGGCTTCGTGTTCAGCACGATCCACAACCTGCAGGCCCGCGTGCCGGTCGAGAACATCGTCGCGCTGTACGAGGCCGTGAACGACTACCGCACCTACCCACTGCGCTGAGAGCGAGGAGACGATGGACGTGCTGAGCGAGCTGCGGGGCGCTGTCGTGTCGGGGCAGGCGAAGGAGGCGGCCGCGAAGGCGGCGGAGGGGCTCGCTGCGGGCGTGTCCGCGGCGACGCTGCTGCAGGACGGTCTGATCGCGGCGATGACGCGCGTCGGGGAGCTGTACGAACAGGGCGACTTCTACGTCCCCGAGATGCTCGTGGCGGCGCACGCGATGACGGAGGCGCTCGCCGTGCTCAAGCCCCACCTCGTCGACGAGGGCGTGCCGGCCGTGGCCACGGTCGCGATCGGAACCGTCAAAGGCGACCTGCACGACATCGGCAAGAACCTCGTCTCGATGATGCTCGAGGGCGCCGGCTTCCGCGTCGTCGACCTCGGCGTGGACGTCCCCGCCGAGCGCTTCGTCCAGGCAGCGCGCGACGGTGCCGACGTCGTCGGCATGTCGGCGCTGATCACGACGACGATGGTCGAGATGGAGAAGAACGTCGCCGCGATCGCCGCCGCCGGCCTGCGCGACCGCGTCCGCATCGTCGTCGGCGGCGCCCCGGTCACCCAGGGGTACGCGCAGGCGATCGGCGCCGACGGCTCCGCTCCCGACGCGTCGGGCGCCGTCCGGCTCGTGCGGACGCTGCTCGGCGTCGAGCCGCCGGAGGAAGGCGGCGAAGGTGCCGGCCGTCCGCAACTGGCCCCTCCGGCTCGACGCTGACGCCTTCCGTGTCCGACGAGCGACGAGCGGCGCCCGGGCTAGCCGGCGAGGGCCGCCACCCGCGCCGCGAACGCCTCGATCTCCGCGGCGCCGACGAGCGCCCCGAGCTCGAGCTCGTATGCCCTCGCCTCGCCCGGCCCGAGCTCGATCAGCTCGCCGCGCTCCCGGGCGTCGAGCCGGCCCGCCGCCCGGTTCGTGCACGGCTCGATGCCGACGACGTAGGTGCCCTCGCCGAGCATCCGCCAGACGAAGTGGTGCGGCAGCTGGTCGCGGCGGAAGATCTCGTACACGCCGAGGCCGAGCGCCCGGTTGACGACGCCGACCGGGACGCGCCCGTCGGGCTCGGCGGCCAGCTCGTGCTCGAACACCTGCTCGACGAACGCCTCGGCGGGCGCGTGCAGGCGCCGGTAGCCCTCGACCGGATGGTCGCCGCGCGGCTCGACGGCCGTCGCGGGGACGAGGAGCTCCGAGCCCTCGTCCACGACCGGCCAGCCCACGTTCACGTGGTAGAGGAGCATGTGCGGGGTCGGGTCGTGGCCGACGTTCGCCACCTCGTCGCGGATGCGAAGCCGCGACTCGCCGACCTTCGCTTCGACGCGCCGGCGGAGCACGAGCTGCTCGCCGAACACGGCCGCCTGCAGCACCTCGCCCTCCGCGAAGAGGACGCACTCGTCGCCTTCCCAGCGCTCGCCGTAGCCGGTCAGACGGGCGGGCCGGGTGGAGACGCGGCCGTGCAGGCCGTAGGTCTCGGTCTGCTTGGGCGGGTAGTGGTACTGGGCGGCCGTGTCCTCGGCCATGAACAGCGCGTGGTCGAGGCCGCAGGTGGTGAGCAGGCCGCCTCCGAAGGTGCGCATGAAGCCGAGCCCCTCGGGCTCGCCGAACCACGGCCCGGGGAAACCCACGGCCGACGCCCAGGCGAGCGGCCGGCCGGCGTGCTCGCACCGGCCGACGTCCAGCGCCCGGTCGACGACGAGCTCGCAGCAGAATCCGGTGCCGGTGCGGAGCTCGAGCACGCGCACGCCCCGCTCGGCCCCGTCGCCGAGCGTGGCGAGCCGGACGCCCGCCACCTGCTCCAGCCGCCCGACGCGACGGGAGAGCTCGCGCCGGGAGTAGCTGCCGCCGAAGAGCTCAGGCACGGCAGGCCGTCGCGCCGCGCTCCTCCGCCGCGCTCAATGCATGCCCCAGCCGCCGTCGATCACCACCGTCTGCCCGGTGATGAACGACGCTCCGTCGCCGGCGAGGAAGACGACGAGGTTGCCGATGTCCGTCGGCCGCCCGCGTCGCTTGATCGCCTGCTGATCGAGCACCCACTGGCTGTACTGCTCGGGCGTCGGGTGGATCTTCTCGGCGTCCGTCGGGAAGGCGCCCGGCGCGATCGCGTTCACCGTCACCCCGTCCGGGCCGACCTCCTTCGCCAGCGCCCGGGTGAAGCCGATGACCGCCCCTTTCGACGAGACGTAGTCGAGCAGCATCGGGAAGCCGACGAAGAAGGTCAGCGACGACACGTTGACGATGCGGCCGCGGCCGCGCTCCCTCATCGACGGGAAGCAGGCGCGGGCGCAGAGGAAGTAGCCCTTGAGGTTGACCGCCAGCACGCGGTCCCACTCCTGCTCGCTGATCTCCGTCCACGCCCGCCGCGGGTAGATGCCCGCGTTGTTGACGAGGATGTCGACACCGCCGAGCTCGGCCAGCGTCCGCCCGACCGCGGTCTCGACGGAGGTCGGGTCGGAGACGTCGACCGCAAGCGGAAGTGCGGTGCCGCCCGCGGCGGCGACGAGGCCGGCCACGCGCTCGGCGCGCTCCGGGTCGAGGTCGGCGCAGGCGACCGCGGCGCCTGCGCCGGCGAGCGCCGTGCAGATCGCCTCGCCGAGCCCCCCGCCGCCGCCGGTGACGAAGGCGACGCGGCCCGTGAGCGAGAAGGCCTCGAGGCTCATGGCGCCTTCCGGCCCTCCAGCGACACCCGAGCGACGCGACTTGTCCGCGCCAAGCGACAGTCTGTTACGAGCAACGGAAGGACGAGACACGCTCCTGCACGGAGGACTTCGAGCCGTTCGGCGCTCCCGACCAGCCGCTTGTAACAGTCTGTCACGTGAGGGGGCGGGATGGCCGCAGGGGACGAGGTCACGAACCCACCACCTCCGCCAGGACGTCCTTCGGCGACACGGCCTTGCCGTGCTCGGCCGCCCGGTAGGCAGCCTCGCACAGCGCCATCGTCCCCAGCGTCACGTGGCCGGAGATCTCCGGCTCGGCGTCCTCCTGGATCGCCCGCATCAGCTGGCCCATCGTGCCCTTGAACGCCTGCGGGAACCAGCGCTCCTCCCAGGTCGGCGCCTCCCAGCGGCCGTCCATCGCCCGCGTCGTCCACGTGATCGTGGACGGGCTCCCCGCGGGGTAGTCGGGCCAGCCGATCGTCCCCTTGGCGATGCCCTCCGTCCCCTCGACCCGCCACTCGATCCGCTGGTCGGCCCACGTGTGGCAGTTGTCGATCGAGACGGCGCGGAAGTCGTCCTCCCACTCGAGGATGTAGAAGGCCATGCCATCCCGGTGCGGGAAGTCGTGGCTCGGGTCCGGCCGCACCGAGCACAGGATCCGATCCGGGTCGCCGAACAGGAAGCGGAACACGTCCAGGTGGTGGATGGACATGTTCAGCAGCGCGATCCGGCCGTACCGGCGCAGGAACTCCTGCCAGTGCGGACGGGCGTTCATGACGATCTCCGCCACCACCGGCTCGCCCAGCTCGCCGCGCTCGAGCAGCGTCCGGAGGGCCCGCATCGACTGGTCGTAGCGCATGTTGTGGTTGACGCCGAGCTTCTTGCCCGCGTCGTCGGCGGCCTTGACCATCTCCGCCGCCTCCGCCAGCGTGAACGCCGCCGGCTTCTGGGCGAGGATGCCCTTCACGTGCGGCCGCTTGACCGCCTCGCGAACGATGCCGAGCTGCTGGTCGGGCGGATAGGCGATGTCGACGATCTCGACGCGCTCGTCGTCGAGCAGCTCCTGCCACGTCTCGTACACCGTCTCCACGCCGTTCTGCTCCGCCGCCGCGCGGGCGTGCGCGGGCGTCCGCGAGGCGATCGCGACCACGTTGAAGCCGGCCTCCCTGTAGGCCGGCAGGTGGACGTCGCGCATGATGAAGCCGGCGCCGATGCAGCCGATCCCGTAGTCCGTCTTGGGCGGCAGGTTCGGGCCGATGTTGAGATCGAAGTCGGCCATCGCGTCCTCCTCAGGCGCGTACGCCGAGCTCGCGCATGATCCGCGCCGTGCCGTCGTACGCCTGCTGTGCCCACTCGACGATCTTGTCCGGATCGGGCGAGTACTCGAGCTCGATCGAGACGGTGCCGTCGTAGCCCGTGTCGCGGATCGCCGCCAGGTACTCCTTGATCGGCGTCACGCCCATCCCGGCCGGCAGGTCGCCGTGCACCTTGCCGTCGCAGTCGGACAGGTGGATGTGGCCGATCAGACCGGTCAGCTCCTTGACGTCGTCGAACGACGCGTTCGACAGGTGCAGGTGCGAGATGTCGGCGTTCGCCCGCACGGCCGGATGGCCGATCTCCCGGACGAAGCGCGCGAGCTCGTGCACGTCCTTGAGCAGCGCCTGCTCGAACGGCTCCAGCTCGAGCACGATCTCGAGGCCCTTCGCGTGTGCATACTGGCCGGCCTCCGAGACCATCTGCTTGGCCAGGTCCCAGATCGCCTGCTGCGGGAACACCTCGCAGTCCCAGTAGTACTCGCCGACCACGAGCAGGACGTTCCGCGCCCCGAAGTACGCCCCCTGGTCGACGTAGGCCTTGATGCGGTCGAGCGTGAAGCGGCGCACGGACGGGTTGAAGTCGACGACCCCGAACGCGACGCAGACGACCGACCTGATCGGCAGCCCGACCTCGTCGCAGGTGCGCTTGATCTCCTCGCGCTCCTCGTCGGTCAGGTCGAGCGGGTCCTCGAAGACGTCGTACGTGTCGAAGCCGATCTCCTTGGCCGTGCGGATGCCGTCGAGCCGTCCGACCTTCGTGTCCAGCCAGGTCGAGCTGATCATCCCGAGTTCCATCGTTCCCCTCCTTCGCCGACGAACGGTGCCGCGGGCGACCCTGGGCGAGCCGCCCGGGTGAGCCTTCCAGAACGCGACGCAGCGCTCAACCGGGAAATCACTGACGCGACGCCGGCCGCTTCCCTCCCGCCTCGACGAGCGCGCGCAGGACGTCCGGCGGATGCAGCGCCTCCAGCCGCTCCGCCTCCGCAGCCGCCTCGCTTTCGAGGTTGCCGCCGCACGGCCGTGACTCCCGACGCCACTCCTCGAGGTAGTCGCCGGCGTCGACCAGGCCGGCGGCCATCGCCGCCGCGTCGATCGCCTGCTGGAAGCGCGCACCGAGCTCGACGCGAGCCGTCCGCGAGCCGTCCGAGGCGGTCACCTGCGCCGGGATGTCCCGCCACGAGATGACCGTCAGCTCAGCCGTCGCGGGCCTCCAGTAGCGGCGAGCACGAGCGGCCTCGCCAGACCGCCGTATCCCGTGCGGCGGAGCTCGAAGGCGAGGCCGAGCCGCTCGGCTGCAGCGCGCGCGCGGCGGAGAAGGCCGTCGTCGTCCGTCTGCGCCAGGTAGACGAGCCGGCGGTAGTGGCGGAAGATGTCGCCGGTCAGCTCCGGGTAGCGGTCGAGCCCGAGCGGGCGGACGACCAGCGACTCGAAGTGCCGTGCGAGGAAGTCGGTCAGGTAGAAGGTGCCGGGCTCCTCCTCCTGCAGCTCCTGCCAGGCGCGCGGGCCGGCGAACAGCTCGTAGCAGTGCGCCCCGGGCAAGCGCTCGGCGCCGTGGCGCTCGAGCACCTCGTCGAGCGCTCCGGCCGTGCCGCAGTCGGCGTAGGCGACGAGGACGCGGTCGTAGGCGCCGGCGAGCGCCGCGAGCGTGCGCTCGACCTCAGGCGCGATCCGCGCCGGTGTCGCGTGCAGCGTCGCGGGCAGGCAGCGGACGTCGACGTGCTCGAAGAGGTTCGCGCGCACGACGGCGAGCACCTCCCGCGCGAGCGCCCCGCAGGCAAGGACGAGCACCCGCTCCGCTGCAAGTAACAGTCTGTTACTTGGAGCGGTCGTGCTGCTGCTCGCAGCGCTCGTGCACGGGAGGGTGTGCGCGCTCATGCCGGGAACGCCAGCTGCTCGACGAAGCGGTCGTTGAAGTCTGCACGGTCGGACAGCTCGACGTAGGCAACCTCGTCGAGGAGGGCGGCGGCGGCGTGGCGCTCCTGCATCGAGAGCAGGGCCATCTTCGCTCCTTCGCCCGCCACGTTCCCTGCCGAGACGATGCGCGGGAGGGCGAGCTTGGGGACGAGGCCGATGCGGACAGCGCTCGCCGGCGACAGGTACGAGCCGAACGAGCCGGCGAGGAGCACCTGCTGGATCTCGCCCGCGTCGATCCCCGCCTCCTCGAGGAGCACGTGCCAGCCGGTGGCGATCGCGGCCTTTGCGAACTGGAGCTCGCGCACGTCGCGCTGCGACAGGTAGACGCCGGGCGCGAGGCGGAAGACCCGCTCCTCGCCGATCCGCTCCAGTCGGTCGGCGAGCACCGGCGGGTCGTCCAGGAAACGGCCGGAGCGGTCGAGCACGCCCACGCGTACGAGCTCGGCGACCGCGTCGACGAGGCCCGAGCCGCAGATACCGACCGGCTCGACGCCGCCGATCACCTCGAGCTCGACCGCGTCCTCGCGCAGCCGCACGACCTCGATCGCGCCCTCGGCCGCACGCATGCCACAGCGGATCTGCGCCGCCTCGAACGCCGGCCCGGCCGGCGCCGCCGTACACAGGATGCGCTCGGCCGAGCCGAGCGCGACCTCGCAGTTCGTGCCCACGTCGATGAACAGCCGCAGCCGTTTGTCGCGCGTCATGCCCGTGGCGAGGAGACCGGCGACGATGTCACCGCCGACGTAGGCGCCGAGCGCCGGGAAGACGGTTGCCCGGGCGCCCGGGTTGAGCTCGAGCCCGAGCTCGGCGGCCGGCATGTCCGGATACGAGCGCGCGGCCATGATGAACGGCGCCACGCCCAAGGGCTGCGGGTCGATGCCGAGCGCCAGCTCCGTCATCGTCGCGTTGCCGGCGAGCGCGACCTCGTACACCTCCTGTGGGTCGACGCCGCCCTGCTCGCACACCTCGCTCGCAAGCTCCTGCAGCGTCTCGGCGGCGAGCGAGCGCAGGCGCTCGAGCGCGGCCGGGTCGAGCATCGTCGCGGAGATGCGCGAGATGACGTCGGCCCCGAACGGCTGCTGCTTGTTCAGGAGCGAGCGCACGGCGACGGGCGTGCCCGTGCCCAGGTCGAGCAGCGTCGCGACGACGGTGGTCGTGCCCAGGTCGAAGGCGATCGCGTAGCGCCGCTCGGTCGTGTCGCCCGGCTCGACGTCGATCAGCAGGTCGTCGACAGCGACGGCCGTGACGCGGAAGTCCGAGTCGCGGAGCACGCGCGGCAGCCGGCGCAGCACGCCCGGCTCGACCCGGAGCTCGAGGTCCTCGATCGCGTCGAGCAGCCGCTCGAGATCGCTGCGCTGGTCGTCGAGCGCCGGCTCGGCGAGCTCGACGTAGCGCTTCTGCACGGCCGGGTGCAGGATCACCTGCCGCCCGACCCCGACCGTGGCCGCCTTCGGGCGCGTCTCCAGCGGGGGCACCTCGAGCACGAGGTCGTCCACCGCCTGGGCGCGGCAGGCGAGACGCCAGCCGTCCGCGAGCTCGCCGGGCCCGAACGCCCGCGCGTCGAGCGGCGACGCGGGCACGTCGCCGGAGACGACGCGGACGCGGCACTTCCTGCACGTGCCGTGGCCACCGCAGGTCGAGTCGATCGCGATGCCGTTCCACGAGGCCGCGTCGAAGACGCTCACCCCCGGCGGCACCCGCACGACCGTCCCCGACGGCTGGAAGCGCAGCGTCACCCGCGCCGGCTCGTCGGCGAGGTCGGACTCCGGCTGCACGGTGTCCTCGAGCACGCTCA
>Ga0070741_10019994_pt1 | contig 10631 bp, 8 predicted proteins | sample Coa_R1_4_FD_66440 | JGI IMG/M metagenome (GOLD analysis project Ga0070741, IMG submission 66440) | Surface soil microbial communities from Centralia Pennsylvania, which are recovering from an underground coalmine fire - Coalmine... | ecosystem: Environmental > Terrestrial > Soil > Unclassified ... | reverse complement strand
CGCTCCGATAAGTCACACTTCGTTTTTTCCACCGCTCGCGCAAGTTGGTATCCTAATCCCTCGTTCACCACGTGGATGAGCGCTTCAATTTTCTTCGGGGCGAGAGACTGAAACTGTAATTGGCGCAAGGTTTCCATCGTCTCCCGTGACTTTAGTAGCGAGAGCTGATGCCAGCGTTCAAGTTTCTCGTAGATCCACAACGGCGCGGATAAAACACGACCGAATGGCGTACGGTATTGCGAGCCGAGACCCAGATGCGGGGCGACAAGGTGACGAATAAAGCGACTGTCGAAAGAGTCGCCGGCAATCGCCACCCCGTCGGTGCCGAGGATATCTTTGTGACGCTGCCTTCGCGCCCGCGCCCGGGGACCGAGCTGGATCAGACAGAAATCACTCGTGCCGCCGCCAAAGTCGGCAATGAGCACCAGCTCGTCGTGGTCGAGTTGTTGCTCGTATTGATACGCAGCCGCAACGGGCTCAAGTTCAAACTCAACCTGAGAAAACCCTGCCAACCTAAGAGCGGTACGCAAACGTTCGAGCGCGGCATTATCTTCACTGTCAGTTTCCGTTCCGGAGAAATGGGCCGGACGGCCGACGACTACACGTTCTCCCAGGTCGCCAAATTGTTCCTCTGCCGCTACCCGTAGCTCGCGAAGGATCATGGCAATGAGGTCTTCTAACGTAAACGTGTAATTGAAGATCACCGTATGTTTGAACAACGCGCTCCCTAAATAGGACTTCATTGATTGGATTAAGCGCCCCTTGGTTTCCGCCTGCAGGTACCGCTCAATCGCTTCCGGGCCGCCGGCGGCACGAGGTTTCCCGGTCGGTTCCAGATCCTCGGGATCGAAGTATAAGACCGAACGAAACATCGCTGTCGGCTGCCCGTCAGAGGAAAAGGAAGCGAGTTGTGCGGGGCCTTCTGCGTTTGCGACCGCAATCGCACTATTGGTCGTACCGAAATCAAGGCCAATGACTTTAGGCATGGTGTGGAACTCTGGGTATTCTTTAGTCTAAGGTATAGGTTCCAGGGAACGAATTATAGGGAAAAGAAAGAGGATCTGTACCCTCTTACCTATTCCCTGTAACCTACTAACTGTCATCGATGGCAAAATATAATGAGTAGTGAATCATGCGTCCCCGCGATCTTCAAGCTCTGGAACTCGACAAGGTGTTACATCTTCTGGCCAAGTGCGCACTGTCGCCGGCTGGTCAGGAAGCCTGCCTTGCGCTCTCCCCTCAGACGACTGCGGCAACCGTCGAGACGGCCAGTGAACGCACCTGGCAGTTTTTCCGCCTGCTTGAAGAACAGCTCGCCGTCCCGCTGCGAGAATTTCCCGACATTCGTCCATCACTACAGTGGGCTTCGCAGCTCGGAGCGGCACTGGAAGGGCTAAAGCTCCTTGAAATATTGGACATCGTCACTCTTTCACGTACGCTATCAGTGTTCTTTCGTCGCCATGTTGCAAACCGGTCGCATCTCCAGGACTTGCCCGAACGCTTGGTCACCTTCGCCGACCTCGAGGACACCTTGCACCGATGTCTCGATGAACGCGGGGCACTGAAAGATGAGGCGAGTCCGGAATTACGGTCGTTGCGCCGTCGGCTGCGCACGCTGAGCGGCGAGATCGAGCAGCGCCTCCAACAAACTCTGCGCTCTTCTCAGGCCAAAGACGTTGTCGCAGATACCTACATTACCATTCGCAATAACCGTTTCGTCATTCCGGTACGCCCCAACTTCCAGTCGCGCCTTGCGGGGATAGTTCAGGATCGTTCCGGTTCTGGCGAGACGCTCTTCATCGAACCGTTGTTTGCCGTCGAACTCAACAACCAGTTACTCCTAGCGCGTAAGGAGATGGAGGCCGAAGAGCACCGCTTGTTCCTGTGGCTCACGGATTTAGTGCGAGAAGAAACGCCACGTTTAGAAAGTGTTTTTGTCACGTTGGCGGAAGTCGATGTGCTGCATGCGAACGCCTTGTTCGCCCGTAAGTATCGTTGTAGCAAACCACTGCTCGGCGGTTCTGAGGTCCGGTTACGCACCGCTCGTCACCCGCTGCTGCTCGCGACTGGCAAGCCGGTCACCGCAATCGACGTTCTCATTCCCGAAGGAAAGCAGGGGTTGATTATCACCGGGCCGAACACTGGTGGAAAGACGGCGGCCCTCAAGACGTTGGGACTCCTGAGCTTGATGGCTCAAAGTGGCATGTTGATTCCCGCACAAGAAGAAAGCCGCCTCCCACTGTTCTGCGGCATTTTTGCTGACATCGGCGATGCCCAATCCCTCGAACAAAGTCTCTCGACCTTTTCGGCCCATATACGCAATGTCGCGGAGATCTTGCAGGAACTGGCCGCCCCGGCATTGGTGCTCTTTGACGAGCCGGGTGGCGGGACTGATCCGATCGAAGGCGGGGCCCTCGCTTGCGGACTGTTGAAGCATCTCAAGACCCTGGGAGTGCTCGTTGCCGCTTCCACCCATCTCACTCCGGTGAAATTGTTTGCGCTTGCTGACGGCGACTATCAAGTCGCGGCGGTTTCCTTCGATCTTGATACGCTGACGCCACACTATCAGTTATCTTACGACACCGTGGGGCAAAGTTTAGGGTTGCCTATGGCGAAGCGACTGGGACTGCCCGACGAAGTTTGTGCCGCTGCCGAGGCAACATTAACCGCGGAAGAACGCCGGTTTTCCCAAGCGCTCGTGCAGTTGGAGGAAGTCCGCTCGAACCTGGAGCGCGACCGCAAGCAAGCAGCGATCGACCGTGCCCAAGCCGAGGCACTCCGTGCACAACATCAGGCTTTGCTCAATGAAGCGGAAGAAAAGCGGGGTCGGGTATGGAGTGAAGCGACCGCCGAGGCAAAATTAATGTTGCGACAAGTACGCGATGAAGGGCGAGAGATCGTTGCCAGTCTTCGCGCGGCGCGTCCGGACGCACGCCAACGGCTCGCGCAGTTCCTCCGTCGGCGCGGGCAGGAAGTTGCGAGCAAAGAACCCGCTAGACAATCTGTTTCTGCTCCTGCCGAGGTACTACCTGAAATCGGTGACGTCGTCGAACTTCGCGAGAGCAAGATTCGTGGCGAGTTGATCACACTACAAGGGAACCGTGCCCGCATTCGCTCCGGCGGCATGACCTTCGAAGTCCCTGCCGAACAAGTGCGTAAGTCGCACGAGAAGCAAGAAAAGACACTTCGCGTGAGAATAGATACGAGTCCCGCCGCACTGGCAGAACTGAATCTCTTAGGCTTGCGAGTCCACGAAGCGTTGCCGCGCCTGGAAGAGTTTCTCGACCGTGCGGTGCTGAATCATCAAAATTCGGTGCGAATCGTGCACGGGATGGGTACCGGCGCACTCCGCCGCGCGGTACGCGAGTTCCTGGCGAATTCTCCTTATTGCGCCTCTTACGGGGAAGCCTCGCGGGCTGAAGGCGGCGGCGGCGCGACGATTGTCGAGCTGGCATCATGAGAATCGGGACACGGAATCTGCTTGCCGAACTCATTCTCGGCGCACTTGATGAGCCGATTACTGCGGACGTGCTGCGTTGTCTTGCTCACTACTGTCGGTCAGACACGAGTGAGCCAGTCCCTTTGCCTATCGCATCGTTTCTTGCCCCAACCGCAATGACGGCACGGCAGCGAGTAATGAAGATCCTCCAACATCATGAACTGTTGCAATGGCAAGAGTGGAGTGGAACAACGACCATTGCCCTTCACCCGCTCTTCAAACCTGAATACCGCGAGATCGCGGCGAAGCTGGCGTCTTACGTAACGGCCCTTGATGCTTGGTATTTGCGATGCCAACCCTCCGTAGCAGGCTCGGCGCGTGAGGCTGCGCTCCGGAAAGGAACACTGCTCTTCAATCACCACCTGTTCTTTGAAGTGCACGAAATTCTCGAAGCGCAATGGAAAGAAGAGAGCGGAGACGTGCGTCTTTTTCTCCAAGGCCTTATCCAAGTCGCCGTTGCCTTTCATCATCTCGGGAACGATAACTTTCGCGGGGCGGCAGCACTGCTGCGTGACGGGCTTGCCAAGATCGCCCCTCACCGACCCGCTTTTCTCGGGCTTGAGCTACAAACCTTCGCCACGGGCCTGGAAAGGTGTCAGCAAGCACTGCAACGACTTGGTCCAGAACACTTTCGTCAGTTCCCGCTGGATCTCATTCCCTCACTACAGTTTCTCGCATAAGTATGCGGGGAACCCACGAGACTGCGACAGGAGGACGAGGGACGTGAAACGGTTGTATGACTATCGGCCGTTAGGCAACGGCTACAAAGTCCGGCTACCGCAACATATGCCGATTCCGCGAGCATAACGAAAAAGAGGTCGGTTATGGCTACACAGTACAAACACCTCGATACTAAAGTCATCCACTGCGGCGAACCGCACCCGCGTATAGCGGGTGCGGTCAGCATGCCGATCTTTCAATCGGCAATGTTCGAGACCACCGGCGAGGCGAATTATCATGACGTGCGCTATATTCGCCTCAACAACACTCCGAATCACGCCGCTCTGCATGAGAAATTGGCCGCGTTGGAAAATGCCGAGGCGGCGCTAGTCACGGGGAGTGGGATGGCCGCGATTTCAACAACGTTGTTGACGGTCCTTTCGGCGGGAGATCATTTGCTCGCTCAGGATTGCTTGTATGGGGGGACGCACGATCTTCTCACCAAAGACTTCGCCGCGTTTGGCCTCTCGTACGATTTTATTGACGGAGACGATCCGACCTCGTGGAAACGCAAGCTCCGCCCCAACACTAAAGCGATTTACGTTGAGTCGGTGTCAAACCCCTTGCTGCAAGTCGGCGATCTCAAGGCAGTCACGTGGTTTGCCAAAGAACACGATCTCACCTCGATCATCGACAATACCTTTGCCAGTCCGGTCAATTTTCGTCCGCTTGATTGGGGATTTGATCTGTCTCTGCACAGCGCGACGAAGTATTTGAACGGCCATTCCGATATTGTCGCCGGAGTCGTCACTGGTCGGGCAGCGGTAGTTACCAGAATCACGCACAAGCTTAATCACCTCGGTGGCTCGCTCGATCCGCACGCCGCTTTTCTGCTGCACCGCGGCCTGAAAACGCTCGCGGTGCGCGTCCGTTACCAAAACGAGAGTGCGCTCAAGATCGCCCGGGCTCTTGAACGACATCCCGCGGTGACCAACGTAAACTACCCGGGGTTGGCAAGTCATCCGCGCCACGAACGCGCGCGTGAACTATTCGACGGCTTTAGTGGGATGTTGAGTTTCGAGCTGCGCGGCGGAGTCGAGGCTGCCGAACGTTTCATGCGCAAGACCACACTGCCGACTATCGCGCCAAGTCTTGGTGGTATCGAAACACTGATGACACGGCCGGCAACAACATCTCACGCAGGCATGTCAGCCGAGGATCGCCGGCGACTTGGGATCACTGACGGTTTGATTCGTTTGTCAGTCGGCATCGAGGCCACGGAAGACTTGATTGAGGATTTTGACCGGGCATTAGCGGGGTAAGTATACGAAGCGCACGCATCGTACTCACACGAGTTCGCCATTCCCCGCGGAAGCGGGAATCAGGTAGAGCAGCTAACGTATTCTACTTGAAGTTCCCGGATGCCCGCTCCCCTAGAGAACCGGGGACAGGCTGCGCGGGCATGACCGAAGTGGCCACAGTAGCGCGCGGCGCGCGCTACACCACAGGCGTTTCACTGTACAAATTGCCCTAACGGTTCTCCTGGACCATCCGCGCGATTTGGGCGTTCACTGCTCGCGGAGAGAATCGTGTCGAATACACCCCAATCTTGTTCAACAGGCCGGGGACGATAATCCGCTTTCCTTGCATGAATCCTTGATACCCAATCTTGGCGACTTGTTCAGAAGTCATCATGCCCATCACCTTGCTTTTGATCAAACGCGTATTCTCGATCTGCGCCCGTTTTTGAAATTCGGACTCCGTCGGTCCGGGGCAAAGTGCCGACACTGTCACGCCGGTCCCTTTAAGCTCATTAGCGATTGCTTCAGAGAAGGAAAGCACAAAGGCTTTTGTCGCATAATACACTGCCATGAGCGGCCCCGGTTGAAACGCGGCGGTCGAGGCTACGTTCATCACCTTGCCAGACTTCCGTGTGGTCATCTCAGGTAGAAAGAGCTTGGTCAGAGCGACCAACGCCGACATGTTTACTTGCATCATGCCGAGTTCGGTAGCCAAATCCGTCTCGGCAAATTTCCCGCCCAAACCAAAGCCGGCGTTGTTGACGAGATAATCGACCTGTAGAGAATCTTTGCGTACAGCGTCGACGATTTTCCGCGGCGCGTCTGGTTGTAGGAGGTCGGCAGCGATGACTTTTACCGCAATGCCAAATTGTTCGGTGAAATCGTCGGCAATCTGCCGCAATCGTTGCTCTTGTCGCGCGACGACAATCAAATTGTGACGGTCAGCCGCAAAGCATTTACTCAACTCGTAGCCGATGCCGGTCGAAGCGCCGGTGATGAGAGCGGTGGTTGCCATTGAGAACCTCCGTTATTCCTTTCTTTCTGAAAGAAAGGAAGTGTAAAACGTAATGCGTAAAACGTAAAAGAGGAAGGGAGATGGTCGCTCGTTACGTTTTAGTCTTCTGCTCACGCATTACGTTTCACGTATTACGCACTGCGTTCTCAGAAACTCACCGGTAGTGTTTCCAGTCCGCGCAAGGTAAATGCCGGTCGCCATTGCGGTGTTTCTTCAAGCGGGGTGAGGCGAGGCATCCGCCGTAACACAGTCCCGATGGCAATCTGTCCTTCGGCCCGTGCTAAGGACGCACCAAGGCAGAAGTGGATACCATGTCCAAAAGCCACATGATGATTATCTTTGCGGGTAATATCGAGTCGGTCCGGATCAGAGAACTGCGCAGGGTCGCGGTTGGCCGCCGCGAGAACCGTCATCACTCGTTCACCTTGGCGAATGAGTGTCCCGCCAATTTCCACGTCTTCTTTGGGCGTACGTCCCGTGAGTTGCACCGAGCCGTCGTAGCGCAAGAATTCCTCAACCGCACTCGGAATGAGGTTTGGTTGCGCTTGCAAAAGCTGCCGCTGCTCCGGGTGACGAAAGAGGGCAAGGAGACCGTTACCTATCAGGTTGACCGTCGTCTCATGACCGGCAGAAAAAAGTAGAATACAATTGGCGAGCAATTCGTCTTCGGTGAGCCGATCGCCCTGCTCTTCCGCAGCGATCATCGCACTGAGAATGTTGTCCTGTGGGTTCTTGCGCAAAGTGGCAATAAGACCGCGGAAGTAATTTACCATCGATTCGACGACCGCATGCCCTTTCTCAACCATCTCCGGCGTTTGAATAGGATCAAGCGTACGTGCCACGTCGCCCGACCATTTTTTGAAAAGGTCTCGGTCTTCGGCCGGAACACCGAGCAATTCGCAGATCACTAAGACCGGCAACGGATAAGCGAAATCAGCCATGATGTCCATGCTGCCGCGGTCCTGTACCGCATCGAGGAGATAGTTCACCAAATCCTGAATGCGCGGCCGCAGCCCTTCGATGGCTCGGGGAGTGAAAGCCTTGTTCACCAAGGTACGTAACCGGGTGTGATCTGGTGGATCGCGGAACAACATCCACTTCGAGAAGACGTTGATCACCGGGCCTTCGCCGAACCGCTCACGGAAGAAATTCTCGGCATCGTGCCGCCCGAAACGGGAATCTCGCAACACCATCCCCACGTCCGCGTAGCGAGTCAGGATCCACGTATCAGGAAGGAGCGTACTACGGTGAACCGGGTCCTCGGCCCGGAGGCGATGGTAAAAAGGATACGGATTCGCTATGAACTCCGGCATCAGGGGGTTAAATTCCACCGGCGGGGCGACGTTTGTCTCCGTTGGTGAGTGTGACACAGCGGGCCCGATGTTTGACATGATGATTCCTCCACCAAGCTTGACAAGGATACAGGCAGCGTTGCGTTTATTTGCGCTCGATTGTACATTATGACCATATTAAGTCAATCGGTCATTTAGTCATTTCAAAAAGGACGCCATGCCTTCCCGAGAAACACCCATTCTTAAAGACAAGCGCGAAGCGATTCTCACCGCCGCATTCTCGTTGTTCGGTCACTACGGTTACCGTCGCACGTCGATCGACGATATTGCGCAGGAGGCGGGCATCGCCAAAGGTACCGTCTACTTGTACTTCAAGAGTAAAGAAGAAATCTTCCGCGCCTTGGCACAGCAGTTGATTGATCAGATGCTTGCGGCTGCCGAGACTGCGCAGGCGACTTCGACGTCAGTCGCCGAACAGCTCCGCGGGATGCTCGAGGCAAAGTTCGGCTATTTCTTTGAGCTCCTGCACCGTTCTGCTCATGTGCGGGAGATTCTCGACGCCAAAAATCAGCTCTGTGCAGATCTCTTTACTCTCGCTGATCGGCGCTACCAACGGCTGTTAGCTAACGCTATTACTCAGGCCGAAGGCCGAGGGGAACTTCATCCTGCCCGGGTGGGATTGGAACCTGAAGCCGCGGCAGAATTACTCACTCGCAGCGCATCTGGGCTCGGCACCTACGGGACTACGGCGCCTACACTTTCGACGTTTCGCCGTCACCTCGAGGCACTCGTGCGCGTGTTCATCGTTGGGTTAGGGGGGCAGCTCGCTCCGTGAGAGAGGACCTATGGTCCCCCGGGGCCGAAGCTCCAAACTCAACCGACAAAAACGGCTAGAGCCGCCGGGGGGCCTGGCTCGCCAGGATCGGTAAAGCGAATATCACTTTGCGACAGCGCCATCTTATGCCCGAGCGAAGGTGGGCTCACTTCACTTTCAGTGACCTCTTATCGAGTTCTACTACTATCCACCCCCATATCGTTTCACTCTCTAGTTTGAGTGGGATATGCGCAGGGTCAGCAGACACCCACAGTGTCGTTCCTTGCGGCAAGATGTTTTCATGTGTGTCCTTTTCCAGTGAATACACTCCCGGGGAGAGGCGGAGTGCGGGGCGTCTCCCGCCGTCTACTTCTATCATTTCTTTTTCAAGAACCTTCGCCACGAATCGATACAGGCCCTTGCCGGTAAAGATTTGGGTCTCGATTGACGTTCCCGGCACAAGCTCGCGACTCCGTAACAGATAAAAAGCCGATGCCGGGTCATAAGTATTTCCCACAGGCAATGATTGCTCGCGCGTACGATTTTTCCTTTTCACACTACCGACCAACGTTTTGGTCTGAGGGTCATACTGCACGTCGTATTCGCGCTGGCGACCCCCTTCGTGCGACAAGAGGAGAAACGAACGTGGCGAGTAATCGATCACGCCAAAGGTCGCGTCCGCGCTGTCTCGTCTTTTATACAGGGCGTCTACCCATTCGCTTGTGCGGGCTTTTCCAGTGAAACGAAACAGTTCACTCCCATCATTTTGTTTTTCTTTGCGCAACTCTATCTCTCCTCCGCCAGCATCAAGTTGATTAAAGGTGGCAAAGAATCTCAATGTTTCTCCTTCAAAAATCGAGGGCGGCGCAACGGGCTTGGACTGGGCCGGCGCGGTTCTGGGCACGACTTCGCGTTTTGCCGGGAGTTGACGCACGGTTCCAGTAGCCGCGAGTCCTGCCCCGCCAATCAGCACGAGGCAAAAAATAAGGGCAAGAAATAGCAAAAGTCGGCGAGTATGTACCATAGCGGTACTATACTGAGCAAATCATTTCGGAGATAGGGGAAGAAAAAGGGGCAGGCAGCGGATGCTGCCTGCCCCACAAGGAGGGAAAGAATTTACTTAGCGACCGGGGCAGTAACGCTCGGAGTCGCCGGCATTGTGCTGGTAGCGGCTTTTGTCGCAGCGGCACTAGGATTGACACTTGGTACGCTCGGGGTCGAGTTCACTACGGGTTTTGCTCCACCGGTGACTGCATTCGCCGTTTTCTCTTTCGCGACATCCGTAGCCTTATCCTTGGCCGTGTCCACCGCTTTATTGGTCATCGTCTCGCTCGCGCCGGGCTTGCTCGGCGCGGCGGCAAGCGGCTTCGTCTCGGTCACTGCGGGAGTCTTCGCAACTGCCTCAGTGGACTTAGTCTCAAGAGCCTTGGTTTCGTCTTTCTTGGTAATCGTTCTGGCGGCAGCCGGCTTCTTATGCATATGTTTACGTTTTGTTACATGCGCAAAACTTGGGGCGGCCATACCAGCAATTACCAGAGCGGCTGCAGCAACAATCGTCGTGCGTTTCATCTTCTTCTCTCCTTCGTATTGTTCCCCAACGATCGTTGTGCCGTTGAGGGTTAGGGTTAATTTTCCTCTTCCTTCTTGAATCTTCTTGGTCTCGGCGCCTGTCGGAAGAAACACGGAGAGCGAAAAAAGGTTGCACACGAGGTGCAACTCTTGCGTCACACGGGGCACATCGAATTCTTGGCACGGGCAAGTAGAGACGCCCCGGCGGGGCGTCTCTACAGTTTCATCATACTTCTTTCTTCTTACCCGCCCCCTTGGTACCATGTCGCAAGAAACGAGGAACTCATGCGACGCATTCGTGATCTGCGAAAGTACGGGTTGCCGGATACCCTGCTACAAATTTGGGAACAACAACAAGGCGAATTCCTCTTGCCTGTGCAGGAGGTAGCAGTCCAACGCTACGACTTATTTGAAGGCCGCAGCCTGGTGATCTCTTCGCCCACCTCGTCCGGTAAGACATTCGTCGGTGAGATGGCGGCGA
>Ga0070741_10019993_pt1 | contig 10631 bp, 11 predicted proteins | sample Coa_R1_4_FD_66440 | JGI IMG/M metagenome (GOLD analysis project Ga0070741, IMG submission 66440) | Surface soil microbial communities from Centralia Pennsylvania, which are recovering from an underground coalmine fire - Coalmine... | ecosystem: Environmental > Terrestrial > Soil > Unclassified ... | reverse complement strand
CGGGCAATTCGGCGGGCAAACTCGAAGGCTCATCCGAAAGCACCGCAGCCAGACCTGCGTGACGCGCTGCGGCGACAGCCCTGGCGTGGTCCGCCTTGCCCGTAATGCTTCCGACAAATTCGATTCCCAACCTTCGTCCAGCGTCGACGAGCGAAGTGAGGACTTGCTGATGTTCCAAATCCTGCGCCTCGCCGGCGGCCCAGGGAACGATCAGGCACTTGACAGGGCTCTCCTTCAGAATTTCAAGAGCTTGTGGCTTTGCCCAGGCTTCGAGCGTTTCCCTTGTTTGCGGCTTGAGGGGCTGGGCTTTGCTCTGTAAATGGATTTCGAGTGGACCGCAAGGCCACTTCATCGGCACGCTTTCGGGATCAAGGTTCATTCGTCGATTCCTGTTCAGGAGGTGGCTGAAACGATAATCGACTGCAAAGCCGGTTGGCAAGTATCAAAGCATGGTCAGCCCGCCAAACACCGCCTCGATGCCCCAGCCTTCACCCCCCCCCTCGGATTTCCCAATGAGGATGACGTATCCTATTGTGCATGGATCTGCGGGCCCATCTGTGATAATGCAAGATTGGGGGATGCCGCGCGAGGGTTCATCCCTCGACCAAACCAAATTGCGAAAGGAGAGCAACGTGGCAAAGAAGAAGATTCTGATGCTCGTGGGTGACTACGTGGAAGATTATGAGGCCATGGTGCCATTCCAGGCCCTGCTCATGGTCGGCCACACGGTGCATGCGGTTTGTCCCGGCAAACGAGCCGGCGAAACCGTGCGGACCGCCATTCACGACTTTGAAGGGGACCAGACGTACAGCGAGAAACGGGGTCACAATTTCTCTCTCAATGCCACATTTGACGAAGTCAGAGCGGAGGACTACGACGCGCTTGTGATTCCGGGCGGGCGCGCGCCAGAATACCTTCGCCTGAATTCGAAGGTCATCGACACCGTACGTCACTTCGCCCAGGCGAACAAGCCCATCGCAGCGATCTGCCACGCGGCACAAGTGCTCACCGCTGCGGGGATCGTCAACGGGAAAAGCTGCAGTTGCTACCCGGCTGTCTCTCCAGATGTGAAAACCGCGGGAGGCAGATACGTGGACTTGCCCATGGACCAGGCGCACACGGATGGGAACCTGGTCACGGCGCCCGCCTGGCCCGCCCATCCAGCGTGGCTGGCATCGTTTTTGAAGGTCCTGGGAACGCGGATCGAGCCTTAGCAAGCGGCCTCTGCGCCGGCCGATGTCCACGGAGGCGTTCCAGGAAAAACCGTCGCCGCCCGATCACTATTCTTCCACGATCAGTTTCCCTTTCATCTTTCCGTGCCCCAGGCCACAGAACTCGGAGCATTTGAAGGGAAATGTTCCTGCTTTGTCCGCGGTGAACTCAATGGTGGTCGGGTCACCTTTGATCAGTTTCTGGTTAATGCCGAACGCTTCCAGCTTGAACCCGTGATCGCGATCGAGCGCGGTGATAATCAGCTTCACGTGGTCGCCCTTCTTCACGGTGACCGTGTTAGGGTCGAACTCATATTTCTTGGCGGTCATCTTGATTTCGCGCACTTCTCCGGATGCCGCTGTGGACTGCGCTCCGCCCATCGACACACTGCCGAGCAACACCAGCAGAGCGCACATGATATTTGCTAGACGCATAGTCCTTCCCCCTTCGTTTAGGTCAGCAGAGTTCGCAGTATTCCGTTTCGAGCCTACCATCTGAGCAACGCGGTCTCAGCGGCCATTCCCGGACCCAGAGCCACCATCACTCCCCAGTCGCCCGGCTGGGGATTACCCTTGCGCACGACCTCTTCGAGAACAAACATCACGGTGGGTGACGACATGTTCCCATAGTTCCGCATGACATTCTTGGAGAATCGCAACTGGTCCTCCGTCAGGCCCAGGTAGCTCTGCACATTATCAATCACCTTGCGTCCGCCCGGATGAGCAACCCAGAAGCGGATATCTGAGGGCTTAAGGCCATTTCGCTCCAGGAGCGGTGCGAGCGCCCTTTCTATCATCGGGGCAGCGATGTCGCGGATTTCGGCGGCCAGGATAATGCGCAGCTTTCCTTGTTTTTGTTCAAAGCCCACCTTGCCGAGATACTCCGGGCTGAGGCAGGTCTCAAAATCGATGACCTCCGGGCCGTGCGTGCCATTCCTGGGGTGGGTGGTCAGCACGAAGGCCGCGGCGCCGTCCGCGCAGATGGCGTTGCCCACGACGGTTTCCAATGTGTTATCGAGATAGTAGCTGGCTGAGCAGATTTCCACGGCGAGCATGAGGGCGTTCCGCCCGGGACGGGCCTTGGCGAAGTCCCAGGCGCGCTGAAGCGTGGGCAGCGCCCCGGCGCATCCCAGACCCAGCATCGGGCCGCGTTGGACGTTTCGGCGGAAATTCATGTGCCCGATCAGGCGGCTGCCCAAATCGGGGCAAAGATAGCCGGTACAAGTACAGACCAGGAACAGGTCAATGTCCTCAGGAGTCATTCCCGCTGCATCCAGACACGCCCGCACTGCGTGGCATCCTGTTTCCAGCGCTCCTTGCGTATAGCGATGATGCAACTCGTCCGGGGTCTCGTGGCGATTGATCTTCTGGGGGTCGACGTAGAAATGCCGGAAGGCGATGTCGCTGTTGAGAAAAATCTCAAGGATTCGCTGGCTCGAGTACCCCGCCATGCGAAAGGTCTGTTCCTGCGTGAAACGATGGGGAGGGTTTGCCACCCCAATGGCGACAATTCTGGGATTGCTCAAAGATCCCCCTTGTGTCGACCTCGCTTTGATAGCCCTGCTTATTCTTGATGCAGAATGACAGTTGAAGGGTACTCCTTCTATGAGCATCCTGCAATGCATCTGCGGCACGCCTTCGACGTTATTGGGCGATGCCACGCCAAACCGGCTTGCCGCCAACTCGGGGGAAATATGCGGAGTCTTCTTCATGGTCTAAAGTACGGAAGTACACTCATCCGTTTCCCCATCCGCAGTATGGCAGTCTCGCGCCGCGTGTCTGCAAGGGCGCTGTCAAATTTCCGTCAAATTTTGCCCGACGTGCAGGAAATGATTTTCCATCGGCACCCGCCGCGACGGTTCACTCCGAGTTTTGCCTTCCCGGCTGATCCGGGCGCTCTCCGCTGGGTGGTGTGCGGATCAGTTTGCCAAGCCTCCAGGCGGATTGTCGATTCTCCGCGGGGACGGTCGCAGGTTTCCGGCCCCAGCGATTAAAGCGCTTGCTTTGTCTCTCGGGGACGAGGATCATACGTTCATGATCAGCCTTTCGCGAGGTCCCGATGGTTACACAAGATCAGGTTTACGATGTCTTGCGCAATTGTTACGATCCTGAGATTCCCGTGAATATTGTTGACTTGGGTCTCGTATATGACGTTCAGGTGCGCGATGACAATGTCAGCGTGGTGATGACGCTCACCGCCCGAGGCTGCCCTGCGCACGCCTTTATCAGCGAGGAGGTGCGGGCGCGCGTGGCGTCCCTGCCGGGGGTTAAATCGGCTACGGTCCAGGTGGTATGGGATCCCCCCTGGGATCCCAGTCGAATCAGCGAGGCCGCCAGGAGACGGCTCGGCATCCGCTGATAGAACGTTGGAAATCCCCTTCAGCCCGTTGTCTTGGCTGAGCGATGATCAAACCGGACCTCCGGGGCGCGGCCGTCGGCTCGCGTTCCTCGCAGTGGCGAGCAACCCCGACTCCTTCCGTCTGCGTCCAAGCCCATGGAGATTGAAGAAGGATCGCACTGCGATACTTTGAGGATGGATAGATCGCAGGCGAGAGGAGGATTTGCATATGCTTCAAAATTCGGCGAGGAAGTTGCTCCTTATCATCACGGCTGCTTTGTTTGTTCCTGCCGCTGTTGTTGCCTCTCCAGGGGCTCCATCACGCTCGACGCCCGATTTCGGGTCCAACACCTCGCTCTCCAGCAGCAAAGCCACGTTTCTTTTGCAGCAGATTCAAGCCGATGCTTTTCAAGTGCGCAATGAAGCGGACCAGCTTGAGTCCTTCAATCTGAATGAGGAGATGGATTGGAGGACGCACGCCGACCTGTGGGAAACCATGCGCGACCAGATCAACGACATGAGCCAGATGCTCCATCAGCTCGAAATCAACCGGGCTAGCCTTCAACCTTGGGAGACAGAGGCGGTGGATCGGATTGCCCCCGCGATTTTCGAGATGGCCAACAACACCGAGATTGCAATCCATTTCCTGAACAACAATCAAAATCATCTGTTCACCCCAACCTATGCCAGCTACCCTGTCGAGGTGCGCGGCGAAGCTCACCGCGTCGAACTCTCCCTCAAGAACTTCGAGCAATACGCTCAGGCCAAGCACGAACTTAACCTGCTCAGCAAGCGGTTGGATTTGAAAGGCAACTCCTAATCCTGCGCGTTCAAGGGACCAACCACCGCTGGTTATTTCCCGCCGTTCCGGCAGACTTCACAGGAATGGCGGGAGGTCGCCACCCGGATTTAGGCGGCAGAAGCAGGGTGCGCGGCGGGGTTGGCTTCCCTTTATTTTAAGCGGGCTCCCGCTTGCTGAAGCAGCTTGACGACCTCGGTCTTCTTCCTCTCGGTCGCGATGGCCAGTGCCGTAGCTCCCTCCTTGTCCTTCGCATTCACGTCCGCCCCTTGGGCCAGGAGGGCTTGCACAATTACGGGAATGCCATGCATCGCGGCGATCATGAGGGGAGTGCTGCCGAGATGATCCTTTACGTTGACGTCCGCCCCCTTTTTGAGCAGCAGTCTGACGACTTCGATGTTTCCCAGCGGGATCGCCACCATCAGTGCGGTCTGTCCATCGACATCCCTGGCGTTCACCTCGGCGCCCTTCGCGGCCAGAAGTTCAACGAGCGGGATATAACCGGTCCTGGCGGCAAGATAAAAGGCCGTCTGTCCCACCTCGTTTCGTGCATTAAGTTCGGCGCCCCTGTCAAGCAGTAGCCGGGCGATGTCGCAATTCCCGGTGATTACCGACGTAAGGATTAACGGCGTGTTCCCGTGCCCGTCCCGGGTGTTGGCGTTGGCGCCCTTTTCAAGCAAGGTCCTTACCTTCGATAAATCACCGCTCTCCGCCGCAGCGACGAGGTCTTGATCAAGATTGGCAGGGCGCGCTGCCAGTGAATTTCCTAACAAGACAGCCGCGAGGACAATAGTCCGATCCATGACGTGACCTCCTCCCTGGTCGCTTCGCTCACAGCAACAGGCCGAGCGGCCCCGACAAGCTGATGAAGAAACGCTTCTGTCGCGTCGGTCTCTGATCGGCGGCGCTTTCATTTACATGACTTCGCCGCTCATCGAGCAGCGCTACTGCTCGCAAAGCCAGGTTTTTCATCAGCCTGCTGACTTCTGCCACTGCCTCGCCAGTCGATCGGCGCCCCGGAAACCAGCCCGGTCTGTTACAGGTGATTCTCGAACATGTTACCATTCACGTGTTCGGAGCGGAAACAGGCCGGTGCGCATCTCTTCCTCTCGTGAGGCTTCGCGATTACAATGCGCATCGGTTGTGAATCCGGCCTGACTCAGGCCACAAGGGGAGATTAAGAAGCGCATGAGCGGAATTCTCATTCCGGAAGTCGAAAAGTATCTGCACTCCATGCTGCCTCGCCGGGACGCGGTCCTCAGGGAGATGGAGCGTTACGCCGCCCGGCATCACATTCCCATTGTCGGCCCGGCGTGTTCCCGCGTGCTCTTCCAGCTCGCCCGTGCCATTCAGGCCCGGCGGGTCTTTGAACTGGGATCGGCGATCGGCTATTCGACGCTGTGGCTGGCTCGCGCCGTCGGGCCTCAAGGCGAGGTCTATTACACCGACAGCGACCCCGAGAACGCCCAGCGTGCCCGGGATTATTTACGCCGTGCGAAGGTCCTGAATCGTGTGCGCTTTCTGATCGGAGACGCCCTGGAGATGCTCGCCTCAACCAGGGGACGGTTCGACCTCATCTACAACGATGTGCACAAGGTTCAGTACCCCGAAGTCTTTCGACTGGCTGTACCGCGCCTGAAGGAAGGGGGCCTGTTGATTACGGACAACGTGTTGTGGTATGGCCGCACGGCGAAGCCCGCAAAACGAGGGGATACCGCAACGCGGGCCATCCAGCAATTCAACCGGCTCATCTATCAGTCCCCGGAGGTCTTCACAACGATCCTCCCGTTGCGGGACGGTCTGGCGGTGTGCACGAAAGGAAAAGCCATGCGCGCGTGACTCGTCAATTCATCAGCGCGTGAACCTGCTGGAGAGCCTTGAGCACCTCTTCTGTTTGCGGGTCATCGGGCGGGGCGAGCCTCAGGTAGCTCGAGAAATCTGCCATGGCTTCGCGGTATCGCCGCAGAGCGAGATAGATCATCCCGCGATCGCGAAGGTCTGTGGGGGACCAGGGATCCAGAGCGAGTGAAAGTTGAATCATGTTCAGAACCTTGGCATAGGCTTTGCGGCGGAAGTAAGAAGCCTTCAGGTTGTTGAGCATTCGCGCCAGGATCTGGCGGGTCGTGGCGATCGCCAGGTGCTCAGGTTTCAGAACGGCTTCTTCACCGAATTGCGCTTTCAGTTGCCTCTCACAGTCCTCCCGGCTTGTGAGGGCGCCGCGACGGAATGGATCAATCAGGATCTCGCCCGGCCCCGTGACGTACTTCACGAGAAAGTGTCCGGGAAATCCGACGCCGAACACAGGAAGGGAGTGCCGACGCCCCAGACTGATATAGACGACGGAGAGCGAAATGGGGATTCCCTTTTTCCGGTCGAGCACGTCGTTCAGGTAGCTGTTGCGCGGGTCGTCGTATTCCTCTTCGTTCCCCCGAAACCCCTCGCGGTCGAAGAGCAATTCGTTCAATGCCTGAATATTCGAAATTGGAGGCCCGAGCGGGTTGCAGGCAGCCTGGGACGCCAAGACGTCGAGCCGCCGAAGCTGTGCTTGTACATCAAGCGTCGGATACTCCGCCCGGGCAATGAGGAGGGCTGCCTCCGAGAGCTCAATTTCTTCTTCTGGCCGGTTGGCGAAGCGAGCGAAATCTCGGATGGCGTCTTCAGTGTTCATGGGCGCGGCCTTTTCCGTGGCACCCGGCGGGCGCCACAAAGAGCAGGGTCACGTATGGCATCCACGGGCATTATCCTCTGGGAATATTGCGCAACAAGAATAACAGGTTTGCCGGACGTTCGGCGAGCCTGCGCATAAAATAGGGATACCACTGGGTTCCATAAGGAACATAAACGCGGACGCGGTAGCCGCGCTTCACGAGGTCACGCTGCAATTGACGCCGGATCCCATACAACATCTGAAACTCGTATTGATCGGGTCCTACTCCGTGAGCCGCCGCAAACGCCTGGGCGGCGGAGATCAGGCGCTCGTCGTGCGTGGCGATGGCATGATAAATCCCGCTCGCGAGCATCCTTTCCATTAGCTTTCTAAAATTCCGATCGACCTCCGACCTGCGCGGCCAAGCTATGTTGGGCGGCTCGTTGTAGGCGCCCTTGACCAGCCGGATCCGGGCGCCGCAGGCGAGTAAGCCCTCGACGTCCTTCTCACTTCGGTAGAGATAGGACTGGATCACGATGCCCAGAACATCGCGCGGCGCATTCACCTCCCGGAAGATGCCGAGCGTGCGGTCAACATAAACCGAACTCTCCATATCAATGCGCACAAAGTTGCGATGTCGCGCCGCCCGTTCGCAAATCCGGGCCAGCAGACGCCGGGCAAGGGCCTCATCAAAACCCAGCCCGAGTTGGGTGAGTTTGACGGAAATATGGGAGCGCAGTCGTTCGGAAGCCAGCCGGTCGAGAACCGCGAGGTAGGTTTGGCAGGCGTCCTCCGCGGCTGACGCTTCCTGAACGCTCTCACCCAAATGGTCGAGGGTGGCGTCCAACCCCTCGGCATTCAAATGGCGGACGACTCGGATTGCGTCTTCAAGGAGTTCGCCCGCAATAAACCTTCGCGCCAGCCGCCGGCCCAGCGAATGTGTGGTGAGAAATCGCTTGGGGGTTTCTAGATCGGAGAGATAGAACAGGATTGAACGGAGCATAGAGCCAGCGGCCGGGCGGCAGGAATCAGCTTCTGTGTTTCGGTTGCCGCCGCTCAAAATCGAGCCGTGTGGAGAAGCGGGCGTTCACAATCGCGGGCGCATCAGCGGCGCAGCGCCCGCACTTCGCCTTTAATGCTCGGCTTCCAGAAACTTCTCCGCGTCCATGGCCGCCATGCATCCCGATCCCGCAGCGGTGATGGCCTGCCGGTAAACACGGTCCTGGACGTCTCCCGCGGCAAAGACCCCGGGCACATTAGTCTTGGAGCCGTTCGTCGTTTTCAGGTAACCCAGCTCATCCATCTCGAGCTGGCCTCGGAAAAGGCTGGTGTTAGGAACGTGGCCGATCCCGATGAAGACACCGTCGCAGGGTTTCACGCACTCCTCCCCGGTCTTGGTGTTCTTGAGTTTCACGCCGGTGACTTCGCCTTGGTCCGCATCCAGGATGTCGGTGACCACCGAATTCCACACGAACTTGATCTTCTCATTGCGACGCAGACGGTCTTGCATGATCTTGGAAGCCCTGAGCTGATCGCGCCGGTGGATGATGTTCACCTGGTTCGCGTAGCGCGTGAGGAACAGCGCGTCCTCCGCTGCCGTGTCGCCACCGCCAACTACCGCAACCTCCTTCCCGCGAAAGAAGTATCCATCACAGGTCGCGCAGGTGGAGACCCCGTGGCCCAGAAGCTTACGCTCGGATTCAAGTCCCAGAAGCCGTGCCGAGGCACCGGACGCGATAATCAACGTGCGGGTTTCAATTCGCTCCTGACCCACCTCGACCGTGAAGGGCCGGTGCGACAGGTCGGCCTTCGTCACATCGCCCTCCATGAATTCCGCGCCGAATTGCTTGGCTTGTTTTTGCATGAGATCGACAAGTTCCGGTCCTTGTACCCCTTTGGGAAAGCCGGGGAAATTCTCCACCAGCGTGGTCAGGGTTAGCTGCCCGCCTGCCTCATGGCCCCGGATGACCAGGGGCGACAGATTGGCCCGAGCCGCGTAAATGGCAGCGGTCAAGCCCGCGCATCCTGAACCGATAATCACAACATTCCGCATGAATTCTTCCTCTTTGATGGGTCTCCGCTCAAAAGAAGTATGTTACTCCGTCGTCCGAGATTCGTACAGGTGCTTTGCGCCCTTCTGAGGGGCCTGCCTTTGCATTCTTGAGTCGCCTTTCCTGAGGCGGCCGGATCGCGCCGGGCTGAAGCTTGACAATCACCCGTGCCATCCGCCATGCTGCGAATCATGAGGTTGCTGCCAATAACCCTTTCGTGCCCAAGGTGCGGATCATCGGATGTGGTTTACTCCTGCCATCCCGGCTGCTGTTTCAACCACGTCTGCGGCGCCTGCCTTACGACTTTTGAACTTGCCACATCCCGGCTCGGGGAATTCGCCGGAGACCTTGGCCCCTTGCCTGCCAGTCCCGATGCTTCAGAGCCTACCGCACCTTGCGTGCGGTGCGGGCATTCGAGCGTATACAGGATCGAGGAAGACGAACGACACGGCAACCAGTTGGTCTGTGTCTCCTGCAAATCTCTGCTGAAGCTGGAAATCGAAAACGTCGCTTCCGCTTAAGGCAAGAACGGCCGCAGCACGCAAGCGCTTGCCCGCGACTATCTGGGCCCGGCTGCGCGTCGCTTCTCGTCAGCGCGACGGCATACTTCATCGTTGTAACGGTCGATGGCCTCCAGCAGGGGCGCCCCGCCGTACTTGCGCGCCTCATGAATGATGGCCGCCATATCCTTGGGGAGGCAGCGCCCCCGATAGCCGCGCTCTTCGGTCACGATCGTATGCGACCGCCCGATTCGTTCATCCGCAAGCCAGATCTCCCGGAGTTCGTTGAAGCTTACGCCGAAAGCCTGCGCCAGATCGTAGAACTGGTTCACAAACGCCACCTTTGTCGCGAGGAACGCATTCTCCATGTACTTGCACAGCTCGGCCGTCTTTGAATCCACCATATGGTAATGAACCAGAGGACCCAGCACTTCCTGGTAAACCCGCACGACCTGTTCGCAGAGAGACTTCTCTCCACCCACGATGACAAAACCGTGGCTCTCAATGTGTTTCCATGGATGCCACGCCGATTCGCCGACATATTCGGGACTGAAACAGATCCTCTTGCCGGTTCTGGCCACGAGTCTGTCCACCGTCCCCGGTGGAACCGTCGATTTCAGACACATGGGGGGATCGACCCATCCGACCACTTCCTCGACCTGAGAGACATCGCAACTCCCGTCCGGATTCTCTTTCGTGGGAACCGCCACAAACACCAGGTCACAGGCCTGAATCTCCTGGCGATGGCGCGGCAGACTGAATTCCTCCAGGCCCTTGTCATAGATGCGTATCTCCTGACGCGCCCCTTCCGCTCCGAACAGGCGAGCGAGCGCCTTCCCCACCACTCCAAATCCCACGATGCCGATGGCCATGCCTAAACCCCTTGAGAGTCAACAAATCCGCAGACAGCGCCTCCGTGGCTACCCTCTGACGTGTTAGGATTGTCGTCTTGCACGAACGAAGGTACACTAAGCTACGGGTTTTCCAGTTGTCAACCTTACTCTGATCGCGGCCAGCTTCTCCACACGCCCCGGCTCGGTGTACGGTTCTGCATCAAGCATGGGTTCTCAGCTACTTCAGCAAAC